>ENA-OFCF01000839-OFCF01000839.1-metagenomes-genome-assembly--contig:-NODE-839-length-12780-cov-2.554499_pt1 | contig 12780 bp, 13 predicted proteins | sample MGYA00153387_OFCF01 | MGnify analysis MGYA00153387
GAGTGAAAGTGCTGCACGCGGTCGACCTCCTGTTCGATGATGGGTCCGGCATCGAGCTCGCCGGTGACGTAGTGGCACGTGGCTCCGATCAGTTTTACCCCGCGCTCGTAGGCTTGCCTGTAGGGATTCGCGCCGATGAAGGCGGGCAGGAAACTGTGATGGATGTTGATGATGCGGCCCGTGTAGTCGTGGCAGAAATCGTCGGGTAGGATCTGCATGAAACGCGCAAGCACGATGAGTTCCACGTCCTGTGCTGCGATCAGGCGGCGAATTTCGGCAAAGCCGGCGGCGCGTTGGTCGCCGTCCATATCGATTTGATGGAAGGGGATGCCGGCCCGCTCCGCGACCTCGCGGCAGTTTGAGCGGTTGCCGATGATCGAAGTGATTTGGATGGGCAGTTCGTCAAGTTCCGCACGCCACAGGATCTCGTTGAGGCAGTGGTCGGTCTTGGTCACGAGGACCGCGGTTTTCATGCGGTAAGGCAGGATGCGGAAGTGCCAGTTTGCCCGGAGCGAACGGCCGAGCGTGCCAAAGCCGTCGACGAAGTCCTGCACATCCACATCCAGATCGGTAGTGACGATTTCCAGCCGCGCGAAGAACTTGCCACCAAGCTGGTCGGAGAATTGGGCGAATTCCACCAGGTTTCCGCGGTGGCTGGCGACGTAGCCGGCGATTTTGGCGACGATCCCGGGCTGATCCTGGCAACTGATCTTGAGAATGAATCCGGGACGGATCATTGGCAAAATCAGGGTCGCGGGGAGGAAACCTCGGTCAGCTCGGGAGCCGGACCTGTGGGGAGCGGCTTCACCGGGGCGGGGGGCTGGCTGGCAGGGATGGTCGCGAGGGGTGGAGACTCAGGGAGCACCTCGGAGCGGGTGGAAAGGGAGAGGAGCAGCAGCGAGAAAAGCAGCGTGGTCAGGATTCCAGCCAAGCCTGCCAACCACCACCGGTGACCGCTGTGATGCGGCGATCCGAGGCCGGGCTCGGGCACGGGGCTTGCCCGGCGGACGATGGCATCGATGACCTGCGGCGGCACCTCGGCACCGCGGCTCCGGGGGGCCGGACCGAGTCGCCAGCCGGCGAAATCAAGATCGTCCGCGGCCAATGCGAGGTCTTCCGGGAAACCGCTGATCCGCGGTTGCCGGGGGTCCGCCATCAGGGCGGTCACGGCCGCTTCGTCGACGAACCCAGCGTGCTCCATTTCGATCAGTTGCGCACGGGATTCGTCATCGAAGCGGAGCGAGGGAAGCGGGCGTAGTGGCAGGGGATTCATCGTCGGGTAGGGATGGGATGGGATGGGTGATCCGATAGTTCTAAAATCAGGATGCGTCAATATTTAACAAACCCAAAGTAATAGCGCTGCGATACCCCAGTGGCGGGCTATGTGGATTGTTAGCTGTCGTGATGCTTGAGGTTGCATCGCTTTGGGTTTGAAGCCAGACTGCCTCAACGACATGCCCGGCCCGAATCCTGACGATTTGCTCTTGCTGATCCGCTGTCCCTCCTGCGGGCAACGTTTCAAGGTCGGAGATGACCTGCGTGAGCGCACGGTCGAGTGCGGTGGCTGCGAGCATCGATTTCGAATCAACGACGAGGTCATCGTCCGCGGGCGGAAGTTTTATCCGGGTGAGAGGAGCAATCCGGCCTTGAATCGATTCCAGCGCGTGCCGCTGGCTGGCGGTGAATCGCTCAGTGGCATGAACACCATCCGCTACAGCAACAAGCCCGATCCGGCGGTGCTGGAACCCGCTTCCCCGCAGCGGATCATCGCCGGTGCGCTTGGCGTGGCTGGCATGATAGTCATGGCGCTGCTGCTCATGTTCGGAGCCAGTCGGGGCGGGATGCTGGATGGGATGCTTTTGCCCAACCGCCTTTTGATAGCCAGCTTTGCTGCGTTGCTTGGCACGCTGTTGCTGATTTACGCGAACCCGCGGGCGAGACTTAAAGCGCTGGCGATCGGGCTGCTATTTGGAGGCGGGTTGATGGCGGTGCCCTTCGGGTTCAGGACGGGCTCGGTGCCATTGGATGAGCGCCAGCCCGCCGGGCTGAAAAGCGCTACCGCGGCCAGCAAAGCGGAAATGCCGGAATCCACCGAGGATACGGAAATCGCCGCCCTGCGCGCGCGGATCGGCACCGACCCGCTGGTTGCTGAGGTCGAGAAGCTTGCTTCGGATTCCTCTGACAAGCGCGCCATGGGGTTGTGGTTACGCGGGTTGAGTGAGAGCAACCGGAATTTGGTGCGGGATTACATCCTGCGTGTCACCGGCGCGGATCCGGCCTCCCATTTGTATCCACGGGACCGCGGAGATTACCTGATGGTCGTCAGCGGCATCACCCTTTCCATTCAGGAACTCGCCCAGCACGCCTCGCTGCTTGGCCAGACGGAGCGGATTTATCCCGAGATCTCGGTGATCGAGGTGCGCATGCAAAATGAGACATTCATTGAAGGACCGATCGAGAAACTCACCGCGAAGGGCGACCCGGCGTTCTATGACCTCAACAAGCGCGAGCTGGAAAGCATCGACCTGGACCGTGTGAAGCGCGCCGTGCAACGGCTCGCCGAAGCCGAGCCGAAACTTTACCGCGACGATATCGCCCGGAAGCTGAGCAGCCTGCTGGGGGAGAAGGGCGTCGATTTTAAGGGACACATCGCGACCGCGCTGGCCGTCTGGGCTGAGCGGCCGGGCCCTGCCGGGGATGCCGCGTTGCAGGAGCTCAACCGGATGATCGCGGACAAGGTTACGATCCCCCCGGAGCTTGTCGCCTTGGCAGTGAAGGAAATGAATCCTGCCGTGATTCCGATCCTTGATGAACTTTGGTTCGGAAATCCGATGAACTGGGAGTCCATCTACGGGGATGTCGGCCCGGCTGCGGAAGCCGCCGTGCTGCGGCGGTTTCCGACCGCGACGGGCACCACGCGTTACTCCGCTGTTAGGCTGCTTGGCCGCGTCGGGGGAATTGACAGTCTGGCAGTTCTAGCCACGGCAGCCCCAGCGGCCACGGATTCCGAGTTGAAGGTTCTTGTCGCGCAGGCGGAGAAATCGATTCGCACCCGGCTCGGGCAGTGACCCGCGGTCATAAAAACTTCTCACAGGGCGGGAGGAAATCGACTTGCTGTCGCGAAAAGATTCCTCAAGCCTGCTGCCGCCTCTCGTTTCGCGCCAAGCTGGGATAATCCGGGGGGAGAATTCCAGCCGCGCGGGGCGGGGGGTCTGGGAATTTCACCGCCCCGCAGCGCTAGTTAGACAGCGCGACCACCAAGGGCTCCCGCAGCTTCCGCTCCCAGATGAAGCGGCGGAAAAGCACCTTGACGGCGGCCGTTAGGGGCACGGCCAGCAGGGCGCCGACGAAGCCTCCGAGCACCAGGGTCCAGAAGAGCATGGAGAATATCACGGTCAGCGGGTGCAGGCCCACGGACTCGCCGACGATCTTCGGCGCCGTCACCAGCGAGTTGATTTGCTGCACCACCACGAAGATCGCGACCACGCAGCCGACGTAGGCCCACGGTCCCATCCCGAACGGTGCGGAGTTCTGCGACTGCAGATAGGCAATGATGCAGGCCGGGATGAGGCAGAGGATGCTCCCGATATAAGGAACGACCCCGAGGATCGCCATGAAGACGCCGATGAGCAGTCCGTAGGGCAGGCCGAAGAGGGTCAGCGCGATGCCGACGAGGAAACCGTCGATCGCCGCCACCAGCACCTGACCGCGGAAAAATGAAACGAGGTAGCCGTTGATTTCCTGAAGTGTGTCCACCAGCGAGGTTTTGAATTGTGACGCCTTGAGCGGCACATAGTCGTGCCAATGCGTGCGGATCGACGCCGAGTCCTTGAGGAAAAAAAACAGATAGACTGGCACCATGATCATGCCGAGCAGTAGGCCGAGGAAACCCAGCACTTTGGTGGATCCCGCCGTCAGCCAGCTGCGACCGGTGCGGAAGATGACGTCGAAATTCTCCGTGAGCATCCGGCCGCCGCGGGTGCGTGCGAAGTCGTCGAGCGTGGGCTGGGCGGCTGCGGGCACGGGGGTCCCGGCGGCATCGGTTTCCATCAGCAGCCAGCCGACCGGGCCTTGCCGATGGCGCGTGCGCAGTTCTTGCAGCGAGCGTGCGAGGGCGGGGGCGAGTTGCTGCGCCTCTTCGTCCCCGGTCAGCGCTCCCGGGGTGGCCGGGGCGGCGGCGGGCTGGCGGTCGGAAAGGTAGATCCGCAGGGCACCCTGGCTGCGCTGGATCCCCGGGAGGACGGCCGCGACCAGAAGCGTCCCCACTAACAGGATGCCCAGAAACACGGAGATCACCGCCCACAGCCGGGTCATGCCGCGTCTTTCCAGGAAGGCCACCACCGGTTCTAACACGTAGGCCACAATCCCCGCGACGATCAGCGGGATGAGGACCGGCTGGAGAAATCCAAATACATAACCTGTGAGCCAGATCAACCCGACGAGCAGCGCGCCGAGCACCAGGATGGAAACGCCGGTGGCGGCATTCCAGAGGGTTTTCTGCTGGAAAGGAGTGGGAAATCGCACGGGCGGTAACATGGTGTGCCTCCCTATGCCGCTTGGGCGGGCGCTTGCCGATTACAAAACGTCCGGGCTGTGAGTGGGCTCCGCGGCTTGCCGGGCGATTTTGTCTAACACGCCGTTGACGAAGCGCCGTGAATCGGTGGTGCCGAAGCGTTTTGCCAGCTCGATGGCTTCGTTCATCGCGACCTTCACCGGGATCTCCGTGTGGAGGATCTCGTAGGTGCCGAGCCGCAGGATGGCGCGGTCCACGGGGTCGATGCGCTCGGGGGCGAAGTTCTCGACGACGGCGGCGAGCGTCGCGTCGATGAGCTCCTTTTTCGCGAGGATGGCATCCACCAACTCGTCGGACTTGCGGCGGAGCGAGCGAATCGCGGCTTTGGAATCGCGCAGGCGGGCGAGGTCGGCCTGTTCGGGAAATTTCTCAGGCTCCTCGACCATCCGCAGGCGGTCGGAAATTCTCTGAAGCCGCCGGATCGAGGCGGACACGGCCTCGAGTTGGCCGCGGAGGGCGGGGAAATCCTCGATGCCCTGCAGGAAGCGGAGCCGGGCGGCCGCAAGCTCGCGGTCCAGTTTGAACAAGGCGCCCAGCGCCTCGCTGAAGTTTTCCGCCACCGAGGCGTCGTCATCGTCCTTCGGCAGGCGTTCGAGTTTCGCGAAGGCGGTGCTCCAGCCGGATTCCAACTGGGCAATCTGGAGGAGATCGAGCTTCAAGCTTTCCGCTTCCGGCCACGCGGCTAACAGCACGGTCGCGGCGGCCTGGCGCTCGGCGAATTCCACCAGCCGTCCTTCCCGCCCGTGGGCGAGGTGGTGCACGGTGCGGAAGGTCGCGAGCTGGAGACTGCGGCGGTCCGATTCGGTCACAAAATCCCAGAACGGCCCACGCAGCTCGGCGGGATCCGCGCCGCCTTCCAGATCCGCGCAGTAGAGGAACTGGATGACCGCCTCGCGGATGTGGCGGCGGTTAGCCATTGTGGTGCTTTTGATGGCTGGAGTTGCGCGGCATCGAGCGGTCGAGTTCCTGGAAAATATCGATCATGGAGGCGGCGGCCCGCGCAGCTTCCTTGCCCCGGTTGAGCTGCGCGCCGATGCAGCGGGCGTAGGCCTGCTTCTCGTCCGCCACGAGGAGAACTTCGTGGATGATCGGGCGCAGCGATTTCACGGCGAGCTGTTGGAGGGTGTAAGTGACGGAACTTGCGACGAGATCCGCATGCTCGGTCGCACCGCGGATGATGAGCCCCAGGGCGATGATGCAGGCCGGCGGATCCCGATCGAGAATGGAGGCGATCATCACCGGGATTTCAAAAGCACCCGGCACGCGGATCAGGTCCACGCGGCCTTGCGGGACCAGCTCGCCGAGTTCCTCGATGGCATTCTCGACCAAGGCGTCCGTGAACTGCTCGTTGTATTTCGAGGCAACGATGCAGATGCGGACTTTCGGCCCGATTATCCGGGGTTTGGGCGGCAATGCTGACGACATGCAGCGGGGTATGGCGGCAGGGGATCGAAAAGTCAATCGGCGGACTTCGATTCATCCGCATGGCGAATTTCGCTTGGCGGGACAGGCTTGGACACGAAGATCCGGCCCATGGTTTCCTACCAAGAGGCGCTCCAACTGCTGTTGCAAATCGTGCCGCCCGCGGCGATCGAGCGGTGCCGGATCGAGGACGCGGGAGGGCGGGTGCTGCGGGAATCCGTGGTGACGGACCGCCCGTTTCCCGCCTTCGACCGGGTGATGATGGATGGCTACGCGCTGCGTCTCGCCGATTGGGAAAGTGGTTGCCGCACATTCCGGGTGACCGGCTCGGCACCGGCCGGAAAGCCTGCGGCAGTGCTTCCCGAAGTGACCGTTGCCTGTCTAGAGGTGATGACCGGTGCGCCGCTGCCGAGCGGCGCGGACGGCGTGGTGCCGGTAGAGGAAGTGGCGGGAGATCGTGCTGGAAACGTGACATTTTTCGAATCCGCCGCTCCGGTCGCGGGTCGCTACATCCACCGCGCCGGCAGCGATGCCGCAGCCGGGGAAATCGTGTTGCTGGAAGGACGGCTGCTCGGCGCGCGGGAAATCGGCGTGGCTGCTTCCTGCGGCGCCGCGACGCTCAGCGTGTCGGTGCCGCCACGGATTGCGGTGCTTGCTACCGGAGATGAGCTGGTCGCCGTGGATGCGGTCCCACTGCCGCATCAGATCCGCCAGTCCAATGGCCACTCGCTGGCTGCTGCGCTGAAGCGCGCGGGCTATCCGGCGGGTCATGTGGGCTGCATTGGCGATGAGGTGCTGACCGCGCGGCCGGCCGTCGAGGCGCTGTTAGCCACCCACAACTGGCTGGTGCTGACCGGCGCGGTGTCGATGGGTGCGCGGGACTTCGTGCCCACGTTGCTGGATGACTTGGGCTGCCGAAAGGTTTTCCACGGCGTGGCCCATCGCCCCGGGAAACCGGCCGGTTGCTGGGTCGGTCCGGCGGGTCAGGTGATCCTCGCGCTGCCCGGCAATCCGGTGTCTGCGCTGACAGGACTGCATGTATTCCTGATACCTGCCCTGGCCGCGGCGGCGGGTGCGGCGTTGGGTGGCGGACGCCGTGTGGTGATGGATGATTTGTCGCTCCAGCTCGCAGACTTCACCCAGCATCTGCCCGTCACGCTCGGCGCAGACGGCCGCGCGACGGCTGCCACGGCCGGCAACAGCGGCGATTTCATCGGCTTGCTCCGCAGCGAGGGATTCGTCACCTTGCCGCCGCGGGGCGCTCCGGACCGCGCGTTTCCTTTTACCCCATGGCTATGAACTCACCTGATTTCACCCATCTGCGCGACGGCCAGCCGACGATGGTCGACGTCTCGGAAAAACGACCGAATCGCCGCACTGCGGTCGCCGAAGCGCGCATGGAACTGGGCGCGGAAATTGTCGCGAAATTCCAAAATGGCGACCTGCTCGGACCGAAGGGGCCGGTATTCCAGACCGCCATCATCGCCGGCACCATGGCGGTCAAGAAGACCAGCGAGCTGATTCCGTTTTGCCATCCGCTACCGGTCGAGCATTGCGTGATACAAATCGTCCCTCACGAGTCGGGAGTGACCATCCGCTGCGAGGTTTCCACCACCGGCAAGACCGGGGTGGAAATGGAGGCGATGACCGGCGCGAGCGTGGCCGCGCTGACCATCTACGACATGTGCAAGGCCCTCAACAAAGCCATCCGCATCCACGACCTGCGGCTCATCTCCAAGACCGGCGGCAAGTCCGGCGACTACCAGGCATGAGCACGGCATTTCCGCTCCGCGGCCTCGTCCTGGCCGGTGGCCGCAGCTCGCGGATGGGGCGCGACAAGGCAGCGCTCATCCACCCCGACGGGCGCTCGCTGGTCCGCCGGACTTACGATCTGCTGGTGGCGGCTGGCTGCGTCTCCGTCGCCATCTCGCTGCGCCACGACCAGGAAATCCCGGCCGGACTCGAGGGTCTGGAAATGGTGCGCGACCCGGCCGGTGCCAGCATGGGTCCGATTGCCGGGATCGTCGCCGCCATGCGGCTGGAGCCGACGGCCGCGTGGCTGGTCGTCGCCTGCGACCTGCCCCGGCTCGATGGCGAGACGCTCGTCCACCTCAGCGCCTCGTCGCAAGCCGGCGAGAAGTTCCTCGCCTACCGCAGCCAGTCGGATGGCTTGCCGGAGCCACTCTGCGCGCTCTATCAGCCCGCCGCGCTGCCGGTGCTGGAGCTGGCGCTGGCGGAGGATTTCCGCTGTCCGCGGAAAATCCTGATCCGCCATGGGTGCCGGTTACTCGACCCGGTGACACCGCGGGCTTTGGAAAATGCGAACACTCCCGAAGACTGGGAATCCGCCCGCTTGCCATGAATTTCACCGTCTGTTACTTCGGCCTGCTGGCCGAGCGCCGTGGCCTGGCCGAGGAGCAAGTCACCAGCAGCGCCGCGACGCCCGCCGCCCTTTACACCGAGCTCGACGCGGCGCACGGGCTCGGCTGCGTCCGGTCGGACTTGCGTGCGGCGGTCGATGATGGGTTCGTCCCGTGGGAGCACCCGCTCGCCGGTGGCGAAACCGTCGCCTTTCTGCCGCCGATGTCGGGCGGTTAGCACTTATGGCCGTTTCCTTTCAACTGCTCAGCCAGCCGATCGACATCCCGGCGCTCGCCGCAGCGCTCGGCTCACCGCTCGCCGGTGCGGTGGTGACCTTCGACGGGCGCGTGAGAAATCACAACGCGGGCCAGGCGGTCGAGACTCTGGCATACGAGGCCTACCCGGCGCTCGCGATCGCGACCGGCCAGCGCATTTTGGACGAAGAAGCCGCACGCCACGGCCTGCTCGCCGTGCAGGCCGCGCACCGCACCGGGGTGCTCGCTATCGGCGAGGCAGCGGTCTGGGTCGGCGTGTCATCCGCCCATCGTGGCCCGGCCTTCGACGGGGCCCGCGCGATCATGGAGCGGCTGAAATACGAGCTGCCGATCTGGAAAAAGGAAACTTATGCGGACGGCCGCAGCGAGTGGGTCGGACCCGACAACCACCCTGCGGAAACCGGCCGGGAAGCGCTTCCCGTGTGGGACGCGGAGCTGCTGGAGATCTGGATTTCCGAAGGTAATGACTACCGCGGTCGCCACCAGCAGGACCGTCTGCAGCATCGCATTTACAGCCCGTCGACAGTCGAGTGCGTGGCCGGCATGGGCCTGAGGGGCGACCGCTATTTCGGCTACCGGCCGGATTACAAGGGCCAGGTGACCTTCTTCGAGGCAGCCACGGTCGAGGCGGTGCGCCATGAACTTTCCCTACCGGACCTTTCCAGCTCGGTTTTCCGGCGGAATTTGATCGTTCGTGGCATCGACCTCGGCGCGTGGACGGGCCGGAAATTCACCTTCCAGGGCATCGATTTCCAAGGCACCGAAGAGTGCAAGCCCTGCTACTGGATGGACGAGGCTGCCGGACCCGGTGCGGAGAAATTCATGACAGCGGACTTCCGCGGCGGACTGCGGGCGCGGATCCTGACGGACGGAGTGCTCCGCGTGGATTGAATCGGCTCACCCCCGCCTCGGGGTGAGCAGGCCGTATTTAGGACTGAACAAATAGGCCGCGACAAACAACAATCCGAGCAGGATCACGATCGCCGGACCCGGTGCGATCCCGAATTTCCCCGAGAGCAGCACCGCCGCCACCGAGCCGACTCCGCCGATGAGGCCGCCGCCCCAGAACAGCGCCGAGGTCCGGTCGGTGAGTAGGGAAACGGTCGCCGCCGGGGTGACGAGCAGGCCGACCGAGAGCACGCAGCCGACGGCTTGCAGCGAGGAGACGAGCGCGAGGACCAGCAGGCCGAAGATCAAGTATTGGATCGAGCGCACCGGCACGCCCTGCGCCGCCGCCACGTTCGGCTCGAAGAGGGTGAGCAGGATCGGCCGCATCAGCAGGTTCGTGATGAGCAGGGTGAAGGCACCGATCCCGAAGGCGATCCAGATATCCGCATTTCCGACCGCGATGATATCGCCGAAAAGCCAGTGCTCCAGCTCCTGGCGGGTGTCCAGCTTGGGCAGCAGCGCGATCCCTGCGGCGAAGGCGGCGGTGTAGAGGACCGCCAGCGCGGTGCCCTGCTCCACCCGGTTTCCCCGCGCGACGGCCACCGAGCCGAGCCCGACCAGCAGCGCGGCGAACATGGCGCCGAGGAAGGCATTCCACTGGCTCAGCGCGCCCGTTAGGAAAATCCCCAGTGCGATGCCGGGCAGCATCGTGTGCGACAGCGCGGAAACGGAGAGCGCATTGCGCCGCAGCACCACGAAGCCGCTGAAGAAGCCGTTGGCGAAGCCAATGAAGCCGGCGGTGGCCAGCGCCCGTTGGTAGAAGGGATTACCGAGAAGATCAAAGTCCATGGGCCGGTTCGTGGAAGGTGCGCTCGATGAGCTCGGGGGTGAGGATTTCCGCCACCGGACCGAAGGCCAGCGCCCGCGTGGAAAGCACCAGCGCCTCGTCGAAAAGTCGCGGCACGGTGTTGAGATCGTGGTGGGAGGCGATGACCAGCCGGCCCTCGCCGGCCAGCCGGGCCAACAGATCGCCGAGGCGCAGCGCGGCATTGCGGTCGAGCCCGCTGAACGGCTCGTCGAGCAACAGCACGTGTGCCTCCTGGGCCAGCGCGCGGGCGAGGAAGGCGCGCTGCTGCTGGCCGCCGGACAGCTCGCGGATCTGGCGGTGCTGGAGGTGGGTGAGTGCCAGTGAATCCAGCGCCCGGTCCACCGCCGCCGCATCCTGTTGGGAAAATTTCCGCCACCAGCCGGTCTGCGGGTAGCGGCCCATTTCCACCAGCCCGCGGACGGTGATGGGAAATGACCAGTCGACCTCCTCGCGCTGCGGCAGGTAGGCGAACTCGCGGGACCATTTCCGCACCGCGGTGCCGCGCCAGCGGATCGTCCCGGCATCGCGCGGCACCAGGCCGGCGATGGATTTGAGCAGCGTGCTCTTGCCCGCGCCGTTCGGGCCGATCAGGGCCACGCGGTTACCGCAGGACGTTGCCAGCGAGACGTTTTCCAGCGCCAGCACGTTGCGGTAGCGGACGGTGACGTTCTCCACCGTGAGCTCGTGATGCTGGCCATGGTGGGCGCAGGAATCGTGGTGGGTGTGCTCGCTCATTTCGCTACAGGGAAGGGGAGTTCCAGGAAATCGTCGATGTCGCCCTCCGCATCGAAGACGTGGGTGAAGGTCGCTTGGCCGGGAGCTTCCAGCGTGAGTTTGGCGAATCGTCGCTCGCCGTCAGCGGGTGGGGTTTTCCAGCGCACGCTCAGCGCGACGCGCGGGTTGGCCGGGTCCAGCTCCAGCGTTCCCGAAATCGGCAGCACGTCGGTAGGCGGGCGGACACCGCGGCCGGTATCGATTTCGACCCGCGAAGCCGCTGCGGAAAGCACGAGGCGGAAGGGAACCGCCGCCAGGGGCTGGGTGGTGGAGGCCGGCGGAAGGTTCTGCAGCGGCAGCGGGCCGCGCGAGGAGGTCACCCGGGACAAGCCGAAACCCGTGACCGCCAGCGCGAGGGCGAGGAGGAGGAATCGAACGAGTGGTGAGCCGCGCACGCCGCGAACTTGGAACGTCACCGGTAGAACTGCAAGAAACTTGCAGATGGATCATTGAGTCGCTTGCGGCACGTCAGGGCGTCCTCAAGCCGTCGATCGCATTGCGCAGGTCGTCCGCAGTAACCGTGTCGATGACCCGGGCGCTGCCGAGGGCATCGAGGACGACGAAGCGAATCGCCCCGGCGGAGAATTTTTTGTCCCGTGCGAGTTTCTCCATCACCGTCTCCGTCGAGATTTCCGGCGGCAGCACCAGTGGCAGGCGGTATTTCTCCAGTAGCGCGATGACTTTATCGCTCTCCGTCGGCGCAAGTCCGGCGTGGCTTCGGGATACCGACAAGGCTGCCCGCATGCCCAGCGAGATCGCCTCGCCGTGGAGCATCTGGCCGTATGGCACGGCAGCCTCGATGCCGTGGCCGATGGTGTGGCCGAAATTCAGCAAGGCGCGCAGGTCGCGCGTTTCGTGTTCGTCCGCCTCCACCACGCGGGCCTTGATGGCGATATTACGTGCGATGAGATCCGCCGGGACATCGCGGCCGGCGGGATCGAATGCGGCGAGGTCATCCAGCATCGCCGCATCGCGGATGGCGGCATGCTTGATCGCCTCGGCGAATCCTTCGCGGAACTCGCGGTCGGGCAGCGTCCGCAGCGTTTCGGGATCCGCGATCACCAGGCGCGGCTGATGGAAGGCACCGAGAAGATTCTTGCCCTCGCCCACATTCACGCCGGTCTTGCCGCCGACCGAGGAATCCACCTGGGCGACAATGGTGGTGGGCACCTGGACAAATGGAATCCCACGGAAAAATATCGCAGCCACGAAGCCTGCCAGATCGCCGACCACCCCGCCGCCCAGCGCGACCACGACCCGTTCGCGAGTCGGCCAGGTCGTCGAGATGCCCTGGTCCTGTCGGTAGCGGTCCAGCGCCTCGTCCACCCGGTCGGCCAGCCAGAGCAGTGCCAGCTCTCGCAGCGCAGACAGGTTCCCCGGCCGGAAATAGTTCGACAGAGCTGCGTCCACCTTCTCCGCAGCGTAGACGTTGCCATGGGCCATCCGCCGTCTCAGCGCTTCCGGTGTCATGTCGACCAGCTCGATCTGGTCCGCCGCACGAACCACGTCATCGGGCACGGTCTCTCGCTGCTTGACGCCGGTGATCGACTCGACGACGTCGTTGAGGGACTCCAGATGCTGGATGTTGACCGTGGAGATGACATCGATGCCGGCATCGA
>ENA-OFCF01000840-OFCF01000840.1-metagenomes-genome-assembly--contig:-NODE-840-length-12764-cov-20.365882_pt1 | contig 12764 bp, 13 predicted proteins | sample MGYA00153387_OFCF01 | MGnify analysis MGYA00153387
CGCTACGGCTTCAATGATTTCAAGCTCAAAGGCGGCGTGCTGGCCGGCGAACAGGAAGTTCAAGCCGTGACGGCCCTGGCCCAGCGCTTCCCTGAAGCCCGCGTCACGCTGGACCCCAACGGGGGCTGGTTGCTCAAGGATGCCATCCGCCTGATGCGCGACATGCGCGGTGTACTGGCCTATGCAGAAGACCCCTGTGGCGCCGAAGGCGGTTTCTCGGGCCGTGAAGTCATGGCGGAATTTCGCCGCTCCACCGGCCTGCCCACAGCCACGAACATGGTCGCCACCGACTGGCGCCAGATGGTGCATGCCCTGTCGTTGCAATCCGTAGACATCCCCCTGGCCGACCCACATTTCTGGACCATGGCTGGCTCGGTGCGCGTGGGTCAGACCTGCCGCGACTGGGGCCTGACCTGGGGCTCGCACTCCAACAACCACTTCGACATCTCGCTGGCCATGTTCACCCACGTGGCCGCCGCCGTTCCCGGCAAGGTTACGGCCATCGACACGCACTGGATCTGGCAGGACGGCCAATACCTCACCCAGAACCCGTTGCAGATCCAAGGTGGCTTCGTCGAAGTACCCAAGACCCCGGGCCTGGGCGTCACCGTGGACCGCGCCGCGCTGCAGCGCGCTAACGCGCTGTACCAAGAACACGGCCTGGGTGCACGCGACGATGCGATCGCCATGCAACACCTGATCCCCGGTTGGAAGTTCGACAACAAACGCCCTTGCATGGTGCGCTAAGACTGCTGTCCGATGCCAGCCACTCCGACCTCCACCACAGGAAATCAGCTATGAACCAGACCATCAGCCGCCGTCGCTTGCTTGAAGGTGCCGGCGTTTCTGCATTGAGCGCACTGGGTGCAGCAGCGGGGGCGCAATCCTTCGACTTCAGACCGAATCAACGCTACCCCGACCCGGCTGTCTACCTACTGGATCCAAGTTTTGCCAAATACCGTATTTACAGCAGTACCGTCGAACAACTCGGTACAGGGATGCGCTGGGCAGAAGGGCCTGCTTACTTCCCTGAAACAGACATCCTGATTCTTTCGGACATCCCCAACAACCGTCTGATGCGTTACGAGGAAAAAACGGGACGCTTCCTGGTGCACAAAGAAGGGGCGAACTACGCGAATGGCAACACCCGTGACCGCCAAGGCCGACTGGTGACCTGCGAGCATTCCATTACGCGCCGCGTGGTTCGCACAGAAAAAAATGGCAGCACCACCGTCTTGGCAGATCGCTTTGAAGGCAAACGCCTGAACGCGCCCAATGATGTGGTTGTCAAGTCGGACGACAGCATCTGGTTTACTGATCCGCTGTTCGGCATCAACGGGGAGTGGGAAGGCTCTCGTGCCTCCCCTGAACAGGCAAGCACGAACGTCTACCGTATCGACAAGGACGGCAGCATCACCGCAGTCGTCACAGACATCGTCAACCCCAACGGTCTGGCCTTTTCGCCGGATGAGACAAAGCTCTTTGTGGTTGAGTGGAAAGGCACGCCCAACCGCAGCATCTGGAGCTACGACGTATCCCCAGATGGACGCCAGCTGTCCAACAAAGTCAAGCTGATCGATGCAGACGGCCCAGGCGCGCTGGATGGTTTTTGCGTGGATCGCGATGGCAATCTGTGGTGCGGCTGGGGCTATTCTGGCGCGGTTGCCCTGGAAGCCTCCGACATTGGCGGTGGCATGAAAGCTCACTTGCCGTTAGGTCGATCCGAAGAGATGGATGGCGTCAAGGTCTTCAATGCACAAGGCAAGCCCATTGGTTTCATTCGCTTGCCAGAACGCTGTGCCAATCTGACTTTTGGCGGTCCCAAACTCAACCGGCTCTACATGGCCAGTAGCCATTCTCTCTATGCGCTTTACGTCGAAGCACATGGCTCCGTGTGAAACACATCACTCTCAATCAAGAAATTCCAGCTATGCAACAACATAACAACCTCATCAACGGCCAATGGACTGCAGGCCAGACCGCTGCTCCCAACATCAATCCCAGCGACCTGTCCGACGTGATCGGTGAGTACGCCCAAGGCAATGCTGCAGACGTGGACACCGCCGTCGCTGCAGCCGCGGCGGCCTTCCCGGCCTGGAGCACATCGGGCATTCAGGCACGCTCCGATGCACTGGACAAAATCGGCACTGAAATTCTGGCACGCAAAGAAGAGTTGGGCGATCTGCTGGCGCGTGAAGAAGGCAAGACCCGCGCTGAAGGTATTGGTGAAGTGGCCCGCGCAGGGCAGATATTCAAGTTCTTTGCGGGCGAATGTCTGCGCCTGTCCGGCGAGACCCTGCCTTCTGTGCGTCCCGGCATCGGTGTTGAAATCACACGCGAACCCATCGGTGTGGTCGGTTTGATTACACCGTGGAACTTCCCCATCGCCATCCCTGCCTGGAAGATTGCCCCCGCTTTGGCGTTTGGCAATTGCGTGGTGTTGAAACCTGCCGATCTGGTACCCGGCAGCGCTTGGGCGCTGGCTGACATCATTCACCGCAGCGGTATTCCCGCCGGTGTCTTTAACCTGGTGATGGGCCCTGGCCGCGTGATTGGTGAGGCCTTGGTACAGCACCCTGGCATTGCGGCCATCAGCTTCACCGGCTCGGTAGGCGTGGGCCGTGGCATTGCCGCAGCCTGTGCGCAAAATGGCAAAAAAGTCCAACTGGAGATGGGTGGTAAAAACCCACAAGTGGTGCTCGATGATGCCGACCTGACCCAGGCGGTTGAGCTGTCGGCGCAAAGCTGCTTTTACTCCACCGGTCAGCGTTGCACGGCATCCAGCCGCCTGATCGTGACCGACAAAATTTATCCCGCTTTCATCGAAGCACTGCAAGCGCGCATGGCCAAAATCAAGGTGGGTGATGCGCGCGCTGCGGGTACCGACATCGGCCCTGTGGTCAGCCAAACCCAGCTGGAGCAAGACTTGAGCTACGTGGAAATCGCCAAGGCCGAAGGTGCGGTGCTGGCAGCAGGTGGTGGCCGCGTGGCCTGCCACACCGGCAGCGGCAAGGAAGGTTTTTACATGCAGCCCGCGCTGCTGGTGGACTCCACAGCAGGCATGCGCATCAACCGCGAAGAAGTGTTTGGCCCTGTGGCCAGCGTGATCCGCGTGCGTGACTATGAAGAAGCTTTGTTGGTGGCCAATGACACAGAATTTGGCCTGTCTGCAGGCATTGCTACCACCAGCCTCAAATACGCCACCCACTTCAAGCGCCACAGCCAAGCAGGCATGGTGATGGTGAATCTGCCCACCGCAGGCGTGGACTACCACGTTCCATTTGGTGGCCGCAAAGGTTCGAGCTACGGCCCCCGCGAGCAAGGCCGCTATGCGCAAGAGTTCTACACCACGGTCAAGACAGCCTACACCTTGGCTTAAACGACAAGGAACTTCTCTTTTGACCGGGCCTTGTGCCCGGTTTTTTTATGTACTGCGCTACATGGCGAAGCGCAAAGCACGGCTGAGGAGTGCTGGTGGTGCACACCCTCTGCATCGCGCGTTAGCCCGCAGTGGATGCAACCACAGATGTTGCCTCTCACAAAGACATCTGGTTCTCTGGCGTGCGTGGATGCAGCTGTGACAGGTGTCAGCCCTGGGGCATCTGGCTCATGTCCATGAACATGATTTCCCAGATGTGACCATCCACGTCCTCGAAGCTGCGGCCATACATGAAGCCGTGGTCTTGCACAGGGTTGACGTCCGCTTTGCCGCCGTGAGCCGATGCAGTCTCAACCATGGCGTCGACGGCCGCACGATCTTCGGCGCTTAGGCAGAGCATGACTTCGCTTGCAGCATGGGCGTCGACGATAGGCTTTGGGGTAAACGTGGCCCACCTCGGATGGGTGAGCAGCATCACGTAGATGGTGTCGGAGACGACCATGCAGGCGACGGTGTCATCGCTAAATTGCGGGTTGTTGACAGCGCCGATGGCCTCATAGAAAGACCTGGCCTTGTGCAGATCTGCTACGGGCAGGTTGACGAAAATTTGTTTGGGCATTTGAGACTTTCAAGGTCTGTGCTGTGCGGCATTCTCAGGTCGTTGGCGAGAGGCGTCAACAGCTTGCCCAGACTCTGCATGGTGGATGTGAGCCCGATGAAGGTAACGCTCTCAGCATCAGCCGGCTGACAGTACGCTGGTGGCTTCGGTCTGTGTCGCGACTACCAGAAGGATTCAATGAATGAACACCTAAAAGGTGAAATCTGACAATTACCCAACAAACTGCATCCATCTCAAACGACCAAAAGAGTGGGCACGAAATTTAGTTGCAGCTCATCCACGTGGCCCATGACGAACACCGAAGATGAAAGCATGTTTTGGATCGATTCTCGACTGTCGCAGATCGGCTGTGGATTCAACTGATCAATGCAACACAATGATCGCCACTTGCAAAAAGAGTGTTTGCATGAAGCAAAGACCACGGATCTACTACACAGCAGGCCAGAAGGCATTAATGTGGGACCGCTGGAAAGCTGGCGATACCCTGCATGAGATCGGCAAGCTGTTTGACCATCCACACACATCCATTCAGAACATACTGAGTGATGCATGCGGCATTAGGCCGCCGGATAGATATTGCTCTCGCTTGGTCTTGTCGATGGCCGGGCGTGAAGAAATCTCCAGAGCACTGGCAGCAGGCGAATCCATTCGCTGCGTTGCCAAGCAACTAAAACAGGCTGCATCGACCATCAGTCGAGAGCTTGGTAGATGCAGCTCAGCTGCGTTGCCATGCAGCACCAGATTCTGAGAGAGCATGTACTGGCACTGCTGGCGTGTGAAGGTGTGGCCCATACGCAGCGAAGGCCCGGAGAAACCACCTATGGATAGTGCGGGCGCTGTAAGTTTGGTTATTTCAGACCATTCCATCAAAAAACAAGCGCCAGTGCCCATTGTCCTGAGACCAGTATTGGCGTCGGTCAATGCTGCGTGCCCGGGAGGATGCAGGCACGGTCGTGTAGTTGACGATTGCCACATCGCCTTGGTGCTTCCAGCGAAAGACGGAGACATTGCGCCACTGTGCCTGTGCCTGTGCCTGTGCCTGTGCCTGTGCCTGTGCCTGTGCCTGTGCACGGACCTCTTTAATGCCCGTCTGAGCTGCGGCCGTGGCCGACGCTTGGCGCGGCGCTGGCTGTGTTGTGCGTGCGTTGTAGTCAGGCGTCTGCAGTGCGCTTAAGGTGTCAATATCGCCACGTGCGCACGCTCTCCCCCAGTGCCACACCCAACCCCAGCGTCGTTCTTCCCCTGCCGCTGCCGTATTCGCCCTGGTAGCCCAGCTCCAGCGCGGCAGCCCAGCTCAGTTCCATTTCAGCCTGCAGGCCCAGCAGCGCCGTGTTGTGCGCCAGAGGTGCGCCGGTTACGGTAAAGCCGCTGCTGCCTTCAAATGCCAGGGAGGCGGATTGAGCGCATCATTTGCACGCATGTGTTGTCCTGGACACCAGAACATTCAAGCTATCAATGACTGGCTTGAGGCAAAACGCAGTCATTGGCCAGCAAACAGCTCAAAGGGACACAAGAAGCGCGTTATCAAGGCGCATGGACACCTTCTTGCTAGTCATCAACCAAAGAGCCCTCACGCAAGCTGGGGTTGCGCTGCGCACTGCTGCTGCGGCGCACCACATCGCGACCGATGACAGTCTTGTGGACTTCGCTGGAGCCTTCGCCAATCTGGTTGAGTTTGGCATCCCTGAAAAAGCGCTCCAGGGGAAAGTCTTTCATATAGCCTCGACCACCTGTGAGCTGCAAGGCATCGGTCACAACTTTCATACACAGGTCGGTGGCCTGCTGCTTGGCCATGGAGGCGTAGATAGACACATCGTCATCCCCACGATCGTACTTCTGGGCCGTCACGAACAGCAAGGCACGCGCAGCCTCGATCTGCGACACCATGTCCGAGAGCATCCACTGCGCACCCTGGTGGGCACCCAGCGTTTTGCCAAACAGGGAGCGCTCGTTCATATAGGTGGCAGCAATTTCCACCGCTCCTATGGCGCGACCCAAAGCCATGGCCGCATGGCCCAAGCGTGCACGCAGAAGCGCATCCTGTGCCAGCTCGAAACCGTCGCCTATCTGGCCGAGCAGATTGGCAGCGGGCACGCGGACATGTCGGAACTCCAAAGAAGAGATGGGCACGCCATACCAGCCCATCTTGTCTACTACGGGGCTGATGGTAAAGCCCGCAGCATCGCGAGGCACCAGCACCGCAACAAAACGAGAGGTGTCCGCCTCCAGGCGGCCTACGACCATGAACCAGTCAGCCGTAGTGCCGCGGGTGATGAATTTCTTTCTGCCATTGACGACAAAGTGTTCGCCTTCCTGGTGAATCATGGTTTTCAAGCCACGCACATCCGAGCCAGCCTCGGGTTCGGTGAGTGCAAAGGCGGCCTGCAACTGACCCGAGCGCAGGCCCGGCAGCAACTGTTCCTTCATACTGGGGCTGGCACCCGCGACGATGGCCCGACATGACAGATCAGCCCCCGTAATCAGCGAAGCCGAAGCGCTGCACACGCGCCCCAGCTCTTCAATAATGCGTATGCGCAGCACCTGCCGGGCATCCGTGCCACCGTATTGCACAGGAAAGGCACTGCCGATTACCCCCTCATTGGCGAGCAGCCTAAAGGTATCCCATGCAAATTCGTCTTTCTGTGCCACTTTATGGGCGTTGGGGCCGATATGGCTCACTACCAAGCCTCGCACCTTGTGCAGCATCTGCAATTCCTGCGGATCCAAGTCATGCAAAAAATGCTCGCCAAAAAGCCGGCTCACCGTGTTGATCTGATTCATCCCTTGCTCCTATCGATGGTTTTTAGCTGCTGGCCTGAATACCAGCGCGTTTGATGACGTCGGCCCATACCGAGACTTCTTGTTTGAGGAATGCATCAAAGGCGGCTCCAGACTGGGGCCCCCCCTCCAGCGCCAGATCCTTGAACTTGCTCTGAACTTCGGCCAGCTGAATGGCGTCAGTCACGTCCGTGGACAGCTTGCTGACAATGGACTTTGGGACTCTGGCTGGGGCCAGCAAAGCCAGCCAAGTACCGACCTGATAGCCAGGCAGGTCTGCCGCCTCGGCCACGGTGGGTACTTCAGGCAACGCTGAGGAGCGATAACCTGTCGTGACAGCCAGTGCCCGCAGCTTTCCGGCCTTGATATGCGGCAGAGCCAGCGAAGTGGACATGGGCATCATGTCGACGCGGCCGGAAAGCAGGTCCGTCATGGCCTCTGGCTGGCCTTTGTAGGGCACATGCGTGAGCTGTACATGAGCCAGCTGGTTCAAAAGCTCGCCCGTCAGGTGCGAGGATGTGCCCAGCCCCGAGCTGGCGTAAGTGATGCTGCCAGCATCCTTCTTGGCCAGACGGATGAGTTCTGGCAGGGTTTTGGCCTTCACGCCGGGGTGCACCACAATTACATTGGGAATGGCACCAAAACCTGCAATCCCCTGGAAATCCCTGACGGGATCCCAGGTGGTGTTTTTCTGGAAAAACGGCATCACAGCATGCGAGGGCGAAACCATCAGCAGCGTGTATCCGTCAGGTGGAGACTTGGCCACAAAGTCAGTGCCAATGGCACCGCCAGCGCCCGCACGGTTTTCGATCACCACGGGCTGGCCATACTGCCTGCCCATACGCTCACCCACCACCCGGGCAATGGAGTCCACCACACCACCTGCGGGGTAAGGCACGATGATGCGAATCGCCTTTGCCGGATATGCGCCCTGCGCCCATGCCCCCGTCGGCTTGAGGGCGCCACCAGCAAGTAGCGCTGCGGCAATCGTGACCATGGACCTTCTCGATTCGTTCATGTCTTGTCTCCTTTGGTGGTTTTAATCTTGCTAGCCAGGGTGCAGTCCGTATGAGGTCTCGATCTCGTAAGCGGTTTGCTTGAGCAAGGGCAAAACCTCGCTGACGAGCTTGTGCCTTGCATTTCTGTGGGCGTACAGCGTGCCGTTCATGGATAGAGGCGGTTCACCCGGTGCACCCTTCAATGGCACGGCAATCGCATACAGCTCACGGTCCCAGGCACCTGAGGACAGACAGTAGCCTTGCTCGTTGAATCGTTTTTCGTCCTCCTCGAGACCCTTGCTGTACTGGGAGAACAGTTCGCTGTCCTGCACTTTCAGGTAGTTCAGCAGCGCCACTTTCTGGGTGCGTGCAAGGCCATGGATCAGCACATGGCCCATGGAGCTGACCAGCAGCGGATAGGTGGAGCCGATATCGGGCAGATACTCGTTGCGTCCGTCGGCGCGTACCGAATCTACATAGACGATGTCGGTGCGGTCTCGCAAACCCAGATTGACCGTGCAGCCAGTCTGCCGGGCGATATGGGCCATGAGCGGCTTGGCCAGTTGGCGGGTCTTCATGCTGGCCAGCAGTGGATGGCCCAGAGCCAGTACACCTGAGGCGAGACGGTATTTTTGAGTGTCCGCGTCTTTAGAGATATAGCCCAGCAATCCCAGGGTGTAGCTCAGGCGGGACACTGTCGGCTTAGGCAGACCCGTACGGTCTGCAATTTCGCGGTTGCTCAGCACCGGGTTGGTGGCGGTGAAGGCACGCAAGACCTCCAGACCGCGCGCCAAGGTCATGGCAAATTGGCGGTCTAAGGCCAGATCGTGGGGGTTGATGAGCCCTGGAAGAGTGATGGAGGACACTTTGCGTTGCTTGGATAAATCTGCGGTCATGGTTGGTCACCTGCGGTTTGTCGTCAATGAAGTGTTTCGCATATCGAAACAAATATTGCCCCCAACTGGTGCCGTCTGGATACTGGTGACTTCATCCAGATCACAAAGCCTCCAATGGAAACTACGCAAAACTTCAACGGCGCCCTGCAGGGAGTGCGCATCCTGGACATGGCAACCGTGCTGGCCGCGCCTGTGGGCGCTACCTTGTGTGCAGACCATGGTGCAGAGGTCGTTAAGCTGGAGCTGCCCGACGGCAGTGATGCCCTGCGCGGGCTTCAGCCCGTCAAAGACGGATCACCTCTGTGGTGGAAAGTGGCCAATCGAGGCAAAAAGGGCATCACTCTGGATGTGCGCAAGCCAGAGGGTCGGGAGCTGTTTCTGGAGCTGATTTGCAGCTTTGACGTGCTGGTAGAAAACTTCCGCACAGGCACTCTGGACAAATGGGGACTCAGCATTCAAACGCTGCGCGACCGCAATCCTCGGCTTATCGTGGTTCGCCTTACAGGTTTCGGGCAGACAGGCCCGTATTCACAAAGGCCCGGATATGCCCGCATCTTTGAGGCCATGAGTGGCTTCACGAATCTGACAGGCGAAAAAGGCGGTACCCCACTGCACAGCAATTACCCGATTGGGGACTATGTTGCAGGCTTGTTTTGCGCTTTCTCTATTGCGATGGAGGTTGCCCGCTTGCGCGGCAACCACACGATGACCGGCACGGAAGTTGATCTGTCGGCTACTGAAGCCTTGTTCAGGCTGCTCGACCCGCTGGCGGTCGAATACGAGCAGATGAACTATGTGCGCGGGCCGGAGGGCAACTGTGCAAGCTATACCGCACCGTCGAACATGTACCGCACGCGTGATGGCCGCAGCCTCTCCCTCGTTGCTTCATCGAACCCCATCTTTGCACGGCTTTGCGCAGCTATCGGGCGGCCAGACTTAGCGCAAGACACCCGGTTCAGCACCAATCCAGCGCGAGTCAAGCACATAGCGGAGCTGGATCAGATCATTGCTGACTGGTTTGGTCAGCACGAGATCGAGGATGTGGTGCAAGCGCTGGAAGCGGCCCAGATTCCGTTTAGCAAGACCAACTCTATTGTGGATATCTTGCAGGACCCTCACTTCAAGGCTCGTGGCGCAGTCGTGCGCATGCCTGATCCTGAGTACGGCAGTGTTCCCGGGCCGTGCATTGTTCCGCGTGTCGCTGGACAAATGCTGGATGCACCCACGACAGGACCGGCACCCGGTCAGCACAACAAGGAGGTTTACGCCAGCATCGGGGTCTCAGCCCAGCGGTTTGACCAACTTCAGGCTCTTGGAGTGATCTAGCCAGATCAGACCCGGATAGGCGGGCGCAATGGGTATCTTTTCCGCATCTTGTGGGCGGTGGCTTTTCGATGTCACGCCCTGGCAGATCATCACGCGCAAACCCAAAGGCCCGAAGAAACCACCTATGGATAGTACGGGCGCTGTAAGTTTGGTTATTTCAGACCATTCCATCAAAAAACAAGCGCCAGTGCCCATTGTCCTGAGACCAGTATTGGCGTCGGTCAATGCTGCGTGCCCGGGAGGATGCAGGCACGGTCGTGTAGTTGACGATTGCCACATCGCCTTGGTGCTTCCAGCGAAAGACGGAGACATTGCGCCACTGTGCCTGTGCCTGTGCCTGTGCCTGTGCCTGTGCCTGTGCCTGTGCCTGTGCACGGACCTCTTTAATGCCCGTCTGAGCTGCGGCCGTGGCCGACGCTTGGCGCGGCGCTGGCTGTGTTGTGCGTGCGTTGTAGTCAGGCGTCTGCAGTGCGCTTAAGGTGTCAATATCGCCACGTGCGTGCGCTTGACGCCAGGTAGAAAGAACCGCGTCCAACGCATTGCGCTCGGTGGCTTGCTCATCGGGGTGTACCCAATGCAATTCATTAGCAATGATGACAGGCGTGCGCCGCAATTGCAGCGTATGCATCAGGTAGGCCATATCGTCGTTGGCAAGGGCGACGCAGCCTTCGGTTGAGTAAGGGCTGCGTGCATAGCCTGTCCGAGGTACGCCATGTAACCAGATTCCACTGCCAGTACGGCCTAAGCGCCGATCATGCTCATTGGGATAGTTCAGGGGCAGTGCCCCGATGCCATAGATCTCCTGCAGCTGTATTTCTTCCAGACGGCTGGTTATGAAGTAGACCCCGAGAGGGGTACGCAGATCGCCTTCAACCTGTTTGTCAAAACCACCTTGACCAATGGATGCGTAGAAGCTGCGGATGAGTTCAAGCCCGGCACTTGTGTTCATGAACACATAGACGCGTGAGTGGCTGGCATCCACAGCGATGAGGTGGTGCACGTTGGAGGCAAGGCGCACAAGTTGCCGCGGAATTAAGCCGGGCTCTGGTGTTTCACGCAGCCATTGCAAGCGACGCCATGCTTCTTCATGCAGCAGCTGCAGTGATTTGCCGTGGGTCGGCGTGATGTCTGCTGCGGAGGAAAAACCATTCAATTTTCCACTGCGCGTCAGCAGCAGGTCACCATATACCAGCTGCCCCAATTGAAAGCGAGGCATGTCACGGACAAGTGCATGGGCCAGATCCAGCGCGGCAGAGTCTCCCGCAGCAATAGCACGATAGATGCCAATCAACCGTGCCTCGGGCGAATCGCGCTGCACACCACTGAGTAATACGCCAGCAAAGGATGCATCTGAAGCGCCAGCGTTGACCTGCCGAAGCGGCAAGCCAAGGCCTGCGCCAGCCAGCAGTGCCTGAGCCAAGAACTTTCGACGATTTGGCAGAGCGTTCTCACAAGGAGTTGCTGAGATGTCGTATGGCCTCAAATCACTTCCCCGGCATCGCTCTTGCTTGTGCGACCGCGTCGGCCACCAGATCCCGCAACTGGGCTTCACCAAAACTTGGCAGAGCCCGGCCATTGACAAAAAAGCTGGGCGTTTTGGTGATTTGGAGTGCCACGAGGTCTTCAACATCGAGCTTGAGCACCGCCTGCACGTCAGCGCGCTGCGCGTCCAGTTTGGCTTTCTCAATATTCAAGCCCGCACGCTGTGCTTGTTGCTCGGCCAGATCAATGCGGGGCTGACCGTGGTCGGCCCACTGCGGCTGGCTGGCCAGCAAGGCTTCGAGCACTGGCTGGTATTTATCTTGAAGCCTGGCCGTTTCAAGCATCTGAATCACCTGATCGGAGCCAGCGTGAAAAGGCGCGTAACGAATGACCAGACGCACCTCTTGCGGGTACTGCCGGAGAATGTCTTTGACGATGGGGTAGAAGGCGCGGCAAGTTTCGCAGGCAGGGTCAAAGAACTCAACGATGGTCACTGGCGCTGAAGCAGGACCAAACGCTGGAGCATGCGGACGCACCAGGCGGTCGGCTTGCTGCTCAGCAGCTTGTGTCTGCGCTTTCTGTACGCTTTGCTGGTACGACCAGATGCCCAGACCAAACAAGGCAAGAATGAGCAGTGCAAGCAGGGATACAGCGAATTTTCTGCGGTTCATCGGGCGGTCTTTCTTAGATAAGTAAAGAGAAGAAGTACAAGTACGGTGAATGCGGCAAGCGAAAGCCAGGGGATCTGAACTGCGCCGTTAAACAGATCGAGCCGCTGATTGGCACATGAAACGCCACTGCCGCAAGGTGTCCATGTTCTGGGTATCCAGCCCGCCACCAGCAGCGTGTGATACGCGGCAAGGCACAGCCCGCCCAGAGCAAGCCAGAGGGCATAAATCGCACCTTGTCGGTCATTGAGATAGGCGGCAATGCCCAGCACGATGGCGATGGGAAACATGAAGATGCGCTGGTACCAGCACAGCACGCAAGGCGTCATTCCCATGACTTCGCCCAAGAACATGGCCCCCAAAGTTGCCACAGTGGCCAGCAGCCATGCAAGCATCAACAGTGTCCAGTGGCGGTTCATTGGCGCCCCCCATGTTCAGTGGTTGAGAGCGACAGCATCAGGGCTTGCATGAGTGCGCCGAGCACAGGCAATGCGCGGCAGGCAAGCACCTGCCGGAGTAAAGAAAACATGAGCGTATCCCTGGAACATGAAAATCCTCCAGCTGCAAAAGCTGGGGCGATTCACAGGGATCAGTGCTAACAGCCGACGTTAGCGCGCC
>ENA-OFCF01000841-OFCF01000841.1-metagenomes-genome-assembly--contig:-NODE-841-length-12735-cov-4.030363_pt1 | contig 12735 bp, 8 predicted proteins | sample MGYA00153387_OFCF01 | MGnify analysis MGYA00153387
ATGCCCGAGGGCGGGCTCAAGCGCGACATCGAAGCGCTCGGCGTGAAATGCGGTTTCCCTCTCACAGGCGTCTTCGTGATGGATGGCTCGAAGCGCTCGACCAAGGCGAACGCCTTCTTCACGGGCCTCGGCAAGCGCAAGAAGATCGCCCTCTTCGACACGCTGGTCGAGAAAAGTAGCCCGCCCGAGCTGCTCGGCGTCCTCGCCCACGAGATCGGTCATTTCCGCTGCGGCCACATCCGCCAGCGGCTGGCGATCGGCATCCTGCAGACCGCAGTCATCTTCTATCTGCTCGGTCTCGCCGTCGATCCGGACGGGAAATTCTCGCGCCTGTTATTCGACGCCTTCGGAGTGCGGGAAATCTCGCCGCACGTCGGACTAGTGCTCTTCAGCATCCTGCTTGAGCCAGTGAGCAAGGCGCTCGGCGTCCTCGCGCACGCCTGGTCCCGACGCCATGAATTCGAGGCGGACGCCTACGCCGCCAACGTCACCGGCGATGGCGCCGCGCTCGGCGAGGCCCTGAAAAAAATGACCGCCGACCACCTCTCTCACCCCTCCCCCGCCCCGCTGCGCGTCTGGCTGGACTACTCGCACCCGCCGCTGTTGCAACGGCTGGAGGCTCTGGCGAAATGACAGCAGTCACGCCGCGCGCAGTCGGCACCGACTCCTGCACAGGTTTTACGACCCCGCCGTATCCGCCCTCACCACGCCTTGGCGGTGCGCTTGGGGTTCCCTTCCCTCGCCAATTCTAAATTCTTTTTTTCCTGATAATGAGAAAATGATCTGAAAAAATTCTGAATAAGTTCGTTAAAATGAGCATAAAAAAACGGAGTGAGGATAAACTAAAACCTCACGCCGCCATGGCATCACCTCGGTGAGAGGTGAAATTTTATTCTGTCACTCAAGCGCGGCGGCGGCGCAATAACGCCACTGCCCCAAGAGCGGAGAGAAGAGCCGAAGTTGGTTCAGGAACAGCTCTAATTTGCACAGCACTAATTTGGGCATCTTGATTTGCATTAAGGGTGAAAAGCTGTGCCGTACTGTCAGCCGTGAAATTACCAATGACGTAACTCGCGTCACTTGCGCTGGCTGATAAGTAAGTCAGCTGACCCGATGTACCCGATCCTCCCGTGATCGTCATAGTACGGTCCGCCGTAAAGTTTCTGAAATCTGCGACCCAAAATTGAACCAAGTAATCTTGGCCCACGGTGAGGTCGGAAAGAGTGATACCCGCCGTAAGCGTACCTGCTTGCACATATCTCCCGCTATCAAGCAAAGTGGCATAAGCTTGTCCCTCGGGATTATTAGATCCAATAAAAGTAATGCCGTTCATGAAACCGGTAAATGAAAACTCGAATGTATCCGAGTAACTGGTAGTGTTGTTGAAAGTAACTCCTGATACAGTCGTACTCACAGAACCAAATCCTCTAGCATATTCCAAAGTACCAGTTGTGTTTACATCAGTTGCAGCGGTAACCGCCTGCACGGTATTCCAGATGACATTTGCAGCAGATGCAGGTCCCACGCTGGCAAGGACAGCACACGACATGATGAATGAGCGATAATTTTTCATAATAACTTCGATTTGTTTGTTTATTGTTTGTTTTGTTTTTGAGGCCGTAATGACCAAAAAGGGTTTTTACTGAAATGAATTTTATTTGGCTAAAAATAATCCTTCCTTATCTCGCGGCCGCTTTGCCGAAGCTGCGTGAGCCAAGCGAGATTGGACCGTTGTTAGGATAATCGACGATCGATTGGTAAGAGAAAGAGCTGAGCGGCTTGCTGATTTTTTCGATGAGAAGTCGATGACCCTTGATGGCTGTGACGGTCCCAATCGCTTGGCTCCCTGAATGGAGCTGGGTTGCGGCGGTGAGATCGCTGATGCTGAAGGCTTGCCCCGGCCATGGATTGCGAATTCGCATCGCAGGCGACGACGAGCCGAGATCGACTGTCGCTACTTGTAAAGTTCCAGCGACTACCTCAAGCCCGATCCGGTGGCCACCTTCGGTGGGCAACCACGCGATCGCCTCCCAGTTGCTCGGCCATGCAGTCGCGAAGCGGAGTAATCCATCGTAGTTTTGCACCAATGCTTCGTGAGCGGCATAGCTCTGGACGGCGATAAATTCGGTGTTGATATCTTGATTACCACTTGCGCCATTCCAGCTACTGAAGCCTTGAGAATAGACGAGAAACTTTTCGATTCCAGATAGTAACGCGGATTGGTAGATGTCGGCCCGGCCCATGCGCGCGGCTTGTATCGTGGTCGGGTGCCAATCGTAAGTTTCTTGGAAAACACGTTTGTTGAGCGTATTTTGCGCGAGCTGAACCAACTCTGGCGCACTGGCGTCCCCGATCGCATTTGCAGGCCAGATCGCATCTAAATCAGGATTTTCTTCGTTATGGCCGGCATCACGGGAAATCGCGCTCCATGCGAAAGTTGGCACGCCATCGCGAGTGGTGGTGGGAAGTTCTGGTAGCTTTCCGACAAGATCATTGAGCTTGGTATAGAGCGTAGTATCGCCTCGTGTTAGAGCGAGTTCCATCACCACTGGCAACAGCGCACGAATGTTAGAAACATCTGGCATGTCGTCATCGTCATCCCAATTATTTTCACGAGAATTGACGCCGATGTAATGATACTTGCCATCCGCAGCGAGGCCAGTGGACATCAACAATGAGCGGTGAAAAAGCATCCCTTCCCGGATGATTGGCCATTGATTCGTGAGAAAAGTTTCGTCTTGGCGGTAGCGATACTCGGCGATGGCGAGGGCAACGGTTTCAAGCGTGGTACTGAACATTCGCGAGTGATACCAACGGACCCCGGGAGGTGTTAAATTTTTGTTGTTTTGATAAAATTGGGAAGTGAGCAAAGAACCAGCAGTGCCAGGTTGGCCATCGGTGAATTCGGGGAAACCCGTCCCTTCGTAAGTCGGAAAGGTGGTCGTGACGTGTTGACGTAACGCGGGCAGCCAATTCGATAGCGTATTCCAAGTGGCAAAGTTCGCCTGTGGCAGGCCAGAGGCGAGGTTGGCATAATTGAGCGGGCGGAGATTTTGGTAGTAATGCAAAAGCGCCCATATCCCGGTGGGCTTCCAACCAAACATCCGAGTGTCACCGCCGCCTGCCGCAGGTATTGGAGTGAGTGCAGCGGATAAACGGATATAGGTGTCGAGCGCGATCATTTGCTCGATGTAGCGGGTTTCGCCATATTTCGAGGCAAGGCGAATCATCGCGCAGTCTTGCCACATCGCTTGGAAGGCGGCAGCTTGGGTAGCGGTGATACTCGCGAGAGAATCCGTGGCGAGTGGTGCCGCTGTGGCCGCAAGTGCTTCCAACTTAAGACTGGTGAGATTGATTTGGTTACCCGTCCAAATTTTCACAGGAATGACCACCCGGTATGTGCCATTAGAATTAGGTTTGAAAGTCAGCGTCGCGCCATTGGCGCTGCTCGCGGCCACCACGTTGAGGCCAGCCGCTTGTGCCGCAAGGAATTGCGTGGCTCGAAAACCAGGATAACTATTGGGCAATGAACCATCAGCGCCACACACTGCGATGCAATTGGCACCGCTGACTTCCGCGCCCGGAACATTGCTAGCGATGGTGTTGAGAGTATTCTTATGAGTACTCAGCTCAACAATCACCGTCTCAGCAGGCGCGGCGCCTTGGACATCGATCACTAGCTCTTCGCCACTCCAGCGGAAGAAGGAAGTTACTTTTAAATTTCCGGCTTGTTGAGTGAAAATGCCATCGTGCAGTGCAAGCGTGCCGCGGTAATTTCCCAGAGTTGTTAAACTGCTGAGGTTACGAATTCGGACTGTGCCCAAGCCACCCATCGCCGGAACGCCTTCAGGCCGATTGAGATGTGCTGTCAGGCCATTGACAGGATCTACCCATAACGCAGCACCCACTCGACCACTCCCTAAGGGGATAGATTCGCTATCAAGAGTGGGCGGTGATTGATAAACCAAATTATTGTGTGCCAACCACTTGGATCGATCAAAGTTAAGCTGGCCATTTGAGTCGATCGCGGTGAGTCCCTCTCTCACAGGAAATTCAGTAGCGACGGCAAGACGATAAAATCTTTTTGCCGTCATAGACGCTGTAAGATCTTGCCAAGTGGTTTGAAGTCCTTGACTGGGGAAAGCCTCGGCAGACCTGCGCCAATCCAGCAATGTTTCACTGCATTCAATATTGTAAAAATCGTTCTCTTTAGAAGACCAAGTTATTGAGGTTTCGCCGCTAGTAGGGTCACGCGCAAAATTTGAAATGCGAGGCGGTTCCACTGGCGAGACATCTCGCAATTGGAAGGCATTAAGCTGAGTGGTGGTCCCCGATAGCGCTGAAAACGGAAAAACTTGAGTGGCCGAATCTGCCGTAAAGCTACCGCTGACCCATGAGCCGCTGCCAGACGCAGTGTCACTGCCATTTCCTTTTAAAAATGCCAGCGCTGCGGAGCCTGAGATGGAGTTTCTACGATCATTGGGATATTGCCGGAAATCTGAAATCCAGAATTGTATCAAATAATTTCTGCCGACGGTAAGACCGCTAAGGCTCACAGAAATATTTCCGGTGTCGTTGTACCAGGCACCTGAAAGCATCGTTCCGTAGGCGCTCGCTTGAGATCCCGCGAGAATTTTGCCGCCGATGAAAACGGAGTTCTCAGATGATTGCAATCCTGCCAGTAAAAAAGTCACTCCGTTTTGAGTGGACTGAGTTTCACTCCCACCAATGAATAATATCCCATCCATTGTTTGAGAGTTGGAGTGGCATTGTCGCGCTAGCACCAGGCTGCCGGATTTGACCACTTCGTCACTGTTTGAAACTGGCTGCGGTGACGACCAAGTGATGGAAGCTCCTATCGCAAAGTGCGAAAGCACGAGCAATGTGAATGAAAAAAGAATCTTCATTAAAATGAATTGATGAAAATGGGTTCTAGATAAAGTTCAGTTTGATCCTTTCCTTTGTCCTAAATAACCCCCGACAGAAATTTCTTGGTCAATTTTTTGTTAAAATTCTATTTTTGAGGTAAACACCGTCGAAAGAGCTGATAGCCGGACTGGAGACGGGAAATATTTTATTGAGAGGGAGCAGGGGTATTGGAGTGAAGCTGAAAGCCTGAAAGGAGAAATAAGCCATCGAATGCCGGGTCCCGACAGTTTCGACAGAACCTCCCGCCATCCCCCAAGCGCCAAATATGGGTCTCCAAACCACTTTGCCAAGATTTTTTTCGGCGTCGGTTTTTCTCGATCAAGGTCAGTCTCAAATAACAGACATTTAGCCTTTGATACTTGAGGATCCTCTTCACAAGTTCGCGGTTAAAATTTCACGGGCGAATCGCTATCTTCCACCCAGTTTTCGCGGAAGGGCCCTCAGTTTGCGAGCTGCCTTCGGAGCGTTTCGAAAACGTCTCACGGCCCGCGTCACACTTACCTCGTGTCCCATGCTCATTCGTGCCGCAATCCAGCGGTTCATGACGCCGCTGCGACTTCGCATCAACGTTGCCACCAGCTCCTTCTCGTCCTTCCTACGGCCTTTGCCAGCGAGTTCGGTGACATGGTCGGGCACGCCCAATTCAGCCAACGCTGCCACGGCCCATCGTTGTGCTTCCGCTTCGTCATGCGCTTTGGCCGCCCCTCCGCCTACTCTGCCTCTCTTCCTCACCCCTCCCACTGAGCTGGTCGCCGCCAAAACCTCTTCTCCAAATGTCGCCTCACTTAGATACCAACCTCGCCGCAATTCCGCTAAAGCTTTATCGGATACGACTCCTTTCTGATCCTTCGCCCTTGCCTACAAATATTCCGCGTAGGCCTGCTCTCCGTGCCCATTCTCAGAGAGGCGGAACGCACGCAGTGCCCGCCCCGTTTCCAGCCAATCTGGAACTTTGCCCGCAGCGTAGGCTCCGAAACTGCTCCAACGCCAGCTCCTAAGTCGCTCCCCGTGGCACCTCCCACCTAGCCCGACCGCTCCAGATTATTAAGAACATTAAACCGTTAAGCGCGTCGACAAATATTAAAATCCGCCGACCGACAAAGCTTATTCTGGTTTTTGTCCCGAGGGCTTTCGTATAGGGCTATCCGGTTTTTGTATCCGCCGTTTTTTGACGGGAAACCAAATCGCTTTACGGGTGAGGAGGCGCAAGACCAGACTCTCGATGAAAATTCTCCCCTTTATGAAACCAAGCATCCGACTCAAGCTGCTTCCTACGTTAGCTGGGATTGTCGCGCTGGTGAGCAGCGTAGGTCTTTATGCGGCGGTCACCGTCAGCAGCAACGTCACTTTTAGCAGCGGCACATATACCTACTCCTACACCGTGACTAATGCGGGCACTACGTTCGACCTTGCGACCGTAGACTTCCCCGTGGGAGAAGGCGTCTCGGTTACCAATCTGATCGCTCCCCCCGGCTTTGGGGCGATCTTCGATGGGAGCCCCATCAACCTGATATCGTTGTTTGAGGACGATGATCCTGTCACCCCTCAAACGTTCGCGCCAAACTCCACCAGCGCGGCATTCCGCTACGACAGCGTCTTCGCACCGGGAGTTGTGACGTTTTCGGCAATCGATGCTAATGGAGATACCTTTACAGGATCTGCCCAGTCCGCAGTGCCGGAGTCTTCCTCGCTAATCCTGCTGGGGACCGTCGCCATTCCTCTTCTCGCAATCCGCAGACGCCCTGCCAACCGTTGAACCAACATCCCAAACTCTATCCTCCAACCCCATTTCACCATGAAAAACACACATCAAATCCAACGCGGTCCGGGTCGTAAACCGGTCTTCCAAAGCGCCATCAAGGCAATCTCCGGTGCCGCCTGCGTGCTCGCGGCCTTATTGGCAAGCGCCCCCAGCACTCAGGCATCCAGTCACAGTGACGCGCCGCTGATCAAACTCGATCCACAGGCAAACTTAACCGACGTTTACAGCTTCATCCGGACCCGGCCCGCCACTGGAGAGCGAGTCCTCGTCGTGGAAGTGAGCGTGCGGCCCTTCTCCGAACCTGGAGACGGCGTCATGTACGAGGCCTTTTCGCCGGACGCACTTTACAGCATCCACATTGCTAATCCCGTTACCGGAGCCCAACTCCAGCGGTACGATTTCCGATTCTCGTCGGTCACCCCTGCAGGCGGAGGCTATAAGAACCCCGCCACCATTCTTCGCTATGGATTGGGTGGCAACTCGATTCAAACCGTCGGTGATGCCGCGCAAAATCTAACTCAGACTTACACGGTCACGAAACGCGTGGGAAACGCAGCGACCCTGCTGAACGGCGCCTCACCTCTCTTGGTGGCTCCGCCGAACGTCGGACTCAGAACCACTCCCCGTTACAACGATGCGAACGGTCGCGCGGTTTCCGGCGCGCTTACACGTCAAGGGCTGGATCCATACACCGGTCAGACGACTTATGATCTGCCAGCTGGCACCACCGTGTTCTGCGGACCACGCGAGGACGGGTTTTTCGCAGACACAGCGGGGATTTTCGACCTGCTGGATGGCCGCATTATTGCCGGCGGAGCTCTTGGCCAAACCGGTGGAGGAGTCGATGGCTTCAAGGGCTACAACCTCCTTCATTATGCGATCGTTATTCCCCTAACTGATTTGCCGTCGATCGCCTACACCGGCGCGTTACAGCCAGCGAGCACGGGAGTGGGCGTCTATGCATCGGTAAGCCGTCCCCGGACCACGATCCGCCGGCCAACCGGAAAAGATATTGCTTCAGGGCCATTCATCCAAGTCAATCGGTTAGCCAATCCCCTGTTTAACGAAGCGCTTGTCGCTAACACCGATAAGGATAGTTACAACCGCACTTCGCCGACATCGGATGCGGCCCTCTTTGCCGATTATGCAAGGACGCCCGAACTTGCTGCGCTTCTGAACCTGGTGTTCAGCACAAATTTCCAGACCACCAACCGCGAGGATTTGGTGGCAATTTACATCCCTGACGTGGTCCGTGTGAACACCACCACCGGGGCAACCACGGTTGCGGGAGAAGCAGCCTTCCGCCGATTGAGCTTCATCGACGGCGACACGATCGCCGCCAACAATGGAAGCGCGCAAGTCCCCGCGGGATGGCCGAATGGCCGCCGGTTCGGCGATGACGTGGTGGATATCGCGCTCACAGCGATTGCCAGCGGTCCTTCATTTACGACGATCACGAAGGTCGGCGATAATGTCCCTACGAATGACCAAATCTACAATCGCACCTTCCCCTATGCTGCCACGCCTCACTCGGGCCCTCGCAATAGCAAGGATTCCGGTGTGAACGTTGGTTTCTGAGTTTGAATTGCTCCCCCCTCGCGCCAGCGCGCTCTTTACAAAGCGCGCTGGCGTTTTGCACACCTAGCACATGACTTTCCCACGGATTAAAATCCCCCCTACCTCCGTGCTACGCGGAGGAAAAATTATCGCTGTCGTTTTGTGTATTGTGATCGCCCTCGTGCTGGCTCTCGCACTGAAGCCACGCGGCACCCCGGACCGGCCGTTCATCAGCGCATCTCCGACTACTGACGATATCCTCGCCTCGATCCCCCAGAGCAAGGACGACTCCGCAAGCGGAAAAGCAGTCATCGAAGCTGTTGCGAAAATCCGCAAGAAACCTGCCGAACCGCAGTCGTGGGTAGCACTCGGCGATTCCCTGGCGCAAGTGCTCCGGGATTCCTCAGATCAGACATACTTCAATTACGCCGAGAGGGCCTACCTTCAGGCCCTCAGTCTGGATCCGAATTGGGCGGATGCGATGAATGGAATGGCCTGGGTTACCGGCGGTCGCCATCTTTTTCCCGAGAGTATCGAGTGGGCGAACAAGGCGCTGAAGGTCGCCCCTGACAGCGCGGATGCCCATGGCCTTCTCGGCGACGCGGCAGTGGAACAGGGGGATTATGACGCGGCGGCCGATCACTATCAGAAAATGATGGATCTTCGTCCTGACCTCTCGTCGTGGAGCCGTGGCGGATACCTACTCTGGCTCACCGGCGACCCGTCGAAGGCCATGCTGCTGATGGAACAGGCTATTCGCGCTGGCGCCCCGTTCACGGAAAACACCGCATGGTGCCGGGCGAAACTGGCGACGATGCACTTGCATGCGGGCGATCTATCCGCAGCCGCCGGGGTGCTGGAGCCGTCCCTGCGCGCGCAGTCGCGCAACCCGCATATTTTGTTAGCTGCGGCCCGGCTGGCCGTCGCCAGCCGGGATTTCGAGGTGGCGGAAAAGTATTACCAAATGCTGTTGGAAAAGGGTTTGAATCACGACGCGCTGGTGGGACTGGGAGATCTTAAAGCGGCGAACGGCGACAAGGCGGGTGCTGAAATTTTATACCAGCAGGTGGAGACCCTGCACGCCTCCCACTTGGTGAGCGGCATCCACGACCATGTGCAAATGGCCAAATTTTTCGCCGATCATGACCGCGTTCCCGTCGCAGCCCTGCGCCTGGCGGAGCAGCACAAACTAACCCGCAACGTCATCGAGGCGGACGTGCTCGCGTGGGTCTATCTAAAAAACGGCGACAACACCCGCGCCATCGAGGCCATCAAGCGGGCGCTTGCGCAAAACACGCCCGATGCGGAAATCCACTATCACGCGGGAATGATCGCCGCGGCGGCCGACGATATCGAAGCTGCCACCCGACATCTTCAGAAGGCCATCACGATGAATCCCGAGTTCAGTCTTTTGCAGGCCCCCGCCGCCCGACGCGCGTTGGAGGAAATCGGCGCCCGAGCGACCGCACCAGCCACCCATTCGCACAAACAAGCGGAAGACAGCCGGTGACGAACGACTTCCGAGGCAGGTCAAGAGTCCTGCAACTTGTTATAGCTTGGGGCCTCACACTGCTGGCGGCCGCGCATGAGGAACCCACCAGCTTCATCGATCTCCGGCTCGGCTCTTCCGGAATGGAGGTTGCCATCACCGCCTCGGCCACCGATTTGGCCCACGATCTTCCCGAGGTAGAGCCGGCCATGTTGCTTCAGCCGGCCACCATCGCCACCCAGCGGCAAGCGCTCACGACGCTGATTGAGTCCCGCTTGAAGTTGAGCGCGGCCGGGCGGGACCTGCCATTAGAACTCAGGAAAATCACTCCCAATCCCGAGAAGCTCGATCTCCACCTAACGTTTTTCCATGCTTGGAAGACCGCGCCTCAAACACTGCGGATCGAAACCCTGTTATTTCCCTACGACTCCCGGCATCGCACGTTCGTCAACGTGTATTCCGGAGAAAAGATTTTACGGCAGGACATTCTGAATGTCGGCCAGCAGGTGTCGGAGTTTCGCACCGGCTACCATCAAGACATCGCCGGGGTGGTCGGACAGTATGTCAGGGAGGGAATCCATCATATCTTCATCGGGCCCGATCACATTCTGTTTGTTGTCGGGTTGATGTTGTTAGGCGGAGGCTTGGGCCGCATGCTGGGAATCGTCACCTCCTTCACCATCGCGCACAGCATCACGCTCGGTTTGGCAACCTTCGGGATACTCACCCCGCCGGCCCGGGTTGTGGAGCCGGTCATCGCGCTCAGCATCGTGTTCGTGGGTGTCCATGCGTTCCTTGGGAAAAAAGGCACCGACCCGAGGCTGCTTTTTGCGTTCTGTTTCGGGCTCATCCACGGCTTCGGCTTTGCCAACGTGCTGCAGGAAATGGTCCTGCCGCGGGAGGCGCTCGGCTGGTCGCTGTTTGCCTTTAACGCCGGGGTGGAAATCGGCCAAGCGTGCATCGTCCTCGCTATCGTCCCGCTGCTTTTCGGCCTGCGACGCTGGCGGGCGACTGTGGCGGACCGGGTCGTGGCGTCCGCCGCGCTTTGCATCACCACCGCCGGGGCCTTCTGGTTTTTCCAACGGGTGATCGGGTGACTGGGGCTGGCCGCGGGTTTCATGGCTGGTCCGTGCGGGCCTTTGTCAAAACGCAACAAGGCGGCTTCGGGCAGGATGCCGGAGGCGTTCATCCTCTGGATCGTATAACTCAAAAACTACTACGGAACTAACGATATCTAAATGACATCAGCGAAGAACACAAAACCGTGCACTTCACTCTTTGGCCCCCGGACCCCAATGGTCCGGGGCGCATGGTTCGATGGGTTTTTGAATCTATGGATTACGCCAGATCGAAACGGTCCAGGTTCATCACCTTGGTCCAGGCCGCGACGAAGTCGTGGATGAACTTGGCTTGTGAGTCGGAGGTGCCGTAGACCTCCGCAAGCGCGCGGAGGATGGCGTGGGAACCGAAGACCAAGTCGACCCGGGTGCCGGTCCAACTGAGTTCACCGGTTTTGCGGTCGCGGCCTTCGAAGGCATCTTCCGCCGGCGAAAGCGGACTCCAGACGGTACCCATGTCGAGGAGGTTGACGAAGAAGTCGTTGGTCAGGGCTTCGATCTGGCGGGTGAAAACTCCAGCTTGGATTCCTCCGGCGTTGGCATTCAGGACCCGCAGGCCGCCGATGAGGACGGTCATTTCCGGAGCGGTGAGGGTGAGTAGCTGGGCTTTGTCGATGAGAAGCTCCTCTGCGGGGACCGTGTAGCGGGCTTTCTGATAGTTCCGGAAGCCGTCGGTGCAGGGCTCGAGCAAGGCGAAGGATGGAACGTCGGTTTCTTCCTGGGAGGCGTCCATGCGACCCGGGGTGAAGGGCACGGTGAGCTGGTGCCCGGCATTCCTAACCGCCTGCTCCACGCCGGCGCTTCCGGCGAGGACGATGAGGTCCGCCAGAGAGACTTTTTTGCCGCCGGAGGCAGTCCCGTTGAAGTCCGCCTGGATGCCTTCGAGCACGCCCAACACCTTGGCGAGCTGGACGGGTTGGTTAACCTCCCAATCCTTCTGCGGGGCAAGCCGGACGCGAGCCCCATTGGCACCACCGCGTTTATCGGAGGCGCGGAAGGTGGACGCGGAGGCCCAAGCCGTGGAGATGAGCTCGGAGACCGTGAGACCGGACGCGAGGACCTTGGCCTTGAGCGTGGCGATGTCCGCTGGCTCGATGAGCGGATGATCGACGGCCGGGATGGGGTCCTGCCAGATCAGGATTTCCGCAGGGACGTCCGATCCGAGATAGCGATCGCGCGGACCCATGTCGCGGTGGGTCAGCTTGAACCACGCGCGGGCAAAGGCGTCGGCGAACTGATCGGGATTGTCGAGGAAGCGGCGCTCGAGATTGGGGCGCGTTCACGCGGAACCATGCGAATCGCCAAGCGCTGGCTGCGGCGGGTGCGCGACTTTGCGGTGGTTTCTGGCGAAAAAGAAATCACCCTCGAGCGCGCTCACGACTCCCTCGACAAGTTGGGGCTGGATTCGGCGGGACTAGACGAGCGCGACATCAAAATGCTCGAGGCCATCATTCATCGCTTTTCCGGAGGTCCAGTGGGTCTGGATACCCTGGCTACCGCGCTGAGTGAGGACAGCAACACGCTCGAGGACGTGTACGAGCCGTACCTGATTCAGCTTGGGTTCATCAAGCGCACCCCGCGTGGTCGGGTGGCTACTGCCAGAGCTTATGAGCATCTGGGCTTGCCTTACGGCAACTATTATGAAGATTAGCTTCCACTGAACAAAGCTTAACCCGCTCTTAATTCAGCGCTTGCGCCTAAAAACCCTCACCGCCGCGCTTTGGGGTCGGTATAATGAAGGCAATGCCAAGTGTCAGGGTCTCGAGTGGGTCAAGTCAAGGTTTCAGGCCGCCGTTCGCTCGAGTGGGCTGGAGCGACCTTCATTGTTGGAACAGCTCTTGCTGGGATAGCCATGTTTGAAGGCAAGCTGCGTCAGGTTC
>ENA-OFCF01000843-OFCF01000843.1-metagenomes-genome-assembly--contig:-NODE-843-length-12723-cov-2.973082_pt1 | contig 12723 bp, 11 predicted proteins | sample MGYA00153387_OFCF01 | MGnify analysis MGYA00153387
TATATTGGAGTTCAAGAAGGAGAATCAGCACCTTGCGACAGTATTTTGGCAATTATTGGTCCAGAAGGCACGAACGTTACTGACTTTATCAATCAAAAACAAACTCACCCTACCGCAATTTCCGCAACTCCTGCCAAGGAAGTGCTTACAGAACAAAAAAAAGAAACTGAAAATATACAAGCTGAATCCATTCTTAAAACACCAACTGCAGAACTGGAGGGAGTCCGAATTTTTATTTCTCCTCTGGCCAAAAAAATTGCTGATGAAAAAGGCTTCAATATTAAGCAAATAAAAGGTTCAGGCGAAAACGGCAGAATTATTAAAACTGACGTTGAAAATTTTAAGGCACAAGAAACAACTCCAATCGCTCCAACTTCGCAATCGGTTGCAACAAGTGATGCTCCAGTTTCAAAAGTGCAACCATTTGTTCCAGCAGGGACAGCATTTTTTGAAGAAGTTAAAAATTCGCAAATGCGAAAAATTATTGCAAAACGATTGTCTGAATCTATATTTACGGCACCGCATTTCTATTTGACTATTGAAGTTTCAATGGACGAAGCAATGAAATCCAGAATTACTATAAATGCACTTCCAGACACCAAAGTTTCGTTTAACGATATGGTAATCAAATCTTGTGCGATGGCTCTAAAAAAACATTTGAAAGTTAATTCGCAGTGGAAAGAAGAAGTAACGATAATTAATCATCATATTAATATTGGTGTTGCAGTTGCAGTAGAAGACGGACTTGTAGTGCCAGTTTTGCAATTTACAGACCAAATGAGTCTGACACAAATTGGTGCAAGCGTTAAAGATTTGGCCGGACGCGCCAAAAACAAAAAATTGCAACCTAACGAAATGGAAGGCAGCACTTTTACGGTTTCTAATCTCGGAATGTTCGGCATCACCGAATTCACTTCTATAATCAATCAACCAAATTCAGCAATTTTGTCTGTCGGCGCAATTGTTGAAAAACCAGTAGTTAAAAATGGTCAGATTGTTGTTGGAAACACCATGAAAGTTACTTTAGCTTGCGATCACAGAACAGTTGACGGGGCAACCGGAGCTCAATTTTTGCAAACTTTAAGACAGTATTTAGAAAATCCAATTACAATGTTGGCTTAATGCCATTAAAAATTTAGAAAAGCCTGTTTGAAATTTTGCCAAACAGGTTTTTTTTTAAAATAAAAAGAAAATGAACAAAAATTATTATGCAATTTTGATGGCAGGGGGCGTAGGCTCACGTTTTTGGCCGGTTAGTACTGCGGAATTCCCGAAACAATTTCACGACATGTTGGGTGCTGGATCGACTTTAATTCAAAAAACCTTTTCAAGATTATCAAAATTAATTCCTGAAGAAAACATTTTAATTTTAACCAACGAAAAATACAATGATATAGTTTTAGAGCAGTTGCCCATGGTGAAACAAAAACAGGTTTTATTAGAACCCGCCATGCGCAATACTGCTCCCTGCATTTTGTATGCGTCATTAAAAATTAAAAAAATGAATCCTAATGCAGTAATGGTGGTTGCTCCCAGCGATCACTGGATTGAAGATGAAACTGCATTTTCGAACGATTTAAAAAATTGCTTTGATTTTTGCAGTTCAGAAAATGCGATGATGACTTTAGGCATTCAACCCACTTTTCCAAACACTGGTTTTGGTTATATTGAATATGATAAAAATGACAAAAATCCAATTAAAAAAGTAAATCAATTCAGAGAAAAACCAGATTATCAAACTGCAAAAAACTTTCTTGAAGCTGGAAATTTTTTATGGAACGGTGGAATATTTATTTGGTCTGTAAAAACCATTTTAGAAGCATTTGGAAAATTTCAACCGCAAATGAATGCTCTGTTTTTGGAAGGTTTAGAAAGCTACAATACCCAGGATGAAAAAGCTTTTATTGAAGCCAATTATGAACTATCTGAAAATATTTCAATAGATTATGCCGTGATGGAAAATGCTGTCAATGTCTATGTTCTGCCTGCAACTTTTGATTGGAATGACCTCGGAACTTGGGGCTCATTGCACGAAAAATTAGATAAAGATGAAAATAATAATTCGGTTGTGAATGCAAACGTAGTTTTAAATAATTCGAATAACAACATTATTAGTACCTCAAAAGATAAACTGGTAATTATTGACGGATTAGAGGATTTTATCGTTGTTGACAAAGACAATATTTTGTTGATTTATCCAAAAAGCAAAGAACAAGAAATTAAAGGAATAGTCGCGGGATTGAAAGGATAATTTTTAATTATATTTCTTTTAAAAAAATAGAGGAACGTTATTATATTTGACTTATAAAAGGACGTTCAGATGAACTTAATTTCAAATTCTTCAAATTTAATATACCAATAAACAATATTCTTCTTCCAGATATTTGTTATAGAATATTTTTAAAAGCGTTGCATTGATTAAAGTTTTTTAATAGAATAATGAGTTCAGAAACGAGCAGCAGGCATTCAACAATGTCACAAAATCTGAATTTCAAAATTTATATTTATTTTCAAAACTATTCTTTCAACATTGCTTCTCTGACTTTTTTGAACAAATTTGAAGAATATACAAAATCTACAATCGCCTCATTATCAGTTCTGAAAATTTCATCTTTAGTGCCTTCCCATGCTTTAAGACCATTTTTCAAAAAAAGAATATTCTGACCAATCTCCATCACAGAATTCATATCATGGGTGTTGATTACGGTTGTAATATTGTATTCTTCGGTGATTTCCATAATTAAATTGTCAATCAAAATTGCGGTATTTGGATCTAAACCCGAATTTGGTTCATCACAGAAAAGGTATTTTGGATTGTTTACAATTGCTCTGGCAATAGCCACTCGTTTCTGCATTCCGCCCGATATTTCTGAAGGCAATTTATGATTGGCATTAATCAAATTTACTCTGGCTAAAACAACATTAACCCGCTCTTTTATTTCAGATGTTGATTTACTGGTAAACATTTTTAACGGAAAACCCACATTATCTTCAACCGACATAGAATCAAAAAGTGCACTTCCCTGAAAAACCATTCCGATTTCGGTTCTTAATTCAATTTTTTCATTTGGTGTTAAATTAGAATAAATCCGACCGTCAAAATCAATAGTACCTACTTCCGGAGTGTGAATTCCAAGTAAACTTTTCAGTAAAACAGTTTTTCCCGAGCCACTTTGCCCAATAATCAGGTTCGTTTTTCCTGTTTCAAAAACAGCCGTAATGCCTTTTAAAATTTTGGCACCTCCAAAAGATTTTTCTATGTCTTTAACTATTATCATTACGTTAGCAGCATTTGAGTTAAAATAAAATTAAGCAAAATAATAATTACCGAAGTCCAGACAAACGCAACAGTACTCGCCTTTCCAACTTCCAGAGCTCCACCTTTCATATAAAAACCGTGAAAAGCAGGAATTGTTGCTAAAACAATTGCAAAAATAAATGTTTTAATGAAGGCGTACGCGATATGAAACGGAATTAAATCGCGTTGCAAACCTTCAACAAAATCGGCACTGGGAGCAAAACCGCCATAAACACCAGCAACCCAACCACCTAAAATTCCCAAAAACATTGCAATTCCAATAACAAAGGGATAAAAAAGTAATGCCATTAATTTTGGAAAAACCAAATAATTTAAAGCATTGACCCCCATAACTTCCAAAGCATCAATTTGTTCGGTAACCCTCATGGTTCCTATACTAGATGTTATAAATGATCCCATTTTTCCAGCCATAATAATGGAAATAAAAGTAGGAGCAAACTCAAGAATCATTGATTGACGCGTTGCAAAACCAATTAAATATTTGGGAATTAAAGGGCTGTTCAGGTTTAAAGCTGTTTGAATGGCAATCACACCACCCACAAAAAAAGAAATAAAGGCAACAATTCCCAACGATCCTATTATTAAATCATCGATTTCTTTTAGTATTAGTCCTTTCATAACGGACCATTTGGTTGGTTTGTTGAAAATTTGTTTCCACATTAAGAAATATTTTCCAATTTGCGATAAATATCGATCTAACATCATGTTTTTAAAATATCAGCTAAAATAAGGAATAGTTAAGAGTAAATTAAATTTTGAGTAAATTTTATTAAAACAATTTTGCTTTCATTTTCTGCCAACGGTACTTTCTGATAAACTTTGCTTGCTCATTTGTTACCAAAAGCGGTTTTTTTTGCTTTTTAGCTTTCCAAAATCCATTCAGATAATCAAAAAATAAAAGTGGCATTTTCTTTAAAATTGCTAATTTAAAAGAGGCAATTGCAGTTATATAAAAACCATAGCCCAAGCAGTAAAAAGCCTCTCCTTGATTAAATCTTGCCATACTATTATAATTTACACCAGTTGGTTTCAGGTGTTTTACTTTTAAATTTTTATCAGTAACAACCTTCCAGCCATAAAACTTGCAAAGCAATTCGTCTACTGTGTCCCAACCCATTTGCGGTTGTAATCCGCCAATTTGCTCAAAACATTCTTTTCTATAAGCTTTAAATGCACCTCGAATATGGTCTTTATTTGTCAGATTTTCTAAAATCCAATCGCCATTTTTTTCAATATAAGCAAAGCCTCCAGCCATTCCAATTTTTTTGTCGGAAATGAAAATATTCAAAATAGTTTCAAAATAATTACTCGGCAGTATTAAATCTGCATCAAGTTTTACAATAATATCATAATCGTCAATTACTGATTCCAATCCTTTTTGAAAAGCTTTAATTACTTTACTTCCAGGAAGGCAGATGGCTTCTGAAACATTGTTTATCAATGTAATAGATTTATTTTGAAGTGTAAACTTCGCAACAATTTCAGCGGTTAAATCGGTAGAATTATCATTGACAATTACAATTTTATCTGGCAAAACAGTTTGATTTAAAATCGAATTCAAAGTTATTTGTATAAATTTTTCTTCGTTGTAGGCGGGAATAATAATGATATATTTCATAATAATTAGGAAGTCGAGTGCAAATATCTTTATTTTTGTTGTGAATAAGAAAAATACTTTCATTCTAAATGAAAATTACAGTTGTTATAGTTACTTTTAATGGTGCGTTTTGGATAGAAAAAAACATAAAATCTATTCTGAAATCTAATTATCCAGTTGCCATTATTGTAGTTGATAACAATTCTGATGATACAACTTTACTAATTCTGGAACAGTTTTCTGATATTGAAATCATAAAAAGCGATCACAATTTAGGTTTCGGAAAAGCAAATAATTTAGGAATTCAAAAGGCGCTGCAAAACGGTTCAGATGCGGTTTTTTTATTAAATCAGGATACCTGGATTTTTGAAAATACCATTTCGAATTTAGTGCACAGCTGGAGTCAAAACCAAAATTTTGGAATTTTAAGCCCACTTCATTACTCAAATGATACTCAAACTTTAGATGCAAATTTTGAGAATTATTACAATAAAAAATACAAAACCAATACAAATATCGCGGCAGTGCCGTTCGTCAATGCTGCGGCATGGCTAATTTCGAAAAAATGTCTTGAAAAAGTTGGTGGTTTTGAACCCATTTTTAGTCATTATGGCGAAGACCGGAATTTCTGTAATCGAGTCTTATACCATAAATTTGATATTGGTATTGTCGAAAACTCAAAGATTATTCACGACAGAATTATTTTTAGAAATTTTTCAAAAGACAATTTACAAGCACGATTTATAATTTTAAATTCACTTTTAAACATCAATAATACGGTGCTTCATGGAATTTTTATCGGATTTAAATCTGTTTTTGGATTGTCGAAATATTTTTTTAAATATTATAATTTAAAAAAAACAGTATCTTTATTTTTTAATTTATTTTTTAATTTTGTGCTGATGCTTTTTCATTTAATTTTAATATTAAAAATTAGAAAAAATGCTATACTGGGTATAAGCGGAATTCCTAAAAATCAATAATGTTAAACAAAACCACTCAAAACCAAACATTTTTTTTTACCATTATTAACTATTTTGGCATTTTAATTGGCATCGTTTCAACTCTTTTTATATATCCGAAAAATAAGGAAATGTTGGGAGTTTTACGATATATTGAGTCATTAGCATCTGTTCTGTTTCCTTTTGTTTGGCGGGGTTTTCTCATAGGCTAATTAGTTTTTTTTTGAACTATTTTATTAGGTTAAAGATGTAGGAATAAAATGTCTTGGTTGCTTTTGTAAATTTATGCTATGGGTTACACTATGTTATTGACATAAGTCATTAAATGAAGAGGAGGTAAGTTTTATTATTGTTATACTGCTTCTTTTCAGTTCATATTTACCGTTTTTGAAAGATCTGAAATATATTTATTATGCTTTCCCGATAGCAATTTTTTTAGCATTTATTGAACTGTTCAAAAAACAATCCAGCATTATTCAAAAAATTGCTGTTCCAACTTTTTTTGATAATATAATTCCAAAGATAGCACTTCCAGTAATATTTCTTTTAATTTTAAAAGATTGTATTTCAGTATCGCAGTCGATTTTATTATATGTAATTTCTTACGGAATTGTGTTTTTATTTATTGGTTTATATCTGTTTCAGCATTTTAAACCCACTAAAGATTTAAATTTTACTTCACTTTTTGACAAAGTTGCAAAGAAAGATTATTATAAATTTTCTGTTTTTGCCTTTGCAGGAAGTCTGGGTTCGGTTTTTGCATTTAGAATCGATGCCATAATGATAAAAAGTTTTTTTTCAATGGAAGATTTGGGAACTTTTAGTATAGGAGTAACATTGGCGTCAGCATTAGCAATACCTGCGACGGGAATTTTTTCAATTTATGCTCCAATAATTTCAAATTATTTAAAAAATAATGAACTGGATATTTTAAATATAAAATACAAAGAATTATCAAAATTATTATTTTTTATAGGCGCTTTGCTGTACAGTTGTATTTTTTTGGGAATTGAAAATTTGTTTTTATTGTTACCATCACATTCAAATTTGGAAGCATCAATTCCAATAATTTTAATATTAGGGTTTACCGTTTTAGTGAATATGGGAACGGGATTTAATGGTGAAATTATCACTTATTCAAAATTTTATAAATTCAATTTATTTGCAATAGGAGTTTTAATTGCATTAAATGTGCTGTTAAATTTAATTTTTATAAATATTTTTAATCTTGGTTTAGAATCTGTCGCTTTTGCCTCACTGGTTGCTATGATTGTATTTAATGCTGCAAAACTGATTTTTATATATAAAAAATTACGTCTTTTTCCTTTTGACAAATCCTATTTAAAACTAGTAACTGTTTTTGTAATGGTTTTAATTTTTGTCAACTATTTACCAAAAAGCGATTCTGGTTTGATAAATCTTTTGGTAAAAGTTTCTGTTTCACTGACCTTAAATTTAGTCATAATCTATAAATTAAAATTGGTTTATTCTTATAATTTTTGGCTTTCAAATTTTAAAAAACGTATATTTAATAACGGTAAACAATAGCATTAATATTCATTCCAGCTCCAACTGAAGCAAAAATAATAACATCACCTTTATTGATTTTTTGATTTTCAATCTCTCCATTAATTATTAAATTATATAATGTCGGAATGGTTGCAACACTACTATTTCCTAAATTTTTAATGCTCATCGGCATAATTCCTTCGGGCATTTTTTTGTCATAAAGTTTATAAAAACGATTTACGATTGCTTCGTCCATCTTTCCATTGGCCTGATGAATTAATATTTTTTTTACATCGTTAATATTAATTCCGCTTTTTTGCAAGCAGGAAGCCATTGCGTTTGGAACATGACTTAATGCAAATTCATATATTTTGCGGCCCTGCATTTTTAAATATTTAATATTCTGGTCTAAATTCTTGTTATAAGAACGTCCAAAATTAAGAAAATCTACCTCATCAAATGAATAAGTTGCAGACTCATGTGCAATAATCCCACCTTCATCTTCAACTAATTCTAAAACTGTTGCACCTGCTCCATCAGCATAAATCATGCTGTCGCGGTCGTGAATATCAACTATTCTCGACAAAGTTTCTGCTCCAATAATTAAGCATTTTTTTGCCATTCCTGCTTTTATAAAAGCCTGAGCCTGAATAACTCCTTCAATCCATCCTGGACATCCAAACAAAATATCGTAGGCTACACATTTTGGATTAATAATTTGAAGTTTGTGTTTTACTCGTGCGGCCAAACTCGGAACTGTGTCTGTTTGAACTGATCCAAAATGAAGATCTCCATAATTATGTGCTACAATAATATAATCGAGCGTTTCTGAATCTATTTTGGCATTTTTAATAGCAATTTCAGCTGCAAAAAAAGCAATATCAGAAGTGTTGTGGTGCTTTTCCGCATAACGCCGTTGTTCAATTCCTGTAATCTGAAAGAATTTTTCGGCAACTGTGTTATTATCGTCTTTAAAATTTGATCCGTCTTCATTTAAAAATTGACGACCGGAAAAGTCTTGATTCGTTACCTTTTGACTTGGAATATAACACCCAGAGCCTGTTATTTTAATATTCATTTTGTTGTTTATGAAATATTTAGGGCTAATTTATACATTTTAAATCAAATTCAATCACAAAATTTAGTATGCTTGCATATAATTATGAAATTAAAGATTTTTCAACCTTTTTATTTATAATTTGATAATTATTTATTTTGTCTGCCTATTTTAATCTGAAGAATGATGGAAAGGTTTTTGGCTTGCAACTTAATTTCGTTTGCGTTTTTTCCATAAAAATTCTGATCAACGGTTTCGAAAAAATGATGCAACCAAATGTCAAATAATGCAGGAGAAAGATGTTTCAGCTGATCAACTTTGAGATGAATGTCAGTTAGATTATTGGTGTAACCTCCGGTTCCTAATATCATTTGCGACCAAAATACTACCAGAATCGGCAAATGTTCTTCAATTTTAATTTTGACAACATCTGTAAAAATATAATTGATCCTGCTATCAGCAAGTAATTTTTTATAAAACTCAGCAACCAGTAAATATAAGTCTTTTTGATTCTGGATATCCTTAAACTCCTTAAAGGCAATCAATTTTTCAGATTATGTAAAAATTCTGGAGCAAAATCAGCTTCACTCTCCCATTTTGGTGTCCATGAGTATAATTCAAACTTTTTAAATTTTTCGAAATTAATTGTTGGAGTCGGAACAGTTTTCCAGAGTTCATCGTTTAGGTCAATTTCTTTTTCGAAACTGTCATTTAATGAGAATTGAATTATAAAACGATTTAAATAATTAACATTTTTAACTTTAATCAGATTCATAATTTTTAGCCTAAAGGTTTAATTTTTTTAATTCTGTTTTTTTCGATTCAACAACAATGCTCTTTCAGGCAAATCCACAACTTAAAAAAAACCTTAAAACTTTTATTGCCATTTGCCATTTAATAATGCCAGTTTCAATTTCTGTAATTGTCACAAAATCTTGATATTCTGCATGAAAATAATTTAGATTATGCTCTTTATAAAACATATAAATTACAAATCTTTAAAATCAACTAATTTCCGACAGTACTGTTTTTTAACAAATATACCGATTAATAAAATTATCTACAAAATAAATTTCATACCAAAAAAAAGGTTTAAGAGTTCAAATTACTTTAAACTCTTAAACCTTCTAAAACTTTTGAAATTACTTTATGATTCCATATAAGCCTCAATTGGAGCACAACTGCAATTCAAATTCCTATCGCCATAAGCTTCGTCAACTCTACGAACGGTTGGCCAAAATTTGTTGTCAGCGATATAATCCAAAGGAAATGCAGCTTGTTCTCTAGTATATGGATAAATCCAATTATCTGCTGTAACCATCATTAAAGTATGTGGAGCATTTTTTAGAATATTATTTTTTTCTTCGATTGTAGCACTTTCAATTTCTTTTTTAATGGCAATCATGGCATCACAAAAACGGTCTAGTTCAGCTAAATCTTCGCTTTCTGTTGGCTCAATCATCATTGTTCCTGCCACAGGAAATGAAACTGTAGGAGCATGAAAACCATAATCCATAAGTCGTTTGGCAATATCTGTAACTTCAATTCCTTTTTCTTTAAACGGACGGCATTCAATGATCATTTCGTGTGCCGCGCGTCCCAATTCACCAGAATATAAGGTGTCATAATAACCATTTAATCTTTCTTTAATGTAATTGGCATTTAAAATTGCAAATTTTGTAGCATTTGTTAATCCTTCAGAACCTAACATGCAAATATATCCATATGAAATTAAACAGGCGAGAGCCGAACCCCATGGAGCAGCAGAAATAGCAGTTATTGCATGCGTTCCACCAGTTTGAATAACAGGATTTGTAGGCAAAAATGGAACTAATTGTGGGGCAACACAAATTGGTCCAACGCCTGGTCCGCCGCCGCCATGCGGAATTGCAAATGTTTTGTGTAAATTCAAATGACAAACATCGGCACCAATGGTAGCAGGATTTGTTAATCCGACCTGAGCGTTCATGTTGGCTCCGTCCATATAAACTTGTCCGCCGTTATCGTGAATAAGCTGCGTAATTTCTTTAATGGCACTTTCAAAAACACCGTGTGTTGACGGATAAGTAACCATTAAACAAGATAATTTGTCTTTATGTAACAATGCTTTTTCGCGCAAATCGTCAATGTCTATATTTCCGTTTTCAAGCGTTTTGGTAACCACAACCTGCATTCCGGCCATTGCAGCTGAAGCAGGATTTGTGCCGTGTGCCGACGATGGAATTAAAGCAATATTTCGGTGGTGATCGCCACGAGACTGATGGTAGGCACGAATTACCATAAGTCCTGCATATTCGCCCTGAGCCCCGGAATTGGGTTGCAGCGTTGTACCTGCAAAACCCGTAATAACATTTAATTGTTGTTCTAGTTTTGTTAACATTTCCATATAGCCTTGTGCCTGATCCAGCGGTGCAAATGGGTGAATGTTGTTCCATTGTGCGGTGCTTAATGGCAACATTTCAGAAGCTGCATTCAATTTCATTGTGCAGGAACCCAACGAAATCATAGAATGATTTAATGCCAAATCTTTGCGTTCTAACATTTTAATATATCTCATTAATGCCGATTCAGAATGGTATTTGTTAAAGACATCGTGTTTAAGAAATGCTGAAGTTCGGAGCCCTTCCCCAGTTCTTTTTGAAGAAGGAGGTGCCAGATTAGTGATCTTATCAAAAGTTTTTCCTGCTGCAAAAATTGTAACTATCGTATTCAAATCTTGAATTGAGGTAGTTTCATTCAACGAAATCGAAACCGTGTTCTCATCGATATAATGAAAATTTACCTGGTGCTTTTCGGCAATTTCTTTAATTTTTTTTGAATCTGCTTTTATGACAATAGTGTCAAAAAAAGATGTGTTGGTTTGGTAAAATCCTAATTTTTCAAGAGCATCTTCTAAAGTAACCGCCATTGCATGCACTTTATCGGCTATATATTGTAGTCCTTTTGGCCCATGATAAACCGCGTACATTCCTGCCATAACGGACAACAAAACTTGTGCGGTACAAATATTTGAAGTGGCTTTATCGCGTTTGATGTGTTGTTCACGAGTTTGCAACGCCATTCTTAAAGCACGATTTCCATCGGTGTCAATTGTAACACCAATGATTCTGCCCGGCATTGAACGTTTGTACTCTTCTTTTGTAGCAAAATAAGCCGCATGAGGACCGCCATATCCTAACGGAATTCCGAATCGTTGTGTTGTTCCTAAAACTACGTCAGCTCCCATTTCTCCTGGAGGAATGAGTTTTACTAAAGACAAAATATCCGCTGCAACGGCAACTTTTATTTCGGCAATTTTTGCTTTCGCTATAAATCCAGCATAATCATGAATTTGTCCGAATTTCCCTGGATATTGAAGAATTGCACCATAAAATTCATTTGAAAAATCAAAAGTTTCGTGGTTTCCAACAACCAGTTCTACACCAATTGGCGTCGAACGTGTCTGGAGCACCGATAATGTTTGTGGTAAAATCTCCTCGGAAACAAAAAACTTGCAAACATTATTTTTCTTTTGGTCGCGAGAACGAACATCAAAAAGCAATGCCATCGCTTCAGCAGCGGCAGTTCCTTCATCTAATAATGATGCGTTTGCAATTTCCATTCCCGATAATTCAATAACTGTGGTCTGGAAGTTCAGAATGGCTTCCAGCCTGCCTTGTGCAATTTCGGCCTGATAGGGCGTATAAGCCGTGTACCAGCCTGGATTTTCAAGAATATTTCGTTGAATTACGGCAGGAACTATCGCCTGATTGTATCCTAACCCTATATAAGATTGAAAAACTTTGTTTTTATTCCCCAGTTCTGCAATGTGTTTTGCGAACTGAAATTCGGTCATCGCGGGTTCTAAGTTCAACTCGTTTTTTAGTCGAATGTCGCTCGGAATGGTTTCAAAAATCAACTGATCCAGCGTTTCGACACCAATGGTTTTCAGCATGTGCGGCAAATCATTTTCTCTTGGACCGATGTGACGTAAGGCAAAAGCATCTGTATTCATATATAAGTTTTTTATGAAATATAAAATTTGATGCAAAAATAAATATTAAATTGATAACAATTGGGTTTTTAACAAACGTTTACGGCAAGATTTATGAACTAAATTCCAAATTTATTAACAGTTTGATAAATTGTTGGTAATATGGACTTTTAATCCACTTCCGATGGAATATTTTTAGATGTTTTGCTTTTGGTTAAATCAAAATTGTATAAAAAAGATAAATTAAAAAAATCTCTTCCCGTTTCATCATTAATTGATACTTGGATCTTCTTCCCCCTTCATTCC
>ENA-OFCF01000844-OFCF01000844.1-metagenomes-genome-assembly--contig:-NODE-844-length-12720-cov-2.441611_pt1 | contig 12720 bp, 1 predicted proteins | sample MGYA00153387_OFCF01 | MGnify analysis MGYA00153387
CCTCCGGCTCGACCGGCCTTCCCAAGGGCGTCGCGATCGAGCACCGGAATGCCATCGCGCTCATCGGCTGGGCGCGCCAAGTCTTTGCCGCTGGCGAGTTGGCCGGCGTGCTTTTCTCCACCTCGATCTGCTTCGATCTCTCGATTTTCGAGCTGTTCGTCACCCTCGCCAGCGGCGGCTGCATCATCCTTGCGGAAAACGCACTCGATCTGCGGGACCATCCGCACCGGGACGAAATCACGCTGATCAACACCGTGCCTTCCGCCATCCTCGAGCTGCTCGACGCCGGCCTGATTCCCCCCTCGGTCCGGACGATCAACCTCGCCGGCGAGGCTCTCTCGGCCGCCCTCGTGGACCGGCTCCACCTAGCGACGAGCGGGGCGAAAATTTACGATCTCTACGGCCCGACGGAGGACACGACGTTCTCAACCTTCGCCCTCCGCCAGCCCGGCGGACGCGCCACCATCGGCCGGCCCATTTCCAACACCACCGTCCACATCATCAGCCCGCAAGGCCGGCTGCTGCCGCCGGGTGCTGCGGGCGAGCTGTTGCTAGGCGGGGCCGGCCTGGCCCGCGGCTACCTGCACCGGCCCGAACTGACGGCGGAGAAATTCATCGAGTTCGAAGGCACGCGGCTCTACCGCACCGGCGACCGGGCGCGCTTTTTCGGGAATGGCGAGCTGCAGTTCCTCGGCCGCCTCGACCACCAGATCAAGCTCCGCGGTCATCGCATCGAGCCGGGAGAAATCGAGTCGCTGCTGGAAAGCCATCCAGCGGTCGAGCAGGCCGTGGTCGGCGTCCACGAGGGCCGGCTCGTCGCGTATCTGCGGCACACGCAGGTCGGCACGGACCCCACTGCCGGGAGCCTCCGCAACTACCTCGCGGAGACGCTTCCCGGCTCCATGATTCCCGCCGCGTTCATCGTGCTCGATGCGTTCCCGCTGACGCCGAATGGCAAGGTCGACCGCCAGGCGCTGCCGGTGCATTCGAATCTCGAACTTGCCGCTGCCGGGCTCACATCCGTGGCGCCGCGGAACGAGACGGAAGCCAAGCTCGTCGAGATCTGGCAGCAGGTATTAGGAAACGGGCGGCTCGGCATCGAGGACGACATCTTCGAGCTTGGCGGGGATTCCATCCTCATCTTCCAGATCGTCACCCGCGCGAACCGGGCGGGCATCGCACTCACCCCGGCCCAAGTTTTCCGGCGGCGCACGATCGCCGCCATTTCCGCCGAGCCGGCGCGGGCTGTGGAAAAAGCCGGCTTCATCCCCCGCGTGAACCGTGACGCCTATCGACGCCGCAATGCCTGACCCGATGAGCCAGCTGCCCCCACCTCCGCCCGCCGCCGACCTCGTGGAGGACGGCACGCTCGCCTTCCCGGCGGCGATTTCCCAACAGGTCTTCTGGTATCTGGAGCTGCTGCAAGCCGGGGTCACCGCCTTCAACGTGCCGCTGCGCTTCCGCCTGACCGGTCCGCTGGATGTCGGAGTTCTGGAGCGGACGATGAATACGATCGTCGCCCGCCATGAAGCGCTGCGGACCCACTTCGAGGAGGACGGCGGCGAGCTGTTGCAGATCGTGAGTCCGGCGCTGGCGCTCAAGCTCGGCGTCATCGATCTTTCCGGGCAGCCGCCGGAGCGGGTGGAGCTGGAAGCCGACCGGCTGGCGGGCATCGAGGCCCGGCGGCCATTCCAGCTGGCGACCGGCCCGCTGATCCGCATCGAGCTGCTGCGGCTGGGCGCGGAAATCCACCATCTTCACGTCACCGTCCACCATGCGATCTTCGACGGCCTGTCGATGACCGTGCTCGCCGGCGAAATGGCGCGGATCTATCAATCCTACGCGCTCGGCCACCGTTGCCCGCTCGATCCGCTGCCGATCCAGTATGGCGACTTCAGCGTCTGGCAGCAGGATTTCCTGGAAAGCCCCGCGATGGCGGATCAGCTCGCCTACTGGAAGCAGGCGCTGGCCGGCATGACCGAGCTCGACCTACCCACCGATTTCCCGCGGCCTGCGGTGAAATCCTGGCAGGGCGACATCACCTCCGTCCTGCTTCCCACCGGACTCACCGACCGGCTCCAGGCCATCGCGGCCAGGCACGGGTCCACGCTGTTTCATCTCCAGCTCGCCGCCTTCCAGATCCTGCTGGGCCGCTACACCGGCGGCACCGACATCGCCGTGGGCACCCCCGTCACCGGCCGCACCCGCGAGGAGTTGGAGCCGTTGATCGGCGTCTTCATCAACTCGCTCATCCTGCGCAGCGACCTCTCCGGGAATCCAACGTTCGGTGAATTTCTACTCCAGGTGCGCGACACCACGCTCAATGCCCTGGACAATCAGGACCTCCCCTTCGAGTGCCTGGTGCGGGAGCTGCGGCCGGAGCGCGATGCGGGCCGGAACCCGTTCTTCCAGGTAAATTTCAACCACTACCGCTCGATCGCCCCGGCGGGCACCTTCGGCGGCGTCTCGCTGGCGGCGATGCCCTCGCTTTCGCCAGGGACGATTTTCGACCTGCACTTCTTCCTCGTCGAGCGCGAGGAAGGCTGGCGCGCCTCGTGCGACTTCAGCACCGACCTGTTCTCCCGCGCCTCCGCGGACCGGATGCTCGGGCATTTCCAGCACCTGCTGGAAGACATCGCCGCCCATCCGGAGCAACCCATCGACGCACTCGAAATTCTAACCCCGTCGGAAAAGCTGGCTCTGACCGACTGGTCCGGAGCGGTGGCCGCCTACCCGCGCGAGGCCACGATCGGCGGCCTTTTCCTGGAGACCGCCCTGCGCCATCCGCAGCGCGTGGCCCTCACCTCCGGCAGCCGGACGCTGACGTATTTCCAGCTCCACTCGGAGTCCACGCAGCTCGCGCGGCAGCTTCTGGAGCAGGGCCTCACGCCGGGGGAATTGGTCGCGATCAGCGCCCGTCCGTCTCCGGAAATGGTGGTGGGCTTCCTCGCCATCCTGCTGGCGGGCGGCTGCTGCGTGCCCATCGATCCCACGGATCCGCAGGAGCGCTTCGCCCTGCTGTTGGAGGAATCCGGCGCGAAACTCGGCCTCGCCACGGTCGGCTGCGAGGTCTGCTACCCGCTCGACTGGGCGGGGAAAATTGTGCCCATCCACACGACCGGCAAGGCCGGCGGGCCGGTCACGCTGCGCGACATTTCCGTGACCGCGGAGCATCCGGCGCAGCTCCTATTCACCTCCGGTTCGACCGGCCGGCCGAAGGGTGTGCTGCTCACGCATCGCGGCGTGATCCGCCTGGTGCGGAATCCCGCATTTCTCGAGATCGGCCCGGACGATGTGTTCCTGCAAGCCGCGCCCGTCTCATTCGACGCCTCGCTGTTTGAAATCTGGGGCCCGCTGCTCAATGGCGGCCGCCTCGTCCTGATGCCCGACGGACCGGGGCTCGACGCGATCGCCAGCTCCGTGCGGGACCACGGCATCACGGTCCTTTGGCTGACATCCGGACTTTTCCAACTGCTGATGGACGAGCACCCCGCGGCGCTCAAAGGCCTGCGCACGCTGCTCATCGGCGGCGACGTGCTGTCCATCCCGCACGTCCGCAAGGCGCTGGATTCCCTCCCCGGCACCCGCCTCATCAATGGCTACGGCCCCACCGAGAACAGCATCTTCACCACTTGCCACCCGATCACCCCGGCAGATCTGGACAAGCCGTCGATCCCCATCGGGAAGCCGGTCCCGAATACCACCGTCCATCTGCTCGATGCGGCGCTGCGCCCGGTCCCCGTCGGCATTCCGGGCGAGCTCTTCACCGGCGGTGACGGACTGGCGCTTGGCTACCATGGCGCGCCGGAGCTCACGGCGGAGAAATTCATCCTGCATCCGGAGCATGGTCGCCTCTATCGGACCGGCGACCGGTGCCGTTACGCGGCGGACGGCGTGATCGAGTTCCTCGGTCGCACCGACCATCAGGTGAAAGTCCGGGGCTTCCGCATCGAGCTGGGGGAAATCGAATCCCTGCTCGCCAGCCACCCGCAGATCCGCCAGGCCAAGGCTGCGGTCCGTGGCGCAAGCGCGGAGTCCCGCCGCATCCTCGCCTGGGTGGTCACGGCGGATGGCGCCACCGTCACGGAAAGCGGACTGACCGACTTCCTGGCCACCCGCCTGCCCGCCTTCATGCGGCCGGATGCCATCGCCGTCATCGACGCATTTCCGCTCACCGCAAATGGCAAGATCCAGCTCGCCACGCTGCCCGATCCCACCCAGCGCACCGTCCCCCGGGCCGCGAAAATCCCGGCACCGCCGCAGGGCGAAATCGAGGTCCGGCTGGCAGCGATCTGGAGCGGATTGCTGGGAATTCCCGGGATCGATCGCGACGACGATTTCTTCGACCTCGGCGGCCACTCGCTGATGGCGCTGCGGATGTTTTCCCGCATCAACCGCGAATTCCAGTGCTCCCTGTCGCTGGCGACCTTGCTCGGTCATCCCACGGTCTCGGCACTGGCCAAGGTCCTGGCCCCTGCCCTCCTCCAAGCCTCGGCCGCTCAAAAGGGCAACATCGTCACCCTCGCGAAAGGCGGCGCGGAACCACCGCTGTTCTGCATCCACGGCGGCGATGGCGGGGTGCTTTTTTACCGGGGGCTCGCGTCGTTGATGTCGCCGGAAATCCCGGTGCACGCCATCGAGTCGCTGGAGCTGGGGAATAGCGGCCCCATCGAGCCGACCTCCATCGAGGAAACGGCCGCTGCCTACCTGCGCTGCCTACTCGCGCTCCAGCCGGCCGGGCCATTCCGCCTGGCGGGCTATTCCTTCGGCGGCGTGGTGGCCCACGCGATGGCCTGCGAGCTGGTCCGTCGCGGGCAGGAAGTCGACTTCCTCGGGCTCTTCGACACCCACAATCCGACGTCACCCGCACGGACCTACCGCCTGCCGGAGCGCCTGCAGGTCTTCTGGCGCCAAAGTGCCGGCCTACCGCTGCTGGATCGGATCGCCCTGGTGAGGCGACGTTTCCGCGAGGGCGACCAGACCCACCGCCGGGTCAGGGCCGAGCTCGAGGCTGCGCAGGCGGCGGGACCCGCCGCGGCCTACAGCGACCTGCGCCGGGTCCAGGTCCGCGAGGAAAATTGGCGCGCCATGCAGGACTACCGGCCCGCGGTATTTCCCGGCCGGATCACGCTTTTCCGGACCACCGTCAGCAGCGACAAGGTCGAGCGGCCGGCCGACTACGGCTGGTCCGGCCTCGCGGCGGGCGGACTGAAGATCGTCTCGGTCTCCGGCGAGCACCTCACCCTCTTCGCCCCTGAAAACATCGGCAGCTTGGCCAGCGCCCTCACGGCCTCGCTGCCACCTCCGACCCGCGCTTCCTAGTCCGGCAATTCTTGGGCAAACGCCGCGGCCAGGAGTTCGACATTCCCCGAATCAAAGAGCGTCAGGTGCTCGCCGGGCACCTCCACGATTTGTAGTTTTCCGGCGAGTTCGCTCCAGCCGTAATCAGCAGGGACCGCGAACTTGTCATTGACCGCCGCGGCGCGGAAAAGCGTCAGCCGACCGTCATATGAATCCGGCGTGTAGGCCTGCATCGCGAGCAGATGCGCTTCGCGGAGCTGCACCGCCCGCAGTTCACTGTGCGCCTCCGCCGGCCCGGAAGCGGTGGCGGCGGCGACGTCGGATTTCACCCGCCGGTGGGTTTCCACTCCGTTGGCAAACCTCCCCGCCAAGGTCAGCACGCGGTCCAGCAAGGGTGCGCCGCTGCCGGAATTCCAGCGCACGGAAACCCGCTCCGCCAGCGAATAGGCCCGGACCGGCGCGGCCGGATTCGCGGTATCGAAGAGCGCGAGATACGGCACCGCCTGGCCTGCCGCGACGAGCTGCCGCGCCATTTCATAAGCCACCAGACCGCCGAACGAGTAGCCCGCCAACAGGTAGGGACCCTCCGGGCGGACGCGCCGGATCAACTCGATGTATCCGGCGGCCGTCTGTTCGATCGATCCGATCTCGATCTCCCCGTCCTTGCCCAGATCCGGCGATTCGATCGCGTGGAACGGCCGGCCAGCGGGTAGGCGCGAGGCGAGCTCCCGGTAGAAAATAATCCCGCCATCCCCGCCGTGAATCGCGAACACCGGCGGTAAATGGCCTGTCGGCTGGACCGCCGCGAGGTGGGCGGAGTGCCTGCCATTCGCGAGATCACCGCCGATGACGTCGGCCAGCGCGCGGACGCTTTTCGCCCGCAGCAGGGTGGCCAGCGGCAGAGCGATGCCGAATTCACGACCGATTCGCGCGAACATCCGCAAGCCGGTCAGGGAATTGCCACCGAGGTCGAAGAAATCGTCCTCGCGACCGATTTCCGCCAGCCCTAACAATTCGCACCAGATCGCAGCAAGCCGGATCTCATGATGGCCCTGCGGCTCGCCGCTCGGGACCGCCATGGCAGCGGCCGGCTCGGGAAGCGCTGCCAGGTCGACCTTGCCGTTCGCATTGAGCGGCAGGGCGGCCACTTGCAGGATGCGGTCCGGCCGCATGTGGGCAGGCAGGCGTCCGTCCAGCCAATGGCGCAGATCCGCCTCGGAAACCGTCTCCTCCGCGGTGATCCACGCCAGCAGATGCTTCCCGGCCGAGCCGCTGCCGCGCACGGCGACCTTGCTCTGCCGCACCGCCGGGTGGGCGAGCAATGCCGTCTCGACTTCCGCCAGCTCGATGCGGAAACCGCGGATCTTCACCTGCTGGTCGCGACGTCCCAGGAATTCGATGTTCCCGTCTGCCCGCCACGCGCAAAGATCCCCGGTGCGGTAGAGCATTTCCTGGTGGCGACCCGGCAGCGGGTTCCTGACAAACGCGGCCGCTCCCAGTGCCGGGTCGCCCAGATAACCGAGCGCCAGTCCCGCGCCGCCGCAACAAAGCTCGCCGGGAACGCCTGCCGGGACGCGCCGTCCGCGGGCGTCGAGAATCTCCACGCAGGTCCCCGAAATCGGCCGGCCGATCGGGATGGTGGCAGCCTCGAGATCTTCGGCGCGGAGCGTGTGGCAGGCAGTGAAGGTGGTGTTTTCCGTAGGGCCGTAGCCGTTGATAAGGCGGGTGTCAGGGAGGCCCTCGAAGGCCCGCCGGGCGTGGACCGGAGAATAAACATCGCCGCCGGAAAGCAGCTGCCGGACGCCGCGCAGGTCGGCCAGATGCTCCTCCACCATCAGCTCGAACAATCCGGCGGTCAGCCACAAGGTGGTCACGCCCTCGGCCCGCACCGTCCGCGCGATTTCCGCCAGCGATGCGCCCTCATCCAGCAGCACCAGCCGGCCGCCGTTCAGCAAGGCACCGAAAATCTCGAACGTCGCCGCGTCGAAGGCAGGCGTCGACCCCTGGAGGATGACCTCGCCGGGACCGAGCTGGCAGTAATCGGGGTTCACCACCAGCCGCAGGATGCCGCGATGCGGGACGACCGTGCCCTTCGGAACGCCGGTGGAACCGGACGTGTAGAGGACGTAAGCCGGCTGCTCCGGACCGATTTCCGCCGGCGCGGATTCCGCCGGCGGAAGGCCCGCGGGGTTGATCGTCACGCGTCCCTGGCGCTCGGCAGCGAGGACGACCTCGACTCCGGTATCGGTGAACATCTGCTCTTTTCTGGCCGCCGGAAATCTCGGGTCGACCGGCACGAAGCACGCGCCCGCTTCGAGGCTGCCGAAGATGGCCGCGATCAAATCCGGTCCCCGCTCAAGGTCGATGCCGACACGTCCACCCGGCACAACTCCGGCCCGCCGCAGCGCCGCCGCCACCGCCGCGGATTTCGCCGCCAGCTCCACGTAGGTCCACGAACCGCCCCGCCACGTCAGCGCCGTGCTGAAGGGCAGCCGCGCCGCGACGGCCAGGAAGCGCTCCGTGACCGAGGCCGGCAGTGCCAGCGCCCCGCCACCCGACCAGCGTTCGATTTCCGCCTCCGCCGCAGCGCCTAACAACCGCAACTCCCCCACCGGCGTCAACGGCTCGCGGGCGGCATCCAGCAGCAGCTCGCGATAGGCGTCCAGCCAGCGCAGCAGCGTGCCTTCGTCGAGCAGCTCGCGATTATAGGTGGCGGAAAGCAGCAGCCCGGTGGGCGATTGGACGATGTTGAGGAAAATCGTCGAGTTGCTGTAGCGGGCGGCCACCGTCTCGACCTTGGCACTGGCATCACCCGGATCGAACGACTCCAAATTGAAGATGATTTCCATCATCGGCCGCCGGCCGCCGCTGCGGTCGACTTTCAAGGCGCGCAGCAAGCGGCCATAGGTCACGCCGCCATGATCGAGCGCATCCAACTGGGCACCGGCGGCCACGCCCACCAGGTCCTTGAAACTTCGTCTCGGATCGACCTCGGCGAGCAGCGGCAGGAAATTCACGCAATGGCCGACGAGCGCCTCATCGCCCTCCTCCATCTGCCCGGCGGACGGGAAGGTCATCACGAAATGCTCCTGCCCGGCGAGGCGGTGGAGCAGCGCCTGATAGCCCGCGAGGAGCGTGCTGTTCAGCGTGGCCCCGCAGGCGGCGGCCAATTTGCGGCAGCGTTGCAGGTCGCCTGCATCAAGCATCCGCTCACAGGTCGCGGACGCATAAACGGGCGCGACGCCGTAGCTGCGGCGCAGCGGCAGCTCTAGCTCCGGCACGCCAGCGGCGAAAAGGTCCGTCCACCAGGCGAGCGCGGAGTCGTCGCCACCCTGCCGCAATGCCCGCGCGGCGATCGAGGGCGCGGGCGGCAGCGACTTCCCGGCGAGGCATTTTGAGAATTCCGCGAACAGCACCCCGAAGGACCAACCGTCGCAGACGAGGTGATGCGCCGCGAAAAGCAGCACCGTCTCCAGGTCGGTGAGCCGGGCGACCGTGACCCGGAAAGCTGGCCCGGCGAGCAGGTCGAAGGGCGTCTCGCGCTCCCGGACTCCCAGCTCGACGAGCGCCGCCGCCGGATCGGGCAAGCCACGCAGATCCTCATGGGAAATCGCCGCCCGCACGGTGGCGTCGATCACGAAGCCCTCGCTGTGCGCGTCCGGCACCCGCATCCGGAGCGCATCGTGGCGGTCCACCAGCACCTGGATCGCCGTGTCGATCGCGGCCAGGTCCGGCGGCCCGGTTAGACGGAGCTGCAGCAGTTCGTTGAAGGCGAGATTCGCCTCCCTGCCGAGCAGCGAGCCGAGCCAGATCTCCGACATCGGCTCGGTCATCGGGAATGGACCGCGGACACTGCCGGCCGCTGCCGGGAAGAATCCGCCGGCCTGCATTTCCGAGATCGCACTGCGGAAGGCCTCGATGACGAAATCCACCTCCGCGTCGGTGTGGGCCGCCGTTAGGTAAAACGGCAGTCCTTCCATCACGAAGACACCCTTCGCGCGAAGGTGATAGAAAATGAGATTTCCATGCCGTGCGCCCGGGCCGACGCGGAGGAACATCTGCGAGGCGGAATTCACCAGCCGGATGTCGATTCCCGCGTCGCGGAACATCCGGTCGACGGTGTGGGCCAGGCGGTCGGCGCGACTGCCGATTTGCTCCCAGTATTCCGGCCCCTGCGCCTTCAAATGCGTGAGCACCGCGTGGCAGGCGGCCATCGCCAGCGGCAGCCGGGTGAAGGTGCCGGCGAAGAAGGTGACCTCCTTTTCCGGAAATGAATCGTCGCCATACTGCCAGTGGCCGCCGTCGAAGGTGTCCATGTATTTCGCCTTGCCGCCGACGATGCCGATCGGCAGCGCCCCGCCGCCGAAGACCTTGCCGTAAGTCGCGAGATCCGCGCGGATGCCATACCGTTCCTGCGCCCCGCCGAGGCCTTGGCGGAGGCCAGTGACGACCTCGTCGAAAATCAACAGGAAGCCGGCCTCCTCGCCGATCTTTTGCACCGCGTGGACGAACTCCACCGGCATCAGCTCCGGTTGGCGGCTCTGGATCGGCTCCACGAGCACCGCTGCCAGCTCGTGGGCGACCTCGCGGATCATGTCGAGCGCCTCGGGCCGGCCCCACGGCACCACGATCACATCGCCGACGGCCGCTTCCGGGATGCCGGGCGCGACCGGGAGCGTCCGCCGCTTCGCCCCCGCGCCCACGCTGCGCACCAGCACCGCGTCGAAATTCCCGTGATAGTCCTTATCGAAAACCAAAATTTTGTCACGGCCGGTGACCGTGCGGGCGATCCGCATGGCGGCCTGCACCGCTTCCGAGCCGGTGCTCAGGAAGCAGACGCGCTCGTTGCCGGTGACCTCGCAGAACAACCGCGAGGTCTCCATGGCAGCAAGGCATTGCGGGCCGATTTCCAGGCCGGTCGCAAGTTGCTTCTGGATCGCCTCGGTCACGAAATCCGGCGAGTGGCCGAGGAAATTCGGGCCGAAGCCGTTGACCAGATCGACGTATTCATTGCCATCCACATCCCACAGCCGCGAGCCCTTCATGCGGGTGGCCACGACCTGATAGACCATCTCCTTCCACAGCCGGTTGAAGCCATTCACCGTGCGCGGATCGGCATGCCAGCGGCGGTGCTCCTGCGTGAGTTCCTTCGAGCGCCGGGTCCTCGCATTGTAGCGGCCGGTCAGCTCGGCGAGATGCGCGCGCTGCAATTCCGTCAGCTCAGCGGCGGAGGTGACGCGGTCGATGCGCGTGCGCGGCCCGGATACCCCCGCTTCGATTTCGGCCGTGACCTTCGGCACGGGCGTGACGGCGGCCGCCGAGGGCGTGGTGCCGGCCAGATGCTCCGCCAGCGCCCCGACATTCGGATAGGTCTGCATCAGGTCCCGGAAACTCACCGGCGTGCCGAACCGCTTTTGCAGCTCGCGCGCCGCCTGGGTCAGCAACAGCGAATCGAAGCCGAGTTCCAGAAAACTCACGTGGTCCGCCATCTCCGCAGCCGGGATGCCCGATAGATTTTCCAACACCTCCCGGCATTTCGCGGCGCATGGCGAGTCCGGGGTAGCCGGTGAGTCGGCATCCGGCGTGATTTCAGATTCTTCCACAGCGGGCGTTTCCACCGCGCCAGCGAAGGTCATGCCCGGTAGCCAATGGCGCTTGCGCTGGAATGGATAGGTCGGCAGCGGCACCCGCCGGGCGGGCGGGTGGACCGCACTCCAGTCGACGGCCACGCCGCGGCACCACAGCTCGCCTAACGACCGGAGCATCCGCACCCGGTCCGGCGCACCGGCTGCGGGATGCTCGCAGCTCGGCAGACAAGCGGCGGCGCGGTGGCCGACGGTCTGGCGGGCGAGCGTGGTGAGCGTCTGCCCCGGTCCGACCTCCAGATAGATCCGCCCCTCCGCCGCGGTGGCGGCGCTTTCCACCGTGCTGTGGAAAAGAACGGTATGCCGCAGGTGGGCGGCCCAGTAGCTCGGATCGGTCGCCTGCTCATCTGTCAGAAGACGTCCGGTCACCGAGGAAAGAATCGGGATGGAAGGAGCGTGCAGCGGGATCAACGAGATGAATTCCTGGAATCGCGCCACCACCGGATCCATCATCCGGCTGTGAAATGCGTGCGAGGTATGCAGTTCCCTCACGACCACCCCGGCGGCTTCCATTTCGCGGGCGAATGCGGCGACGACCGGCGTTTCCCCCGCCACGACGCAGAGCTCCGGCCCGTTTTCCGCCGCCAGATCCAGCTCCGCAGGCAGCCGCGACCGCAGCTCGGCGGCGGGCAGTCGCACCGAAAGCATCGAGCCGCCCGGCACCTCGCCCATCAGGAATCCGCGCGCCGCGAGCAGCCGCAGCCCGTCTTCCAAAGTGAAAACTCCGGCCAGGCAGGCGGCGGTGAACTCGCCGACGCTGTGACCTAACATCAACGCCGGCTGGATGCCCCAGCGCTGCCACTGCCGGGCCAGCGCATACTCGACCACGAAGATCGCCGGCTGGGCGAGGACGGTGCGCTTGAGCCGCTCCGCAGCGGCGCTGTCCGTGGCGAAAAGCGTGTCGCGCAGATCTTCACCCAAGGACTCGCGGAGGCGCTCCGCACAGAAGTCGATGTCCGCCCGGTAGCCGGGCTCCGCCGCATAAAGATCGGCGGTCATGCAAGGGAATTGCGCGCCTTGGCCGGGGAACATCCATACCAGTTCCGGTGCCACTCCTGCCGCATCTGTCTTCGTCCAGTGCCGCTGACGGAAGGCCTCGGCGGCGGATTTCCAATCGCGCGCGACGATGGAAGCTCGCCGCGCCATCGACTTACGGCCAAACGCAAGCGTCCGCGCGGCGGCGGCGAAATTCGCTTCATCCGCATCATCCGCATAGGCGGCAAGGCGCCCGGCAAGTTGATCCAGGGCAGCTTCATCCCGGCCGGAAATCACGAACAAGCGCTCGCCATCCACGATGGCTGACATTTCCACCGGCGGCGCTTCTTCGAGGACCACGTGGACATTCGTCCCTCCCACGCCGAACGCGCTGACGCCCGCGCGGCGCGGGCTGCCGGCGGCGGTTTCCCATTTCCGCAGGCGGTCGTTCACGAAGAACGGCGAGGCGGCGAAATCGATGCGCGGATTCGGCCGCTGGAAATGCAGCATCGGCGGAAGCTCGGCATTTTCCAACGCGAGGACCGTCTTGATCAGCCCGCAAACGCCGGCCGCGGTGTCGAGGTGACCGAGGTTGGATTTCAACGACCCGATCGCGCAGAAGCCGCTGTCCGCGGTGGCATGACGGAAAGCGCGGGTGAGGCCGGCGATCTCGATGGGATCGCCCAACGGCGTCGCGGTGCCATGGGCCTCGACGTAGCTGATGGACCGCGGGTCCAGCCCGGCATCCCGATGGGCGCGGTGAATGGCATGGTGGCTGTGGCTCACAGACGGGAACAGT
>ENA-OFCF01000845-OFCF01000845.1-metagenomes-genome-assembly--contig:-NODE-845-length-12678-cov-3.963875_pt1 | contig 12678 bp, 16 predicted proteins | sample MGYA00153387_OFCF01 | MGnify analysis MGYA00153387
GGACACGACAGGCAGCATGCGCCGGGCAGCAGCAGCAAGCATAAAAGGAGCTGGTGCCGGGGACGCCTGGGCCGGACGAAACCGCGCGGTCAATGCCTGCCAGATCGTACGAGCGACGGCAAGGCTGCCGCTGGTACTGTTTACGCTGGCGATGATTCCGATGGCGGGCGAACGTGAAAAAACAGCGATTCCCATGAAAACTCCTGAGAGAGGTAACACAGGCAGGATTACAAACAGAACATCCGGCACAGCAGGGTGTTGGCCCAAAAGACCAAACGCCCGCCACCTGCTGCACGGAAGGGCCAAGTGCGGTTTCCCGGGGTCGGGACCGCCCAGCTGCGCTTACATCAGCATGGTGTTGCGGATCAGGCCGACGGCCAGTCCTTCTATCTCGAAAGCTTCACCCGGCTTGACCACGATGGTTTTGAAATCCGGGTTTTCTGGCAGCAACTCAATGAGGGTTTTGTTGCGGCGAAAACGCTTGACCGTGACTTCATCACCAAGGCGTGCCACCACAATCTGGCCGTTTTTGACCTCTTTGGTTTGCTGCACGGCCAGCAGGTCGCCGTCCATGATGCCGGCATCCCGCATGCTCATGCCGCGTACCTTGAGCAGGTAGTCGGGCTTGCGCTGGAACAGGCTGCTTTCGAAGTAATAGGTATGGTCCACATGCTCCTGCGCGAGAATGGGGCTGCCAGCAGCAACCCGCCCCACCAGAGGCAGGGCGAGTTGGGCCAGGCCTTGCAAGGGCAGGGATAACTGTTTGAGGCGTGATTCGTTCAGGGAGCGCAGGGTATCACTGCGCAGGCGTATGCCGCGCGAGGTGCCGCTGACCAGTTCAATCACACCTTTGCGCGCCAGCGCCTGCAGGTGCTCCTCGGCTGCGTTGGCGGAACGAAAGCCCAGTTCAGCCGCTATTTCTACCCGTGTTGGTGGCGCACCCGTGAGGGTAATTGCATTCTGAATCAGTTCCAGAATTTGTTGTTGGCGCGCTGTAAGCTTGGGGCTGTCAGCAGGTAAATCGGGAAAACTATTGCGATTGCTAATGACCGGTTACTCCTCGAATAAAAACTATTGATGTTTGCAATTTTCGCCGCGGCTGAGATAAAAAACTGTATGAATCATCAGTAACTGTATTTTCATACAGCTTTAAATAAAATGCAACAGGGCAATATGCAATTTCAAAAACTGGTGATTCTTGGTACTGGCGGCACGATTGCGGGTCTGGTTTGCAGTTCTTCTGGCAATGCTTCTAACAACATTGATTACAACGCTGCCCAACTGGGCGTCTCTGACCTGGTGGGCGCCATTGCAGGACTGAACCAGATTGAGACAGAACAGGTGGCGCAAATTGACAGCAAAGACATGTCTTTTGCCGTCTGGACCGTGCTGGCCGCCCGTGTTCAGCATCATTTAGCCCGCCTCGATGTGGGAGGAGTCGTGATCACCCACGGTACCGATACGCTGGAAGAGACTGCTTATTTTTTGCAGTCTGTTTTGAACCCGGCAAAGCCTGTGGTGCTGACCTGCGCGATGCGGCCTGCCAGTGCTTTGGTACCCGATGGGCCGCAGAACGTTCTGGATGCGGTCACTGTGGCCAGCCACGAGGGTGCGCATGGTGTGGTGGTGGTGTGCGCGGGGACGATACACAGCGCCCTAGATGTGCAGAAAATTCATACGTATCAGCTCCAGGCTTTTGGCTCCGGCGATGCGGGCGCAATTGGATTTATTGAAGAAAACAGCTTAAAAACAATGAAAAATTTGCCTGTAAACCAACAAATACACGCGCAAGCAGCTACTGAAAACATAGCATTGTTAAATCGCATGGACACCTGGCCCGTGGTCGAAATTGTCATGAACTACGCGGGCGCAAGCTGCGTGCTGGTTGATGCTCTGGTTGTTGTTGGCGTGCAAGGTCTGGTTGTGGCAGGTACGGGCAATGGCACGGTGCACCATGTGCTGGAGGCGGCACTGCTTAAAGCGCAGGCACAGGGGGTTGAGGTTGTGCGTGCCACACGCTGCACACAAGGTCGGGTGCTGCTGCGTGCCGACGATCACTTTGCCGCATCGAATGGGCTGAGTCCAGTCAAGACACGCATTGCGCTGATGCTGCGGTTGATGGGCATTAACACATGAACTTTTTTGCGGCGCTCAAGTCCAGTGTGTGGGCGTACCCCGCGCTGGAGGTGCTGCATATTTGCGGCATTGCTTTGCTGTTGGGTAATCTGGTGCTGCTAGAAATGCGAGTGTTTGGGCGCGGTGCCATGCTGGATGTAAAAGCGCTGGCGAGTTTGAGTCTGGGAATCGCAGGCGTTGGCTTTTGCCTGGCCGCTGCATCAGGTTTACTGATGTTCGCGTCGCAAGCAGCAGAGCTTTTGACGAACCGCGCTTTTACCTTGAAGATGATTTTGCTCATGCTGGCGGGTTGCAACGCTGCATGGTTTCATGGGCGCGCTTCGCTGCAGAAGCTTGACAAAACGGCACGTATGCAAATGCTGCTGTCCAGCGCTATCTGGCTGGCAGTTGTAGCCTGTGGCCGCTGGATTGCTTATATTTAAATCTTGTTTGTCATTAACTCAGGAGTTAAAAAATGAAACGACGTGATGCCCTGAAAATTTCCGCAGCGTTGTCCGCTGCTGGTCTGTATCTGCCAGCGCAGGCCCACCATGGCTGGAGCAGTTTTGACCAGGATCGGCCGATTTATCTTGAAGGCAGGGTCGTCAAATCTTCTTGGCAAAACCCGCATGCCGAACTGGAGATCGATTTGCCGGCCGGCCTCAAAGTGCCCGCTGATCTGGCCTCCCGCACAGTCCCCGCGCAAACCGCGCCAGTTGACGGCAAAGCCCTGCTCGCCAAAGCAGTGGTCCCAACGCGGCAAGACAAGCGTTGGGAGATTGAGCTGGCGCCCCTGAGCCGAATGCAGGCGTGGAATGTTGCCGAAATTAAACCCGGCGCAAGCATTGCAGTGTTGGGCTTTACCTTGATCGGTGAGAAAGGCGAAGCAGTGCTGCGGGCTGAATATCTGTTTGTCGCTGGCAATACTTACGCGCTGCGCTCAAGCCCGGCCTGAGCTGGAAAAGGCAACCAAAGCCTGAAAAACTCAGGCTGTGAGAGCCTTGAGCGCTCGTTGCGTGATGTCTTCGACGCTGCCGATGCCGCTGATGGCGCGGTAAGCGGGGGCCACTTCCGGGTCGGTTTTCGCCCAGACAGAGTAGTAGGCAACCAGCGGCCGGGTTTGCGCGCTGTACACGTCAAGACGCTTGCGTACCGTTTCTTCCTTGTCGTCGTCCCGCTGAATCAGCGGCTCGCCGGTGATGTCGTCTTTACCTGCTACTTTCGGCGGGTTGTAGCTCAAATGGTAGGTACGGCCAGAGGCAACGTGCGAGCGCCGACCGCTCATCCGCTCAATGATCGCTTCAAACGGCACGTCGATTTCAAGCACATAGTCAAGTTTGACCCCGGCGGCTTTCATGGCGTCGGCTTGCGGAATAGTGCGCGGAAAACCGTCGAATAAAAAGCCTTGTGCACAGTCGCTCTGGGCAATTCGCTCTTTCACCAGATTGATGATCAAGTCGTCGCTGACCAGCGCGCCGGAAGCCATGACGGTTTTCGCCTCGATGCCCAGTGGCGTTCCTGCTTTAACTGCCGCGCGCAACATATCACCAGTCGATATCTGAGGGATACCGAATTTTTGGCAAATAAACGTTGCCTGAGTACCTTTTCCGGCACCTGGGGCGCCCAGCAAAATCAATCTCATGTAAAGCCTTCTATTTTTACGTTCTTTGGCATGTGACTGCCTGTTTGTCTAACGTGTTCCGCGCAACTTTGATAAAGGATAGCACGCAGGTCTTGAATGTTGCTTACGCACAGCAAGTCGGTTTACCGGGCGGTGCCGCGGTTGATTTGATAGCTAGGAAAAAAATTTTCGCACCCGCTCCAAGTCCTCGAGCGTGTCTACGCCAGCGCCTGGCTGCTCGTTTGTCAGATGCACTGCAATCTTGTAGCCGTGCCATAGCGCCCGAAGCTGTTCGAGCGATTCCAGCCGCTCCATTGGCGCCAGTGCCAGCTTGGGAAAGCCTTTTAAAAAACCAGTTCTGTAGCCGTAAATGCCAATGTGCCGAAGCGGCTTTGATAGCGTACTGTCAGCCGCCCACCGGGCCCGCGAAGGAAATTCGCGCGCAAAAGGAATGGCTGAACGGCTGAAATACAGCGCTGTTTGCATGTGGTCCAGCACCACTTTGACGACGTTTGGATTTTCAAATTCCTCCAGCGTTTCAATCGCGTGCGCTGCAGTGCTCATCGCGCAGTCTGGTCGGCTTGCCAGTAATCTGGCAGTCGCTGAAATCAAGAGTGGATCAATCAGCGGCTCATCGCCCTGCACATTGACAACAATATCGTCGTCGCTCAACCCAAGCAGCGCGCAGGCTTCGGCAAGCCTGTCGCTGCCGCTGACATGGTCTGGTCGTGTCATGAGCGCATCAATCTTGAATTGGCGGCAGGCATCGATTACTTCGGGGCTGTCAGTTGCAACGACCACACGCTCAGCGCCGCTCTTGAGTGCTTGCTGCGCAACCCTCACCACCATGGGTGTTCCGGCGATGTCGGCAAGCGGCTTGTTGGGCAGACGGGTGGAGGCCAGCCGGGCCGGAATCAACGCAGTGAAGCGGATTTGCTCGCTCAACAACGTCACCGTTTACAGGCCAAGTTCTTCGTCTGTCAGTACCCGCGCCTGCACTTCAAGCATGACAGGAATGCCGTCTCGCACAGGGTAGGCCAGGCGTGCGCTGCGCGAGATAAGTTCTTGCGTCTCACGGTTGTAGGTTAGCGGGCCTTTTGTGACGGGGCAAACCAGAAGTTCAAGTAATTTAATGTCCATAGCAAGATGGTAATGGTGAAACTGACCGAAGCGCAATGCAAGTACGTTAGCTGCGGTCTAAAGTTACCGCGCGGTCAAGCGCCGCGAAAAACGCTCGCTCGGGGGCAAAAAGAAGCGGCACCGCCAGTATTCGAACCGACGGCTCCTGGGGTAAATCGAACAGCTTGACTGCGTCCTTTTCAGTGCACAAAACCGTGATGTTCGCCTCACCGGGCAGCTTTAAACTCTGCAATTTCAGGTTTGAAAAATCAGCGTGGTCTGCCTTGGCAACGGTTCGCAAAATCGGCAATCCCCGCGCAATCAGCATTTCAAAGAACGCTTCGGGGTGCGCGATGCCTGCCATGGCAATCAACGTGCCTTGCCCGGCCGACGTGGGGAGCAGGCTTTGTAGTTGAACGGCACTGCCATCAAAAGCAATTGCCGCATCTGCAAGTTGGCGTTTGGAGGTGAAGCCTGCAAACGCCGGTTTACCTCCCGTGTGTAGAACCAATGCATCGGCACTTTGGCTTGACAGCGGCCAGCGCTGGCGCAGCGGCCCAGCAGGAATCAGCCAGCCGTTGCCAAGCCCGCTGTCATCAAACACCACGACGTTGACAGTGCGTTGCAAGCGCTGGTGCTGCAGCCCGTCATCGCAAAGAACCACGTCTGTGTGCGGATAGGCAGCCAGCAAAGCACGGGCCGCTTCAACCCGATCATTTGCTATGAATACAGGAGCATCTAGCGCGCGTTTTAATTGCGCTGGCTCATCACCAGATTCTAAAATAGGCGTATCACGCAGCACTTCCTGGCAAGCAGAACCACGCCGCCCGTAGCCGCGCGACACAACGCCTGGCTGCATGCCTTGGCTCCTGAAGTGCGCCACCAGCGCCATGACCAGCGGGGTTTTACCGCCACCGCCTACTGTGACATTGCCGACCACGATGACGGGAACGCCAACAGTCTGCGCGGTAAGCAGGCCGCGGCCGTAAAGCCAGCGCCGGGTGGCGGTGAGCAGCCCATACAGCTGTGCCACTGGCCACAAGACGTATGCCAGCAGGCCGCGGGTACGCCAGGCTTGCTGCAGGGTGGATTTCAAGCGATCACCTGTTCAACCGCTCTGCGCCAACCCGGTGCTGCGCAGGCCGGTCGCATGTTTTCGGCTAGCGCGGCCCGGCTTGCGCCGCGCTTTGGGTGGCAAAAGTTATTTGCGTAAAACCGCTTCTGCGCGCGGCTTCCATCACGGTAATCACCGCTTGGTGCGTGGCGCTGGCATCCGCGCTGATGATGATGACGCTTTCTTTGCCCGCGCTGGCACCTTCAACGAGGGCTTGGCCGAGGGCTTGCAGACTGCGGCCATCCACCGGAGTTTTGTTGACCATGTACCGCCCGTCGCTGCTCACGGCGACGATCACTTCTTTGGGGTAGTCGCGCTGCTTTTCGGCATCAGCCAGTGGCAGCTTGATTTGCAGCTCTGTAAATTTGCTGTAAGTAGTCGAAAGCATTAAAAAAATCAGCACGACCAGTAAGACGTCGATGAAGGGAATCAGGTTGATCTCTGGTTCGTCGCGGCTGTTTTTTCTGAAATTCATGTGAAAGCTTTGCAGGTGAGCGTGCGAATTAAAATTTGCGCAGGCCGTTTACGTGGCGCAAAAACCGCTCTGATGCCAGTTCCATCCCCAACAGGTATTCGTCTACCCGTCCACGAAAATATCGCCAAAATATGAGCGATGGAATAGCCACAATCAAACCAAAAGCGGTGTTGTAAAGCGCAATTGAAATGCCTTGCGCAAGCTGCGCGGGGTTGCCACCGCCAGTGCCCACTGCGCCGCCGCCAGCTTGGGAGCCAAAAATTTCAATCATGCCGATTACTGTGCCCAACAGGCCCAGCAGGGGTGCGGCAGATGCGATGGTTGCCAGTGCTGAAAGGTAGCGCTCCAGGCCGTGTGCGGCCTGCCTGCCTGCGCCTTCTATCGTTGCGCGTAGATCACTTTCGCTGATTCGCGGATTGGCGTTCAGCGCCCTGAACCCACTGGCCAGGACACGGCCCAACGCTGAGTTTTGCTCAAGCTGCGTTACCACGTCTGGGGCAGGCACTGCGTTGCGGGAGACAGTGATTGCCTCATCCAATAGGGTTGGCGGGGCAACTTTGCTGGTTTTAAGACTGCTGAAGCGTTCAATGACGAGTGCCAAGGCCAAGATGGAACAGGCAATGAGAGGCCAAATCGGCCATCCAGCCGCTTGTATGATTGAAAACAACGCATATCTCCGGACATATAAATTGAATCGAATTATGGCCCACAGGAACGCATGGATTTCACAATTTTGGCGCATACCATCCACACAACTTGTGGATATCTTTGTGGAAAACTGCGGCTTGGGCAGCTTCAAACCCCCGTTCATGCTGGGTTTGAACAGAACGGTGGAAAATTCAGCACTGAAATTCTTATATACATCAAAGAGTTGGACCGGTTTTCAGCGCATGCAGCCAACAATTATTGTGAGCGACGGTTCGCCGTTGATTTGTGTGAAACGTGCACCGCATCGCAAGCGGGTCGATCAAATTGACTGGCCTTATGCAGGCTGAAAACAGGCGTTCTTCAGGCATAAAAATATGGCCCGTTGGGGGGCTGCTCAAGGCGATTGCCGATGCGCTGGAGGCGCGCTTCAATCCGGTCGCCGTGCAGGGGGAAATTTCGGGGTTTTCGCGTGCGTCTAGCGGGCATTGCTATTTCTCTCTCAAGGACGATGACGCGCAAATTCGCTGCGCCATGTTCAGGCGTTCTGCCGGCCTGCTGGACTTCGAACCGCGCGACGGCCAGCGCGTCGAAGTGCGAGGCAGACTTGGCGTGTACCACGCCAGAGGAGAGCTGCAGCTGGTTGTCGAGTCGATGCAGCAAGCCGGGCAGGGCACGCTGTTTGAGCAGTTTGTAAAGCTCAAAGTCAAGCTTGAAGCCGAAGGGCTTTTTGACCTTGGCCGCAAGCGGCCTTTGCCGTTAGTGCCCAAAGCGATTGGCGTGGTGACGTCCCTCGGAGCGGCTGCTTTGCATGATGTCATCACAACGCTGCAGCGGCGCGTCCCACACATACCTGTCGTCGTTTACCCGTCTACGGTGCAGGGTACGCAGTCAGCAGCTGAGCTGCAGCAAGCGCTCCGCAAGGCCTATCAGCGCAATGAAGTCGACGTGCTGCTGCTGGTGCGGGGCGGCGGTGCGATGGAAGACTTGTGGGCCTTCAATGATGAGCAATTGGCGCGCATGATCGTGCAGTCCCCCATGCCGATTGTCAGCGGAGTTGGGCATGAAACTGATTTCACAATTGCTGATTTTTGTGCCGATGTGCGTGCGCCCACACCAACCGCTGCAGCCGAGCTGTGCGCCCAGCCGCAACAGGTTTGGCTCAACGTGCTGGAGTCCATGTTTAACCGACTTCAAAACGGCGCAGACCGGCAAATTCAGGCCAACAGCCAGCGCCTGGATTTAGCCGCTGCGCGCGTTGGCAGGCCGTCGCATTTCGTTACCCGGCAGCAAGCCAGGTTGGCGCTGCAGGCTCACAAACTCAAACATGCCGAGTCATTTGCTCTCACACGCTTGCAAACTGAGCTGGCTTCCGTCAAATTGGGGTGCGCTTCTTCGCTAGCAAGCTTTATTGGGCATCAAAGAACACGTTTGGCGAGCGCCCAGATGCGCCTCGAATTGCTCAACCCGCAGCTGGTGTTGGAGCGTGGCTACGCATGGCTTGCCGACACGCAAGGCAATCCGATCACCAAAGTTAAGCAAACCCGCACCGGGCAAGCGGTTCGCGCTACCCTTACCGATGGCGCGGTCGATTTGACCGTAAGCAGTCCCCGTCTGATTTAGTTTTTACAATAATTCTGCTAAGCTTTTTATTGAATCAAAACAGCTCAGTCAACCCCACTCAAAGGAAAAATTCATGGAACATACCCTGCCAGCCCTGCCGTATGCAATAGATGCTCTGGCCCCGAACTACAGCAAGGAAGCGTTTGAATACCACCATGGCAAGCACCACAACGCTTATGTCGTAAACCTGAACACTCTGCAAAAAGGCACCGAATTTGAAGCGATGACTCTTGAAGAGATCATTAAAAAATCCAGTGGCGGCGTCTACAACAACGCAGCCCAGACCTGGAACCACACCTTTTTCTGGAGCTGCATGAAGCCTGCCGGCGGCGGCGAGCCATCAGGAGCATTGGCAGCAGCTATCAACGCTAAATTCGGCTCGTACACAGCTTTTAAAGAAGCGTTTGTAAAGTCTGCAGTGGGCAATTTTGGCTCGGGCTGGACTTGGCTGGTGAAGAAACCTGACGGCAGCGTTGACATTGTCAACACCGGCCCTGCCGGCACGCCGTTGACAACGGCTGACAAAGCACTGATGACCGTTGATGTGTGGGAGCATGCCTACTACATTGACTACCGCAACGCGCGCCCCAAGTTTGTCGAAACCTTTTTGGCAAGTCTGGTGAACTGGAGCTTTGCTGAAGCCAACTTCGCCTGATTTGCTTTAAGCGTAAAAAAGCCGACTCGTGGGTCGGCTTTTTTGCGTTATTTCTGAGTCTGAAACAGCGGGCCCTGAAGTTTGCTACCGGCCTTGATGCCTTTTTTTGCGAACCAGCCTTTGTTCATTTCGAGCACATAGCGCACGGGTTGAGCGGAGCAGTGGCCGTCCAGTGCCAAAGGCTTCATGTCTTCAATGTTGACAATGGTGCCATCATCAGCCAGGAAGGCAGCGCTCAAGGGGATGGGCGTATTTTTCATCCAGAAACATTGTTTGCCTGGCTGGTCAAAAACGAAAACCATACCTTCGTGTTGTGGCATGTCTTTGCGAAACATCAGTCCGATTTGACGTTGTTCGGGTGTAGCTGCAATCTGGGCGTCAATGCGATGCATGCCCGAAGCGAGCTTGACGCGGTCCAGGTTCACTTGCGGTGCATCCTGAGCTCGGAGGCCGAGTGAAGTTACTGCCAGCGCGCCAAGGAAAAAATAGGGGACGAGACGGGTTAGCTTGAGTTTCATGGCGATGATCGGCGAATGTTGAATCGGTTGGACAAAGCATAAACCACGTATACAAACCGGCATAAAAAATGCCCGCACAAGGCGGGCATTTTTGTTGAGCAAGTGCCGATTACTTGGCAGCTGGCTTGGCTTCAGCTGTCTTGGCGGCTTTGGCTTCTGCTTTTGCTTTCTTGGCAGCAGCGGCTTTTTCCTTCTTGGCAGCAGCAGCAGCAGCTTTTTCTTCTTTGGTCATTTTTGCTGGCTTGGCATCAGCTTTCATTTCAGCTTTTGCAGCTGGAGTAGCAGGCGTTGCGGGCGTAGCAGCCATTGCTGGCTTGGCAGCAGAAGCGCCCGCCATAGGAGCGCCAGCGTGGGAAGCGGCGAATGCGCCAACAGCAAACAGGCTAGAAATCAAAGCAGCGAGGATTTTGTTCATTTGGAAGTTCCTGAAATAACGTTATTTGAAAATTACCCCGAAAATTTCGGAGGCCTAACCGTAACGAGGCCTGCAACGAATCGGTTGACACGCGCGGATATTTTTTCTGCCTCTCGCGTTTGCAGCTAGAATTTAGGGGTTTCCACCTAAAACACGCGGACAAATTATTTTTCGTGTTTTCATCTACGACACCCACAAATCGGACACTCCACAACATGTACAAACACATCAAAGTGCCTGCGCAGGGCAAAAAAATCACAGTCAATGCCGACAATTCGCTGAATGTTCCTGATGAACCGATCATTCCCTTTATTGAAGGCGACGGTACCGGTCAAGACATAACTCCGGTGATGCTCAAAGTGGTGGACGCTGCTGTTGCCAAAGCTTACGGCGGCAAGAAAAAGATCCATTGGATGGAAGTGTATGCGGGCGAAAAATCAACAAAGGTTTACGGCCCTGATGTTTGGTTGCCAGAAGAAACGCTGCATGCAGTGCGCGACTATGTTGTGTCCATCAAAGGCCCGCTGACAACGCCAGTCGGCGGCGGCATCCGCAGTCTGAACGTTGCCATGCGCCAAGAGCTTGACTTGTACGTATGCCTGCGGCCTATCCAGTACTTCAAGGGCGTTCCGTCGCCAGTCAAAGAGCCTGAAAAGACGCACATGGTGATCTTCCGTGAGAATTCGGAAGATATTTACGCAGGTATTGAATTTGAGTCCGGCAGCGACAAAGCCAAAAAGCTGATCAAGTTCCTGCAAGATGAAATGGGCGTCAAGAAAATTCGTTTTCCTGAAACGTCGGGCATCGGTATCAAGCCCGTGTCAAGCGAAGGCACCGAGCGATTGATGCGTAAGGCGATTCAATACGCAGTTGACAATGACAAGCCAAACGTGACGATTGTTCACAAGGGCAACATCATGAAGTACACCGAAGGCGGTTTTCGCGATTGGGCCTATGCCCTGGCACAAAAAGAATTTGGCGCTGAACTCATCGATGGTGGCCCTTGGTGCCAATTCAAAAACCCGAAAACAGGCAAAGAAATCGTTATCAAGGACGTGATTGCCGATGCGTTTTTGCAGCAAATTTTGCTCCGCCCGGCTGAATATTCAGTAGTGGCCACACTTAATTTGAATGGCGACTATATTTCGGATGCACTGGCTGCCCAGGTAGGTGGTATCGGCATTGCACCGGGCGCCAACCTGTCTGACACCGTGGCGTGCTTTGAAGCCACGCATGGCACAGCCCCTAAGTACGCTGGCAAGGATTATGTGAATCCGGGTTCCGAAATTTTGTCAGCAGAGATGATGTTGCGACACATGGGTTGGTTTGAAGCGGCTGACCTGATCATCAGCTCGATGGAAAAATCAATCGCGTCGAAGAAAGTGACCTATGACTTTGCTCGCCTGATGGAAGGTGCAACGCAAGTGAGCTGCTCGGGTTTTGGCCAGGTCATGATTGAAAACATGTAATCAACCCCCAGCTTGGGTTGATGCACAAACCGCCCGGGAGTGATCCCGAGGCGGTTTTTTCATGGGATATTTCAAACCACAGCGCAAAACCTTGAGCCGATGGCTAGAATGAAATTTATGGCAACGAAATCTCCGAAAAATCCTGCAAATCCAAGTGTTCCAACGTACAAGCCACAAAATGACGATGGCGGCACGGTCATTTTGGAGCGCAGACCTCAAAAAACCAAGCCGCCACAGATGTATCAGGTGGTGGTGCTGAACGACGACTACACCCCGATGGAGTTTGTGGTGATGGTGATTCAGGAGTTTTTCAACAAAGACCGTGAAACCGCCACACAAATCATGCTGAAAATCCACCTGGACGGCAAAGGCGTTTGCGGTGTTTTCTCTAAAGACGTTGCTGCCACCAAGGTTGATCAGGTCACAGAAGCTGCACGCAAACACGGTCATCCATTACAGTGTCTCAGCGAACCTATTGAGTAAGCCTATTGAATTGTGTGAAACAGCCGCCAATATTGTCAAAGCGTTATCAGTTTTTTAAAGTAGCAAGCTAAAGGAACCCCAATGATTGCCCAGGAACTAGAAGTCAGCTTGCACATGGCCTTTGTCGAAGCACGTCAGCAACGCCACGAGTTCATCACCGTTGAGCATTTGCTGCTGGCGCTGCTGGACAACCCCAGCGCAGCCGAAGTGCTGCGTGCATGTTCAGCCAATGTCGATGATTTGCGTAAATCCCTCGCCAATTTCATCAAAGACAACACACCACAAGTAGCCGGTACGGATGATGTGGACACACAGCCCACGCTGGGTTTTCAGCGTGTCATCCAGCGTGCCATCATGCATGTGCAGTCCACCGGCAATGGCAAAAAAGAAGTGACGGGCGCGAATGTGCTGGTCGCCATTTTTGGT
>ENA-OFCF01000846-OFCF01000846.1-metagenomes-genome-assembly--contig:-NODE-846-length-12674-cov-2.972264_pt1 | contig 12674 bp, 10 predicted proteins | sample MGYA00153387_OFCF01 | MGnify analysis MGYA00153387
GAAAATTCCCCAATTCAACAAACGGAAAATGTTTTGGAATTTCTTCCCAAAATTGATTTGCTAATTTTCCAATTGAATTAAAATTCATATTGTTTTTACCATCAACCAAAAAAATTTCTCCAAAAAAATGCTTTCTTTGTTTTGTGCAAATTGTAATAAAATAGGCTCCATTGTTTCCATAATCCCAATTTTTTAAACGGGAGGACGAAATTTGGTACTTATTTTTAAATTTTTTGACATGAATTTTAGCTAACCACTTCCCCATTCCCTACTCCATCAACAGCTGGATTTATAAAAACCAATTTTCCATCGGGCAAATTGGTCATTAAAATCATGCCTTGACTCTCAACACCTCTCAAATTGCGTGGTGCCAGATTAATTAAAACCATTACACGTTTTCCTACAATATCTTCGGGTGCAAAACTTTCTGCTATGCCAGAAACTATAATTCGAACATCAATTCCAGTGTCCACTTTCAATATAAAAAGTTTGTTGGCTTTGGGCATTTTTTCGGCTTCCAGGATTGTTCCTACCCGAATGTCCATTTTAGCAAAATCATCAAATTGAATTGCTTCTTTTTGCGGTAATAAAATTGGTTGTTCGGAAGCAATTTCGGCAATATTGGCAGTTTTTGTTGCTTTTAGTTTGTCCATTTGTTTTTGAATTTGTTCGTCTTCTATTTGCGGAAACAAAATTTGACTTTGTCCTATTTGATGTCCTGCTTTCAATAATTCTGTATTATTTGAAACCGACTTCCACAAAATTTGTTTGGGTTTGATGTTCAAAATCACATCTAATTTGCGGGCAGTAAACGGCAAAAAAGGCTCGCACAAAACGCGCAAAGCCGCTGCAATTTGCAACGCAACATACATTTGGGTTTGCACACGCTCAGGATTCGTTTTTATCATTTTCCAAGGCTCTTCGTCTGCCAGATATTTATTACCCAATCTGGCAACGTTCATTAATTCGCCCAGTGCTTCTCTGAATCTGTACCGTTCAACTGAACTTGAAATTACCTCTGGAAAAGTTTTTAATGTTGCCAAAGTTTGATTGTCAATATCCAGAAGCAAGCTTGGTTGTGGCACAATGCCATTGTAATATTTGTTGGTTAAAACGACCACACGATTAATAAAATTGCCGAAAATTGCGGCCAATTCATTGTTGTTTCGAGCCTGAAAATCTTTCCATGTAAAATCATTATCTTTAGTTTCTGGGGCATTAGCCGTCAAGGCGTATCGCAAAACATCTTGTTGATTTGGAAAATCTTCTAAATATTCGTGCAACCAAACTGCCCAGTTTTTTGAGGTTGAAAGTTTGCTGCCTTCCAAATTCAAAAACTCATTTGCAGGAACATTATCAGGCAAAATATAACTTCCTTCTGCCTTAAGCATCGCAGGAAAAATGACGCAGTGAAAAACAATATTGTCTTTCCCGATAAAGTGAACCAGCTTTGTTTCGGCATCTTTCCAAAACGGCTCCCAGTTTTTTCCTTCTCGTTTGGCCCATTCTTTTGTGGCCGATATATAACCAATTGGTGCGTCAAACCATACATAAAGCTTTTTGCCATGGGCTCCAGCCACCGGAACATCAATGCCCCAATCTAGATCTCTGGTTACGGCTCGGGGTTCTAAACCGCCATCAATCCATGATTTTACCTGACCATAAACATTGGGTTTCCAATCGTTTTTGTGTCCGACCAAAATCCATTGCGTCAAAAAATCAGCATATCTGTCCAAAGGCAAAAACCAGTGTTTGGTAGCTTTCAAAACCGGAATTTCGCCCGTTATGGCCGATTTTGGATTTATTAAATCGGTTGCATTCAGCGTAGAACCGCATTTTTCGCACTGATCACCATAAGCTTCGTCATGTCCGCATTTCGGACAAGTTCCTTTCACAAATCGATCGGCAAGGAACTGTTTGGCTTTTGCATCATACAATTGTTCCGTGATTTCTTCAATAAAATCGCCATTTTCATACAATTTTATAAAAAAATCAGATGCTGTCTGATGGTGAATTTTTGACGATGTTCTGGAATAATTATCAAACGAAATTCCAAAATCTATAAAAGACTGTCGGATAATTCTGTCATATTTGTCGATAATTTCTTGTGGAGATACGCCTTCTTTTTTGGCTTTCATCGAAATGGCAACTCCGTGTTCATCGCTTCCGCAAACAAAAACAACCTCTCGTTCCTGCAATCTCAAATAGCGTGCATAAATGTCCGAAGGCACATAAACACCCGCCAAATGCCCAATGTGAATTGGCCCGTTGGTATAAGGTAATGCAGCTGTGATGGTATATCGTTTTGGATTTTGAATCATAATAATCTTAAAAATTTATGCAAAAATAAGCATTTTTGATGTATTGTGTTTTTAAATAAAATTTTCTAATTTTGAATAACCAAATCCTAATAATATGAACCGCCTACAACAAATTGTATTATTGATTTTGTTTTTACCTCCATTCATTATTTTTGCTCAAAAAAAAGAAAATCCAATAGTCTTTTACGAACTTAATTTAGGACGAGCTATAGGCCCAACAACGGGATGGTTTGGCGGAGGTTCATTAAACTATCAATTCAAAAATGATCTATTTACTGCAAGATATACAAATCTAACCAGTTACAAATATACAGGGTCTTTTTTGGGCATACTTCCCAATTATGCAATTGTTGACGATATTCACGAATATGGAATTTTATATGGAAAAAGATATACTTATGATGACCATTCTTTTAGCTATTCTGTTGGATTTTCCTATTTAAACCGCGAATTTGACCCAGCAAATGCAAGTTTGAGTTTTCAAAAATTTGAAGACGAAAATTATTTTGGCTTCCCATTTGAAGTAAATCTTAAGTTTTTTAAACCCGAAAGACAAAGAGTAAGGCTTTATTATTTAATTCCCGTTGGAAAGCCAACAAGTTTTGGAGGAAGTTTTGGTTTAAAAGTTATTGGCAATATTTCAAAAAGATCATTTTTAGGTTTAGGATTTTCTTACAGTTTTGGTTGGCATAAAAAATATTAGTAACATCAAATTACAATTAACAATAATGCTATGATCAAATAACCTATAAAAAAGTGGTTTATTTAAAAATTATTTTATAAACTAATTATACGAATTTGTCAAAATAAAACTATTTTTGCGTAACTTTTTATCATTTTATAATACATACTAAAAAATTTAATTTTTAACCTATGAAAAAAACAATTATGGCCTTAAGTGCAGTTTTAATGCTTGGCGGAATTGCTTCAGCCCAAAAAGTAGCATTTGAAGAGTATAAACTGGATAATGGTTTGCACGTAATTTTGCATAACGATCCAACTGCTCCAACTATTATCACCTCGGTAATGTATCATGTTGGTGCCAAAGATGAAAATCCAGAAAGAACGGGTTTTGCTCACTTTTTTGAACATTTATTGTTTGAAGGTACCGAAAATATTAAGCGTGGCGAATGGTTTAAAATTGTAACCGGAAACGGCGGTGTGAACAATGCGAACACAACAGAAGACCGAACCTATTATTATGAAGTTTTTCCATCAAATAGTTTAGAACTAGGATTATGGATGGAATCAGAAAGAATGCTGCACCCAGTAATAAACCAAATTGGAGTTGATACTCAGAATGAAGTAGTTAAGGAAGAAAAAAGATTGCGTTATGACAATAGCCCTTATGGACAATTGATTCCGCAAGTTAAGAAAAATATGTTTAAAAACCACCCATACCGATGGACAACAATTGGTTCGATGGAACATTTGGACGCTTCAAAGTTAGAGGAGTTTCAGGCATTTAATAAAAAGTTTTATATTCCAAATAATGCAGTTTTAGTGGTGGCGGGCGATTTTAAAACTGTTCAGGCCAAAGAATGGATTCAGAAATATTTTGGTTCAATTCCAAAAGGTGCACCCATCAAAAGAGAAACTTTTGCAGAAGTTCCAATTACCGAAACTATAAAAGCAAAATTCGAAGATCCTAATATTCAAATTCCAATGGTGGTTACGGCCTATAGAACACCATCAATGAAAACGCGAGATTCAAAGGTTTTAGATATGATTTCAACTATACTGAGCGAAGGAAAAAGTTCAAGATTATACAAAAAAATTGTTGACAACAAAAAAATAGCACTTCAGATCGGTGCGTTCAATTACAGTCAAGAAGATTACGGAACTTACATTGTTTATGGTTTGCCTCAGGCCCCAAATACATCTGTGGACGTAACAAGAGAAATTGATGAGGAAATTGTTAAACTTCAAACCGAGTTAATGACCGAAAAAGAAATGCAAAAACTGCAAAACAAATTTGAAAATCAATTTGTAAATCAAAATGCCAGTATAGAAGGAATTGCTGATAATTTGGCCACCTATTATTTGTTGTATGGCGATGCAAATCTGATTAACACCGAAATTGATATTTATCGTTCAATAACTCGTGAAGAAATTAGAGATGTTGCAAAAAAATACCTTAACCCAAATCAAAGATTGTTATTAGATTATTTACCATCAAAAGACAAAGCCCAAAATTAAGAAAACTAAAATTATGAAAAAATCAATAATTCTTTTATCAAGCTTGTTTTTAACTTTTATTATGCAAGCACAAATTATCCCACAGCCAAAAATTGGACCAGCTCCAACCATAAAAATCGGCAAACCAGCATCATTTCAATTAGCAAATGGGCTAAAAGTATTAGTTGTAGAAAACCATAAACTACCGCGAGTTTCATTTAGTTTAAGTTTTGACAATATGCCCTATGCAGAAGGTAATAAAAAAGGAGTTGCCGATATGACCAGCGCTTTAATTGGAAGCGGAACTACCAAAATTTCAAAAGATGCTTTCAACGAAGAGGTTGACTTTTTGGGCGCCAGTATTAATTTTGGAGCCAATGGCGCTTCGGCAAGTTCTTTATCAAAATTTTCAGGAAGAGTGCTGGAATTAATGGCGGACGGAGCTTTGAATCCGGTTTTTACTCAAGAAGAATTTGATAAACAGAAAGCCAAAATTATTGAAGGTTTAAAAGCAGACGAAAAAAGTGTTCCCGCGGTTGCTTCTCGAGTTGGCGATTTTTTATCGTTCGGAAAAGACCATCCAAACGGAGAATATTTGAGCGAAGCTACTTTAAACAACGTAACGCTGGCTGATGTAAAAAACAATTATAACACTTATTTCGTACCGTCAAATGCCTATTTAATTATTGTTGGTGATGTTAAACTGAAAGAAACAAAAAAAGTTGTTGAAAAATTATTTGGCGACTGGAAACAAGGAGTTGCTCCCGCAGTAAGTTATTCTGACCCGAAAGATGTTGCTTTTTCTCAAATTAATTTTGTGGATATGCCAAATGCAGTTCAATCGCAAGTTTCGATTGGAAATTTAACCAACCTGAAAATGACCGATCCTGATTATTTTGCAACAATTGTTGCCAACCAAATTTTGGGTGGAGATTTTAACAGCTATATTAATATGAATTTAAGAGAAGTGCACGGTTGGACTTATGGAGCTGGCTCTTCAATTTCGGGTGGCAAATATATATCTAGATTTGAAGCTTCAACTCAAGTCAGAAATATGGTAACAGACAGTACGGTAACCGAAATTTTCAAAGAGTTCAAAAAAATCAGAACCGAAAAAGTTTCAGACGAGATGTTGAAAAACGTAAAAGCTGGATATGTGGGAAGATTTGTGATGCAAATCGAAAAACCTCAAACCGTTGCAGGATATGCTTTGAGAATTCAAACTCAAAATCTTCCTGCCGATTTTTACGAAAACTACATCAAAAACATTAATGCTGTTACTGCCGATGATGTGATGCGTGTAGCCAACAAATATTTTCTGGACGATAAAGCCAGAATTGTAATTGTTGGAAAAGCTGCAGATGTTTTGCCAGAATTAGAAGGTTTAAAAATGCCTATTTTTTATTTTGACAAATATGGCAAACCAACCGAAAAACCAGCAATGAAAAAAGACATTCCGGCTGGTATAACCTTAAAAAACGTCGTTGATGCTTATACAAAAGCATTAGGCGGCGAAAAAGCAATTGCTGCCGTGAAAACAATTTTTGCGACTGGTTCAATAACTATTCCTCAAGCACCAGCGCCTTTAACATACGTCAACAAATATGATGCTAGAGGAAAAGGATTAACAGAAGTTTCAATGGGTCCTATGAGCATGATGAAACAATTGGTTTCAGATAAAGAAGGTTATCAGTCGCAACAAGGTCAGAAAAAAGTATATGAAGCAGGTGAAATCGCTGGCAAAAAAGCTGAAGCAAATCCATTCGAACAAATTAAATTAGCATCAAAAAATACTGCTAAATTAACAGGGATTGAACCTATCGGCGGAAATGATGCTTACGTGATTCAAGATGGTGATCAGTCTTTTTTCTTTGATGTAGCTTCCGGATTAAAAGTTGCAGAATCAAGTTCTCAGGATCAGGGCGGAAAAAAAGTAGTTTTAATGACTTATTTTAAAGATTACAGATCCGTGCAAGGCATTAAACAACCATTCAATATTATTGCAAATGTTGGTATTGAACTGGATATCAAAATTATTGATATCAAAATCAACGAAGGTGTTTCTGACGCAGATTTCAAATAAATAATACTAATGAGATTATTAAAAAGCTGTTTCGCAAATTGTTAAACAGCTTTTTTTTATACTTAAAATTGAAAACGACCTAATTATTATAATCTAAATTAAAAAACTATGAAAAATTATTTTTTAATATCCTTACTTACAATTTTTTTTGGCGTTACACAGGCCCAAACTAAAGACACTTTAAAATCAAAAATCCGCACAGATTTATATGTCGGATTTGGAGCTCAGGTTCAAAGTGACTTGAATATTAATCAAAAATTAATTAATTCTGGATTGCCCACAATTCCAAATACACTTCCTGAATTTATTGTTGGTTTTGGGTCTTTTGGTGAAAAATATAATGTAAGCATTGAATTTAACGGTATCTATTCTGATAAAAATAATGGACCTAATAATACAAAATTGGCACTGTTCAATCTTCGAGGAAATTTTAGTTACAATTTAATTGCTAAACCAAAATATGCTTTTGCTGGTGGTTTAAATTTGACTTACAGCATCAATCAATTTGATATTTTTAATCCAAATACCGTTGTAGATTTAAACAATTTAATTCCTTCCGCCAATTCAGGTCATATTAGTCTGAATAATAAAATGCTATATTTAGGTCCTTCCATTTCGCTTTTTTTATTTAAACATACAAATTGGCAAATACGATTAAATGCAGCTTATGAAGTTGGGGTAACGCGCGGAAGTTGGAAATCTGATTTTATAAATGTTACCAATACCGTTAATGAAAGTGGTAATAACCGATTTGTTTTTGGGATTGTGCTTTTATAAAATGCCAATTTGACACGATTTCAAAATTGGACTGAAATTTGACTTTAATAAAAAAAATATAATTATGGGAATGTCATATATGATTTTAGCGGGAGCAATAATGCTCGCTAGTTGGCTGATTAGTAACAGACTAAAAAGCAAATTTGAAAAATATTCAAAACTAACACTTCAAAATGGAATGTCTGGTCAAGAAATTGCCGAAAAAATGCTTGCCGATAACGGAATTCGCAACGTAAAAGTCATTTCAGTTGAGGGTCAGTTAACCGATCACTATAACCCGACTGACAGAACTGTAAATTTGAGTGAGGCAGTTTTCAACCAACGTAATGCCGCAGCTGCAGCCGTTGCAGCTCACGAATGCGGACACGCAGTGCAACATGCAGTTGGATACGAATGGCTTACAATGCGGTCAAGATTAGTGCCAGTTGTGAATATTGCATCGTCATATATGCAATGGATTTTGTTGGCAGGAATATTAATGATTAGAACTTTTCCTGAACTTTTGCTGGTTGGAATTGTGATATTTGCAGCCACAACTTTGTTTTCAATCATAACTTTACCCGTCGAATATGATGCGAGTAACAGGGCTTTGGCCTGGCTAGAAAACAAACGAATGTTAACGCAGCAAGAACAGGCTGGCGCAAAAGATGCTCTGAAATGGGCAGCCAGAACTTACGTTGTCGCAGCTTTGGGCTCTATTGCGACTTTGTTGTATTACGTTTCTATTTATATGAACAGACGCTAAAATCAAAATATGGCTTCAGAAAAACTTCAAGCAATTGCTTTTAAATGGATTAATGCGTTTAACGATCATAATTTAGAGCAACTTTTGTCCCTTTATGACGATGATGCTAAACATTATAGTCCCAATTTAAAAATAAAAAAACCTGAAACAAACGGGCTTTTAATCGGAAAAGAAAATTTAAGACTATGGTGGAAATCAGCGTTCGAAAATTTGCCCACGCTAAACTACAAACCTGTTTCTTTTACTGCTAATGACGATAGAATTTTTATTGAATATCTGCGATCGGTCGAAGGCGAAAATGACGCTATGATTGCTGAAGTTTTGGTGATAAAAGAAGATAAAATTATTGTGTCAAAAGTTTATTTTAGCTGATTTTTGAAGAACTCTTAAATTCTTTCAAATAAAAGGGCTCGAAATAAGCCAAATCTTCAAAATCTTTATTGATGAGTTTTTCATAACTCAAAATTCCCATTTCATTAGCAGACGGATACACAATGTTTTCTAAATAAATAAATTTTTCATTGTGTAAAACCGTTTTGATCTTTTCCTGACAGTCACCAATTATATAAATATTTTCACGGTAATCAAAAAATGAATTTTCGTCAATAACTTCGGCTTCCACCGCTCTTATTTTTTGATTATTGGCATCAAAAACGGCACTATAAACTTCCATTCTTCGTGCATCAATCATTGGTATAATTACACCACTGCCAATTGAAACCTGACTTGCTAAAATCGTTAAAGTATCGATTGAAATTAAAGGAATGTCTAGTGCAAAACAAAAGCCTTTAGCTGCTGAGACGCCAATTCGCAATCCGGTGTAAGAACCTGGACCTTTGCTAATTGCAACTGCACTCAAATCATTAAAATCAACTTTTGAATTTGCTAAAATTTCTTCAATAAAAACATGCAACAATTCGGCGTGAGAATAGCCTTCGTTTGCAAAATCTTTTCCAGAAACTATTTTTCCGTTTTTAGACAGTGAAACAGAACAGTTTTTGGTTGATGTTTCTATATTTAGGATGTACATTTTGGATTTTATAAAAAAAAAAATTTTGATTGCTAAAAAATGTTTTTGTCATAAAAACATAAAGAAACAAAGGTTTTTTTTTAAACTTAATAATTTATTAAATTGTCATTACAAAGTCAGCTTATTATTAGAGTTCGACGAACAATTAAATGCACCAGAGTTAAGATTTCCGTCGCAGCAGCAGACATTCTTTTCGTCGGATTGACAAATAGCTGCAAACTGACTAAAATTTATTTTTGAACTGGATTGTTCTTACTTTCGCCTTTCAACGGAACAAAAATTACATCACCCGAATTCAAATCTTTGGTAACTGTTGTGTAAGGACCAACTATGATTTCGTCTCCTTTTTTGAGTCCCGAAAGCACTTCAATATTCGTATCATCCTGGATTCCAGTTTTAATAATTCTAATTTTGGCTTTATTTCCGTTTTTTACAAAAACACATTCAAACTTTTTTTCACTTGGAGCAACCGGTTTTTCGTCACTGGCAAGTATTTCAGCTTTTTTGGTTGCCGAAGTGTCAGTTTTTACAACAACAGCACTAATCGGAATTCCGATAATATTGGCTTTTCTTTTTGTAATAATATCCACCGTAGCGGTCATTCCTGGTCTAAATGGAGAATAACTTGCTGGTTTCCCTTCTGTCATATCGGTATAAGAATTCTTTAAAATTCTGATTTTCACTTTAAAATTGGTTACCTGATCGGCTGTTAGCGTTGTGCTTGCCGCATTTGAAATACTAGTTACAATTCCTTTAAATTCCTTTTTTAGGTAAGCATCAACCTCAACTTTTGCCGAGTCTCCAATATTAATTTTAACGATGTCATTTTCGTTTACATCAACTTCAACCTCCATGTCGTTGAGATTGGCAACACGCATAATTTCGGTTCCGGCCATTTGTTGTGTTCCCAAAACACGCTCTCCGAGTTCAACAGCAAGTCTTGAAATAGTGCCGCTTTCCGGAGCATAAATTATAGTACGACCCAAATTGTCTTTGGCTTCGTTTACGGTTGCTGAAGCACTTTGAACATTATAGTAGGCCGATTGCTTGGTAGCTTTGGCAACTTCGAACATAGAAAAGGCTTTATCCCAATCTGATTTTGAAATTATTCCTTTGTCAAATAATGTTTTACTTCTGTCAAAATTGGCTTTTGCTTCATTAAACTGTGCGTCAGCCTGACTTAAGCCAGCTTTAGTTTGAGATAATCCAGCGATAGTTCGTTTGTAGCCTGAAGCGTACAAATCTGGATTGATTTTAACTAACAAATCGCCTTTTTTTACAACTTGTCCTTCTTTTATTGGCAATGCAATTATTTCTCCTGAAACTAAAGATGTTATTTTAACTTCTGTTTCGGGTTGAATTTTTCCTGTAGCCGATACGGTTTCGATTATTGTAATTTCGTTTGCTATAGCAATTTCGACCTCAGTTCCCTTATTTTTATCGCCAATTATTCCTGTTTTAGAAAGTACTAAAAGCGCAACTACAAGAACAACAACGATTCCTAACGTAATATAAATTGATTTTTTTGACATAATTTTAATTTTGAATGATTGGTATTCCAAAATAGAATTCTACTACTTTGACCCTAAAAATATAATTGTACTTGGTTCTTAAAACTTCGGATTGTGCGTTTACATAAAGCGTTTGCGATTGGTTTAAATCAAAAGCGTTCATTATGCCAACTGCAAAACGTTCTTTGGCATAATTAAAAGCTTCGCCACGAGCTTCTAATGCCGCAAGTGCTGACTCATATGAATTTAATGCTCCTTTTGCATCTGTAATTGCCGTAAAAACATTGCGTTCTAAATCCAATTCTTGTTGGCTATACGCAATTTTTGAACGTTCGAGATTTATTTTTGAACGGGCAACTCCGTTTTTAACAGAGAAACCATTTAGTATGGGAATTGTCAGTTGAATACCAAATGAATGTCCCTTATTGCTGCTAAATTGATCAAAAAGTGGCAAAGGTCCACCAATAATCGGTGTAAAGTTTGGTCTTAAAACTTGCTGATTTGTACCCTGAACAAACCCGATAACAGAAGTTGGACTGGCACTATTTGTAACGACATCAACCACTCGACCATTATCTGATGCTCTTGTGTTAAAACTATAAAAACCGGAGAGTGTCGGCTGATAGGCTCCTTTTGCAATTTTGACGTCGCGTTCGGCAATTTCTAAATTGGTTTTTGCGAGTTTTAATTCAACTCTTTGTTCTTTTGCTTTTTCATAAATGGCTTTAGGCGACTGAAGCATTGTTGCACTTTCTAAAACAGAATAGTTGCTGTCAACAATGTCAAAATCCTGAAAATTTTCAAACTGAAGTAATTGTGCTAAACTCAGCCTGGACAGCAGCAAAGTGTTTTCGGCAACAATTGCTGCTTGTTTGTTGGCTGCCAGAGTGGCTTTTATGTCCAGTAAGTCACCTCGTGGCACCGATCCAGCATTGACCAACTCTTGTGTGCGTTTGATTTGTTTTTCAGTGTTGGACTGTTGTTCATTTTGAACCTTAAGATTTTCTTTATTGAATAGAATTTGTAAAAACGCATTGGCAACATTTAAAGAAATGTCGTCTTTCATTTTTGTCAGTTGATATTGTGCTGCAATGGCGGTCAAATTGGCTCTTCGGAAGCGGTTTTGATTTTGCAAGCCATTATAAATTGCAATATTTGAGGAGATTCCAGCAGATGTAAACTGTGTAGTTTGGTTTTCTAATAAACCTGTTGTGATATTCTGGTTCAAACCAATATTCCAGGAATGAGAGGAATTTGCGTTCAAAGTGGGCAAAAAATTACCAATTGCGTCACTTTTATTGATGGTTGCAACTTTGTTTTCTAAATCGGTTTGTTTAATTGAAATGTTATTTTCAAGAGCATAATTTACGCATTCCTTTAACGTCCACTTTTTGGATTGTGATTGTCCTGCAATCGCAATAAGCGTAAATAGAAGAGAAATTGTATTTTTAATATTTATTTGATACATATAAAGCGTATTTTAATCCCAATTAAAAATGATCCGTTATTTTTATGTAGGACGCAAAAAACTTGGTTTTGTTACAAAAGTTGTGTAAGTTAAAAATCTATTGTGATCAAATTACTTATCAAGTAACAGCATAATTGTCATTACGGCATCCAAAAATGTTTAAAATTTATCGTTAAAATTTTATTGCGTTGATTGCTTTAACACCTCAACAGCCAATTTTTAAATGCAACTTCGTTTTCAATAATATTTCTTAATTCGGCAATCGCAACTCTGTCTTGTTTCATGGAATCTCTGTGACGGATTGTTACCGTCTTATCTTCTAAAGTCTGATGATCAACAGTGATGCAAAATGGTGTTCCGAGCGCATCCTGTCGCCTGTATCGTCTTCCAACAGCATCTTTTTCGTCGTAAGCAACATTAAAATCCAATTTCAAATCTGCCATAATCGCTTTGGCAATTTCTGGCAATCCGTCTCTTTTGATTAAGGGCAAAATGGCTGCTTTTGTCGGTGCTAAAACCGATGGTAATTTTAAAACTATTCGCGTTGAGCCATCTTCGAGC
>ENA-OFCF01000847-OFCF01000847.1-metagenomes-genome-assembly--contig:-NODE-847-length-12669-cov-2.458697_pt1 | contig 12669 bp, 2 predicted proteins | sample MGYA00153387_OFCF01 | MGnify analysis MGYA00153387
GGTAAGCCGACGGGATGGAGCTGGGCGTGGTTTGGACATCCGGGCGAGGATGCACAGTCAGCGGCGAATTAGTAGGGGGTGGATTTTAGGACGCTTACATTCAACACGCCCATTTTCCTTTTTAGGTTTATAGCTTTGCTGTCTCGTGTAACTTTATCAGGGCTCAAGTAGCTTGGGCCCGTTGCAGCCAAGGCTCCCGTCACTCTATCACTGCAGGATATCTCGATTGGCTAATTTGTTGGAACTCCTGCTCAAATTGTTTCTTCAACCTGGCCTGCTCCTCGCGCTCTAGCAATTTTCGGACGGTTTCGTAGGAATCGGTCATCGCCAATTTCACGGCCATGGATCGGATCAGAAATACACCCTCGGGACCGGTAACTACTGGACTCACCTCACCGGCTGCCTCCAGCGAAAATGCGATCCGGGCCACCTCGCGGGTCCAACCGTTGCCACCTCCCTCTGCCTCGATCCAGCCCAAAACGCCGCCCTTGAAGCGGGTGGCCGCGTGCTCGGAATAATCGACGGACAAGATCGAAAATCCTTGGTCCGGCTGTTTTACAAGCTCGCTCTGACCGAAGAACCATTCGCGGGCCTGGCCCAGTTTTTCTTCATACTGCTTCAAGCGTTCAGGATTGGCTCCGGGGTTTAACCACATCACGGCGACCTGACGTTTCTCAGGGGACTGAAACCGGGTGAGATTGGATTGATAGAGTTCCCGCAGGCGTGTTTCAGGAACCGGCATGTTAGCGTCCCTGAGCTTGGGTTCCAATACGGTTTCCCTGAGTCGTGACGCCAAGATCCGGGCGATCTCGGCGCGAGTCACCGGATCTCTCTCAAGTCCCGCGTCGCGGGCGGCTTGGGAAAAGCGCGCACGCTCGGTAAGCTCGGCGAGGGCCTGGCTTCGCGTTGCATCGTCACTGCGGCCTTCATGTTTTTCCTTCAATTGATAATCGAGGTCGGTCTGGGTGACGACTTCCGAACCGACCCTCAGGAGTCCAACTTCTCCTGAGATTGTTGCTTTTTTGGGGGCAGGCTTGCAGGAAACCGCGGCCAAAGCGAATGACACGCAAGCAAGACATTGCTGTCGACGAATCATGGCGCCAGATTGCGAATCACGGCATTGCCAGTCCCGCGCTTGAATTCCCACACCAGCAGATGCGGCTCATTTCCTGTTAGCGCCTGTTGGAACCGGACGCTTGCGCCCCCGGATTCCGATTGCTTGATACCGTCGATGTAGAAAACGAGCGAATCAGCCGTACCTCCCCCGATGATTTTCATTTCGAAATCGAGCATTTCCGATCCGCCGACCTCGGCGATGATCCGGCTTATATCGCCCGGGTTGCTGCCCGAGCTGATCAGATCGCCGTTGGCTTGGTCGGTCTTCCAATTGGCATTGCCGCTGATCCCCGTACGGGTAGCGTTCGAGAGCGCGGCAATACGGTGGCTGGCGAGCACCCCGGGGTCGAGGTTCATGCTGAGGCGGTAGAAGCGGCTGGCTTCGGCGGGATTGAGGGTGTCGCCCACAAGTTTGAGTCCGGCCGGATCGGTGGCTTCGGTGAACTTGCTGCTGGCGTTGGTCCATTGGCCGAGGGAGGTGCTAGATTCCACACCCCAGCGGATGTCGGCGGCCTTGTGGGAACCACGGGCTGAAATTTCAGGGCGGCCGTTGAAAATCCTGAAATCCACACGCTCCTTCCCGAGCTCGACCACCGAGCCGAGGCCGAATGCGTAGGCTTGGAGATACTGATCCACCGTTGCGCGGGGAAGCTTCGAGAGATCCGCGAGCGTGGTCATGGCTCCTTGCGTCGATGCCTGCAACCATCGGTCAAAGCCAGCACCGTTCGCGGCGCCGATGGTGGAAGCCGCGTAGAGCATGGCCTCGCGCGGGTCGCCGAGCTGATAGATCTCACGCGGGACGAGCTGGAAGAGAACGACTTTGGGCCCGTTGGCAAGTCCCGCAGCCAGGGCGGTGATTTGAACTCCGGCGGAACTTTGCCCGGCCGGAATGGTGAGGCTGCGTGGCACGGAAAGGATGTGCACACCTTCCTTGGCGGTGCCGCCAAGATTCAGATCCACAGTTAAATTCTGGGAAAGCCCGCCATCGCGATGGATGCGCAAGCTCGCGGGCTGGGCGCTGCCAGAAACGGCGTTGGCCTCGACGACTTCAAGCCAGACGTTTGGCTTGTCGCTTACGGTGCGCACGACGGCCGCGCCGCCAACCGCATACTTGTATTGCGGCAGGACCGCCACTTGGACCGTGGTGGGGCCGGCGTTGTCGAGGTCGGGGAGAGGGCGGATCGTTAGGGTCTTGGTGGTCTGGCCGCGGGCGAAACGGATCACCGAGCGCAGGCTTTCATTCGAGATCGCTCCGTCCACGACGAAGTGGCCGCCGAGCGCGTCGTCGAAGAATCCCAGCGGCACGTCGAGGGCGGCGGCGACGCCTGCACCCGTGCGGGTAACGATGATGTTGAAAGGCAGAGTGGGATCCGTCGGCGCACCTGAGGCGAGTGCGACTTGGACGCCTGAAGGAATGCTCAGCCCGCCCATGCGGATTCGACCCTCGCCGATGAGCTGGATCAATTGGGTGGCACCGATGACCCGGTTTTCCAAAACGATTTCCTGCGTGCCACTGCCGGGCACCTGCACGATGAGTACGCTGCTGAGAGTGGGAATCTCGGTGCTGAAATCGGTGTCCAGCCGGACCGAGATAAATTGCCGGGCGTCACCGGTCTTGCCCCAAAACAAAGCCGAGAGATCGATGACATCCTCGGTCAGGCTGTAGTCGGTGATGCGGTCCTTGCCTGTATCCAAGCCACCGAAAACGAAACGGTCCACTCCCGCCCCACCGGTGAGAACGTCAGCACCAGGACCTCCTGATAGAGTGTCTGCCAGCGGGCCGCCGCCGAGATGATCGTCGCCATGGCCGCCGCGGAGGATCTGGCGCTGGTTCCCGGAGGTCGCGGCGAGGGTGACCGGCTTGAGCCCGGTACTAAGATCCCAGATGACGGCGCCGCTCCACTTGGACTGGAGGTAGTCGTGCACGTCCCGGAGTTTCTGCTCGGGTAGCGCGGCGGGAAACACCAGCAATTCCTGAAGCTGGCCACCGAAGGACTGATCGACTGGATCTAGTTCGCTTGGAATCGCGGAACGGCGAGCACCGAGCGTCGGCAGCACCGGATCAATCGCGGCTGCGGCGATGGGCTCACCATCGTAAGACAGTCCGAAAATGTTCTCCAACAAGCTTCCCTCACGACGGAAAATTGAAGTCGTGACGGCACCTCCGGAATTCTCAAAGCCACGGACTGCGGCGCCATTCATCTGATAGGTCGGTGCACCCGGGTAGGAAACCGCCTGGCTGGTGGGAGCCAATTCCATGAACCCGCGGTTGGTGGAAAGCAGCGTGCGGGCCGTGTCCGCCGACGTTGCCGGGCGATAGGCGGCGAGCACCGTGTGATCGCCTGTCGGCAAGGCGGCGTCCTGGAAAAACAAGTGGGCGGTTTTCGACTTCGAGAAATCTGCCGCGTGCTCCGTTATGAGTGGTTGATTGGCGGCGAGCGGTTGGGTGGCGGGACGGTTTGCGCCGGAGCGGTCGGGCCAAGTCGCGAGGCGACCGCCATTGTTGGTTAGATCCATTCCGTCGAGCCAGAGACTCGAATCATTTCCATCACTGGTGCTGGGAGAAACTGCACGCACGAGCACTTGGCCGGAGAACACTTCGCCGCCGTCGCTCCAACTGAGCGGCAGGGGAAACTGGCGCGAGGCCCGATCCTTTTGCGTAATGCTCAGGCGGCCGGACCGCAGGTCGGCTAGAGACACCTGCCGCTGCTCGCCAGCTGCAAGTAGCACGCCGCCAACTTTAATCTGAAATCCTCCGCTGGCGATCCCGGTAAGGGTAAGATGAATGGCGTTGTCCTCGCTGTCGGAATCCAGGATGTGAAGATAGACACCGGCCTCTCCGGTTTCCGGGATTGTGATTTCAGTGGTGACGAGCTGAGGTTTGCGATTGCTAACAGCCGGGTTGCTGCCGCGGTGGAACTCCTCGAGATTCGTCCAACCGTCGTTGTCAAAGTCGGTATCGGCATCAGCGAGCTCGTGGTTGAGGTCGTAAAGTTTTTCCCACCAATCAGGCAATCTATCACCGTCGGTATCGGTGCCATTGCCGGCCACCAGAAGATCAAGACGATATTGCTCGGATCGGTTGGCGAAACTCAATCCATAGAACTCCTTGCTGCCATCGGGCAGGGTGGCGGGCACGCCGCCGATGGTGATCGATGTGATCTTGAAGTTGGTTTTCGCGGTGCCGATGGCGAGGGAGTCACCCATGCGCGGGGTTTCAGGCAGATAGGCGAGCGGAACCTGCAAGGCGTAAGAGTAGGGTTTGATGGTGCCGCTTCCGACGGGTTCGAGCGCGGCCGTTAGTTTCACCACGTTCGCGGGGTTGCTCTGGTTGATGATGGTAATCTCGAGCTTGCCGGACTGTAACAACACGGTCTGCGCTCCGCCGACCTGGCGGACCTCACCGTAGAACAGGACGCTGCCGTCACTAAAACCAACGGCGTGGAGCAGATTCGATAACAGGACCAGGGAAAAAGCCGTGAGGATGGTTTTCATGGAGAAAGGATAGAAGTTCATTTACTGGCCATGGCTGGAGTAGGTCTTGAAGTGCAACTTGATGTCCGAGATCGACTCGGCGAGTTTGATCAATGCTGCATTCGGATCGGCACCCAGGTTCACTCCGGGAATGATGAGCAGCCACTCCGAGTTCCATACCGAGCGGCCGATGAGGCGAGAGTCGAGGATCAATTCGCTGTCGCTGGCCTGGGGATTTCCATTGTCATGATAGACGCGGAAATCGCCATGGCGGCGAAGGTCGCTGAAGCCGCCGTCCACACCGTTGAGCGTCGGGATGAAGCCGGGTGAGGAGAGGTTGGCATTGTTAATGATGAAAGGTGTCGGAATGCGCTGCTCCTGTACTTTCCACATGCGTGTGATTGGCTGTGCCGAACTGGAGGCCCGCAGATAATCATTGCCGACCGGAACCATGTAGGCGCGGGGCGTGGTGGCGAGGTTGGCGGAGTTATAGTTTTCCAGCCAAACTCCGAAGCCGCGCACCTTGGTAGAAAAGTTAGCAAGGCTGTAGGCGTGGTCTCCGGGAGAGAGAGGTTTCCCGAAAAAGTTCCTGCCTGGCTCGATGCTGGTGCCGAAGCGGATCACCATGCCCGGTTGTGCGGCACCCGGAGCCGCCGGCAAGGGGCGGCAAAAGCGGATGAACTCGGGCAATTGATTGAGGTCGGGCACGATTCGCGCCTTGAGAGCATCCTCCCAGCGGTCATCGCTCGAAGCATCACCGCCAGCGGAAAGTGCAGGCCCAATGCGGAACAACTCACCGCGCAGAGAAATTTTCTCTAGCTCGGATTGCGGATTGCTGATTCCTAACTGGCCCTTGAGGACTTGGAAATTGCCGTTCAACTGGGCGAGAATTTCGGCCAGACCTCCCTGGCCGATTTGGGGTACGCCGTTGGACCAGAGACCGAGTTGGCGTTCCTTCACGATGCGATCCAGCAACTCTCCCGGTGCTGCCGAATTCCCCGCATCAAGGCTGGTTTCGTAGTCGTAGGCCTTTGCGGCAAGCCAAGCATAACGCGCGGCATTGTTGAAACTGCTTTGATATTTCGCAACGGACTCGTTCCGCGCCAACCGGATCATCATGTCCTTGTAGCGGTTTTTCTGAACCTTCGACGCGAGCACCTTGTTGAACGCCTCGCGTTCACGCAGCACGCGGATTCCCTCGGCCTGGGTGGAGATGTATTCCTGGCGGAGAATTTCCAACTGTTGGAGACGGGTGGCGATGGCATCGCGCAGGGGCGCTTCCTTGCCTGATAGGGCGACGATCTCGACCATGACGCCTCCGATCTCCCTGACTTCCGTCATCCGGCTGGTCTCTGTTTCCAGGTCAGAAATCTGCAACTGCAGGAGGAATTCTCCCGCTGCCTTTGCGGCAGTCGCAACAGCTCCCACGACCTTCGAAAAGATCGACGAGCCGCCCGCGATTCCTTCGGCCAATCCGCGGATCGGCGCGCTGACATCCGTTGCCAGGCCGACGACTTTGGGCGTGCCCTCCGTCACCGCAGCGGCAGCTTTCTCGATCGCTTCCTTGGTCTTTTCCGCAGCAACGATCGCAGCCTGCTTTGCGACAGCGATCTTCTCAGCTGCGATGGTCAGACCTTTCAACTCCAGCGCGTTTAAGTCCCGCTTCGTGGCAAGACGGCCGAGATGATCAAGATGGGTGGAAGCAGCTTCGAATTCCTTCAGGAAAGCGGTGTACTCACTCAATGCCGAATCGAGCGCGATGCGCTCACGGAGTTCCTCCTCAAGGATCCGCTGGAGTTTGCCATAACTCGTGCGCTGACCCCATTCTTCCGGGGCTTGAAACGCATATTTCGAATTCTTTCTTACCGGAATCTGGCTTTCCGTGACTACGGGTTGGAAGTCCTCGTAGGTGCGCGAATTGAGGAACGGCTCGAACACCTGGGAGATCTCGTCCGCTCCAATCCCGAAAGTGAATTCCTTCGCACCGACATTTAAAATATTCGTGCCAATTGCTGCCGGAGCCTTCAACGCCACTAGTCCCAAATTCTCAAAGATGTTGCCATAGACGTTGGCGTAGAGTTTCACAAAGTCGTCATCGTCCGCCAGATTCTTGACCTTGGTGGAGGTGCTTTGAAAACGGACCATCCCCACGGGCGCTTTGGCGTCCGTCTCGGGAATGATCTGGGTGATGCTCGTCCGGTTGAGATAGGAATAGAGTTGGGTGTCCGGTCCCTCATAACCCTCCGGGTATAGCTGGCCGAAGCCGATCGTCCCGTCATACGGACGGCCGAAAATCTCGATCAGGCGATTGCGGAAGCCAAGATCCTGACGGAAGGCCTCGACGATGAGCGAATCGGTATCATCCGCCAGATAGCGCAGTTTGTTGCCAGCCTTGGTGGCCATGTCGAGGGTGGCCACAGCATTGTTGCCGGCGGTCACGGCACGGGCATGGATCTGTTCGAAGTGGGTCTTGCGCTCCCAGGATTCTCCGTCGAAATACGGATCGATGTCGAAGGCAATGGTGTCGGAATCGAAGCCTAACGGGTTCACCCCACCGTTGGCCTCGTCCATTGCCGTTTGGATTTCATAAAATCCGCTGGCGATCCCGCCGATCTCGTCGATGGCACCTAGCCGCTCGATGCGGTCGAGGTTCTCCGGTTGAGTCACCGGCGTGGCATTGGACGCATCCGCCGGGAGGATTGCATTCGCAACCGCCCAGTCCACATAGGCTCCGTAGCCAGCGCGATGGGCCCACTCCGAAACTCCCCAAGCGCGGGCGGGATCGGCAGCGTCGGTGTATCCCTGCCATTGGCCGTCTGGGTTTTGGGTATAGTTGAGGCGATAAGTTCCGCGGACGATGTCGCGACCCGCCCGCGCCTTGCCGGCGGCCATCTTGGCGAAGGTTTTCTCATCGAGGAAATCCACCTCCAGCACGTTTTGCATGAGCGAATAGAGCTCTGGACGGGACTTCCAGCCGAACAGCGGCTGCTTGAGCAATTCGTAATGCATGCCAAGCGCGGAAACATAGTGTCCCCAGGCATCGCCGTGGCCCTGTGGATAGAGAGTTCGCGCATCATCCTCATTGATGAAGCCGTCCTTATCCACGTCGTAGATGTTATAGTTAACGTTGTAGGCCGCCTCACCGACACCCTTGGCATAGTTCCAGAACATGCGGTTATAAACCGGGTAGCTCTTGCGGAAATCCGTGCCGCGGAGGAGTGAAAGTTCCTCCTGCATCAAGTTGGATTCGAAGTTCTGAAAGGCGTGGGTAAAGGATGCGACACCGGACAGGTCGTTGTCATTGGTCACGGTAATCGTCGAATCCTGGGCGTCCGTATAGGCTTCCCGCGCGAGGATTTCATACAGCGTTGCCAGACGGGTGGCTGCTAACAGGAGCGCCTGGTTGATCCCCTGGGTCGAGACAGGGTTGCTGGAATTGTTAATCGACAGGTCGCGAGCGCGCTGGAGAACGGTTTCGTATAGTTCGATCAGGCCGGTTTTTTCGATGACATTCTTGTTCGAGTTCAGGGCCACGGGTCCGACGAACGGCGCACCGGCGATCTGAATCTGATTGCTGTAAGTGGCGGGGCTTTCGTTGCCGAAGAAATCCGTATAGCGCGCTTCATAAGGATTGATGCGGTCAAGCACGCGCTTCACCCATCCCATCACGAGTTGCGGGATATAACGCTTGCTACCATCCGCCTGGAGCTGAGGAGAATTCGCCGCGCCAGCCCATTGGAAGGGAGCAGGGCTGCCGGGTTGCCAGGCGGTGTTCGCGTTCGGGAACTGGAAGGGCACGAGTTTCCAATTGGACTCGTCCTTGTGGCGATAGCGCATGAGAACGAGTTTGTCTGCCAAGGTCACATCGGGCCTGCCTTCGAAAACAATGCTGTTGAGGCCGAGGTGTTTTTGGAATGGCGTCAGGCTGTCATTGGCCAAGCGTTCCTGCGGGATATATTCCTGCCAGAGGGAGTTTCCGCTGCCATCGGTTTCAGTGAGCGTTCCGTTGCTAAGAATTTCGCCAGCCACCACGTCGAGAGGACCGGCGTCCCGTATCCACCATTCATAATAGAGGTCGTTGGTGTTCCCGCCGAACTCACCATTGTGAAGAAGGCTGACTTTTTCGCTGAATGCGTCGGCGGCTTCGATGACCTTGATGGCTCCGCGGTAGCGGTCGGGGATGATCTCGATGACATGCAGTGAAATGGCTGCGCCGTTGAGCTCGGTGCGGTTGTTTTCCGCCACAGTAATATAGAGCGGCCCGTCCGGTGTCTTGGTGAGCAGGTTCGGATTGCAGACCAGCGCGGAGCCCACGCCAAAGCTGTTGAGCGGCACAATCTCGGGAGCGGGCGAGGTGACCGGAGCGGTGAGGCCAGTGTTCCAGAACTCAGTTAGATCGGAGGAGTAGTCCGCAGGCTTGTTACGGAATCCGCCGAAGAAGACTGGGACGGTGAGGCTTTCACCCGCCGCGGTGACTCCGTGGGGATTCTGGGTGGCGAAGAAAACACCATCCACCAAGGATTGCCACGCGGTGGCACCTGACAGGCCGCGGATCCTCTTGTATTCGTCGAGCGAGAGAGAGTTCGGTTCGAGAATGTTGAGCGGGTCCGGTCCGGCGGTGAGGTTGGAATCGCCACTTTCCTTTTCGTTGAGACGTCCGCGGAAGACCACTTTTCCGGCGAGCGAATCGAAGTAAAAACGTTGCTGCAGGGAGCCGGGGAGTTCCTTGAAATACCAACGCTCGGCGATGACGAACAAGTCGCTGGTGGCTGGAAGTGATTTGCCCGCGGGGGCGAATCCGGCGGTGGCCATCTGCGCCACGGTGAAGAGGGATTCCCGACGATCCAGCGGCCGCACAATCCGAGCTGAGGCATTGGCCGCGGTGTAGAGATTGGGGTTTGAACTGGTCGTCTTGCTGAAGCTCATGCTTGGAGCACCGCTATCGAAGACGAGCTCGCTGGCGGCCATGGCCACGAGCGCGGGCAAACCGTCCGAACCGGGCGTCTCGTTGAAATGTTCGCCGCCCTGATAGGTCAGTGTTTCGCCGCGCTTGAGCTTGGGGTATCCGGAGGCCCAGAAAGAGTTATAGACCACCTTGACTGGATTAAGGATGGTGCCGGTACGGGTAAATCCGTTGCCATCTTCGGGAAGCCACGCCACCGGGGTGCCGACCGCCGCGTTTGGCAGAAAGAAATCCCCGCGGAACGGATAGAAGTATTGGTGGAAGAAGCGGCCGTTGCCCGAGACGACCCAGGCGTTGTGATTCACGTCGCGCCAGAGAGTTCGCTGGTTGACTCCATTCACCTGCACGTTCTTGCCGCGCGCGTCGAGCATCCTGGTGTTGCCGATGACGAGGTTGAGCGGGTAGGGAGGAATCAGCAGGTCGCCGGCGGCGGCCTGGTAATCGAACTGATAGGAGAAGTTGAAAGCGACGTTCGGCTTCAGTAGCAGAAAACGGTCCTCAGGCTTGGTGGCCGGTTCGTAGGCGAGATTCGGGTTCGCATCGACGATCGAGTCCGAGGGCCGCGGGAAGGGAAGAGTGCCCGCGCGGGTTCCAAAGACACGATAGGCCGCCATTTCGGGTTCGCCGGTGATAAGGTTGCTGACCTGGGTGAGAACCCAGGGTTCGGAAGTGTAACCCGGACCCTTGGCGTTGATTTCGTTCTGGAGGGCGAACGCCGCGAGCGGAGGATTGTTAGGAATCACTTCGCCGAGGTTTCTAACTTTGAGCGCCGCTCTGCCCGACGGCGCGGCCAAGGCGTGTTCTTCATTCGGATTGTAGCCCGCAACCGCCTTGTCCGATTGGTTGTAGATGGCGAGGTCGGCATAGTTCGCTAGATCAAACACTGTCTGCGGCTTGCCAGTGACGTCGATTCCCTCGCTGCCGACGCGGCTGGCAATGTAGAGCGCCTTGTCCTTGTGCGGGCCGAAGGTAGGATAGACCACCTCGTTGTAGGCGGCGGCCACGTAAGGCCAGGCCACGTTGGGGTTGATGTTGGGAACGCTCAGATAGGGGTTTTCGTAATAGGCCACTTCGAGACGGCGGGCGGCATCTAGGAAGAGTTGGCTGTGGTTCACGGGGAAGACCGGGCCCCAACTGCCGACCTCAGCGCTGCGGTCGTAGAGCTTGGCATTGTAGTTGGAAACTGGGTTCAGGACGTAGCCGCTGCCGCCGAAGTTCGCGTTGTCGAGCGTGCCATCGAGACGGGTGGCGACTTCTTGGATGCCGACCCGTGCCCAGGTGCCGGCAAATTCGCTGGCAGGTGCGGTCACCGGGCCAACTCCGACATCGGCGATGGTTCCTTGGTTCGCGAAAGAGGAATTGGTCGGAGCATTTTCAAAGCTGAACCAGAGCCGCGGAGGAGATTCGCGAAGCTGGTTTGCTGCTAAAGTCTTCATGTCGCGGACGGTCCTCAGTCGGAGGACTTCGCCCGGAGACAGCCACGGGAACGCTTCTGCAGGCAGGCTGAAGAGCCTGAACTGGTCGAGCTGAAGGCGGCTGAGTGGGTCGGCTCCCGCCCCGAAGCGAATGGAGTCGGAGTTGAGGTTGCTACTGACTGTCGAGCTGGCTGGCGGAGGGATGGCCAGCATCATGCTAACGCGTCCTTGTTCTTGACGGACACCATCGAGATAGAAATCAACCAACGTGACTTCGAAGCCGTAGGGATTGAAAGGGAACGCGTGAATGACGCAGTGCCGCCATTGCGAACCGGACGCCGGAAAGGGCTGCGTGGCCGAGATGCCCAAGTAGCTCGTGGTGATGGTGGAGGTGGCCGCGTCGAGGGTGACCTTGAGCTTGCCTGATCCGGTTTCGACGATGGTTACAGGTCCTTCATCCTTACGGAGGTCCTTGGCGTTGAGCCAGAAATCGATGACGAAATTGTCGCTTGGGTTGATGCTGGCAGTGGTGTTTCCTCCTCGTTTGACGATGCCGAATGCGCCATTGTTCACCAGGCTGCCGCCGCCGAGTTCGAGACCACGGCGTCCGAGGACGAGTCGCTCGTCGCCGGGGAGAAGCGGGTCGATGGGCGAGGAGCCGACGACGCGCACTACCAGTTTTTCCTTGGTTAGATTTCCATCCGCCGCCTCGTCGGGATTGGTGCGATTGCTGTAGAGCAGGACGCTGCGTCCCGCGCCGGCCGTCTCGAAGGGCCGTCCTGCGCCGGAAGTATCGACCGTCGCATCGGTGTTCGAGTCCGTATAGGTCAGGTCTTGAAAGGCCCACTCGTCACCGCTGCTGATGTCCAGCTTGGTGGGTGGCCGACGCACTCCCGAGGCGGCGAAAAGGTGGCGATAGTGGGCGGACGGCGCTGCCGGGAAATCAGCACTGACCGAGGCGAGGGTCGTCGCGGTGACATAGTAAAGAGGGAGGCCGCCAGGAACCGAGAGGACGGGGCTGCCGCGATAATCGCGAACGGGATTTCGGTTGGCAACCACGGTCGTCTGCCGCAGACCGATGCCATTTTCCAGCTCGGAGGCGAGAGTTACGACATCCGCCGGATAGCCGCTAACAATTTCGATCTTGTAGGATTTTCCCGGCTGGTTCAGATCCGGCCAGCTGATCCGGTTGCTGCTTGGATGGACCGGAAGGAGCATCCGCCCGACGGCATCCCAACGCAGCGGATGGCCAGTGGCAGCTCCCGTCGGAGGCTCGCCGACAGGCAGAAGGAACGCGGGCGATGGACCGGCCAGGCTCAGCACGCCGCCGTCGCTCAATGCGGGAACGAGATAAAGACCGGGGTTGAGAGGATCGAATGCCTCGCCCAGCGGGATCAACGCGCGGAAAATGGTTGGCTGATAGAACCAATGAATCTCGGTAGGTTTTTCCACTGCATCGATGGTCAAAAGTCGGGCCAGCCGACCGGAGACCACGGTGTCGGTGAGGGCCGAGATGTCCGCCCCTACGGCGGACAAGTCTCCGCCGGGAGGGACCGCAAAGTCACCCAGAGTGAAGCTCCGGTCGATGCTGCGGTAGAAGGATCCCACCTCCACTTTGCGGCCAGTGTCGAGCCAGACATCCTTGTTCTGGCCACTTCCGTATTCGGTGCTTTCCACCGCGGTTCCGGCCGCGTTGTAGAC
>ENA-OFCF01000850-OFCF01000850.1-metagenomes-genome-assembly--contig:-NODE-850-length-12635-cov-2.633704_pt1 | contig 12635 bp, 8 predicted proteins | sample MGYA00153387_OFCF01 | MGnify analysis MGYA00153387
CGTGACGCACGACCGGTACTTCCTCAACAACGTCGCTGAGTGGATCCTCGAGCTCGACCGCGGGCGCGCCTACCCCTACGAGGGCAACTACTCCACCTATCTGGAGAAGAAGCAGGAGCGGCTGGCCGTCCAGGGCAAGAAGGACGCCAAGCTCTCCAGGCGCCTCAAGGACGAGCTCGAGTGGGTCCGCAGCAACGCCAAGGGCCGCCAGACCAAGAGCAAGAGCCGCCTGGCCCGCTACGAGGAGATGGCCACCGAGGCCGAGAAGACCCGCAAGCTGGACTTCGAGGAGATCCAGATCCCGGCGGGACCGCGCCTGGGCAACGTCGTCATCGAGGCCAAGAGCCTGGTCAAGGGGTTCGGTGACCGGGTGCTCATCAAGGACCTGAGCTTCGACCTGCCGCGCGGCGGCATCGTCGGCATCATCGGCCCGAACGGCGTCGGCAAGACGACCCTGTTCAAGACCATCGTCGGCATGGAGAGCGCCGACACCGGTGAGGTCCGGGTCGGTGAGACGGTCAAGCTGTCCTACGTCGACCAGAACCGCGGCGGCATCGACCCTGAGAAGACCGTCTGGGAGATCGTCTCGGAGGGCCTGGACTACATCCAGGTCGGAGCGCAGGAGATGCCGAGCCGCGCCTACATCGGCGCGTTCGGCTTCAAGGGCCCGGACCAGCAGAAGAAGTCGGGGATCTTGTCCGGCGGGGAGCGCAACCGGCTCAACCTGGCGCTCACGCTCAAGGAGGGCGGCAACGTCCTGCTGCTCGACGAGCCGACCAACGACCTCGACGTCGAGACTCTGGGTTCGCTGGAGAACGCGCTGCTGGAGGCCGTCGTCGCCCGCCAGCTGCATCAGAAGGTCCCGCAGATCGCCGACGAGACCCCCGCCGAGGTCACCTCCGCGCTGAGCACCCTGCTCGATCAGCTCCCGGTCGACGACAGGGGCCGCCGCGTCCTGTTCTCGCACGCGCTCGTGAACTTGCTGCTACCGGAGAACCCGTGCCTGATCGTCCGCTTCACCGCCGACGGCCTCGCCTTCACCTCCGACCCGCCGATCATCATCGACGGCCCGGCCCGCATCGACTTCGCCTTCAACGGCATCCGCTACAGCTTCGCCGACACCAGCTTCCACCTCGACCTCGGCAACGCCGGCGCCGTCGTCTCGGGCATCTTCACCCCGATCATCATCAACCAGGCCGAGAAGCGCCTCAATAACATGTTCAAGCCGCTGCTGCCCGCCCCGATGCGCCAGCCCGGCTACAGCCTCGCCACCGACCCCCGCTCCGAGGAGCACATCCTCGACATCATCGAGGGCTTTGCCCTGCTCGGCAAAAAGAAGAAGGCCAAGGCCTGACCCGCCCGTCCCAGGCGAAGTCGTGAGCCGTGCAAGAGGTCCCGGCGACAGCGCCGGGGCCTCTTCGCATGCAACTCGTGGCGCTCCTCGGCAGGTCGTTCAGGTCGGCGGCTTGAACTCACCGGCAGCCAACATCGCCTTGATCTCCTCGAAGGTGTGGCCCTCGTCGAGCCGTTCACGAACCCAGGCAGCCTGCGCTGGCGCCTCGAGCGGCCAGCGCGAGGAACGGCCGCGCGTACCGCCGTAAACCACCTCGTAGGCCGGGAGTACCCCCTTGTCGGCCCAGTTCATCACGCCCTGGTTGCTCCTGCGGGCAGCTGCGGCGACTTCAGCGGTCGTCGCCCACTTGCGCGTTCTCGAGCCTTCCGACACCGGGGCGCAGTGTAACGCAGGGGGTATTTTGAGGCATGTTTGTCAATGCTTGACAACACTTGGAACAATTTGTTATGCGCTTGGAATGCAGAGTTCCAGCACCGACGACCCGCCCGATCCCCCGGAAGTCCGCTCAGCGGTCTCCAGCGAGCCTGATGAGATGGATATCGACGTGGACGACTCACCCGCCGACGAGTGCCTCGGCGAGTACCCGACAGTCGACGACTACTTCCGCAGCGTCCTCGAGGAGTTCATCGCCGCCGAGGCCCGCTGGATCCTCGACTGCCTGGACATGACGAAGGTCCGCCGACGCTTCGAGAACAACGGCCGCCACGCCTACCGCTGCATCCACGGCCGCATATACCGCACGACCCGCTGACCCCGTACGAGGAGCACCATCTCCGCGATGTCCTCCGTGGCCCAGCAGGACAGGCTTGGTCCGCGATCATGTCGACGCGACGAGACGAGCCAGCAGGTCCTGCGCCGCCTCGTCCGTCAGAGTGACCGCGCCGAACACCTCACGCGCCTCGAAGCCCGCGGCGTTGAGGCGCGCGATGATCCCGGCCAGGCGTTCGTCTCGCTCCCGCCGATCACGCAGCCGACGCGCCGTCGCGGCGGCCTCCTGCTCGCGTCGAAGCTGTCGCTCTCCGCTCCATCGCTCGAGGTCTCGCTCCGCTCGCGCCCTCGCCTCCGCGAGCGTGACGAAGTGCGCCTTCTCTTCATGATGAAAGCTCAGCGCGTAGCCGGACCTGCCGTGAAGATGTGTGATCCGAAGCGCCTCGGCACCGTCGACGAAGCCCACGCGATCCCGGCGCTCCCGACCGCAGGCCCTCCACTTGATCCGTGACGCAGGGCCCGTGGCGGCCTCGTTATTGACCTCTCTGGATTTGTGAGACATTAAAAGACATCATACGTAAGACAGCGACACAGCACAAGATCAGAGCCCCACGGCTAGACTCCGCGCGTGCCGGATCCGCCCAAGGTCACGACGAAGCTCGTCGCCGAGGCCGCGGGCGTGACCACGCGGACCGTGTCGCGCTGGGTGAAGCTCGGGCTCCTGCCCGCCCCCAAGCTCGTCTACGGGGCGCTGCGCGGCAAGCAGACGTTCTGGCCCGCCTCCGCGGTCGACCAGGCTCGCTGGGTCCGCGCCCAGATCGAGGCTGGCCAGACCTGGCAGGAGGTCAAGGCCCAGCTCGACACCGGCGCCTTCCCGACGCCGCCGGACGCGGGCTGACCTCAGTCTGCCCGCTGCACGACCTCGATCACCCGCGCGACCACCCGCAGCGCCTCCCAGCGGGCGACCGGGATGTCGGCCTGTCCTTTCGACCAGCTCCGCAGCACCCACGTGCCATCCGCGGTCCGCGTCGGCACCTTGATCATCGCCTCACTCGCGTCCGGCCCGTCATGCGCGACGAGCAGACATGGCTTGCCGTCGACCGCGTCGGGCAACGGGACGGGCAGCCACGCACACAGCACCCGATCACCGTCACGGATCGGCCGATCGCCGCCGTCCATCGAGTCGCCACGCGCCCGCACCACGAAGTGTCGGCGAGCATCGATCCTATGCTCGCTGTCGACGCGGATCGAGGTCGCTGCATGGGCGTCGGCGTGCTGCGTGTCACCGAGCCCGCAGGCGACCATGAGGTCGGTATAATACGGCAGCAGGCACGACTCGGCTCGCTCGTTCGCGAGCAAGGGGATCAGGGTCCATTGGCCGTCAATCTCGCGCAACACGGCCCGATGATCCATGCCCGACGCGCCAGCGTCTTCGCCGAAGATGCCCCGCAATATCCCGGCGAGCAGGTTTGGACCTTTCGGGCGCGTCGTGGCCACGTTTACCGCGATCTTCATAAAGAAAAAGGTGAACGGCTCGCCCGCGACCCGGACCTCGACGGGTCCTCTCGGGGTCTGCGGACTGCCCAGATACTTCAACATCAGCCTCCTGCTGCCGTCGGGTCCGAGCCCCTTGCCGTTGGGCAACACCCTCACCGGGATCGACGCGGGCAGCTCGGCGACCCTGCGCGCGCGGCGAGCCTCGCGCTCAAACGCCGCGCAGACCTCGTCGATCATGGCCTCGAGGACAGGCCCGCTTCGATCGTCGACCGGACGCCGCAGGCCGACCGCGCCGTCGATACGGCTCAGGGCGTCGCGCCACATCGTCACCAGCTCCGACGCCAGCTCGTGCCTCTCGGGCCCCGGACCCGGCACGCCAGCGTCCACGGGTCGCGTCACCCCGCCGCGCTCGATCCAGGCCCGAAGGGTCGCCCACGGCGCAGACGCGGGCGCCCGCACCTCCTCGAGCGCGACCAGCTCGTCCCGCCATAACGCGAACACGCGCGCCTCGTCGGCGCTCAGCTCCTCCACGTGCGCGAGCATTTCCCACCACGAGCCGAAGGCGCGGGCGACCAGCCCGGTCTGCAAGCCCCCGGACACCAGCTCGGTCAACGTGGGCCGGCGGCCGAGTGTGTCCCGCAGCTGCAAGAACGCGGCGATCAAGCGATCGTCGCCGGGCACCGCGCCGAGCCGCGCGAGCAGATCGACCACCTCCGTCTCGAGGTGCACGCTGCACCCCGCCGGCAGCTCGACGTCGCCGTCACGCAGGCGCCGAATCGCCGCCTGATCACCGATCGACGCCCCGAACAGACTCATCAGCGCCGCGGGCCTCGCCAGGAAACTGCGATGATTACCGATGAAGTCGAGGATCACCAGGCGCCGTTTGATAGAACGTTCGGGTAGGCGCAGCCCGCGGCCGATCTGCTGCAAGAAGACCACCCGCGACTCCGTCGGTCGCAGCAGCACGACCACATTGATATCGGGCACATCGATGCCCTCATTGAACACGTCGACGGTGGTGATCGCCTCGAGCTCGCCGGACATCAACGCGCGCAGGCTCTGGGCCCGCGGGGCGCCCCCCTTCTCGCTGTGCACGGCGACCGCCCGGATCCCGCTGTCACGCAGGAACGCGGCCATGAACTCGGCGTGCGCGATCGAGGCGCAGAACCACAGACCCCGCCGGGGCGCCGCGGGCCCGTGCTCGCGGTAGCCCCGCAAAGCCTGCTGTGCGTGTGTGATCGTGGCGAGCGCCCGGCTCAGCGCCGCGGGATCGAAGCGACCCGAGCGCCACGGGATAGCCTTATAGTCCACCGAATCTTTCAACCCGTGATAGACGAATGGCACCAGCCGACCGCGGGTGATGCCAAACGCCAGGTCCGCGCGAAACACCAGATTATCTGCGCACAGATGCAGCAGGTCGGTCCCGTCGCCGCGCTCCGGCGTCGCCGTGAGCCCGAGGAAGAACCGCGGCTCGAAATATCCGAGGATCCGGCGATAGCTGAGCGCCGCGGCGTGGTGAAATTCGTCGATCACGATCAGGTCGAAGTGATCTCTCGAAAAACTCGCGAGGTGCTCCGGTCGCGAAAGCGTCTGCACCGTGGCGAACAACAGCTCGGTGTCCCGGTCACGCGAGGCGCCCTTGAAGAGGCCCGCGCTGCGGGCCGGGAACACCACCGCGAAGGCCCGCCGCGCCTGCGTGATGATCTCGTCGCGGTGAGCGACGAACAGGACCCGCCGCGCGCCCATCTGCAGCGCGTCGAAGGCGGCCAGCAACGTCTTGCCGAGGCCGGTCGCCAGCACGACGAGCCCGCGCAGCGCCCCGCTTTGTCGCGTCTGCGCGAGCGCGGTCAGGGCGTCTCGCTGGATCTCGTGTGGTTCGGGCGCCGCCGCGGGCGGATCCCAGTCCGGACGTATGGGGAGCCTGGCGGTATATCCATCGATCCACTCCGGCGTCAGCGGCACCGCCTCGGGACCTGCCCACAGCTTCTCGAAGCGCGCGCGGATCGTCGCCACCTCTCCCGCTTGCCAGCCATGGATCGCGCGCAGGTTCCACTCCACGCTGCTCGTCAGCGCCGCGCGGCTGAGATTACTACTACCGACATACGCGACCGCCCCTGCGCCCGACACGAAGATATATGCCTTGGCGTGGAATGCGGTGACTCCGGTGCAGCGATATACCCGCACCTTCAAGCCGTCGAACACCGCCGTCAGCTCGCACAGCTCGCGCAGCGCCGCGGGAGCCGTGATACCGAGATAATCGCCGGTGAGCACGCGCACGCGGGCGCCGCGGCGCAGCGCGTCCTCGAGGTCGTCACGCAGCAGCGCGACGCCCGAGGTCTGGATGAACGCGGACAGCAGATCCGCCTCGTCCGCGAGGGCGAGCGCGGTCTGCAACGCCGGGAGAAACCTCTGCTCCTCGCCGCCGACGAACGCGGGGAGCCGTGCGAGGCCCCCTTCAAGGCGGCGCAAGCACAAGTGCCACTGCGCACCGTCCGGTGCCTCGGTGTCGAAGCCGACGCTCGCTGGCGTCACGGTCAGCGTATCCAGCAGCGCCCACACATCGGCCCGTTCCGTCGCCGACAGCTCCGACCAGCGAGCGACCGGGCGCGTCGTCGAGATCAGGAACGACCCTGGCTCCGCGCCCGCGACGGCGAATGCCGCGTCGTTGGCCGCGATCCTCGGACCGGCGAGCAGCTCGGAGACCTCGGCGTTTCGCATCGACTCACCCTACCGCTTTCGACCCTTCGCCCGCGAGCGGCAGGCCTTCATGGACGCGAGGGACAATTACTCCACCCTCGATCGCCTACAGCGCGGTCCGGGTCCCGCAGGTCCAGAGGGACCTCCGCCTCGCGGCCCGCATCCGGCGTCGCCGATGCGATGGTGGGTCGCTGATCCGCGGGCACAACAGCGGCGATCCGCCTGGTCCGGCCGGCGGACGCCCGCGCGCTGCACCTGCGCGACGCCGCCCGAACGTCCGCCATGGTGGACGCGGAACATCGTCCCACTGCCGGTGCGGGTCCGCGCGCGCGCGATCGTTGATCGTGACAGTGGGCCCGCCGATGGCGTAGTGTCGGCGCAACTCTTGGAGGTTGGTGTTATGCGGACGTGGAAGCGATTAGGCTTTGGGATGGTGTGCGCGTGGGCGCTGGCGGGCTGTGGCGATGATGTCGGGGTGGCGACGCAGGGGGCGACGGAGGGGACGACGGAGGCGATGGGTAGCACCTCGTCGCCCAATACCAACACCGACCCGACGACGAACCCGACCGAGGCGTCGACCGACGATCCCGGGACCGGCAGCGCGACCGGCAACATGAGCGGTACGACGACGACGACGACGACGAACCCGACGACCGGCGAGACGACGACCACCGTCGGCGAGACCTCGACCACCGGCATGACGACCACCGGCGACGATACCACCACCGGCGAGACGACCACCGGGGCGGATCCCGTGTGCGGCGACGGTGCGATCGACGCCGGCGAGGAGTGTGACGACGGGGTCAACAACGGCGCCGGCCAGGCGTGCCTCGCCGACTGCAAGACCAACGTCTGCGGCGACGGCGACCAGGGGCCCGGCGAGGAGTGTGACAACGGCGCCCACGGCGACGAGCACGGCTGCAAGGCCGACTGCACCTTCAACGTCTGCGGCGACGGCGTCGTCGGCATCGGCGAGGGCTGCGACGACGGCAACATGAACGACGACGACGACTGTACCAACCTGTGCGCGCTCGCCACCTGCGGCGACGGCGTGGTCGCGGCGACCGAGGAGTGCGACGACGGCAACAAGGTCAACACCGACGCCTGCACCCTCAGCTGCACCAACGCGGCCTGCGGCGACACCTTCGTGCAGGACGGCGAGACCTGCGACGACGGCGACATGAACTCCGACCATGACGTCTGCACGCTGTCTTGCCAGGCCAACGTGTGCGGCGACGGCAACGTCTTCGACGCCGGCAACGGCACCGAGCAGTGTGACAACGCCGCCGACAACGGCCCCGGCAAGTCGTGCAACGCGATGTGCACCAACAACGTCTGCGGCGACGGCGACCAGGGCCCCGACGAGCAGTGCGACGACGGCAACAACGTCGGCGCCGACGGCTGCACCGCGGCCTGCAAGCTGGAGGAGTGCGGCAACATGGCGCTCGACCCCGGCGAGGCCTGCGACGACGGCAAGAACGGCGACCAGGACGACGGCTGCACCGACAGCTGCAAGGCCCCGGTCTGCGGCGACAGCTTCGTGCAGATGAGCCTCGACGAGCAGTGCGACCTCGGCGGCGCCAACAACAACACCGGCGAGTGCACGCTGGCCTGCCACAACGCGGTGTGTGGCGACGGACTGATCCAGGAGGGCGTCGAGGGCTGCGACGACGGCGCGAACAACGGCAACAACAAGGCCTGCAAGGCCGACTGCTCGCCCAACTTCTGCGGCGACGGCTTCGTCGGCCCGGGCGAGGCCTGCGACGACGGCAACATGAGCAACGACGACGCCTGCACCAACGTCTGCAAGCAGGCCACCTGCGGCGACGGCTTCAAGCAGCCCGGTGAGGAGTGCGACCTCGGCGACCTCAACAACAACGCCGGCGCCTGCACCCTCGCGTGCAAGCTGCCCAAGTGCGGCGACACGCTGGTCCAGCCGCTCACCGAGCAGTGCGACGACGGCAACCTCGAAAACACCGACATCTGCCTCAACACCTGCAAGGACGCCAAGTGCGGCGACAACTTCGTGCAGGCCGGCGTCGAGTCCTGCGACGACGGCAACCAGCTCAACACCGACACCTGCACCAACACCTGCAACGCGGCGACCTGCGGCGACACGTTCATCCAGGCCAGCAACAACGAGACCTGCGACGACGGCAACCTCGTCAACAGCGACGCCTGCACCGCGATGTGCAAAGCGGCGTCCTGCGGCGACGGGATCGTGTGGCAGGGCATGGAGACCTGCGACGACGGCAACATCCTCAACAACGACATTTGCGTCCAGTGCAAGCCGGCCAAGTGCGGCGACGGCTTCGTCCTGATGGGCACCGAGGAGTGCGACGACGGCAACATCGCCAGCGGCGACGGCTGCACCGCGATGTGCAAGAAGGAGGCGATCGTCAAGACCTTCGCCTGCACCAAGGCCGCGCAGACCTTCGTCGTGCCGGCCGGCGTCACGAAGATCAAGGTCGAGACCTGGGGCGCTGCCGGTGGCACGGCCCAGTCCAGCATCAACGGCTGCGGCGGCAACCCGGACGTCGGCGGTAACGGCGGATACTCGACCGGCGACCTCACCGTCGTGCCCGGCGAGACGCTGCAGATCAACGTCGGTTGCGCCGGCGGCCAGGCCAACGCGCCCGGCTGGAACGGCGGCGGCAACGGCGGCCCCGACGCGAGCACCTGCACCGGCGGCGGCGGCGGGTCCGACGTGCGCAAGGGCGGCAACGGCCTCGCCAACCGCGTCATCGTCGCGGGCGGCGGCGGCGGTGCCGAGTACTCCTGCGGCGGCCAGGGCGGCGGCGCGGGTGGTGGCCTCGCCGGCAACGCGGCGCTCGGCGGCGACTTCGGCGTCGCGGGCGACGGCAAGGGCGGCACGCAGGCCGCAGGCGGCGCGGGCGGCATCAACAACGGCTGGCCGATGAACGGCAAGACCGGCGCCCTCGGCCTCGGCGGCGACGGCTCGTTGCTGCTGCACTCCGGCGGCGGCGGCGGCGGCTACTGGGGCGGCGGCGGCGGCAGCGTCGACGGCAGCGCTGGCGGCGGCTCGTCGTACTTCGGCGGCGTGGCCAACGGCTCGACCCAGACCGGCATCAAGACCGGCAACGGCCAGATCGTCCTCAGCTACTGATCATGTGAGCCTCACGGCGCCCCCGGTGGCGCCGAACATCACGCGCCCGGTCGCTGTCCTTTGGGACAGCCTCCGGGCGCGCCCGTTCGTACGACTCGACGCGGTGGCGAAAGCCGTCGCTGACGATGATCGCCCGCTGCAGCCCCGCGAAGCTCGCGGACAGCCGTCGCTGTCGGCGGCGAGCCCAGAGCCGGAGACCTGCCGACCTTGACACTGTCCACTGTAACGGTTACAGCTGCCACGGTTGACGGACTCGCCCGAATACACGATCGACGAGCTCGCCGCGCTGACGCGCGTCCCGACCCGCACGATCCGCTTTTATCAGACCCACCGGGCCCTGATGCCGCCGGTGATCCGCGGGCGCGTGGCTTATTACGGACCCGCGCACCGCGAACGGCTGGAGCGCATCGCCCAGCTTCAGGATCGCGGCCTGCGGATCACCGCGATCCGCGATCTGCTGGCCAGCATCGATCGCGGCGAGGTCGGGCTCGCGGAGTGGCTCGGCGTCGAGCGCGAGGTGGCAGCCTCGTGGGTCGAGGACGGCCCGCGCACGCTCGGCGCCGCCGAGCTGTACGATCTGGCGGGCTCGCGCCGCCCGGGCCTGCTCGCCGACCTCGCGCGCAGCGGCCTCGTCACCCGCCGCGGCGACGTGTATCTCCTGCACAGCCCCGCGCTGCTGGCGGTGGCGATGAAGCTCGAGGCCGCCGACATCGACCTCGACACCGCCGCTGGCGCCGCGAAGATCGTGCGCAAGCACGTATCCAGGCTCGCCGACGAGCTGGTCGACTATCACGTCAAGCGTGTGCGCGACGGCGCCGTCGTCACCCCCGATCTCGGCGCCATGTTCCAGGCGCTGCGCCCCGGCGGCATCGAGGCCGTGCGCGTGCTGTTCGGCCACGAGATGGAGCGATCGCTGCGGGCCCTGCTCGCCTCCGGCAAGCTCGCCACGTTGCCGGCGAGCCGCAAGCGCAGGACTCGACCCAGGAAAGAAGCCATATGAACGACGACCGCCGCGAACGCCTCGATCACCTCCGTGGTGCCCTGCAGTTGCTCGGCGCCGGCATCGAGGCCGGCACCGACATCGTCGAGGACATGCACCGGACGATCGCCGCCGGACCGCTCGCTGCCCTCGACGCGGTCTCCAAGCGACAGATCAGCCGCGTGCACGACAGCGTGCGTCGCGGTGTGTATGCATGGATCCGCGGCGCGAGTCGGCTGGTGTTTCGCGTCGCCGACGTCGCGCTCGCCCACGCCGGCCCGGCCCTCGCCCCACCCGCGATCCCGGGCCCGCTCGTCGGCGTGCTGCACGGCATCCTCGGCGACGGTATGGACCGCGACGACAACCCGATGCGGATCGCCATGCACCTGCGTCACGAGGGCCGCCGCGTGCCGGTGACGGTCGATGGGCTGGCCGACGTGCTCCCTGAAAAGTACGAGCGACTGGTCGTGTTCGTGCACGGCCTCGCCTGCGACGAGTCCTCGTGGGGCCACGCGTCGGTCAAGGCGTGGGGGCGGCCCGATGTCAGCTACGCCTCGCTGCTGCGCGCGCAGGGCCTCGGGACCGTGCATGTGCGCTACAACAGCGGCCTGCGGATCGACGCCAACGGTCGGGCCCTGTCGGCGCTGCTCGGCGAGCTGCTGGCCACGCGCCCGGTGACGGACCTGATCCTGATCGGCCACAGCATGGGCGGCCTGGTCGTGCGCAGCGCCTGTCATCACGGACGTGGCCAGGCGTGGACGACCCACGTGCGCGACGTCGTGTGCATTGGTTCACCACACGGCGGCGCGCCGCTCGAGAAGGCCGGCGTCCTCGCCACCGCGCTGCTGCGTGCGATCCCCGTGACCGCCGCGATCGGTCGCGCCGCCGACCGCCGAAGCGCCGGCATCAAGGACCTCGGCGCCGGCACCATCGTCGCCGACCGCCCCACGGACGACCCCCTCTCTCACGCCCGCTACCACTTCGTCGCCGGCAGCTATGGAAGCACCGCCCGCACACGCGCGCTCGGCTGGGCGTTCGGCGACGGCCTCGTGCGAGTCGCCAGCGCCCGTCATGACCACGATCAACGCGGCCCGCACCCGCGGGTCACCCGCGTGCACCTGGCCGGCCTGCATCACATGCATTTACTCAATCACCCCCGGGTGTTCGCACACCTGGAGGCGACGCTGCTGCGCTCACTGGTCTGACGACGGGGCTACCCTCCCGGCGAGCTGGGCCTTGAGGCGCTCGAGCAGCTCCGCGGGGGCGCGCACGGTCAGGCGCGTGCCCTCGTCCTCGTGCTTCTCGGCGAGCACCTGGCCGTGCTCGTGCAGGGCCGCGGTCACTGCATGTTGGTTGTACGGGACGAACAGCTCGGCCTCGGTCAGCGTCTTCGCCACGCCCTCGACGATGATCGTGCGCAGGCGCGCGACGTCCTCGCGGTCGAGCGCCGACAGCTGGATCGCGTCCGGGTACTCGGCGCGCAGGGCCTCGCGCTGCTCGGGGTCGACGCGGTCGATCTTGTTGAGGATCAGCAGCGAGGGCGAGGCGTCGGCCTCGATCTCGCGCAGCACCGTGCGCGTCACCTCGTACTCGTCGCGAAAGGTCGGGTCGCTCGCGTCGACCACGTAGAGCAGCAGCGAGGCGTCGCGGGCCTCGTCGAGGGTGCTGCGAAAGCTCGCCACGAGGTCGTGCGGGAGCTTCTGAATGAAGCCCACCGTGTCCGAGATCAGGATCTTCGGGTGGCTGTCGGGGTGCAACGCGCGCACGGTGGTGTCGAGCGTCGCGAACAGCTGGTCGGCCACCAGCACGTCGCTGCCGGTCAGCGCGCGCATCAGCGACGACTTGCCGGCGTTGGTGTAGCCGACGAGCGCGACCGAGGGCGTCCCGTGGCGCGACGACCGGCGGGTGCCCTGGTCGCGCTGGATCGCCGCGAGCTCGTGGCGGATCTCCGCCATGCGGTCGCGGACCTTGCGGCGGTCGAGCGCGAGCGAGGTGTCGCCCGCGCCGCGACCCGCCTGACGCTCACTCGGGCCGCCGGCCTCACGCAGGCGCGGCGAGACGTACGCCAGGCGGGCCAGCTCGACCTGCAAGCGGGCCTCGCGGCTGCGGGCGTGGCGATGAAAGATCTCGACGATGACGCCCGTACGGTCGAGGACCGTCGTGCCGGTCGCCTTCTCGAGGTTGCGCACCTGGCCCGGCGTGATCTCGTGGTCGACGATCACGTGCCGCGGCCGCCGTGGCGCGCCCGGCTCGAGGTCCTCCTCGTCCTCGTC
>ENA-OFCF01000854-OFCF01000854.1-metagenomes-genome-assembly--contig:-NODE-854-length-12593-cov-3.148668_pt1 | contig 12593 bp, 7 predicted proteins | sample MGYA00153387_OFCF01 | MGnify analysis MGYA00153387
GTTAGGAAAATTGCAAAAGCAAAAAGCTGCTGTTTTTTTTAATTCTGCTAGCGGCTACAGCAAATCTTTGAAAAGTGAATTCACTACTGCTCTTTACGGAGATGGAGGACAAGTAGTATCAGAATTTGACTTTTCTAAGGGCAATTTCAATGCTACCGAGAGTGTCAAAAGCGCGATCGCCCAGGGAGCCGAAGTGATTATGTTAGCAGCCAATTCAGCCACCCTCGACCAAGCTTTGCAAGTAGTCCAAGTAAACGCCAAACGACTGCCGTTATTAGCAGGAGACGACGCTTATACTGCTAAAACACTGCAAATCGGTGGCGCAGCAGCAGCAGATATGGTGCTGGCAGTTCCTTGGCACATTCTCGCAGATCCGCAGTCAAACTTTCCCCAAACATCCAAACAACTTTGGAATGCAGAAGTCAGTTGGCGCACAGCTTTAGCCTACGACGCGGCGATCGCATTAATTGTCGGTTTAGGGCGCAATCCAACTCGTGCAGGCATTCAACAAGCTTTATCTGCATCGGATTTTTCGGCAAAAGGAGCATCGGGGTCGATTCGATTTTTACCTTCGGGCGATCGCAATCGAGCAGTGCAATTAGTAATTGTTCAACCGGGAAATCGCACCAGTTACGGTTATGAATTTGTGCCGATATCTGGTTTGTAAACTATTTGCGAGTGCGGAATATAAGTTATAATATTCAGTGGTAAGTTCTGATAATTTATGATGTACAACAGGAGGTTATTGTTCAATGGCTATAGAGCAATATCGGCAATACATTCGTCATCTACTTTCAGAACGGCGAGAGCGGGCTTCGAGACAATACAACGCCCAAGAATATGAAGTGCAAACTCTTTTCGATAGTGAGCAAGATCATTATCAATTGCTGTATGTTGGTTGGCGTGGAAATAAACGCAGTTTTGGCTGTATTTTGCATCTTGATATCAAGGGTGGAAAAATTTGGATTCAGCATGACGGTACTGAAGTCGGAATTGCCAACCAACTCGTCGAATTGGGAGTGCCTAAACAAGATATTGTTTTAGCATTCCATGAACCGGAAATACGCCAGTATACTGATTTTGGGACAGGAGAGGATCTCGCCCTCAGTCTCGGGTAAGTGAAATAGGTGCGATCGATCGCGTAAATGAATTATTTCTGCTAGATAAAATTGACATAAATCTCATATTTTAAAGTCATGTCCCAAAAAAATAAAGCGCCGGTTGTCATTTTATCGCTGTTAATTACGATCGCCCTAGTAGGTGCAGGTATTTGGTGGCTGACTGGCCGCCGCAGCCCAAATCCCCCAGTTTCATCGCCACAAACCCCCAATTTACCCTACGCCCCGACGCCAAAACCGAAGCAGTAAGCAGATGTTACATTAACTCCGCCACTGTCTTCTCGTCTTTTAGAAACAGACGTAAGTATACAGGGAATTCGATCTAAACTTGCGAAACTCCGATCGCCCTAACTGGCCGATTTCTCTCAAAAACCGCCCGCGGTTTAAACGCAATTCTCAACAACAGCCACAGCGATCGCCATTCTCCCGGAGTCTCCTGTCGCTTCCACTGGCCAGGCCGACAGTATAACATTTCGATCAAACAACGGTGTTGGCTAATACTCAGGCGATCGAACGCAATTCGCACCGTGGGAAATTCCGCAAAACTGCACGCCGCCGCATCCCGAAAACCCGACTCCAACTGAGATTTATCGCTCACCAACTCAATCTTAGCCACAGGAATAAAACATTTCTCTTCCATAATTTCCAGAGTCGCCGAGTCGCAATCAATCAAATTTTTGGCAAAACGATGCTCTGTGCCCAACTCAAGCATTGACTGGACTGGCGATCGACTCGATTTGACTGTTGTACCCTGGGAAAAACTTCCCCTAACAGCATATTTTGGCAAAGTTTCTCCTGCGATCAAAGCATCTTTTCTGCCTTGATTTTTCACCGCAAAAGTTGGCCGCTGTGTCAGAGCAACTTCAGCACCACTTTCCGAAATTACAGTAGTTATTCCCCAAAAACTTTGACCGCCCACCTTCAACTGCACCACCCGGCCCAAATTGAACCATTCGTAAATATCCGGCTTAGGAATATCCACCAAAATCAGCAGCGCAATCCCCAGCATCAGCAGATTATAAGCGCTCCAAATCCAGCCCAAACTCACACCTTTTAACAAATCTGCACTTTCTGATATGGCCTGTAAACTACCAACATTTTTAAGTAAATGAATGTTTAAATTATGCCACAAACTGAATGCTGTAGCTGCGAACAAGACAATCAAAGGCAATCCCAAATTCCAGTTAAAACTAAAGCGATCGCTCGCAATTCCTTTCGGCGTCACCTTAAACCCTTTCTCAAAGGGATTCAGCATCGCACTCACCACCGTGATTGCTAAAGGAATACACTGGACGGACGAGTAAACATCGGACAGCAAAGCCGATCGCGATTTGCGGTTTAGCCAAGAAAACACAGTCACTTGCACCAAATAGTAAGGCAAGAAAAAGTACAGCAATTCCCGTGCATTTGTCCGCAAAGGAAGTACCCCTAGAAACGAATAAGCCAAAGGCATCAACAGAAACAAAACCCTCGTTAAACTGGTAAACCAGTGCAGCAATCCTTCCAGGTGAGACAACCTTTGTACAAATCTGAGGCCGCGAATCGTCAAAGGATTGGAATCAATAAAAAATGCCTGAAGTGTGCCTTGCGCCCAGCGTAGCCTTTGAGTTAGATGAGCTTCTATATTTTCAGCCGCCAAACCAGCGCTCAATTTTTCATCTAAATAAACTAAGCGATATCCAGTTGCTGACAGCCGAATTCCGGTAAAATAATCTTCGCAGACTGAATCAGTGACAAAGCCTCCCACTGTTTGTAGGGCGCTGCGCCGGACTACAAAAGATGTACCGGAACAAATCACGCTATCGGCGCTATCTTTGATGATTTCAATTTGCCTATAAAATACTTCTTCTTCCGGCGCGAGCACGTTTTCTAGACCTAAATTGCGGGCGATGGGGTCGTGGTTGTAAAAACTTTGGGGTGTTTGAACAAGGGCAATTTCGGAATTTTGAAAAAAGCCAACTGTTCTGGTTAAAAAGTTGGTAGTTGGAATGAAATCTGCATCGAAAACTACAATTAGTTCTCCCTTAGTTAAGGCTGTGGCGTGATTGATGTTTCCAGCTTTGGCGTGAATATTATCGGGTCTGGTTATATAATGACATCCCAGTTCTTTTGCCAGCAATTTGATTTCAGGGCGCTTTGTATCGTCGAGCAAATATACTTTTTTGTTGGCATAATCTAAAGCTTGACAGCCGATGACAGTGCGCCGTAAAATAAAAGCAGGTTCGTTATAAGTTGGAATCAAAATATCTACGGACGGGGCAAAGTTTCCCTCTACAACTGCAACGGCCATGCGATCGGCTTCTCGGCGTCTGTCTTTCACTCTCAGCATTAAATACAGTTGAATGCTGGTGGTGAAAACCATTAACATTTCTAGAAAAAACAATCCTAAACTAAAGATACCGTTGAGAGGATCGCTTAAATTGAGAGTAGCGAGCGATCGCCACAAAACGTAGCGAATGGTTAAAGCCAGAACTATGGCCACGACAACAGCACGCGACCATTTTTGTGGCTGAGGCGAAATTTTGATGATAGCTAAAGCGGCCGAGACGAGTACAAAAGTCGGCACTAACAAATACATCTTGCTCGCAGCAGGCACTTGCAGCCAGATAGGCGGGTTTTGCTGCCAAGTGTTGAGTGTGGCAAAAATGTCGCTAACATTGCCTTCATGGGCAAACCAGGCTACGGCGATCGCACTTACGAAAGCAACGCTCCCCAACACGACTAGCGTTGCCGCCTGCACGCGCGAAATCCTTAAAAAAAAGCGGCGTTTCAAGTCTTGAAGGTTAAATCTTGAAGTTGTCATATAATGTGAAATCCCCGATCGTGCTTGCGACAGTCAGGGTTTCCTGCTGTCCACTTTTTAATTCAGTTGAAAATTCCCACACACCCCAATTACTATATTTACATTTTTTAACATTCTGACGATTATATGATAATTCATCTTGCTGGCTGTTGCCAAACCGTTCAGCGATTCCAATCCGGGCAAAGTATACCAGAACACAAGAAGAAATCTTCAGCAATTCAGAACTTCATAACCGTCGGACGCGGTTGCTATCGTTCACAAAAAATTACCTTGTCTACACATCAAATAGGATTGCTATATGAAACTATAGCAATCCCGATCGCTTAAAAATTACAGGACTTACACAGAAACCATCTTTGTAGGGTGTGCCTAGCAAGAACCTTATATCAAATCCTCTCTTCATCGGAATTAATATTATCCGAAATCAGGACACGGCAGTGCCGTGTCCCTACAATTAATCGGGGTAGGGAAACGGCACTGCCGTGTCCGACCTATCATTCCGGTGCCACCGGAATTGATATTACTATCGGTAGTGTGAAAATTAATAATTTGCGTAATTCCTGAATCCGACGAATTTTACATCTAACTAAAGGTAGATTAATTTTATATTACTTTCAAAAAAATACCGAGTTCCCAGCACAAAAACCCAGGCATGAAATAGCTAATCAGAAATTGCTAATTGCGAGATTGCATAGCGGGCGACAGCCAAACCAACTCTTGCCTGTTCTATTTCCGACAATTCGGCCCAAGGTTTTCTAGAAGTTGTGACCAATTCCACTCCTTCCGAATCAGCCTCTCGCATGGCATAAGCCAAAGGACGCGCCAACACCTGCAAATCTTCCTCATCCCACTGAGGCAAAATATCTAACACGCATTCAACCATTTGATCGGCTAAAGATTGATATTTAACAGTTGCGTTTTGGACGCTTTTAGCGATGCGGGCCAGAAAATCTTGAGGAACGCGAGCAAATTTCTCACCCAAAGACTTTTGCAGAGAAGTGGCCAGCCAAACTTGTTCTAATTGCGCGAATAAAACTTGTGATTTCTGGGCAATATCGCTGTCACTGAACGAATCAAACAGTGCAAATTCTTGGTCTAGGTCAGCCAAATAAGATTCTGATTCAAGCTGTGCGGGATTCCAGGGATAAGCAACATCGGTCTGAACAATTGTGGCGAGTAGTTCCATCTCAGCCTGAGTTTGCGAATCGCGAAAATATTGAGAATCAGGAGATTGGGTAGCCATGATGTAATACCTAAGTGGGAAAAGGAAAATACAGAAGGTGGACTCCGCCAAGTGCGAGTTGTCAGTGCTAAGTAACTCTTTTAACTTCAGACTTGAGACACGGGCGCCCAGAACTTTGACGGTGACGATCGCCGATCGCCTTCATTAGCTACACCCGCACCTTAATTCGTTCCGCAATCAGTCTCACTGTAGCCCGAAGTTTTTTCAACCTCAATAGTGAACTCAAAAATCTGACCTTGAGAACTACCAAATTTTAGCTGAGTACCGCTGTGCAGCAGCAATTCTTGATGATGAACTCTCTGCCATCCTTGAACCCCCAAAACTAAAGTCCCGTAGCGAGAAAAATCGCGCAGGAAGTAGCTAGACTCGCCCCGGCTATCGCCGATACTGTTGCGGCAGAAAATCTCGGCGTGTTTTTGAGAAACCCACTGTTCTCGAATCACTACGTCGTTTTCTTCCCAGCGTCCAACTCGAACCATACCGGCGCGAATCGGCCAAACCTGAGTGGTCGATTCTGTGGATTTGACGTTGGGTCGATCGCGCCCCCGCAAATAAGCACAAGACGGCAAACGTCCCAGCCAAGTAGAAGAATTTAAAGGCAATTCAGTTTTCAGGTCATCTACCGGCTCAGTCAGTTGACCGTCAAACTCAGGGTGCATATACAGCACAGGCAACGTCCAAGCCGGTTGATTGAACTTGTAGAGCGTTAGTAGCTGCTGTCGGGCGATGGCCACAGCCCGATCGATCGACATTCGCCCGGCCAAAGCTTGAGCAAAAGTTTGGATAAAACTCAGGGCCTCGCGATCGGCGATCGAATCCCGCATCCCCAACACCGCCGGCACTCCGTGATGGATCAGTACCTCAGCCAAACTGCTACGGGCGATCGCCTGTTGCTGACCGTTAATTAAATCAAGCCTCTCCACCGCCGGCTGAGCTCCCCAGCAGGCATTAAACACAGCCAGAGTCACGCGACACCGAACTAAAACCTGAGCCAGTTCAGTACCGTTAATCGCCGTATCCGGCCTCAAAAACAGCAAGCCACCGTCAGGGCCAGGTATCCCGTGGCCCGCGTAGAACAGAATGTTATAGTCTTCCGTTTCCAGCCGAGAAATGAGTTCCGCCGGAGTCGGTTCGATCAGAGTATCAACGCGAGTCGGAACGCTGATATCAAAATATTTGTCGCTGTCGTCGGTTTGAAAGGCACCTTCGAGAACCCCAGCTAGGGCGAGTGCTTCCGCTTCCAACTGCAAACGATGGTTATTGCCACTGGAAAATGCAGAATTAGCACCGAGGCCGGGTTCTGCTTGTCCCAAAACTAGCAAAATATTCAGCGATTCCGCAGGACGCAGGGGCTGCAAAGGCTCTACATTGCTCGTAGTACGACTGAAAAGCAGTTGCTGCGACAGAGAAATTGCCGGTTGACCGGCTTGAGGCTGCATAATTTCCCAAGGTAAAGCAATTAAATACGGTTCGCGCAAGTCTATGCGCACTCGTAGCGGTACACTTTGCCCGATCGCGATACCTTTACTTTCCTGAAGACTACCCTGAATCGGCCCTTCAAACAGCCATTGCCAAAGATTCATCCCCAACTGCTGCATCAGCCGACTGCTGTAGCTAGCTGGTGGTGACTGTGGCTTCTGCTCTCCCCTGTCCACCCATCCCCCTTGAGCGAGGTGGAGCGGCACAGAGGACATCGGTGGAGGTATCTGTAGCGAGTCAGGGGTGCGTTGTTGAGTTTCTGTCAGTATATTCTGGTTGTTTTGGGGCGAGACGAAACTGCCATCAGGATTGAGAGGCAATTCGTGAATTGTCCCGGAGGGCGAAAACATTTCCTGCCAAGCTTTCCAGGATTGGGACAGGGTATCGGGCCACATACAGTCGTGGTGAACGTACCCGCTGGGATAGGGAGCTTGTAGAACCCAAGTGGCAAAATGGTTTGCCCCAGAGGTTCTCAGGCGAGCGATCGCTATACTGAGGCAAGGACTTTCAGGGCGCGCCATTCACAACTACCAACTCTGGATATAGAGGTCGATCGACTTTAACTATTCGTAGTTTATCGGGTTTGGGGTGCGATCGAGTGCGAGAGATTGCTTTCGGAGTTTTTACTTTTACCTAACGCCCAAAAACTTATCTAAATTCGGTACATCTACCCAAGTTCCCGTAGCATTCGACTCCTGAGTCAAATCCATCAACAACTGCGAGTAAACGCCTTCTCTCAGGGACGGTATCAAAGATTTTCCCGCATCAATTGCTTCAACCCACCTATCTACTACTCGAATAAACGGCGCAATTCTCCCGTCTGAATAAACTTGAGGAAACTCCAATCTTTGAGGAATTTTGATTTCGGCTAAAGGTTCTCCACCTTGGGAACCCCACAAGCGAAATCCGTGGACGTAATCTTGCTGATTGTCGCTTCCCAACACCAACGTACCCTTACTCCCGTAAATTTCCACCCAATGTCCGCGCCCTTGATAAGTAACAGAACTCAAGCAAACTTGACAAGGCGTTCCCCCACCTAATTCCAACATCAACGTACAAGAATCGTCTGCATCTACGGGTTTTAAATTTCCTGAATCCTGCGGATCGGGCCGCGCCGAAATTCCTGTAATCAATTGCCCAGAAAGCCTTTGCACCGGGCCGAACAGCCAGCTAATATAATCAAAAACGTGAGAACCTGTAGCGCCCAAAACTCCGCCGCCTTGCTCTTTTTGCGCGTACCAATTCCAAGGGCGACTCGCATCAGCCCGGCCCGATACCAGCCAATCGATCTTAATTAAACGGTTTTCTCCGACATATCCTGCTGCTAATAATTCTGCTAGCATTTGCCATGCGGGGATGAAGCGAAACTCAAAGTCCATTGTGGCAATTGCTCTCGAACCACCATTTTTAACATCAGTTTTAGACTCGCTGTTTGCTAAGCGGTAAAGTTCTCTGGCTTCATTTGCCGTCAGGGCTGTGGGTTTTTCTAATAATAAATGCTTGCCTGCTTCTAAGACGGTTTTTGCCATTTCAAAATGCAAAAATGGCGGCGTGGAAATGCTGACGCCCGCTACTTCGGGGATGGCAACTATATCTGCGATCGAGTTGCAAGCGTAGGGAATATTGTGGGTAGTGGCGATCGTCTTTGCTGTCTCTAAATTCCGGTGGTAAACAGCCACAACCTCAGTTCGATGATGTGCCTGGAATCCGGGAATGTGCACTTTTTGACCGAAACCTGTACCGACTACTGCAACGCCAATTTTTGACATAGTTTAATAATTGGGAATTGGGAATTGGGAATTGGGCATTGGGAATTGGGAATTGGGAATTGGGAATTGGTTATTTGTTAGTTTCAATAACCTATTACCAATTACCAATTACCCATTACCCATTCCCTACTTTCTACTTAGCGTCAGCCTTCATTTTTTCAGCTTTGGCGATCGCCTCGTTAATGTCGCCGACGAGATAGAACGCTTGTTCTGGTAAATCGTCGAGTTCACCACCGAGAATCATTTGGAAACCCTTAATCGTATCTGCCAGCTTGACATATTTACCAGGAGCACCAGTAAATACTTCCGCCACAAAGAACGGCTGCGATAAGAACCGTTCAATTTTGCGAGCACGAGACACGGTTAAGCGGTCATCTTCGGACAACTCATCCAAGCCCAAAATTGCAATAATGTCTTGCAATTCCTTGTAGCGTTGCAGAGTTGACTGCACTTCACGAGCAACACCGTAGTGTTCTTCACCGACGACGCTAACTTGCAACATCGTAGACGTAGAATCCAACGGGTCAACCGCAGGATAAATACCCTTGGCAGCCAAACCGCGAGAGAGTACAGTTGTAGCGTCCAAGTGAGCAAAAGTCGTAGCTGGTGCGGGGTCAGTCAAGTCATCCGCAGGCACGTAGACAGCTTGAACCGAAGTAATCGAACCTTCGGTAGTAGAGGTAATCCGCTCTTGCAAATCGCCCATATCCGTACCGAGAGTCGGCTGATATCCTACAGCCGAAGGCATCCGACCCAACAGAGCCGATACCTCAGAACCCGCTTGCACAAACCGGAAGATATTGTCAATGAACAGCAGCACGTCTTGTTTGCTGACATCGCGGAAGTATTCGGCCATCGCCAGAGCCGACAGGCCCACGCGCATCCGAGCACCAGGCGGCTCGTTCATTTGACCATAAACCAAAGCAATTTTTGACTTGCTGCGGTCTTCTTCGTTAATAACCCCGGACTCGATCATTTCCTTGTAGAGGTCATTACCTTCGCGGGTGCGCTCGCCCACACCACCAAACACGGATACACCACCGTGAGCTTTGGCGATGTTGTTCACGAGTTCCATCATGATGACGGTTTTGCCAACGCCAGCGCCGCCAAACAAACCGATTTTGCCTCCACGGCGGTATGGTGCCAGGAGGTCAATCACTTTGATTCCAGTTTCAAACACCGAAGGCTTGGTTTCCAGTTCGGTGAAAGCTGGGGGGTTGCGGTGGATGGGCATACTTTCGGTAGTATCGACTGGGCCGAGGTTGTCTACGGGTTCGCCGATGACATTAAAAATTCGGCCCAGAGTTGGGATACCAACGGGAACTTGAATCGATCGCCCGGTGTCCACTACTTCCATGCCACGCACCAAACCGTCGGTGGTACTCATGGAAACTGCGCGCACTTGGCTATCTCCCAGCAGTTGTTGAACTTCGCAGGTAACGGCCATTTCTTGACCTGCTTCGTTTTTGCCGGAAATAGTGAGAGCGTTATAGATTTGGGGCAGTTTGCCGCCCGGGAATTTTACGTCTACAACTGGCCCGATGATTTGGGTGATGTAGCCTACGTTCGTTTTTACTGCGGTTGATACCATAAATAGTGCCTTTGTTAGGATGCTATTTTTCCCGTTGTGGAAAAAGTCTTAACATTTAGAAATGCTATTTTTCAGAGTACCACTGAACAGACTCACTATTTAGATTTGTATTGCGCTGTGTAAGAGTCATTTTTCTGGTTGCTGCTGCTGCTTTTTTTTCCCGCGAGCGGCAGCCAAAGCCCCGAGCCCCAGCATAGTGCCGAATACTGTGACTGGTTCGGGGACTAACTCAGCCGACAAGCTGAATTGTTGAAAGTCTACGTCGTTTGCTCCTCCCCCGTCGTCAAAGGAGATTTTTGTGCCCTGAGTGAGTTGTGCTATTGTCACAGATTGAAACTGCTCTGGGCCCTTGCCATCGTTGACGCTGCTAAATGGATTGCTGGATTTGTAGTTGAGATTAAAGTCACCAAACACGGCTTGCTGGCATCCAGTTGTCAGACATTCAATTCTGCTGAACTTGGTGTCAGCGGCGAACCAGAGGCTGCTGTTCATGAAGGTGCTGCTGGAGACGTATTGCTCGAAAGGCTTGCCGCTGCCGGTGTCACTCCACAGCAGGAGGGCGTAAATTTGATCCTGCAAAAATGTGAAGGTTTGGCTGATGGAGCCGTTATCTGAGGTGACTGCGTTGCCGAAGGTTCCTTTCCAGTCGTTTGTAGTGCCGTTATCTGATGCTTTTGTCTCATAAAACAGACGGGATACATTGTTGTAGCCGCTGTTTGCGGGCAGGGATTTTGCTACCCCTAAGCTGGATTGGTAACTGCCACGAGATTGCTCGAAGGTAAAGTTGATAGTTGTATCTCGATCGAACTGGATGCCGCTCGTGCCAAACATGAAGGCTCGGACGGGCGTGCAAATGCTGAGCAAGATGGTGGTTGCCAAGGTGGCGACTTTAAAAGATGTTTTTTTGACTAATGTTAAGGTAGTCATAACCCTGATGCCTCTAGTATTGTTTGGTTAGTAAGGTAGAAAATGCAATTTTCCGGTGACGGGAATAGACGCTCGTGAGCTTGCGAGCTTTGGGACGCGATCGTCAAAGCTGCAAACACTCATTGACTCTACAGACTGATATCACCTAGGTGTGTCATGAGTAAATCAGTGCTTGTGTGTCTGTGAGTTTTTACAGACAGCAGAGTGCCACAATTTAATCTGTAACAGCAAAATCTTCACCCAGTTTAGAGTTCCAAGCTACTACATATATTCGTGTCTGTAACAGTCTCAAGCTGACTGGAAGACTTGCAAATATTAGGTTTCATCAAAAATACATAAAAAATTTTACTCAAGTTTTGTGAAGTTTTGGTAAAGTTGAGCAAGAAAATATAAAGTTTCTGAAATCAATTCGGCTGTTCGGCAAGTTGATCCTACTAGCGGGCTTGCCAGTGCCGATCGCAGGCTTGCCCGGATGCGGCGGTCAATAGCGACTTGAAGTGGGGGCACGACACCGTGCTCTTGGAATGTCCCTACTGTAGTCAGGCGATCGATACTTACGCATTTTTAACTAAGTATTATTCCGGGTTTTTCAACTTCTAAGCCTCGCGTTGTGCGCCATATTTTCGCCAACACTCCCGCACGCATAACCCGGTTTCTGAAGGTAATTGCGTCATGGAAGCTCTGAAAGTGGAAACTATAAACCAAGTTTCATTGCTCGATCGCGCCTGACTACAGGACACGGCGGGAGTGCGGTGTCCCTACTATAAACACATACATTTCCTTCAGATTCCAATCCACATTATTCGGGGATAAAAAATAGGGGGATTCTATTGACATGAGGAGTTTTTAGGAGTAAAAATAGGATAGATAAATACGATTGCACTTTAAACAAAATCTTTCAGCACAATGACAACCAACAGACTACCTTTGCTCGGATGGTTATTCATCGTTAGCTGGCTGAGTGCAGCGGCTGCCTCGGCAAACGCGCAACCCATCGCCCCGGCACCGGACGGTACTAACACAGTTGTTACTCCCAACGGCAACCGCTACGACATTTCCGGGGGTTCTCCTAGCGGAGATCGGGCTAATCTTTTTCACAGTTTTACTCAGTTTGGTCTCAGCGAAGGTCAAACGGCTAACTTTTTGACTAATCCCAATATTCAAAATATTTTGGGACGGATTACTGGGGGAAATCCTTCTTTAATAAATGGCTTAATTAAAGTTACTGACGGCAATTCCAATTTATTTTTGATGAATCCGGCTGGCATGATTTTCGGGCCGAATGCTAGTCTCAACGTGCCTGGATCTTTTAATGCTAGTGCGGCTACAGGGATTGGTTTTGGGAACAATCAGTGGTTTAGTGCGATCGGCAATAACAATTGGGCAACTTTAATCGGGACGCCGAATAGTTTTGCGTTTACAAATTTGCAAGGGGGAAGCATTGTTAATGCAGGTGATCTGACTGTGGCACCCGGTCAAAGTTTAACTTTGATCGGAGGTACGGTTGTCAATACTGGTCAGCTAACTGCGCCTAGCGGCAATATTCTCATCAGCGCCGTACCGGGTAATAACTTGGTGCGGATTAGTCAAGCTGGAAATTTATTGAGCTTGGATGTTCAGCCGACAGCAACTCAAAGCTCACTGCCGAACAATTGGACGCAAC
>ENA-OFCF01000855-OFCF01000855.1-metagenomes-genome-assembly--contig:-NODE-855-length-12583-cov-4.149904_pt1 | contig 12583 bp, 9 predicted proteins | sample MGYA00153387_OFCF01 | MGnify analysis MGYA00153387
CCGCAGCGGATACCCGGGCGCGACCGCCTGCAGCGCGGGCAGCGGCACGTCGTCGAGCGCCGGGTCCAGCAGCTCGTCGCCAGCCGGGCCTGTGCGTGCGGCCTCGCCACCCGAATTGCGCAAAAACTCCAGGTTTTGCCGCTGTATGGGAGACAACATGAGGCTACCGAGTTTTACGGCAGCCTGATTGCCACTTTTCGTATTGTTTTGCGCCATTGCAGCGTTGAAAAACATGACGATACCCAAAACAAACGCTGCAATACCTACCTGCGGAAAAATCCGCACACGACATGAACGTAATAGGTGCAACTTGGTGGGCATCTTGCGTTATTTTACGAAAATTGTTTTCAAAAACCGAATTGTGTGCCTTCTTTACGGCGTTTTGGGCGGTGTCGCTTCAGCAACAACATATAACCATGACAAATTGCACGATACGTTGATGGCAGGCACCGAAATCTGGTTCTTTGCGTACAAGCTTTTTTCATAGACGCAGGAGCTGATGGCGTAAAAACCTGCTCCTCTGTCTTGCAACTGGGAAAGCATCGTGAGCCATTCGTCTTCATGAATGCCTTCGGCGTTTAATTTCATCGGTACGCTTATCAACTGGGCTACTGCGGTGCCAGTCTTGTCGTCATTCAGGGCTTTTTGATTTTGTTGGGGCGCCATTTCCCAGGTAATGGTTGTACGGCGCATGCCTTTGACTGCGTTTTCAAGCACTTCAAGTATCCGCAGCCTGTCAGGAGTTTGCACAAACCCTGCTTTTTTTAGGCGCTCAAAAACCTGCAAATTTTCTTCAAGTCGGGAGCGGTCTGCTTGTGTGTTTTGCAACGCTAGCTCAGCGCCGGCCAAACCAGCGGCAGACTTTTGCTGTTCAAGGGTGATGTTTTGATCAATCATTTGCACACCAGCAACCATACCAACTGCAGCCATACAAGCCAAACCAGCTAACACCAGGGGACGCGCTGCCATACGAATAGCATTGGTTTGAACAGGCGGGGTGCCAACTGGCGTTTTCATTTGGCGGCCCTTTCCATGCAAAGCTCAACAGTGCGAGCCCCGGCTTTGCCGACGATGCCAGTCTGGCGTTGTGCGGCATCAAATTCAATCGTTGACCTGGTCATGTTTGCAGCCCAGCCGCCAGTGCTAAGCCGCGCAATAATTTTGCTTTGCAGAAGCAAAGCCTCGCGCTGGCTGAGGCTATCGTCCAACGACGCTGTCAGGTTGAGCATTGCAGCGGGTGATTTTGGGACTGTAGGTGTCGTCTCAGCCGCAGCAGCAGCCGTGCCCGCAGCAGTTATTGGTAAGGTGGAAGCTGGTTGCGAGGCCGCACTCGACGACTGAACGCATTTCATGGTGACAGGCGCCGCACCGGGTGTTTCAGGTTCGCTGCCGGGCAATTCCCAACGCATTTTTTCAAGCGTCAAGCCGGGTACGGCTTGTAGCGACCCCGCGAGATGTTTCATCGCTGCTGTTTGGTCGGGCTGTGCCTCGACGGCTTTTTTCCAGGCTTGCACTGCAGCCACTGCTAATCCGGCCTGACTTAAATCGCCCTTGGCCTGTAGCACTTCTTGGCGTGCTTGCTGGGTAATGGCTGCAGCCTGTGCCAGCTGCTGGCCTTTAAGTTTGTTTTTAGACCATGCCTCCCACGCTAACTCAGCCGACCAAAGCGCTGCAATGACCAGTGCCGAAGCACCCACTGCCATGGCTGCGCGGCCAATTTGCGCAGCTCTCCATGCAAGCCTGTTCGCCGCAGGTAACAGCTGCAAACCAGGCAAGGCATATTTAATTAGCGGCAATAAAAGCAGATATGCATCATCTATGGTCGTAAGCGCCTGCACATCCAGGGCTGTATCGTTTGCGGCATCTACTAAGGCGCCTTCATTTTCAGCAGGTAGCCATAAACGCGTGGCGATGGGCAAATCAGTTACGGTTATCCACTGCTGGGCAATCAAATACTGAACAGTTCTGCGTGCTTCATTCAGGACGTTTTCAGCTAATAGACTCGATTCGTTTGAGCCTACGGCCAAACGCGAAAACAGCGGCGTTTGGCCACTTGCCAATACTTGCCTCAATCCAGTAGGGGTTGCTATCAAAGCCAATGTGAGCGGCAACCTGGGGGGCGCTTTTAACTTGTCTCGTGTTGAACTTTTGGGCTTGAATCGTTTCTTGTTGGCTGCGGCGGCAATTAGTGCTGATAACGGCCATAGGCCTTTAATTCGTGCATGGCGATCAGAAAGTAATGCAACACATTCGCTGATGCGCTCAGTTTGCCCCATACCAACAAAAATTGCGCGGGTTGGTGGTTGCCACGATCCTGATGGCGTTAAAACAGCTGCGCGATAAGGTGTTTCCCGTAATTGTTGCGATAGACGTCTTTGCAGAAGCTGCTGACGCGTCGCGGGCACCCAGAGCGCAGGCAATGTAGTTTGCACATAAGACTCATCCATGACGTCAGTGATCAATGAGCAATCTGCGCGCTCGGGTAAGTGCTGCGTTAGCCACAGGTCAATATCTTCGCCTGTTGGGCTGGCAGCGACTCGTTCTGCTTTGGTACCATTTAGCTGATACAAAAACGTACATCCTTGTGCAATGACTATTACGAATTCAGACATGGCAGATGGGCAGAGCGCTTAGATTTTGACCTTGGAAATCATGTCGTAGATTGGCAGCATGACCGACGACATAATCCACGCGATCATTGCGCCCAAGAAAAGCGTCAGGGCAGGTTGAATCATGCCTTGCAGTTTTTCAATCGAATCGTTAACTTCGCGGGTGTAAAAGTAGCTGACGTTGTCGAGCGCCTTATCTAGCCCCCCCGTTGTTTCTCCAACGCGAATCATACGCACCACCAAGGCCGGGAAAAGCGTGGTGGCAGCAAATGCATCAGACACCTTTTGGCCTTCAGAAATATTTTGAGCCGCGCCGCTTATGGCGGTACGAAAAGCGGAGTTTTCAGACAAGCTTTCACAAAATGTCATGGCATTGAGTACCGATACGCCGCTGCGATACATTAAACTGAAGGATCGTGCGAACCGAGCCATGATGATTTTTTTCATGATGGGACCGAATATGGGGAGGCGAAGCTTCATGCCATCTATCCAAAGCTTGGCATCCGGAGACAAGCGAACAGCGGCGACATACACCACCGTAACAAACAAAGCAGCCCCTGGCACGATGAACCAGAGCTTGACAAGGAAATTGGAAAAGGAAACCAGCGCCCGGGTCTGGATGGGTATTTCGCCGCCCATGCTGTTGATAAACCCCAGAAGCTGCGGCACTAAGTAAATCATCAAAAAACCAACCGCACCTAACACCACCGTGCCTGCAAATATGGGGTAACTCAGCAATTTTTTCGTTTGCGTGCTGATTTCGTCAGACCATTTCATGCTTTCGACCAACTCGCCCAACACTTCAGGCAGCTTGCCCGTTGCTTCGCCCGTGCGAATCAGGCTGACATTGACTTGGTCAATACCCGCTGGCGATTGCTCCAAGGCGTCTGACAAGGTTGCGCCGCCTTCAATACGGTCAACCAAATCTGACATGAACCGCTTGACGGCAGGCACGTCTGCCGAGTCACGTAAATCTACCAGCGATTCAAACAAGGGTACGCCTGCCTGGCTAAGCGTTTGCATGTGAATAAAAACATTCATTAACTCTTTGCTTTCAAGCCGCTTACGTGCAAAAAGTGATTTGTTGCTGACGGGCTTGGCGTTGACTAGCTCTAGCTGCATGCGACTTAAGCGGCCTTCAAGGTCTTCTTCGCTTGTGGCAGATTGCCTTCCTGATACCGTACGGCCGTCAGGCGTAATGGCTTTGTAGTTAAACTCAAGCATGGTGCGCGCCCGTTATCGTTGCTAACTGCCAAACTGCGTCAAGTCGACCACGCGGGCGACTTCTTCCAGCGATGTTTGACCTGCCCGCACGCGCGCCAAGCCATCTTCAGCCATGGTGGTAAAGCCAGTGCTGCGAGCGTAGGCCAGCAATTCGGTGCTGCGGGCGTTGCGTGACAGCAAATCGTCCAGCCCCATGTCAAAGCGCAGCAGTTCCATAATGGTGGTGCGGCCTTTGTAGCCCTGGCCTTTACAAGCGGGGCAGCCTACTGAGCGATACAGTGTCAGACTTTCGCCGGGCGCGCTGCCCAATAATGACTTTTCAACCGTGCCAGCTTCATACGGTTCTTTGCACTTGCCGCATAGCAAGCGCACCAGGCGCTGGGCAATGATGCCAATCAAGTTACCTGCCATCACGCTAGCGGGAATGCCCAGGTCAAGCAGGCGTGATATTGCCAGCACGGATGAATTGGAGTGCAGGGTTGAGAACACCTGGTGGCCGGTCATGGCAGCTCTGAAACCCATTTCAGCGGTTTCATGGTCACGTATTTCACCGACCAGAATGATGTCCGGGTCTTGCCGCATCATGGAGCGAATGCCGTTGGCGAAGTCCATCTTGGGGTTGTCGGCCGCAGATGCCTGACGGATGCGCGGCATCGGGTATTCAACCGGGTCTTCCAGTGTCATGATGTTGACGCTGTCGGTGTTCATTTCATTCAGGATGGAGTAAAGCGTGGTGGTTTTGCCGCTGCCCGTTGGACCAGTCACCAAAATCATGCCGTAAGGCCGAGCCAGCATCAGCCGCAGGGTGGTCATGCGGTCTGCGGGCAGGCCCATTTTGTCCATGGCAACGATGGACTTGCGTCGATCTAGTACGCGAAGCACAAAATTCTCACCATGAATAGTGGGCTGCGCGGCAACGCGAAAGTCCACATCATGGCCGCGAATAACCATTGAGATTCGACCGTCTTGCGGGGCGCGGGTTTCAGCAATGTCCATGTTGGACAGCACCTTGAGCCGCACGCACAACGCCGCCCAATATTGCTTGTGCAGCACACGCACCTGACGCATGACGCCGTCAATCCGGTACCGTATGCGCAAAAAACCTTCTTCAGGTTCAAAGTGGATGTCCGATGCATTCTCATGTACAGCGTCAGCCAGCAGCGCGTCAATCAGCCGCACGATGGGGTGGGCAAAGGTATTCACATCACGAGCCGTGAGTGCCGAATCGTCAACTTTGCCTGTGCGCAAACTTTTTAGGATGTCGTCAATCGACAAGGCATAGCCGTAAAAGCTGTCAATCGCAGTCTTGATGTCTACTTTGGATGCCAAACGCCACGCCAGCGCAATATTGGCTGGCACCGTTGAGCGGCATTGATCCATGGCCACCACGTCGTTGGTGTCTGAAACAGCTATCGTCAGCAACTGGGTAGCTTCGTCGTAGTCCACCGGAAACACGTCGTAGCCTTGCGCCAAAGTCTTGGGCAGCAGCTTGAGTGCTGCGTCTTCGGGCACCATGTCGACCAAGCGAATAGATTCAGTGGCGCTGGCAGTTGCCATGACGGCGGTTAAGTCATCAATTGACAGCATGCCCAGGCTGACCAGAATGTCGCCAAACGAGCCGCCGCGCTTTTCACGTTCAGTCCACGCAATTTCAGCCTGGTCGTGCGTGATGAGCCCGGTGCGCTCAAGCTCCATGTCGAACGGCGTGGGCTTGTAGGTACTGGCGTTGCGAATGGGGTTGGTACTCATGGTTTTTTTGCCTCGTCTGCGAGGATGCTTACCGGGCTTGCGCGCAATGCCGCCAAGCGGGTACGCGCACGGGCCTCGTCAAACGAGGGCGCCTTGCCTTGCGCCAGATTCAACGCGGTCTCATAGTATTGAGCGGCCAATGCTGATTTGCGCAACTGGTCAAGCGTAACTGCGAGGTTGTAGGCAAACTGCGGCTCTTGCGGGGCCAGGGTGTGGGCTTTGAAAAACAGTTGTTGCGCTTCGGACCAACGGCGTTCACCTGACAGAACCAGCGCCAGCGAATGATTCAAATCAGCGTCTTGTGGCGAGCGTGCAAGAAGCTCGCGGAGTCTGGATTCTTGCCGGGGGTCATCTGCATTGTTGTTAATGCTGGTCAGGCCAGCCAAGGCGGTGGCGTTTTGGGGTTCTAGCCGCAACACGCGCTTATACGAGTCCATGGCGGCTTCGCGCTGGTTGCTGTTGTGGGCAATCACGGCCAGGCCTAACCACGCGTCCCGCTGGGTCGGGTCCAGGCGCAGAACTTCGCGGTACAGCCGCGTGGCTTCCTGGGTGTTACCGGCTTGGTAAGCAGCGTAGGCAGACTCCATGGTTGTGGGCGGTCTGCGAGCGGTGGCTTGCTGCGGGTTCTGTGGTTTGGCAGCTCTGGATGAATTGGCATTGGTTTCAGGGCGGTCAAGATCAATGACAGTTGATCTTGGTGTGCCGCCCTCTTGCGCTGCACGCGTGCTGACAGCGGTTCTTGCGCGGGGACCAGGAAAGATATCAGTGTTAGTTTGCCGGGTGTAAGCCCTGCGCGCTGGTTGGGCGCGGGCGGGGAGTGGTGTGGCAAGAACAGGTGCCGCTGATATTTGGGCAGCCGGTGCAGAGAGGCTAGCCACAGCGGTGTCAACCGCTGTGGTTGCGGTAATCTGCCTGGCTGGATTGGCAGGCGCTTCAGCAGTTGTTGGTGTAGATGGCGGCGTTATTGGCGCAGATGGTGCTGGCAACGAAGTTACCAATAACGTGCTTGAAGAGCCTAAAAGCCTGTCACCGTAAAGTAAAAAAGCAGCGACTGGCAAAGCAACGACCACAACGGTGATGGCCAGCAAGTACTTGCGTTTTTGGGGTGTGAATTTGCTGGTGGGCATACCGGCCATCACGTTAGCGGCTGACTTGGCTTGGCGCGGGGTGGCCATCGGCATTGAAGGTGCAGCGGTTGGTGATGTTGGAGAGCGAGGTTGAACCTTCAAGATTGGCGCTGTGGAAGGTGTTGCATTAACAGGAGGGACAGGTTCTGGTGCGTCAAAGCTGAGTGCAATTTCAGGCTTACTGGCCATTCCAAGGACCACTGCACTGTCAGGCTTGGCGTATTTGGCATGTGGATGCAAGGCCAAATTTTCTGCAACTGCTGTAGCGGCTACGGTCACAGGAGTCGGCGCGTTTATGTCGTCATCAGACAGTTGCAGTGTGAGGTCTGGATACTTATTTACAATCAAAGGCTGACCAGCAGTAAGTAGAAGTTGAGCTGGCGTTTGCGTTTGCGTTGGCGCTGCCTGAAGGGTGCGCTCAATATTTTCTGAGGGCTTGATGTCTTGCAGCGTCAAGTTTGCAGCTGATGATTGGCTGAAAGGCAGAAGCTCACTCGACTCGGCAGAAGGCGTTGTTGTGTGGGATAGTACCAGCGCATCTGCCGCTGCCAGTTTGCGCTTTTTTGAATCATCTTCAGCACGTTTAAGCGCTTCAAGCAGCAAGCTCATTATCTGCGTACTCCGGGGACGGGTGTGTCAATTGACAGTTGGCTGCGTATAAATGACGCATCACCATTGATGCTGGAGTCCCGCAAAATAGTCGGGCGCAGGAAAATTACCAATTCACTTTTGTTCGACTGGTTACTGCGCAATTTGAAAAGCTCGCCAGCCACCGGGATGTTGCCAATACCGGGGATTTGGTCAGTCGCACCGGCTTGTTCGTCTTGCATCAAACCGCCCAACACCGCTGTTTCACCATCACGTACTTTCATGATGGATTCAAACTCACGGGTTTGAATTTCGGGAATGCGGTTGGTGATATTAAAGGCTGCGAGCGCAGGATTGGGGTCGTTGGCGTAGCTGGTGATGCGCGACACGCTGGGGCGCAGGTTCAGTGTAATTTCATCATCATCACCAATTTGCGCGGTGACGTTCATCAAAAAACCGACCGGCACAGTATTGACGTTGGTGGTGTAGATTGCCGGTGTGGCGGGCACACCCAAAGAGGCAGGCGTACCGGGTGTCACAGTAATCGTGAAGTAAATTTTGTTATCCACCACCTTGAGCAGCGCTGCCTGGTTATTCATGACGCTGACTTTTGGGCTGGACAATACGCGCGTTTTGCCGAAAGATTCAAGCAGCCGAACAGTTGCTGAAATGTCATTGCGCCCACGGCTTGTTGTGAGGCCCAGAGTGCCTAAAAATGGCGGTGCGTTGCCTGTGAGCGGCGCTCTGCCGCCGCCGGGTAAGAGCGCCAGTGACAGTGCAGTTTCACCAATGTTGATTGCGTTGCGAATGATCGACCAGTTGATACCTTGCTGATAATCGTTGGTTAACGCCACTTCAACAATGGTGGCTTCAATCAGCACTTGGCGCCGGGCATTGCCCACAATCAGGTCTAAAAATTCGCGCACGCGCGAGTGCTGCTTGCCAGTGGCGCGCACGCTGATCACGCCGGTTTCAGGATTGGCAATGACCGATGCCGCCTCTCGGAAAACAGGCGGCGCGACCGCTGGCGTGAGCGCAGCAGCTGTTGATATTCCTGTCGTTGTGGCGCCGGGCGCTGTGCGAGCTGGCGCAACCACCGTGACAGGTGCTGTTGTAGTGGCCGCATCGGCAGCTACAACCCGGTCCGTTTCCCGAAGCAAGTCACGGATATTTTCTGTCAACGTCACCCAAAATCGGTTGTTGGAGCTGTTGCGAATTGACGCTGAAGACGAATTACCTGTGCCTGATGCGCCTGCACTGCCGGTGCTTGCAACCTGTGATTCTGAGCCTGTGCTGCTGGTTGATTCGCGGGTAATATTGGGATAGTCAACCTTGTACAAGCGCAAAAAGGGGGAGTCTGGCAGGACAAACAGTGTTTTACCTTCAAGTTCATAGCGCATGTCAACTTGGCGGGCTATCCGGTCAAGCAGCTCGGTGATGGTTTGATCCAGCGCGTTTAGCGTGACGGTGCCCGTGATGTTGGGGTGCACGTCAAGATTTAGTTTTGCGTCTCGCGCAATGGCAAACAGCAACGTCTGAACGCTGACATTGCTGACCACCACGCTGTAAGTTTCTTGCGGCTTGACGATGCGGGGTTCTGGCAAGCGAGGTGCGCCTGCTGACAGCGGTGGAATGTTTAGGTTGTCGCTTGCGCGTTGAGCCGCAACAACAGTCGACAGGCCAGGTTCATCCGCCAAGTGGCCTTTTGAAAGCGGCAGGGGAGGCGGCGCACCGCACGCTGTAACTACCAAAGATGCCAAGAGAGCTGGCTTCCACGCGGGGCGAGGTGATTTCAAGGGGCTGGCTCCTTACGGATAGCATCAAGACTGCGAATAACTGGTTTATACCGCTTAAATTCGGGCGGGGCCGATTCGATAAATTGTGTCGCTGCCGTTCGCGTGGAAAATTGTCCCACGTATAGCGCATGGAAAAGCTGTTTTTTATAAAGCCGGTCATGCATCAATACAGGGACATCGGGCATTAAGGCGGTTGTTAATGCGGCTTGTAACAACTGGGCCACGCCTAAAACGTCTTCTTCGTGAGGGGCTGCCTGTGACAACAGCTGAACGGTAAAGCCTGTGGTTGAAGGCAGCGCAATAAATGCATTGGTAGCTTCTCTACGGAATGTGTAGGACGCATTATTCGGCGCTTTGAACTGAGCAAGGGTGGCGGGAGGAATCGGTAGATTGGGTTTGACTTGGGCTCTAGTTGTACTGGCTGCAGATACTGCGGCTGTTACTTGCAATGAATTGGCAGCAACTTTAGGGGCTTCCCTTGGAGCGAGAGCCTCTGACGCAATAGCTTTGACTGGGGGCTGGGTTAGGCGTGTGGCGACTAAAACTGAGCCAGACGGGCTCTGACTTGGTGATGGGATATCAGGTGCAACAGCAATTCTGGATTGATCGGTATTGGTGTTGTTGTTTGTACGGCCCAAGCCGTAGCCAACCCCCGCTGCTGCTAAAACGCCCATTGACACCAGTGCAACGAGAGCAGACTTTTTATATGGCTTGTCTCGTGCGGTTGCCGCTGACGCCTGAAGGCCGGGTACTGCTTTGCCGCCAGGCATGCTGTCGCCAACTGCCCGGCGCACTTGGTCTACGCCGACCTGCGGTACGCCTTCGGCGTAAGCGGCCAGCATAGACTTGTCCGCCAGCATATTGATTTTGCGGGTACGACCTTCAGAGGCTTGCACAAGCAGCGCGAGTGCATTGGCATCAAACAACTCGCCGCCCTGCCAGCCTGCCTTGTGCAGCCGGAACATAAGGTAAGCCGAGGCTTCGGCGGCGTTTAAGGGCTGTAGCTCAAAGCGGTGGCTAACGCGATCTTTGACTTGTCGGAGCTGGGGGGCATTGAGCAAACCGTCCAGCTCGGGCTGGCCAAAAAGAATAATTTTGAGCAACTTGTGCTGGCTCGTTTCCAGGTTAGAGAGCAAGCGGATTTCTTCTAGCGTCGTGCCAGGCATGCTGTGCGCCTCATCAACCACCACCACCACGCGGCGATCTTGCGAGTACCGCTCTATCAGCACTGATTCAAGCGCTGCCAGAATTTGCGCGCGGTTGCCATCGGGAGGGGTAGGCATCAGGTCTCTGGCAATAGCGCCCAGAATTTCATCCCGGTCAAACACGGGATTGGCCAGGTAAACCGTGTCTGCTGGTAGCTGGCGCAAGCGCTCCAGCAACATCCGGCTCAGCATGGTTTTGCCCATTCCGATTTCGCCCACCACGCACACAATGCCCTCGTCATGCATTGAGGCGACGATCAGCCCCTCAAGAATGTCGCCACGCTGACCACCGCTAAAAAAAAACTCGGTGTCTGGCGTAATCCGAAAGGGATCTGTCTTGAGGTTAAAGTGATCTAAGTACAGGACGCTCATAATGTCTGATGCTGATGTGTAGACCCTGTAAATCTGCGGGTGTTCAAAAACAGAAAAAAGTGGTTTCACTCAATAGAGCACTATTTTGTTACGCATATACATTATGAAACAATTGCCAAATTTAGCCAAGAAAAATGCATAAAGGCTCTGTGAGTGAAGATTAGTTTGCTACAGCTTTGATAGTCTTCCACGCAGTTTTGATTGCCTTCAATCGCCTTTAATCAAGTAAACCTCATATCAACGCGCCAAAAATCGATCTCGCAAATACCCAATAATGTTGTCGGAATCGTAAAGCCATTTCCTTTTTCCAGACGCGTCTGTAATCCTTAAACAAGGCACTTTGGTTAGACCGCCTTCACGCGTTAGCGTGTCACGGTCAGCGCCCGGCGGTTGCGCATCAACGCGCTGAATGTGCAGCGACAGACGAGCCATTTCTTGCCTGACTTTCATGCAGAACGGACAGGTTTTGTAGTGGTACAAAACCAGGCTTTGGCAGGCCTGATCGACCAGCGTTTGTGCAGCTGGACTGCGAAGCACGCCTTTCGGCTTGGTCAGCTTCTCTTTGAGCAGCACCACCGGGCCGAGGATGATGCGGACAAACTTGAAAAAGGTTTTGATTATGATTTTCATGCCTGATTTTAAGAGGCAGGAAAAAACTATGAACGGCAGCGACTAAAAGCAACGGCATTGCTGCCGCAGCCACATCTGATGCAGACCTAATCTTTGGATGGAATTGCCGGGTTTGCTGATAAGCAGCAACACCGTACCAAATAGAGCAGCGGCGGGCGCCAAATCAGGCGAGATGCAGCTCTTTCGCGCCGCACCATCTCCTAATCAGGCGGCTGCTATTAACCGCCTAACAAACCCTGAATAATGTCCACAATAATGTTGTTTTGCTGCTGAACCAGCACGATGTCACCGCCAATGCGCGCATAGCGGTAGCCAACTGGCGCTGGGGGCAACATGCGGATAACGGGCTGAGCTACCGAGTAAACAGTGACGTTGGTGGGCACCGGCTGACCCACAGCCAAGTTCCGAACCTGGCCCGGTGGCAGGCAGCCGTTGTTCTTTTTCGCCAAACCTGGAGGGCAACGCTTGCCGTCTTTGTAAGTCGTGGTGTAGTACTCACGAGCAAAAGTGCGTTGCTGGTCATTGAAATAAGCACCCTGCTTGATTTCTTCACGCTGACGTTTCTCAGCCTTTTTCTCGGCCTTGTCTTCACGCTTTTCGCGTTTGTCTTCATGCTTTTGGCCGTGCTTGTTGCCGCCCTTTTCATTATCATCGCCATCTTTCTTGGCAATGGCAGATCCAGCCATCAGAAGCGATGCGATCGCGAGGGCCACAATGCTCAGGGAGTTCTTGAAGTTTGTCATGGTGTTTTTCCTTGGTAATTTTGATGATGTAACCCTTTAACGCCTTCAATTAGCCTGTGGTTGACGCTGGCGTGTAGGACAACGCCCAGTAACACTTTTTTCAAATTCCCAGTGTCAGTTAAGCAGCCATCAAAGCCTCAATTTCATCGGCCCGCACAGGCACACCGCGCGTCATCAGCTCACAACCGTTTGCGGTTACCAGCGCATCGTCCTCAATCCGGATGCCGATATTCCAGAACGCTTTAGGCACGCCCTTGGCGGGACGCACGTAGATGCCGGGCTCAATCGTCAGCACCATGCCTGCGCGCAAAATGCGGGGTGATTTTTTCATCACCATTTCGCCCAGCGGGTCGCGCTCGGGGCGTGGCTTGCTGCCGGGCTCGGTGTAGTCGCCGCAGTCATGGACGTCCATGCCCATCCAGTGGCCGGTGCGGTGCATGTAAAACTGGCGATACGCGCCAGTTTGCAACACGTCGTCAACGTTGCCGTGTTTCTTTTTATCCAGCAAGCCCACATCCAGCATGCCTTGTGCCAGAACGC
>ENA-OFCF01000857-OFCF01000857.1-metagenomes-genome-assembly--contig:-NODE-857-length-12568-cov-2.975705_pt1 | contig 12568 bp, 7 predicted proteins | sample MGYA00153387_OFCF01 | MGnify analysis MGYA00153387
AAATCTCCAGATCCAGAAGTATCGGCTATAGACAACGCTAATATTCCGTTTATCAATTCATTATATCAAAAATATCCTAGTGCACAACTACGAACCGACGGGCTAAATGTTGGACTTCCAGAAGGTCAGATGGGCAATTCTGAAGTGGGGCACATGAATCTGGGAGCGGGACGAATAGTTTATCAGGACCTTCCCAAAATAAATCTGGCGGTTTCTAATCATACTTTAAGCAAAGAAAAAGTTTTAACAGACGCATTTGAATATGCAAAAACCAATAACGTCAGTTTGCATTTTTTGGGCTTGGTTTCGGACGGTGGCGTTCATTCTCACACTTCACATTTGCGAGGATTAATTGATGCTACACAAGATTTTGGACTGCAAAAAGTTTTTGTTCACGCCTTTACCGACGGTCGTGATGTTGATCCAAAATCAGGAAAAAAATACATTTCAGATTTAGAAAATTACATTCAGCACACAACAGTAAAATTGGCAACAATTATTGGTCGATACTACGCAATGGATCGCGACAAACGTTGGGAAAGAGTCAAATTTGCCTACGATTTACTGGTCAATTCTGTTGGGTCAAAAACCCAAAACCCTGTCGAAAGTATCAGCGAAAGTTATATCAATAATATTACCGACGAATTTATAACTCCTCTGGTTGTTGTTGATTATCAATACAATCCGATTGCAAAAATTAATGAAAACGATGTTGTAATTTTCTTTAATTTCCGTACCGATCGTGGTCGCGAGTTAACAGAAGCCTTATCACAGAAAGATTTTCATGAACAAAATATGCACAAACTCAATTTATATTATGTTACTTTAACTAACTATGATGAAACTTATATAAACGTAAAAGTAGTTTACAATAAAGACAATCTGAAGGAAACTTTGGGCGAAATATTAGAAAAAAACCACAAAAAACAGATCCGAATAGCCGAAACCGAAAAATATCCACACGTAACGTTCTTTTTTTCTGGAGGTCGGGAACAGCCTTTTATCGGCGAAACCCGCATTTTGAAAAACTCACCAAAAGTAGCAACTTACGACCTTCAACCCGAAATGAGTGCTTTTGAATTGACGGAAGCCTTGTTGCCAGAACTCGACAAAGGCGAAGCAGATTTTGTATGTTTGAATTTTGCAAATGGTGATATGGTGGGTCATACAGGCGATATGAAAGCCGCAATCAAAGCCTGTGAAACTGTTGATCACTGTGTTGAAAAAATCATAACTTCAGCATTAAAAAATAATTATACAACAATTATTATTGCCGACCACGGCAACTGCGAAACCATGATCAATCCAGATGGATCGCCAAACACCGCACATACAACAAATCCAGTTCCGATTATATTGGTAGACAAAAGTTTAAAACATATTAAAAATGGTGTTTTGGGCGATATTGCACCAACCATTTTAGCGCTTATGGAAATCGAAAAACCAACGGCAATGACACAAAATTCATTGATTTAAATTTGAAAAAATTATGAAACAATTTTTACAGTTTATTTTGTTTTTTATTATTTCAACAACAATGCTTTTTGCACAAGGTGGTGCTACAACTTGTGCTGAACTGCAAATAAATTCTCAATTGTATCAATCTTGTGCAACTAGTGTTCCGTTTGCAAACCAAACTGCAACGAATATCGAAAATATATTTCCTAGTTGCTTTCAGGAATCCATTAAAGCACCAACGTGGTTTTTTATTAAAATTAAAAATTCTGGAACTATTAATCTACAAATTAGTCAAATTAGCAATTTGGGTAACGGAATTGATGTTGATTTTTGTCTGTGGGGACCGTTTACATCTGTCAATAATGTCTGTAGCCAATTGACAGTTGTAAATGAAGCTGATTGCAGTTGGCTGCCTGCAAATGTTGAGAATGTTACCATTTCAAATGCTGTACAAAATCAGATTTATATTCTATTAGTTGATAATTTTGCTCAGTTGCCTGGCACTATATCCATAGCACAAACTGGTGGAAGCGGAAGTTCTGACTGTAGTTTTTTGTCATCTGTTGCAATTAAAGATACGAATAATAACGAAATTATCCAGTTAGAGTATTGCAAGCCTGCATCAAAAGTACTGAAAGCTGTAGTTGATGTTACAGATTTTAATTCAAGTCCCAGCGATTTGCGATTTAATTATCGGTGGACAAAAGATGGAGTTGTTGTTCAGACAATTAGCAACTCAATTTTAAACTCAAATAATTTAAATACTTCTTTATCAGGTACATACAAGGTAGAAATTGCGGTCTATGACATTACAGACACGTCGATAAACATCAGTAATATTCCATTTCCGCTTGATCAGTCAGATGAAATTGATTTAAAATTTTTTGACACAGCAGTTTTAACAAATTCTGCCATAAATATTGAACAATGTGATTTTGCAACTCCAAATAACGATGGAATTGCTGTTTTTAACCTGACACAATATTACAATCAAATTACAAATTCTATACCCGGAATTGAATTAAAATATTATAAGAATGCCGCTTTAACGCAAGAAATTTTGAATCCAGCAGTTTTTACAAACACCATACCTTTTAATCAAACTGTTTATGTGGTTGGGAAAATTGAATCAAACCCAATTGATTGTTTCTCGAATACTGCAATTTTAAACCTGAAAATAATACCTACAAGTACGGCTACTTATCCAGATATTTTGGCGGTTTGCGCAACATTAAATCAAAATTATGGATTTATAGATTTTGAATCTCAAAGAATTAACATCAAAAACACTTTTTTTCCACTTTCGACCGTTGAAATTCAGTTTTATCTCACCGCGATTGATGCAAGTTTAGAACTCAATCAGCTTCAAAACACATCTCAATTACCTGTTGGAAACCGGTTGATTTATGCAAAAATAAAATCAGGAAATATTTGCAGTGGTGTCGGAACATTTCTAATTACTATCAAATCTAGTCCAATTTTAAATACAATTTCAACCGTAAATATCTGTAAAAGAGACACTTTTATACTAAATTCTAAAGATGCCGAAGCCGTTTTGAGTCAAGTCAATACGGTTGAAATAAGTTATTTCAGCAGTTTTGAAAATGCAAAAAACAATCTAAATTTTTTCAACAAAAATATTCCTTTTCCATTAAATGTTGGGCAATATGATATATTTGTTCGAATTTTTGATATTGTAACCCAATGTTTTTCAATTGTAAAATTTCAATTGAATGTTATTGAAAATCCAATTCTCAATAATAATCCTGCCACTTATGCGATTTGTGGCAATACAACTGGTACATTTAATTTGAATTCCAGACTTTTTGACCTGATTGGGAACAATGCTTATACAGTTCGGTTCTTTGAAACAATTCAAGATTTGAACAATAATACAGCCATTTCCAATCCAAATTCCTATAGTTCGATTTCAAAAACAATTTTTGTAAAAGCTTTCGGACCATCACCAACAAATTGTGCGTCTCAAACCGCATTAAAGTTAGAAGTAAATCCAAAACCTGGCAATAGTGTTTATCCGAGTCCGTTTTTGATTTGCGAAAATTCAGGATTTTCTACATTTGATTTAACGTCAAAAGAATTAGAAATGGCCGGAGTTTCAATATTTTCGGGTTTAGAATTCAAATATTATGAAAAAGAAATTGATGCTTTAGTGAACAATAACAACACAATTTCAAACCCGCAAAATTACACCAATCAAACAAAAAATTTTCAAAAAATTTATGTCAGAATCAATAATTTGAATCCGGTTTTGTTTTGTTTTTCAATTTTGGAAATCTCGATTTTTGTGAGTGAATTTCCCAAAAATAATTTTGACACAAAGCCCTATAAAATTTGTTTAAATCCGGACGGTTCGGTTGCTGAAGAAGCATTTGTAGATTCAAAATTAATTCCTTCAGATTATGATTTTTTATGGTTTAATAATTTTGATGCACTTTCAGGAAATGAACTATCGGGTCAAACCAACAGCACTTTTTCAACTCCGAATGAAGGCAATTTTTCGGTAAAAATAATAAGCAAATTATCTCCGGCACGATGCACAACCATTGCTAATTTTTCAACTAAAAACTTGATTAGTCCGCGAACTTTGAAATTCAGTCCAAATAACATTATCTCATTTTCGGGTGATAATATAATTTTAGCTATCGCAAATCCACCATCTGACGAATATGAGTATTTATTGAATTACGGTAACTGGCAAAGTGATAATAATTTCACAATCTATAAAGAAGGCATCAATGTGATTAAAGTGCGTAACAAATTTGGATGTAATACCATCGAAAACCAATTTTTAGTTGCCAATTTTGCTCCTTTTTTTACGCCTAATAGTGACGGTTATAACGATTTTTGGAAAATAGAAGGCGATGCAGCAATTGATATTACCAATACATATATCTATGATCAATTTGGTAAATTATTATATGAACACAAAAAATCAAGTCAGGGCTGGGACGGCACTTTTCAGGGACAGCAAATGCCAGCAAACGATTATTGGTTTAGAATTATTTATATCAATAAAAATGAATCTAAAGAATTTAGAAGCCACTTCAGTTTAAAAAGATAAAAAGTTTCTAAAATTTAAAACTGAATAATAGTTAAAATTTCTATAATAATAGTTTTACTATCATTTTTGAAATAAATAGTAATATATTTGCGTTTTAAGAAAATAAATTATGAAAAAATCGATTATTATTTTGATTATTTTAAGCTGTTTCCTGACAACCGATAGTTACGGACAAATAACCGTAGATTCTTTACAAATCAAAAGAGAATTTACAACAATTGAAAGTGCTTTAATCGATCCGTCTAAAGTTTTTCGTTTAAATTTAAGCAATAAGCCACTGAACTTTAACGATAGTATTTGGTCAAAATTTATAAATTTAAAATATTTGAATTTAAGTAATGATAATTTAAAAACCGTTCCAAGAGGTATACTCAATTTAAAAAGTTTAGAAGTATTAGATTTGAGTGGTAATGATTTTTATGTTTTGCCCAAAGGATTTTCTGGTTTAAAGAATCTGAGAGAAATTTATCTGAATAACGAAAAAAATATTAAACTTCCTGAGACGCTAGAAATATTGAGTAAAATGTCTAATTTGCGATCGTTACATTTAGAAAACGACAACCTTTTTAGCTTGCCAAAAGAAATCAAATATTTGAAAAATTTAAAAAATTTATATCTAAACAGTAATAAATTTATTACCGTTCCGATTCAATTACGAGGTTTAAACCACTTACAATATTTGGATTTAAAAGGAAATCCAATTAAAAGCAGTTTTCCTACTGAACAAAATTTGAATTTTGGATTTAAAATTAATTTATAATTTATAGCTATGCAGGCATTATTATCAAACGTTAAAATAATAATAAGCGATAAAATTTTTGTAAAAGATCCTGAAACTTCCGCTTTGGGAAAAAAAATTATAAATGAAAGTATAATGCTGATTGACGATATTGGTTTTGAGAATTTTAATTTCAAGAAATTAGGAGAAAAAATCGGATCAAACGAAAGCTCAATCTACCGCTATTTTGAAAACAAGCACAAACTTTTAGTTTATTTATCATCTTGGTACTGGAGCTGGATAGAATATCGGCTTGTTTTTGCAACCAATAATATCCAAAATCCCGTCGAAAAATTATTTAAGGCAGTAACAATTGTGACTGAAAAAATCGAAGATGACGCAACAACAGTGTACGTAAATGAAGCGATTTTAAACAAAATAATTATTGCTGAATTTACAAAAACGCTGCACACTAAAGAAATTGACGACGAGAATAAAGAAGGTTTTTTTTTAATCTACAAGAGAATTATAAATCGAATTGTCACAATAGTAAATGAAGTTAATCCCGACTATATTTATGCAAAATCTTTGATTTCAACAATTATTGAAGGAAGCCTGCACCAACATTTTTTACAGAAACATCTAAAAACCATAACAGACTGTAATGAAACGGTAAACCCAACTCATTTTTACCTGAATTTGGTAACAACAGCATTGAAAAATTAAGATATATGACACCATTAAAAAGATTAGTTGAACTTTTAAATTTAGACAGAAAAGATGTTTCACAAATATTTTTTTATGCAATTTTTGCAGGAATTGTCAGCTTATCGTTGCCGCTGGGAATTCAAGCCATAATCAACTTTATACAAGCTGGAAGAGTAAGTGTTTCTTGGATTGTCCTGGTTTTTTTAGTTGTTATCGGAGTTGCACTGGTTGGCATTTTGTCTCTGATGCAACTGCGAATCACAGAAAACCTGCAACAAAAAATATTTATACGCTCGTCGTTCGATTTTGCTGCAAGAATGCCAAAAATTAAATTTGAAGAACTTTATAACAAATATGCTCCGGAACTGGCAAATCGTTTTTTTGACACGATGTCGATTCAAAAGGGAACATCGAAACTTTTAATAGATTTTTCAGCGGCACTTTTACAGATTACTTTTGGGATACTTTTGCTATCACTGTATCATCCATTTTTTATTATTTTTGGAATAATGTTGTTTTTTTTACTTTATTTTATTTTTAAATTCTCCTACAATTCGGGACTTGAAACGAGTTTGAATGAATCAAAATACAAATATAAAGTTGCCAGTTGGATACAGGAAATGGCCAGAAACAGTTATAGTTTTAAAAATCAAGAAAATTTTGACTTCGCTCTGCAAAAAAATAATGGATTAGTTGGCGATTATTTGATTTATCGAGAAAAACATTTTGCAGTTATAAAACGTCAGTTTTCACAATTAATAATTTTTAAAATGATTATTACTGCAAGCTTACTGTCAATTGGTGGATTTTTAGTAATTAACCAACAAATGAATATTGGACAGTTTGTGGCAGCAGAAATCATAATTTTACTCGTAATTAACTCTGTCGAGAAGATAATTTTAGGCTTAGAAACTTTTTATGATGTTTTAACTTCAGTTGAAAAAATTGGACAGGTAACCGACATGCAATTAGAAGAAGAACTAAATTTTGAAAAAAAAATGTGTTTTTCAAATATTACTTTAGAGGTCGACAATTTAGAATTTAGTTTTCCTGGTTCGAAAGTGAATGTACTGGACAACATTAATTTAAAAATCGTTCAGGGTGAAAAAATAATTATTGATGGAAAAAACGGTTCCGGAAAAACAACGCTGATCAGAATTTTATCCGGACTATTGCAACCAACAGCCGGAAATGTTTCCGTAAACGATAGTACTTTTAGAAAAATTGACTTAAAACAATACCGATCACAAATCGGAACAATTGTAAATAGCGAAACACCATTTGAGGGAACGATATTTGAAAATATTACATTTAACGACCCAACTATTACCAGCGAAATGTTAAAGTGGGCAATTGATTCGGTAAAACTGTCCGCACTGATAAAAACATTGCCTTTAGGGCTGGATACTAAAATTTTTCCGGAAGGAAAACAGCTTTCGTCATCTAATTTGAAAAAAATACTATTGGCAAGAAGTATTATCAAACAGCCCAAAATTCTTTTTTATGAAGATCCAACAGATGATATGGACGAACATATTGCAACAGAAATTATTGATTTTATAACGACAGACAGCCACAACTGGACGGTTATCGCTGCTTCCAAAAATCCGTACTGGAAAACTAAATGCACAAGACAAATTACTATCGAAAAAGGAACTATAGCTTTTGATTCAAAAAACATAAAAAATGCTTAATATATCCAATAAAACATCTATTTCATTTAAATCATTAGAGAAATATTCTGCGATTAAAAGTTTGAGTACTCGTCCGCATTATAAAATTCTGAACAGAATTATCGCCGTAGTTTCCTTTTTTGGAATTGTGTTTTTATTTCTTCCCTGGACACAAAATATTTCTGGAAAAGGAGCCGTTACAACATTAAAACCCAACCAGCGACCACAAACCATTCAAACCGTAATATCCGGAAGAATTGAAAAATGGTACGTGAGAGAGGGTGATTTTGTTAAAAAAGGTGATACCATTTTATTTATATCAGAAATTAAAGAAGAATATTTTGACCCAAATTTGATTAAAAATACAAAAAATCAAGTTGATGCGAAAAAGCAGACCGTATCATCTTACAAATCAAAAATTACTACTTTAGATTCTCAAATTAGAGCGATTGAAAATGAACGCGTTCTGAAATTAGAACAGGCTCGAAACAAAATCAAACAGGCAGTTTTTAAAGTAAAAAGTGACAGTATGGATTTAGTTGCCGTTCGCACGCAGGTCAAGATTGCCAACACACAATTTAAACGTTCCGTTCAATTGGAAAAAGAAGGTTTAAAACCATTGACAGATGTTGAAGAAAAAAGGTTAAAACTGCAGGATGTGGACGCTAAATTAATTACTCAAGAAAATAAATTTTTAATATCTAAAAACGAATTTATTAATACAAAAGTTGAAATTAATCGAATTTCTGCCGAATATGCTGAAAAAAGATCGAAAGCACAAAGCGACCAGTTTACCGCACTGAGCAATCAGTATGATTCTGAAGCACAAGTAAATAAACTTGAAAATCAATTTGCGAATTACACAATTAGAAACGGATTTTATTACATTAAAGCCCCACAAAACGGGTTTGTGAACAGAGCCCTGCAATCAGGCATCGGCGAAACTGTAAAAGAAGGCACATCAATTGTTAGTATTATGCCATCAAATTATGAAATAGCAGTGGCAACATTTGTCGATCCAATCGACCTTCCGCTAATCAATAAAGGTGAAAAAGTCAGAGTTTGGTTCGACGGGTGGCCAACAATTGTATTTTCGGGCTGGCCAGATATGTCATATGGCACTTTTGGTGGAAGAATTGTTGCGATTGAAACCTTTATAAGTGATAATGGTAAGTACAGGATTATTGTTGCACCCGATCCGGAAGAAGCAAGATGGCCTAAACAATTGAGTATTGGTGCAGGAGCACAATCAATAGCGTTGCTAAACACAGTTCCGGTTTGGTTCGAAATCTGGAGAACTCTGAGCGGCTTTCCACCAAATTATTATAAACCAACAGACAAAATATCAAAAGATAAAAAATAATATGAAAAAATTAATTTTTACTTTTTTATGGATTCCTGTTTTGATTTTTGGACAAACAAAAAATTCAAACGAATTAACCTACAACGAATTTTTAGGTTTTGTAAAAAAATATCATCCATTGGTAAAAACTGCCAATTTGGAACTCAGTTTTGCACAAGCCAATTTGATGCAGGCCCGAGGTGGTTTTGATCCAAAAATAGAGGTTGATTATTCAAAAAAACAATTTAAAAATAGTACCTATTATTCTATATTGAATAGTAGTTTTAAAATTCCAACATGGTACGGAATTGATATTAAAGCTGGATTTGAGAATAATGAAGGTGTTTTTTTAAGTCCGGAAAACACGCTTCCAAATCAGGGTTTAACTTCTTTGGGCATTAACATTCCGCTCGGACAAGGCCTTTTTATCAATCAAAGAATGGCCGATTTGAGAAAAGCAAAATTGCAAATTCAGCTAAGCCAATCGGTTAGAAAATTAGACGCGATTTTGGTTTTGTACGATGCATCAATTGCCTATTTCAACTGGAAAAAAAACTACAACGAAGTGCAGTTGTATGAAACCTATTCTAAAAATGCACAAATTAGATTTAAAGGAATAAAAACGCTCATTGAACAAGGCGACCGACCAGCAATTGATAGTGTTGAGGCAGGAATAATTGTCAAAAACAGGTTGCTCAATCTTGAAGATTCCAGTTTGAAACTGATGAAAGCCAAGTTGGAGCTTTCTAATTATTTATGGCTGGAAAACAATATTCCGGTGGAACTTTCAGATGATTTAATTCCAGAAGAGAAATTAGAAAACACCATTCAAGAAACTTTAAAAACAAATAATCTGGTAAGTCAGGATTTTTCGATTACAAACCATCCAAAAATAAATGCTTTACAAAGCAAAATCGATATTTTGAATGTTGAAAGAAGATTGAAAGCCAATATGCTTTTGCCTAAAATTGATGTAGGGTACGCCTATTTGTCTGAACCAAGCACATTTAATAATTATAAATTTGAAAACTACAAAATAGGGCTGAATTTTTATTTTCCAATTTTTTTACGAAAAGAGCGAGGAGAACTTCAGATTGCAAAATTCAGGCTTTTAGAAACAGAACTAGCTTTAGGATTGGAAAAAATTCAATTATCGAACAAAATAACGGCTCAAAAAATTGAAATTACCTCTTTACAAAAGCAAAATTTGTTTATCAAACAATTGTCAAACGACAATCAAATTATGCTAAAATCCGAAGAACGACTATTTTCGGTAGGCGAAAGTTCGCTGTTTTTAATAAACTTTAGAGAAAACAATTTGGTTTTGGCACAACTTTCACAAATTTTGCTGGAAAACCGTCTTTTTATATCGAATTCAGAATTGTTTAAGATTATGGCCAATCCGGATTGATAACTACTGATTTTTAGCCCAAATTGTAATGGAAAGCCCACAGGAATTTTGGTCATTTTTTTCTTAATTAAAAAGAACGACCGAAGAAAGTTCCATTTTAATTTTAGAAAAATATACTAAAATGACGAGGACTTGAAATGTAAAGTTGGAAACTGCTCAAAAAAAATCTCAAAATTTTGTATCTTTGCTCTTTCATAATTGTAAAATTGCGTAATGATTATCCCAAAAACAAGAGAACAAATCGAATTAATGCGCGAAAGTGCACTTTTGGTTTCAAAAACATTAGGATTGATTGCCAGAGAAATGGTTCCTGGCGTTACTACTTTATATATTGACAAAATAGCGGAAGAATTTATTCGTGATAATGGTGGAATTCCGGGTTTCAAGGGATTATATGGATTTCCTAATACGTTGTGTGTTAGTCCAAATGCTCAGGTTGTTCACGGTGTTCCAAATTCAAAACCGTTAGAAAGTGGCGATGTGATTTCGGTAGATTGTGGTGTTTTGAAAAATGGATATTATGGCGATCATGCCTATAGTTTTGAAATCGGCGATGTAGCTCCCGAAATAAAAAAACTTTTAAAAATCACTAAAGAATCGCTATACATTGGCATTCGCGAATTTAAGGCCGGAAACAGAGTAGAAGACGTTGGAAATGCTATTCAAAAATATTGTGAGAGCCATGGTTATAGTGTTGTTAGAGAATTAGTTGGACATGGTTTGGGCACAAAAATGCACGAAGATCCAGAAATGCCAAATTACGGGAAAAGAGGTCGCGGGAAAATGTTTGTTGAAGGAATGACAGTTGCCATTGAACCTATGATAAATTTAGGAACAAAAAACATAAAGCATCTTAAAGATGGCTGGACAATTTTGACGGCCGATGGAAAACCATCGGCTCATTTTGAACACAATGTGGCGTTGATTAACGGCAAACCAGAAATTCTTTCAACGTTTGATTACGTTTATGAAGCTTTAGGAATTGTGAGCAACGAAGAGGAAGAGTTCAAACGAAATCTGGTTTATTAAATTTCTGTATCTTTATATTCCACTTCTGATGGCTTCAACAGGATCTAATTTTGAAGCTGAAATGGCAGGCAGAATTCCGGCAACTAATCCAATAACTGCTGCTAAGCCTGTACCTAAAAACACATTTTTATAGCCCAGTATAAATTCAAAATCCAAAACGTTGGTCATAATAATTGATATTATCCAAACAAAAATAAGTCCAATTACACCTCCAATAACGCATAAAATTACAGCTTCAAACAAAAACTGAAACAAAATAAACTTGTTTTTGGCTCCCAACGATTTTTGAATTCCAATCAAATTGGTGCGTTCTTTTACAGAAACAAACATAATGTTTGCGATGCCAAAGCCACCCACAAGTAGCGAAAATCCTGCAATAATCCATCCTCCCACATTCAGCTGAGCAATAATGCCGTCCAGTAAATCCGTAAAACCAGATAAGACATTAATAAAGAAATTGTCAATTTCAGAAGCTTTTAAACCACGAAAGTTGCGTAATTTTTGAGTGATTTCGCCTTTAAAAGCCTCCATATCAATGCCTTTTTGGGGTTTAATCAAAATTACATTTGTCAGCTTTTCGTTGTTGTCACCATACAATCTTCTAACAAAATTCACTGGCAAAAATGCCGAAGAATCGTCACTTTGACCAAATGTGCCCGCTCCTTTCTTCTTTAAAACGCCTATTACATTAAATTTTTGACCGTACAATCGAACACTTTTTCCAATAGGTTCGCTGTTATCAAATAAAGAAGTGGCAATTTCGTTGCCCAGAACAATTACCGGTGCACCTGAATTGCCTTCAGATTCATTATAAAAACGTCCTTTTTCAAATTCCAAAACTTGAATATCCGTAAATTCATGCGAAACCGGTGCAATATTTACGTCACTCACAGTTTTTGACTCAAATTTAATGGATTCCCTTTTGGTAAAAATCTGAAAAGCCATTTGCTCGGTATTGTTCAGCGCACCTTTCATATAAATATATTCGTCATATTTTACTTGCGGAAATTGCTGCCTTTTCCATGAGGGAATTGTTGAAGGACCAAAAGATCCTTTAAACAAATAAATAGTATTTTTATCCAGAGTACTCAAATCCTTCTTGATTTTTCTGTCCAGCGAATCAACAGCTGTTAAAACTGCAATAATT
>ENA-OFCF01000858-OFCF01000858.1-metagenomes-genome-assembly--contig:-NODE-858-length-12567-cov-5.485694_pt1 | contig 12567 bp, 12 predicted proteins | sample MGYA00153387_OFCF01 | MGnify analysis MGYA00153387
CCTGCCCGTGGTTTAGCGTCAAAGTGCCGCGCCGTGCGTGGCTGGCGGGGTCGGTGGTGAGGACTTGAAAGGTGAGCATGAAGGTCTTGAAGTTGCCAAATTGTAAGTTGCTTGGTATTGAGCTATGCTTTACTTTTGTCAATGTAAAGTGATTTTTACGCTTTACTTATCAGGGAGTGGATATGCAAGCTGGAGCTATCGTTTCAAGCAAAGGGCAAGTCACGCTGCCGGTGGCTATGCGTGCCAAACTGGGCATCACCGCCGGATCGCACATACAGTTTGAACTGCGCGGAGCAGAACTTGTCATTAAACCCGAACTGCCCATGAGCGCGTATCGAGGAATGCTAAAAGGCTATGACTTGGGCGATATTGAGCCTGAAAAAGAGGTTGATCGGACTTTTGAATGAACGTGGTTGACTCTTCCGGCTGGATTGAATACCTCACCGACAGCGCGCGAGCGGATCTGTTTGCAGCAGCCATCGAGCAGCGTGACCAACTACTGGTGCCCAGCATCGCCTTGTTTGAAGTCCACAAAATCTTAAGCCGCGGTTTGGCAACTGAGATTGTTGACCGCTGCTTGAACGTCATGCGCTTGGGCCGGGTGCTGGACTTGACCGACAAGCGAGCCATTGCAGCATCAAAAGCAGCCAGGCAACACACTCTGGCACTGGCTGACGCGGCCATGTACAGCATGGCGCAAGAACACAACGCAACTTTCTGGACGCAAGATGTTGACTATCAAAATCTGGCGGGAGTTCGCTATTTTGCAAAATCAAACTAAAACTGCTGCGAATTTCATAGCTGCTTGCGCCGGTATTTATTGGGCTACAGGCTTATTTTCCTTAGATTTAGCAGCATGCAGTCGCCGTAGCTAAAAAATCGGTAGCGCTTTTCAATGGCATGCTGGTACAAGCCCATCATGTGCTCATACCCGGCAAACGCACTGACCAGCATCATCAGCGTGCTTTTTGGTAAGTGAAAGTTGGTCAGCAGCACGTCGACCACTTCAAACTTGAAGCCTGGCGTGATGAAGATGTTGGTGTCATTGCAGCCGCCTCCAAATTTCGCGTAAGACTCCAGCGCCCGCACGGTGGTGGTGCCCACCGCCACCACACGGCCACCGCGGGCCTTGCAATCGGCGAGTGCTTGCAGGGTAGCCGCCGGGACTTCAAAGCGTTCAAAGTGCATCACGTGGTCGGCAATGTTTTCAGCCTTAACGGGCTGAAAAGTGCCCGCACCCACATGCAGCGTGACGCTGGCACGTTGCACGCCGCGCCCTGCCAGTTGGGCAAGCACTGCTTCGTCAAAATGCAACGCGGCGGTCGGCGCTGCAACCGCACCGGGGTGTTTGGCAAACACGGTTTGGTAGCGCTGCTCATCGTCCGCCGAATCAGTATGCGTGATGTACGGTGGCAAAGGTACGTGCCCGTTTTTCGCCATCAACGCATACGGGTCACTGCTTAATTTAAAGCGGTACAACGGCCCATCGGTATTCGGCCAACGGCCCAGCAGCGTTGCCGTAAAACCACCGTCCATGTGCATGACCGCGCCCGGCAAGGGCTTTTTGCTGACCCGCAGGTGCGCGGCAACTTCATGGCCGGATTCGGCATCAGGCGACAGCACGCGTTCTATCAACAATTCAAGCCGCCCGCCGCTGGCCTTTTGCCCAAACAGCCGCGCCTTGACCACTTTGGTGTCGTTGAAGACCAGTAAATCGCCCAGCTCCAGCAGGTCGGGCAGGTCGGTGAATTGGCGATCGATGGCTACAGGTGCGCGCGCATCAAGCAAGCGCGAGCCGCTGCGCTGCGCGGGCGGGTGCTGCGCAATCAGCTCGGGCGGCAGCTCAAAATCAAAATCGGCAAGCGTGAAAGTTGTCTTCATACGGGCACAATTGTCCCATGCCACCTGCCGCAACAGGCTCTGTCGCCCCAGTTAAAACCGCTGCACAAAAGGCGCTGGACAAGCTCGGCCTGCGCACGGGCATTGATCTGGCGCTGCACTTGCCGCTGCGCTACGAAGACGAAACCCGCATCACGCTGCTGGCCGATGCGCTGGACGGTGACACGGTGCAAATTGAAGGGCAGGTGACGAACAGTGAAATCACTTTTCGCCCACGCCGCCAGTTGCGAGTGACGATTGACGACGGCACCGACACCTGCACACTGCGATTTTTAAACTTTTACCCTTCGCACCAAAAAACGCTCAGCCTGGGTGCGCGCGTGAGGGCGCGGGGCGAGCTGCGCGGTGGATTTATCAACCGTGAAATGGTGCACCCCAGCTTCAAATTGGCAGGCGGTGAGCTGCCCGGCGCGCTCACGCCAATTTACTCCACCGTGGCGGGGTTGCCGCAGGCGTACCTGCGCAAGGCCGTGCTGGGCGGGGTTGCACGGGCTGACTTGAGTGAGACCATTCCATTTGCATATTTAAGCGAAAACCTCCCACAGCCAATGTTTTTACTGCGCGAGGCGCTACAGTTTTTGCATAACCCTACGCCTGACGTGGCGCCGGGTGCGCAGGGCAGGGCCGCCCCAACCGCGCGCAGCCCCCTCGGGGGGCAGCGAAGTACGCAAAGCGACGAGCGTGGGGGCTTCCTTGAGGCTTTTGAAGACCACAGCCACCCAGCGTGGCAACGTTTGAAAGCCGAAGAGCTTTTAGCCCAGCAACTCTCGCAGCTTGAAGCGCGTCGTGTACGTGCAGCCATGCGTGCTCCGCAACTACACGGCCGCGACCGCCTGCACGACGCATTGCTCAGCAGCTTGCCGTTTCAATTGACTACGGCGCAAAAGCGCGTTGGTGCAGAAATCGCGGAGGATTTGAATAAGAACCTTCCCATGCACCGCTTGTTGCAAGGCGATGTCGGTTCAGGCAAAACAGTGGTCGCCGCACTGGCCGCCGCACGCTGCATGGACGCAGGCTGGCAGTGCGCGTTGATGGCACCTACCGAAATTTTGGCTGAACAGCATTTCAGAAAACTCATCACCTGGCTGGAGCCACTGGGCATTCAAACCGCGTGGCTTACCGGCAGCCAAAAAGCGAAAGAGCGGCGCGAGGCTTTGGCAATGATTGCCAGCGGGCAAGCGATGCTGGTGGTGGGCACGCACGCGGTAATTCAAGACAAAGTGATTTTTAAAAACCTCGCGCTCGCCATCATTGACGAGCAACACCGCTTTGGCGTGGCCCAGCGCCTGGCCCTGCGCAGCAAAATGACTGCGGCGGACGATGCATCGGGCCAACGCGGTGGCGAGGAGCCACACCTTTTGATGATGACCGCCACGCCCATTCCGCGCACGCTGGCCATGAGCTACTACGCCGACCTGGATGTCTCAACGATTGACGAACTGCCACCCGGCCGTACCGCCATCGTCACCAAGGTTGTCAATGACAGCCGGCGTGACGAAGTGATAGAGCGCATCCGCAGCCAGATTGCCGAAGGCCGGCAGGTGTACTGGGTGTGCCCTTTGATTGAAGAAAGTGAAGTGCTGGACTTGACCAACGCTACCCAGACGCATGAAGCACTGACAGCTGCCCTGCCCGGCGTGCTGGTCGGCCTGCTGCATTCACGCATGCCCGTGGCCGAGAAAAAAGCCGTGATGGCTTTGTTCAACGACGGCGTGATGGCCGTGCTGGTCAGCACCACAGTGATTGAAGTCGGTGTCGATGTGCCGAATGCATCGCTGATGGTGATTGAACATGCAGAGCGCTTTGGACTCAGCCAACTGCACCAATTGCGCGGCCGGGTGGGGCGCGGCGCGGCGGCATCAGCCTGCGTGCTGCTGTACGCCACTGGCGATTCGGCGCGGCTGGGCGATACCGCCAAAGCGCGGTTGAAAGCCATGGTGGAAACAAATGACGGTTTTGAAATTGCCCGGCGTGATTTGGAGATTCGCGGGCCAGGTGAGTTTTTAGGGGCCAGGCAGTCAGGCGCGCCTTTGCTCAGGTTTGCTGACCTCGTTGTGGATGCGGCGTGGCTGGCATGGGCGCGCGGTTTGGCGCCTGTGATGCTGGACAAACATGCTGCTTTGGCAGCGCGGCATGTTTTGCGCTGGTTGGGGAGCAAAGGGGATTTTTTAAAAGCTTGAACAACTTTGGGTTGATTGCTTCTCCTGGACATTGACAATCATGGGTGCAGGCTCAAGACGCGCTGTCGTCTGTAAATACGTACCGTTTCATGAGGCTTGCCTGATTTGGCAGGCGTCGTTGGCCAATTTATAATCGGGGGTTCGCACACAGCATGGCCATGTCCCGCAGCATGTGCGTTTCTGAAATGCCAAAGCGATTGCGAAAACTGACATCGACAATTCCGTTTGTGCGCGGGGAGTGCTCTCCCTCAGCACCACGCATTTGAAGGATGCCTGCGGACTCCAGCTGTTCCAGACGCGCTTCCTGAGAATTGTCCAGGCGCAGATCTACCTTGTAACTTACCCGCATCCCGGAACCCGCATTGCTGGGGCAACTGGTTAAATAACCGCGTTGCGCATCCACACAAAAATCCAGCTGAGCTGCCATGCGGAACATCACCGTCCTCATTTTTTGATAACAGGCAGAAACATTTGCGCCAGGCATGACAACGGCTACCCGCAGATGGTCTTCTTCGTTGATCCATATCGACATCTGCTTTTCATGCGTATTGAAGACGCTTCTTCCCGCCGGCCAGTCTGCATGAATGCGCGCTGCAGCCATATATTTGTCTTGCGGCATGTCTTGGACTGGTGTGATCGTGCCTTGAAAGTCGGGCGCCAGACAGCGACATGCATGCGATATTTTTTCTTCTACGCTGAGCCGCTCTGATCTCGACATACCGGCTGGAAATGCATAACCCGCAAGATTACGTGCCATCCTGATTCTGGTGGAGATGACCGTTGCCGGATTCAGGCATGCCAGGTCATCGCGGTGAGCCATGGCCGGAGCCTGAAAACTGTCGAGGATGGGGTCGAACAGCTCGCGGAAAACTTCATAGCTCTGGAAATCAGGCGCATAGACGCCAACTGAACTGTCCGGATGGCGCAGGCCTGAGCGAATCACGTCCTCCAGCCGGCTGCCGTTGGGTGTTGCCCGCTTTGACAGCGCCGCCCTGTACGGGTCAGTCAGGTAGCGGGTTAATAAAGACACCGGATAGAGTGACTACGGAGCAGCACAGTAAGCGTCGGTTTCATGCTGGGAGATGACGGTTGCAGAGGTATTGGCCTGGACCAAAAACTCAGAAGCACCATAGTGATTTGGCCAGGCATTGGCCTGATTCCAGTCGTAGGTGTAACCCAGACGGGTAAAGGGATAGCCCGGGCCGCTCGGGCCACCCACCACGAAGGAGTCAGCCATCTGTTTAAGGACGTAATCTCGCACATCCTGCGCCCGGCTGGCCTGAATGCCGATGGTACAAACCGGGCGTTGCGGGCTGGATTCATCAATACCCAGGCAGGGCCTGTCCAGACGCTCACGCGCGACCTCCAGGGTCACAAACCGGGCTTTGCGGAATTGCGCAGGCGGGTCCAGCGGAAGGCCCAGCAATTGCTCCAGACGTTGACGCAAGGCATCACCCCGCAATCCCCAAGCGCGGCATCGTGCCTGCACTTCACCAGCCAGTGTGACCCAGATGCGGTCTGGCGGCGTGGTGGTGGTGCAGCTTGTTTCGGGGGATTTGCACGGCGTTCTGCTTTCGGTGACCCACGAAACGACGCGGACCCTGTCGCCAACCGGCAAAGGCATCAATGCAGTGACCTTGCGGGGACTTGCCACCGCAGCATCTGCAATCGCAGCTTCGTAGGCCGCATTTGGCGACATACCGGCTGGCGCAATGGCCGCGCAGCCAGAAAGGCCAAGTGCGGCCACCCACATCAGGCCAATGCCCACTCGGCGAAGATCACTGAGCAGATGTATGGTCATGCTTTTCCCTTCATAAATTCAAGTCGGTTACGCGAATCCGCAATAGCAGAAAAGAGCTGCGGCACCAGATTGGCATTAGCCAGCAGGCCGTTGGCTGTCAGGCGCCGCATCGCGGCAGCCTTGATGTCCGAGAGCTCTTTTTGTAATCCGTCAAGTTGATCAAGCGGAAGCAATCCGCCCGGCGATGCATCGATGGCACTGTCCAGAACCAGCACCCGTTCTATCAGGGCGACGAAGAATGCATCTTCTGTTTCGGGTTTGACTATCTCAGGTGGCGCCCCCTTAAACCACTTGAACATCACAATCAATGTTGATGCCACAGAAAGTATCAGGCCAAACAGCGACTCGACCTTCTTGAGGGTGGCCTGCGACAGAAACGGATTTTTACGGTCCATGAACAGTCGCGTGCCGCTGGACAGCGGGTAACTCGAGGATTCCAGAATCTTGTCTTCATCAAACTTCATCTTCAGGTGCATCTGGAGATCGGGGCTGTAAACGCCCTCCAGCACCTTGAACACAGCACGCGGGTCCAGATGGGCGTTTGCAACCAGTTGCAGATTGACGCCTACTGTCTTGACATCGCGAGGTGGCACCGGAGGCTGAACGCTGTACATGTAAGCCATGACTTTACTGTCAGCAGCCCAGCCCTGGCGCAATGCCAATGCGTTGGGAAAAGGGATCTCCAGCAGGCTGTAGCCATACTGCCTGACGATGTAGTCCGCGACGTTTGACGGTGCGAACGACGTGATGACAATCACATCGGGAATCTGGTCCTTGCGCAATGCCAGCAAGTCCTCCGTCCCCAGATTGGTTTCCACATAGTCCACGCCGTCCTGCATACCGGAAAATTCCAGTAGTTGTTTGGCAATGACCCGCGTGCCACCCTTTTTGCTGCCCAGATTGATGCGCATGCCGCGCATGCCGGCAATGTCCTTGATGTCAGGACGTACCAGAAAGTGCAGCAGCTCGGGTGCAAGGTTGGCAACATGAACCACATTTGCAAAGGGCAGCTCCAGGCCACCCTGTATCAGCGCAAAGTCCAGCTTGCCTTCAGAAACCCGGCTCAGCGCATCTTGCGAGCCCTCTGACGGCAGCACATCAAGACGCACCCTGTGTGGCAATACTTCATCGCGCAAGGCACCCGCCAGGTAGTGTCTGTTGCCCAGAATATCGCCACCCGTGATCTTCAGCGAATAGGTTCTGGGTAATACCTCATAGACATAATGTGCGGCGATACCCAGCAGGACAACGACCAGCAAAAAGGCCAGCGTCTTTCGCACGCGCTCATTGCGCTGCATGCGCTGGAGCCAGTCGTTCAGTATGCCGCGTGCTTCGTTGGCCATGGTGGTGAGAGGCGCTAGCGCACCGGTATGAAACCAGCGCGGTTCACGATGTCCTGGCCCAGCGGTGATTCCGCCAAAGCGATGAAGTCAAGCGCCTGCTGTCGCGCCACCCCGTAAGTCATGAGATACAAAGACCGTGCATAGGGGTAACGGCCACTGAGCACGGTCTCACGCGTGATCGGAATATTGTCAATTTCAAGTGAAACAATGTCGCTGTACGAACCGCTGTCGTCAGTCGCTACGCAACCTATGGCATGCGGATTCTGGCGAATAAATTCCAGCACGTCTTCCTTGGTTTTTCTGATGTGCGTTTTCAGGGACGGATCAGCACCGGCAAGGACAACCTCGCTGACAAAACGGCTGGTGGATGAGTCACGCGGGCGCATCGCAACCTCGATGGGGCTGGCAGCGCCTCCCAGCATCTTCCAGTTGTCAATTTTGCCGGTCAGAACGTCATGAACCAGCTCTTGCCGGAGTTGCCTGAGCGGACTCTGCGCGTGCACCACGATGGCAATGGCGTCTCTGGCAATCAGGTGGTTGTGGGCTTGCGGTACCGCTTCTGCGCCGTGAAGGTCGCGTGCCATGGCCGCAATGTCGATGGCATGTCGCTTGACGGCCAGCAGACCTTGCAATGAACCACCCCGTTCCACAATGACCTGCACGCCATACTTCTTTTCAAATTCCTTACCCAGTGCAATGTTCAGCTCATACATGGCCGACGTGCCGCCAACTAGCAAGGCGTTGTGCCGGACGGGGGCACGGCGAATTTGTACCCATTGCCATACGGGATACGCGGCAACTCCGGCAAGGGCTGCAGCAATTCCACCTGCAAGATAACGTCTGTTCATCGGGCAGCTGGCGCAATTGATGCAGCCGATTTGGCTGGCAGGGCAAAGACCGAATTGGATATGGGCGCAGACAGGTTGTTCACAAACTGCAAAAACTTCTGCACCTCGGGTGCCGGCTTTTCCCGCGTGACAAACATCAGCGGTGCCATCAGCGTGTAGCGGCCACTGAGGACGCTGTCCGCGCCCGCCATGACCTTGTCGACCGACAAAACCTTGAGCGCCTTGTTTTTGAGTGACTCGGTAGCGAGATACGTGATGCCCAGAGGGTCGGCTCCCACGCCGGTGATGCGCTGCTCCAGTTCTGCGTTGCGTGCTCTGGGTGTGAAGGTATCCGCATCTCCCAGCACCTTCTCGCTCCAGGTGTTGGTGATGCCGTCGCCGGGCGGACCAATGTAGACGTTGATGGGGGCGTCTTTTCCGCCGACCGCCTTCCAGTTGTTGATGCGGCCGGTAAAAATCTCGCGCAACTGGATGGCGCTCAGGTCGCTCACCGGGTTGCTGAAGTGAACGGCGGGTGCCATGGCGACCCGCCGGAACGGCACGTTAACCAGTTTCACGCCGCTCCGGTTGATTTCATCCAGGGTGCCTTCCGATGGAGCGCCGCTGACCATCGCCACATCAGCCGTGTTGTCTAGAAGGGTGAGATAGCCGCGCGACGTGCCACCACCACTGACCACCACTGTGCTGGAAGGGTGGTTGCGCATGTATTGTTCGGCCAGCGACCGCACGATGGTTTCAAAGGTGATCGAACCGCGGATGTGAACGGTGCGGTGGATGCCGCGGGTTGCAGAATCATTGGCCGCGAACGCCACACAAGAAAGAACTGGCAATAGCAGCGACAGCAAAATCGCACGCCCCCAAATTTTCCCCCGGGACATCAGCATTGCAGGACTTTTTGGTCGGTCGAAATTAGAAATTTCATTTTTTTCGTGAATTTTCGCGTGAAACGATTCAGATCAGGATTAATGACCTGTGCCGATAACTCCCTTTGTAAGCAGATATTACCGCGTTTGTACGGCCGTTCATCAAGACATTTGTTGTTGCCGGGAGGCGGCTTCGCGGCGCATTTCGATCGTTAAAGCGTGAGGTCGTAGTCCACCGTCATCGGTGCGTGGTCTGAAAAGCGCTGGTCTTTGTAAATGTGTTCGGTCCTGGCCAGCGCTGCCACGGCTGGCGTGGCCAGGTGGTAGTCCAGCCGCCAGCCGACGTTGTTGGCATAGGCCTGGCCACGGTTGCTCCACCAGGTATAGGCGGCGTCGGTGGTTGTGGGTTGCAGTTGGCGATAGACATCGACTTTCCCTGCCTCGCTTAAAAGTCGCGTCATCCAGGCGCGTTCTTCAGGCAAAAAACCACTGTTCTTTTTGTTGCCCTTGTAGTTTTTCAAATCAATTTCCTGGTGCGCAATATTGATGTCGCCGCACAACACATAGTCACGTTGTTGCTTCAAAGCCAGCAGATGCGGGAAAAACTCGGCCAGAAACCGGAACTTGGCCTCTTGCCTTTCAGGGCCAGACGAACCACTGGGGAAGTACGAGCTGATGACGGACAGTTTGGGGCACTGCTTGCGGCCTGGCCTGTCAAAGCGCAGCTCAACATAGCGGCCTTCAGCGTCAAACTCATGTGAGCCGTAACCGATGATCACGTCACTCGGCTCGTGGCGGGTGTACACGCCCACGCCCGAGTAACCCTTTTTCGCGGCAAACTGAAAGTAGCCTTTCATCCCGGCCAGCTCTTCAAACCTGCCCAGCATGTCAGGTGCCTGGGCCTTGATTTCCTGTACGCAAATACAATCCGGTTTGTAACTTGCCAGCCAGGCCTCCAGGCCTTTGCTGGTGGCAGACCGGATGCCGTTCAGGTTCAGGCTGGTTAATTTAAACAATGGAATCAACTCCTATGGTGGGGCAAGAAATTAAAAAGGGCAGTCCGGGCAGCACGCTGGCACAAGAATTTGTGCAGTTTGCCATTGAGTCTGGCGTGCTCAAGTTTGGCCAGTTTAAAACCAAAGCAGGGCGCATGAGCCCTTACTTTTTCAATGCCGGCCTGTTTGATGATGGTGCCAAGCTTGGCAGGCTGGCGCAATTTTATGCGCAGCAATTGCTGGCTGAAGAAGCCGCTTCTGACCTGCAATTCGACATGATTTTTGGCCCGGCTTATAAAGGCATTCCGCTGGCTGCCGCAGTTGCCATTGAGCTGGCGCGGCTGGGCCGCAACCTGCCGTTTGCCTACAACCGCAAAGAGGCCAAAGACCACGGCGAGGGCGGAACTCTGGTCGGTGCGCCTGTCAAAGGAAGGGTGCTGATTGTGGACGACGTGATGTCAGCCGGCACGGCGGTGCGCGAGTCGATTGCCATCATCCAGGCAGCAGGCGCCACACCGCACGCCGTGGCGATTGCGCTGGACCGACAAGAAAAAGCCATTGAAAACGGCGTGGATGTGCACTACAGTGCCGTGCAATACGTTAAGTCACAGTTGGGCTTGCAAGTCACTTCGATTGCCCGTTTAACTGATTTGCTCGATTATTTGTCGCTGCAAAAGAGCAGTGCGACTGAAGATGCAGAATTTAAAGTGACTTACGCCGCCGTGCTGGCTTATAGACAACGATATGGTGTAGCAGGAGAGTAAGACATGATTTTTAAGACACGATCAGCGTTGGCTTGTATTTTTGCAGTGCTGCTGTATGACTTTGTCTTGGCACAGGGTATTTACACCTGTGTGGATGGCAAGGGCCGCAAAATAACTTCAGATCGCCCCATCGCAGAATGTATGGATCGCGCCCAAAAGGAGATCAGTCCGTCTGGCACGGTTAAACGCGTGCTGGCGCCTCCTCCAACTGCGCAAGAGCGGGCTGCAATGGAAGAAAAAGAAAAGCTCGACGCTGATGGGCTCGCCAAGGCGGCAGAACAAAAACAGCGCGATCGCACCTTGCTCAAGCGTTATCCCGACCGCGCAAGTCACGACAAAGAGCGCACAGCGGCGATTGAGCTGGTCAACGATGCCATCAGCGCAGCCACCAAGCGGTCTGAAGATTTGGCAGGGCAGCGTAAAGGTATCAGTGCCGAGCTGGATTTTTACAAGAGCACGCCCGGAAAAGCACCACCTGCGCTGAAACGCCGGCTGGATGAGACCGACGGCAATATGGCTACACAAAAGCGTTTGCTGGCCGAAAAGGAAGCAGAAAAAAAGCGAATGACTGAGCGCTTTGACACAGAAGCGGCCAAACTCAAGCCGCACTGGGGCGTCGTGGAGGCACCCCTAGCCGCTGGGCCAGCCACGGGTGCCAAAAAGCCGTAAACAGCCTGACTTTTACCTTTTTCAGGTATTAAAAAGGCCTGTAGCCCGATGAATACGGGCGCAAGCAGCTCCTGATTAAAGAGCGGTTGCTGCCGGCAATCAGCCGATTTTCTTTTTCAGCAGCGCATTGACTTGGGCCGGATTGGCCTTGCCTTGGGTGGCTTTCATGGCCTGACCGACCAGCGCATTCATGGCTTTGGTGTTGCCTGCCTTGATCTCTTCAACGTTTTTGGCATTGGCGGCGAGAACATCGTCGATGATTTTTTCCAGCTCGCCACTGTCGCTCATTTGTTTGAGGCCTTTGGCTTCGATGATGGCGTCAATGAATTTCGCTAGATCGGTAAGTTGCTCGTGAATACGCTCGCACATTTCCTGAAAAACGGTTTTCGCACCTGCGTGAGAAATAGTGTTATCCAAGATTCGACGAATGAGCTCGCCCAATGCGGTTGGAACAGGCACTTCAACGTCGTCGATTCCCACTTGGAGTCGGTTCAAAAGTGCGGACACCTCGCCCAGCACCCAATTGGCTGCAAATTTGGGTGAGCCGCTCGTATTTGCCGCTGTTTCGAAATAAGCCGCAGTCGCCTTGCTTTGCGTCAGTTGCCCTGCATCGTATTCGGATAATCCGTAATCCGTGACAAACCGCGCCGCCATCACTCGCGGTAACTCACTCATCTCACCCCGCGTCTTCTCAACCCAATCCCGCCCAATCACCAGCGGCGGCAAATCCGGGTCGGGAAAGTACCGGTAATCCGCCGCGTCTTCCTTGCTGCGCATGGCGCGTGTTTCGCCTGTGTCGGGGTCAAACAGCACCGTCGCCTGCTGTATTGCGTGGCCGTCTTCAATTTGCTCAATCTGCCAGCGGATTTCATAGTCCATCGCCTGCTGCATGAACTTGAAGCTGTTCAGGTTTTTAATCTCGCGCCGTGTACCCAAAGCAGCGCCGGGCTTGCGCACCGACACGTTGGCATCACACCTGAAGCTGCCTTCTTGCATGTTGCCGTCGCAAATGCCAATCCAGGTCACAATTTTGTGTAGCTCTTTGGCGTAAGCCACGGCCTCCGCACTGCTGCGCATGTCAGGCTCGGTCACGATCTCCAGCAACGGGGTGCCTGCGCGGTTCAGGTCAATGCCGCTCATCCCGACAAAATCTTCATGCAGCGACTTGCCCGCATCTTCTTCCAGGTGCGCACGCACCAACCGCA
>ENA-OFCF01000860-OFCF01000860.1-metagenomes-genome-assembly--contig:-NODE-860-length-12563-cov-4.472418_pt1 | contig 12563 bp, 7 predicted proteins | sample MGYA00153387_OFCF01 | MGnify analysis MGYA00153387
TGACAATTTCCCGCCTTCACTGAACATTGTTAGCGCACTTGTAGCCAATGGCCAAACCGTGAACGCCAAGTTGAATCAGGCTTTGCTGGTTGACGCGCGGCCGCCTACCATCAAAAATCTTGCGCCACAAAACAACGAAACTGTACCCGCCGGTCCTGTTTCTGTGTCCGCAACATTTGACGATCGTGGTGGTGTTGGCGTTGACCCTAAAACAGTCAAGATCCTGATCAGCGGTCAGGATGTGAGCCGTGCGGCCAGTATTACCCCGCAATTTTTGACATGGCGCGGTGAGTTGCGTGCCGGCACGCACCAGGTAGAAGTTACCGCCTCTGACAATGCAGGCAATGCCGTCCGTCAAAACTGGGTATTCAATATAGCCAACGCCCAGACACCGGTTGCTGCAACTGCCTTGCCGCTTGACATCACCAGCCACGCCAACAATGCACAAATCAGTGGCGGAGCCATTACTGTGCGTGGCCGTACTGCACCTGACACGAAAGTAGATATTCAGACGCAGGTGGTTGCTTCGCTTGCCGGGATCTTCGGAATCAACCAGGCAGTAAGCAGTCAGTCAGTGCGTTCAGACGCTGCCGGAAATTTCTCCTTTACTTTCCAGGCGCAAATTCCGGTTCCCGGTGCCCGTTATGAATCAACCATCACTGCAACAAAGGGTGACCAGACACGTGAAACCAAGTTGGTGCTGTTTCACCAGCGTTAAGCTCTACCGTCCCCGCTTTCGCAGCAGATATTAAAGGGTGGCAGTAGCCGCCCTTTTTCATTGGCGACCAATACGCCCAATGGGGCATCGCACAAAGAAGTTTGCTATCGTCAACCCACCAGCCATGTCCAGATGGCAGTGGTGGATTGCTATATTTTCAATAGCATAATCCACCCGTTAAATGGCAATTCAACCAATAGCCCCAGCCGAGCCAGCCAACTTGCGCAACTCAAACTTTTGAATCTTGCCCGTCGACGTTTTGGGCAACTCTCCAAACACTACGGCACGCGGCACTTTAAACGCAGCCAGGTGCTTTTTGCAGTGCGCCACGATGTCTTCGGCCCGCGTGGTCGCACCGGCTTTCAATTCCACAAACGCGCACGGCGTTTCGCCCCAGCGTTCGTCGGGCTTGGCCACCACGGCTGCGGCCAGGACGTCGGGGTGGCGGTACAGCACGTCTTCCACTTCAATGGAAGAGATGTTTTCACCGCCGGAGATGATGATGTCTTTGCTGCGGTCCTTGATCTTCATGTAGCCGTCGGGGTAGCACACCGCCAGGTCGCCCGAATGAAACCAGCCGCCTGCAAAGGCTTCTTCAGTCGCCTTGGCGTTTTTCAGATACCCCTTCATGGCGATGTTGCCCTTGAACATGATCTCGCCCATGGTTTCGCCATCTTGCGGCACCGGCAGCATGGTGGCAGCGTCCAGCACGCGTACGTCGGCCTCCAGGTGGTAGCGCACGCCCTGGCGGGCGTTCAGGCGGGCACGCTCGCCGATGTCTAGCGCGTCCCAGGCATCGTGCTTGGCACAAACAGTGGCAGGGCCGTAAACCTCGGTCAGGCCGTAGACGTGGGTTAAATCAAAACCCAGCGCCTCCATGCCTTCAATCATTGACGCCGGTGGGGCTGCGCCTGCGACCATGCACTTCACGCCCCTGGGTAAATCCTTCTTAAGTGCATCAGGCGCGTTGACCAACATGCCATGCACGATGGGCGCCGCGCAGTAATGCGTCACGCCATGGGCGCGAATCGCCTCAAAAATCTCGGGCGCAGCCACCTTGCGCAGGCACACGTTCACGCCTGCACGCGCCGCCACCGTCCAGGCAAAGCACCAGCCGTTGCAGTGAAACATCGGCAGCGTCCACAGATACACCGGGTGCTTGGGCATGTCCCATTCCAGAATGTTTGACACCGCATTGGCCGCCGCGCCGCGGTGGTGGTACACGACACCTTTGGGGTTGCCGGTAGTACCGCTGGTGTAGTTCAGCGCTATCGCGTCCCATTCGTCATCAGGCAATTTCCAGGCGTAACTGGCATCGCCAGTGGCTAAAAAATCGTCATAGTTGATACTGCCAATGCGGGGGCTGTCGCCCGTGTAAAGTGCATCTTCAGCGTTGATAACCAACAGCGGTGCTGAAGACGTACGCAGCGCCAGTGCCTTTTGCATCGTGCCTGCAAACTCCGGGTCCACAATCACGATTTTTGCCTCGCCGTGGTCGAGCATGAAGGCGATGGTTTCGGCATCCAGCCGGGTGTTGAGCGCATTCAGTACCGCGCCTGTCACGGGTATGCCAAAGTGTGCCTCGACCATGGGCGGCGTGTTGGGCAGCATCACGGCTACCGTATCACCTTTGCGTATGCCATGCTTTTCAAGTGCACTGGCCAGTTGGCGGCAGCGGGTGAAGGTCTCCAGCCAGGAGCGGTGCAAACTGCCGTGCACTACTGCCAGTTTTTCGGGGTAGACCTCTGCAGTTCGCTCAATAAACGCCAGCGGCGACTGAGCTGCGTAGTTGGCGGAAGTTTTAGGCAAGTCTGCGTCGAAGATACTGGGCATACGTCTCTTTCAATTTAAAACTTACACCCGGTCACGGTGCGATATTTCAACCACCACGGCACGCACTGCCAGCTGCGCCACGAGGGCCTCGGCACTTGCGCGGTTTTTAGAGTCCAGGTTGGCATCCCATTCATCCAGCATATACACAGCCGCGTGGGTTCGGCTGACGATTTCCTGTAGGCTTTTGAGCTGCCGCTCACCGGATGAAAAACCGCTTGCAGTTGACGCATCATCGTCATCTGCTGTCGCGCATGAAAACGCAAACGCCAGCTTGTCACTGGTCGGCCAATAAAAGGCGTGCGAGCCCAATCGGGCTTTGAGTGCCACCAGCAGGCTTGACTTGCCCGAACCGTTGCTACCGCGCACCAACAGGCGGCCTGTAGGTTGTGCCTGGATGCGGGCCAGCGCGTCGTCAACGCTGGTGCAGGCAACCGCCTCTTGGCCATCAGACAAGATCACGCCTTCAAACCGGATACGCTGGTCAAAATTGGCGTCGGGCTCAGGCCGCATGGCGGCGCAGGCGCCCGTCATGCGCGTCCACACGGCCAGCAGGTCGTTCCAACCGCTGGCCAGGCCATGTACGTTGTATGACAAATCAATTTGCCGGGGCAGTGTGGCAGCCAGTGCAATCAGCATGCCGGTGTCTAGCACGTTGCGGCCAGCAATCCACGCCAGGTAGCTGAACACAACCACCAGCGCAAAGACACCGCTGATGGCAGCAATGCCTTCGCGCGCCAGAATCGCCCGAATTTGCGCGCCCAGCGCATCACGCAGGCGCTGCTTGAAGCCCGCATGCCACAAGCGGTAGTTGTAACGGTTGCCAGCGGTGATGTTGTCCCAGGCAGTGTAGGTGTGAGCCGTCATGCGGTTGGTGGTGCGTTGCTGCTCAACATAGGCTTTGGCCACCGGACGGCGCACCAAGTATTGCAGGCCTAGCAGCAGCACAAAAACAGCGGCATAGACACCGGGCAAGCCAGCATCAATGGCTAAGCCGAACACGATGGCGTTGAAAATCAGGCCAAAAAAGAGCTTCAAATCAGCCTCCAACTCATAGACGAGTTCAAAAAATATTTGAAACGCCTCATTGGTTAAAAAAGGTTCGACCTGCTCGCGTTGGGTTTTGTCACCCAGCAACGCTGGCATGCGGCGGTTGTCACGCGCAAAGCGCAGCATGTAACGGCCATACGCACCAAAGCCAGCCCGCTCGGCAAATATCCAGCTGGTTGCGCCCACAACATACGATGCCGATTGCGCCAGTACGATCCAGACAAAGTCTGAAATCAAAAACTCCTGGTCGGCCACGTCATGCCCGGCTTTGATGATGAGGGCGGTGGTGGCGGCGGCCAAGGCGGCCTCGACCACCAGAAAAAACAGCATCACGTAAAACGGGCGGCACAGCAAAAACCTGACAAAGTCCAGGTTTTTATAAGGTTTTTTCAAAATCATTTTTAACAGTGGTGCGGGCGTTTTACAACGTTCAGGCTTGAGAAGTTTAATTTCTTTAAATTATGTCAACCAACCTCAACGATTCATCGTTTAATAAAAGCTTGCAATGCTAAGGAAGTTATTTCATAGCGTAACAAGTCACCCGGTCAGCCCAAAAGCTGGCCTATTTAACATTCACAACCAAAGTGAGACACCATGAACAACGCAACCGCCAAGCCAAAGAAAAGCAAAAAACCAGCAAAAAAGACTCCAGCAAAATAAATTGCTGCGTTAATCCGCTGATTTTTAAAAAGCCCGCCTGACGCGGGCTTTTTTACGCCTGAAGGGCAAGCGGCATGACAGGTCAAAATAGCGCCATGGCGATTCCGCAATCCTTTATTCAAGAACTACTGGCTCGAGCCGATGTGGTCGACATCGTGGGGCGCTACGTTCAGTTGAAAAAAGGCGGTGCCAACTTCATGGGCTTATGCCCTTTTCATGGGGAAAAGTCTCCGTCTTTCAGCGTCAGCCCGGCCAAACAGTTTTACCACTGCTTTGGTTGCGGCAAAAACGGCAACGCCATCGGGTTTTTGATGGATCACGGCGGCATGTCATTTATTGAGGCGGTCAAAGACCTGGCCCAACAATATGGCCTGCAAGTGCCTGAAGACGATGTGTCCCCGCAAGACCGCGCCAAAGCCGCGCAAATGCGCGAGCAGCAAGCCACCCTGACCAGCGTGCTTGAAAAGGCGGGTTTGGCCTACATCAAGGCCCTGCGCAATTCACCCAAAGCGATTGACTACTTCAAGGGGCGCGGCCTGTCGGGCGAGATTGCCAAAACCTTTGGCTTGGGCTACGCGCCCGAAGGGTGGCGCAGCCTGGCCGGCGTCTTTCCTGACTACAACGATGCGCTGCTGGTGGAAAGCGGTTTGGTGATTACTGGCGAGCCAGGTGAAGAAAACGCGGCGGGTGAGGCCAAGCGCTATGACCGCTTCAGAGACCGTGTCATGTTCCCGATCCGCAACGTGAAGGGCGAATGCATTGGATTTGGTGGGCGGGTGCTGAGCGATGAAAAGCCCAAGTATTTGAATTCACCTGAAACGCCGGTCTTCAGCAAGGGACGCGAGCTCTACGGCCTGTTTGAAGCTAGAGGCGCTCTGCGCGAGCACGGCTACGCGCTGGTGACTGAGGGCTACATGGACGTGGTGGCGCTGGCGCAAATGGGCTTTGCCAACGCGGTGGCCACGCTGGGCACGGCCTGCACGGCTGACCATGTGCAAAAGCTGTTTCGCTTCACCGATTCAGTCGTTTTTAGCTTTGATGGCGACAGTGCTGGCAGGCGTGCGGCGCGCAAGGCGCTTGATGCTGCCCTGCCCTTTGCTACAGACGTGCGTACCGTCAAGTTTTTATTTTTACCCGCCGAGCATGATCCCGACAGTTACATCCGCGAGCATGGCAAAGACAGTTTTGCCGAAATGGTGGCCAAGGCGCTGCCCTTGAGCAAATTCATGCTGCAAGCTGCGGCTGAGGACTGTGACCTGGACACCGCAGAAGGCCGTGCCCACATGGCCAGCAATGCCCGCCCTTTGTGGACGCTGCTGCCCGATGGTGCGCTAAAACGTCAATTGCTGGCCGAGATTGCCGACAGGGTGTTGATTGATTTGCGCGATTTGCTCGAGCTGTGGCAGCCCGCAAGTAAATCAGGAGGCTATAAAAAAAATAACTACTCACGCTCGGATTCATTGGGTTACAGCCAAAAAATACTTCCTAAAACAGTTCAAAACCGGCAAAATGACCCGTTTTCAGGTTACCCAGATGATGTGGGCTACCCCGGCAGCCATGAGATGGATTATTCGAGCTCCGAACCGCATTTCTCAAAGCCTATCGTAGCCATCACGAAACCTTCACGCCGCATGGCAGGCCGCCTGTTGCCTGCCAGTCGTGAAGACCGCGTGCTGCGCCTGCTGCTGACCGAACCGCAAAGCTGGGACAAATTGACCAGTGAAGAGCACCACTTGCTGTGCGCTCTGCCCGCCCCGCATGGCCCCCTGTTTGCCTGGCTGGAAAGCCAGCTCCACGACCATGGCCCGCAGCCCTGGGCCGCGCTGCGTGAGGGCTTGCGTAGCCATGCGTATGAGGCTCATGCGATTGCCCAAATATCGCAAATTCCCGAGGGTATTGAGGGTGACTGGAACGAGGTGCGCAGCATCCTTGACCAGTTGCTCAAACTCAACCGACAGCAGGAAATGAAGGATTTGGCTCTGAGAGCCGCCACAGACCCGCTGGCCATGCTGCGCTATAAAGAGCTGGTCAGCGATCTTCAAAAATAAGTCCAAAATAAGCCATCTTTATCCGCCTAAAAAACAGGCAATAGGGTATAATCCGATTCTCAATACCGCAAGCGCGACAGCAGCACCTCCGGCATCGGCCTTCCGCAAAGCGGAAATCACTCATCAAAATGAGCTGGCCTCCGTACCGCAAGGACTGCACACCAAATGTTCGCCCAAACAGCTTGTGCCCCTGTAGTGACCTGCATTCAAATTTTTGCGTCTCAACGTCAAAAAAAGCTCGTTTCTGTTCAGTGAATAAAATTTTTTGTCAATCGGAGATCCGCTATGCCTTCGCAAACATCAAAAAAACCAGCCACAAAGCCAGCAACCAAAACTGCGGCGAAAACGGTCAAGCCAGCACCGATTGATAAAAGCAAAAAAGCCACCACATCTGTTAAATCAATCAAGGCTGCACAAGTTACAAAAACTGCAAGCAAGCCTGCCAAATCCGTTCCGCCTCCCAAGAAAGCTCCTGTAGTGCCTACCAAGAAAATTACTGAAACCAAGCCCGTAGTCGTTGACGTGGCTGTCAAAAAGAAACCTGGCCGCCCAGCCAAAGCAGCCGACACCGACACAGCGGGCGCCAAGCGTGGCCGCAAGCCTAAATCAGCTGGTGAAGGCGATGAAGACCTGTCGGACGTTGTTGCCGAGTTTGAAGAAGCGCCGGCTGCAGACACGACTGAAAAAGTCAAACCCCTGCGGATGAAAATCAGCAAGGCGAAAGAACGCGCCTTGATGAAAGAGTTTGGCCTGGACGAAACTGTGCTGAGCGAAGAAGACATTTTGAAGCGCCGCATGCGCCTGAAAGCGCTGATCAAATTGGGCAAGACACGCGGCTATCTGACGCACGGCGAGATTTCTGACCACCTGCCCGACAAGCTGATTGATGCTGAAACGCTTGAAGCGGTGATCTTGACGCTGAACGACCTGGGCGTGGCCGTGTACGAGCAAACGCCCGATGCAGAGTCATTGCTGATCACCAGCAACGCGCCAGCAGGCTCGACTGAAGAAGAAGCCGAAGAAGCCGCCGAAGCTGCGCTGTCCACCGTCGACAGCGAGTTTGGCCGCACCACGGATCCTGTTCGCATGTACATGCGTGAAATGGGTACGGTTGAGTTGTTGACGCGTGAAGGCGAGATTGAAATTGCCAAGCGCATTGAAGGTGGCTTGATGAAGATGATGGAAGCCATCTCTGAGTCCCCCGCCACGATTGCTGAAATTTTGCGCATGGGCGAAGATATTCGTGAAGGCAAAGTTGTTATTTCTACCGTGGTTGACGGTTTTACCGTAGCAGACGAGGCCGATGACTATGTGGCCGAAGAAGACTTTGACGAGTTTGACGAAGAAGACGATGACGATGGCAAGGGCGGCTCCAAAGCGCTGACAAAAAAACTGGAAGAGTTGAAAACAGAAGCCTTGAGCCGCTTTGACAAAATCGCCATTCACTTTGAGAAGGTTCATAAAACCTACGACAAAGAAGGCTACGGCACACCGACTTACATAAAGTCGCAAAAGTTGCTTAGCGACGAGTTGATGACTGTGCGTTTTACCGCCAAATCCATTGAAAAGCTGTGCGACTTGCTGCGCGGCCAGGTGCTGGACGTGCGCAAAAAAGAGCGCGAACTGCGCCGCATCATTGTTGAAAAATGCGGCATGCCGCAAGAGACTTTCATCAAAGACTTTCCGCCCAACCTGCTGAACCTGAAATGGGTTGAAAAACAGGTCGCATCTGGCAAGCCTTGGTCCACCGTGATGGCGCGCAACATTCCACCGATTCAGGAACTGCAAACCAAGCTTGGCGAGTTGCAGGCGCGTGTGGTGGTGCCACTTGCTCACCTCAAAGACATCAACAAACGCATGAACGAAGGTGAGACCAACTCACGTGATGCCAAGAAGGAAATGATTGAGGCCAACTTGCGCCTGGTGATTTCCATCGCTAAAAAGTACACCAACCGTGGCCTGCAGTTTCTTGACCTGATTCAGGAAGGCAACATTGGTTTGATGAAAGCCGTGGACAAGTTTGAATACCGCCGGGGCTACAAATTCTCGACCTACGCCACGTGGTGGATTCGCCAGGCGATCACCCGCAGCATTGCCGACCAGGCGCGCACCATCCGCATCCCGGTGCACATGATTGAAACCATCAACAAGATGAACCGTTTGTCGCGTCAGCATCTGCAAGAGTTTGGCTTTGAGCCGGACGCCAGCGTACTGGCCGAGAAGATGGAAATCCCGGAAGACAAAATTCGCAAAATAATGAAGATTGCGAAGGAACCTATTTCGATGGAAACGCCAATTGGTGATGATGATGATTCACACCTGGGCGATTTCATTGAAGACGGCGCCAATACCGCCCCGCTCGAAGCCGCCATGCAAGCCGGCCTGCGCGATGTGGTCAAAGACATCCTGGACAGCCTGACTCCGCGCGAAGCAAAAGTGCTGCGCATGCGTTTTGGTATCGAGATGTCTACCGACCACACGCTGGAAGAGGTTGGCAAGCAGTTTGACGTGACGCGCGAGCGGATTCGCCAAATTGAAGCCAAGGCGCTGCGCAAGCTCAAGCACCCATCGCGTTCAGACAAATTGCGTAGTTTTATTGACACGCTGTAACGCAAAAAACAGGTAAAAATGCACCAAAAACGCCTGCTGGCATGCTCGGCAGGCGTTTTTTTATGTGTCTTTCTTGCTGCAAGCCACTAAAAATTTGTGCTAACAGCTATAAAACTTGTAGCAGTTTGATATTTGCGCTATATTTATGTACAGGCTTGTATTGGCAGTCAGTTTGTGACTAAATTGTGAACATATTTTTTTGACAAGAGGAGATACTTGATGAGTGCTAAAGAAACCGCAGCTGTAGGTCAGTTGCTTGAACTGCTGGAATCACGTTACGCCCTGCGTGTAATGTGGGCCCTAAAAGACGGACACCCGCAAACCTTCCGCATTTTGCAAGACAGCATCGGCACCATCACACCCAATACGCTGAACACCCGCATCAAGGAACTGCGCGCCGCAGGCCTGATGACGCACGGTACATCGGGCTACATCGTGACATCGCTGGGTGCTGACCTGCTCAAGCGTCTGGGTGAGCTGCAGGCATTTGCCACCAAGTGGACGACCAACCTGAACAAAGCAGCTGCATCCAAGAAAAAGTAAATCGCGTTTTTGGTGGCAGTTTAAAAAAGCAGGCCTAGAGCCTGCTTTTTCATGCCCTTCTCGCCCTTGATGTGCTTTATGCGTTTTTATGAATAAGCTTATTGGCATAAGCGAAGAACAAAACTGTATTTTGTTTAAGTAGGCCGAGCAGTTACATTCTGTGGCTATGTTTGAATTCGTCCCGCCGTTGGCTTCCTCGTTTGCCTATATTTTTGCAGGTTTTGTCGTGGGTCTGGTGGTCGGGTTGACGGGTGTGGGCGGTGGCTCTTTGATGACGCCGCTGCTTATTTTTGGTTTCGGCATCAAGCCACATTTGGCGATTGGCACGGATCTGCTGTTTGCCGCCTTCACCAAGCTGGGCGGTACAGTCAGCCTGGCACGTCACCGCCTGATTGACTGGCCTGTGGTTGGCCAAGTGGCTTTGGGCAGCGTGCCGGCTTGCCTGGTCACGCTCTATGTTTTGCAGCAGCTTGGCCCCGCCAACCCGGCCACCCAGGCCATCATGACAACCACTCTGGGTGTGGCGCTGCTGCTCACAGCGGCTGCCACTTTGTTTAAAGCCGTTCGCGGCAAGGCCGTGCCCACACATATCGCACCTGAGCACCTGGAGCGCGCCACGCAAGCGCGCCACTGGGCACTGCCCGTGGTGTTTGGCGCAGTGATTGGCACACTGGTCACCATCACGTCGGTGGGCGCAGGCGCGATTGGCGTGATCGTGCTGATGCTGCTCTACCCCGCCTTGCCCTTGCCGCGCATCGTGGCGGCAGACATTGCTCACGCTGTACCGCTAACACTGGTCGCAGGTTTGGGTCATGCGTCGATTGGCTCGGTAGACTGGCTGCTGCTGGCCAAGCTGCTGGCTGGCTCGCTGCCCGGTATTTGGCTGGGTACTGTGCTGATGAAAAGAACGCCTGACCGGGTCATTCGCTCACTATTGTCTGTCTTGTTGGCTTATGCCGGACTCAAATTGATTGCTATCTAATTTAATCATGTATCAATACACCGACTTCGACCGCCAGTTCGTCAAATCACGCGCCAACCAGTACCGCGACCAGCTCACCCGCTGGCAAGCCGGTACGCTGCCTGAAGACGAATTTCGCCCGCTGCGCCTGCAAAACGGCTGGTATGTGCAGCGCTATGCACCCATGCTGCGCGTGGCTGTGCCGTATGGCGAGCTGAACACCGCGCAACTGCGTGTGCTGGCCAAAATTGCGCGTGACTATGACCAGCCGAACGCGGCTTTGTTGGATGAGGCACAGGCTGCGCAAGACAAGCTGGGTGATATTCCACTACCGAACGGCAAGTCGGTCAAAACCAACCTGACCAAAGGCTACGGCCACTTCACCACCCGCCAAAACGTGCAGTACAACTGGATTCCGCTCGACAAATCAGCCGACGTGATGGACTTGCTGGCCAGCGTCAACATGCACGGCATTCAAACCAGCGGCAACTGCATCCGCAACATCACCAGTGACGAGCGCGCAGGCATTGCGCTGGACGAGCTGGCTGACCCGCGCCCGTTTGCTGAAATCATGCGCCAATGGAGCACGCTGCACCCCGAGTTTGCATTTTTGCCACGCAAGTTCAAGATCGCCATTACTGGGGCACTTGAAGACCGCGCCGCTACAGCCTGGCATGACGTCGGCCTGCACATGCTTAAAAGCAACGATGGTTTGCTCGGTTTTAAAGTGCTGGTTGGTGGTGGCATGGGCCGCACGCCGATTTTGGCCACCACGATTCGTGAGTTTTTGCCGTGGCACCAAATTTTGAATTACCTCGAAGCCATCGTCCGTGCCTACAACCGCTTTGGCCGCCGCGACAACATGTACAAGGCGCGCATCAAGATTTTGGTCAAGGCTGAGGGTCAGTCCTTCGTTGACCAGGTCGAGGCCGAGTACAAGGACATCGTGGAGATTGACGGCGCGCCGCACACCATCACGCAAGCCGAGCTGGACCGTGTATCGGCTTCATTCGTCGCGCCTGATTTAACCTGCAACCGCAGCGATGCCGAAGCAAAAATCGCCAACATCCTGCGCGCCGCAGCTATTGACGACGTGGAATTTGGCCGCTGGTTGCAGCAAAACGTCGCCCCGCACAAAAATCCGGATTTACGCATCGTCACCTTGTCGTTCAAGCGCCTGGGCCAAGCCCCCGGCGATGCAACGGCTGACCAGCTTGACTTGGCCGCGGACTTGGCAGACCACTATTCAGCCGGTGAAGTGCGTGTCACACATGACCAAAACCTGGTGCTGCCGTGGGTGCGCTGTGACCAGTTGCCCGAGCTGTGGAAGGCCGCGCGCAAAGCCGGTTTTGCACGACCCAACATTCGCCTGCTGACCGACATGATTGCCTGCCCCGGCGGTGATTTCTGCTCGCTGGCCAATGCGCGCTCACTGCCGCTAGCCGAAGCCATCACCCCCGGTTGCCCGCATGGGCGCCGGGGGTGATGCGATATTTACGCTTCTGATAGCGCCGCGATGCCGGGCAGGACTTTGCCTTCGAGCACGGCCTGAGCACGACCCGCTACGAGGAAGAACGCCGCACGTTCGAGAAAATCGACATCGGCCCGCTCATTCAGCTGCACATGACGCGCTGCATCCTGTGCTACCGTTGCGTGTACGTGGCCGACCAGCTCACGCCCGACCGCGTGCACGGCGTGCTGGGCCGCGGCGATGCCTCGGAAATCGGTACCTACATCGAGAACATCATCGATAACGAGTTCAGCGGCAACGTCATCGACGTGTGCCCGGTGGGCGCACTCACCGATAAAACCTGGCGCTTCAAACAGCGCGTGTGGTTCACCAAGCCCATGAATGCGCACCGCGACTGCGCTACCGACAAGTGCAACGGCCACGTAACTCTTTGGTACAAAGGAAAGGACGTGCTGCGCGTAACCGCCCGCAAAGACGAGTACGGCGAAGTAAAAGAGTGGATTTGCAACACCTGCCGCTTCGACAAAAAGGAAACTTCCGACTGGACGCTGGAAGGCCCGGCGCACATCAACCGCGCCTCGGTTATCGCCCAAAATCACTACGAGTTGCCGGTGCTCAACCAGCAAGTCAGATCGGAAGAGCGTCGTGTAGGGAAAGAGTGTAGATCTCGGT
>ENA-OFCF01000861-OFCF01000861.1-metagenomes-genome-assembly--contig:-NODE-861-length-12563-cov-2.892789_pt1 | contig 12563 bp, 10 predicted proteins | sample MGYA00153387_OFCF01 | MGnify analysis MGYA00153387
TTCCAAAAGCTCCCCCAGATGTACCGCGACACCACCGCGGGCGGGAACGTCAGCTACTTCTTCAACCGCCGCAGCTGGGTCGGCGTCACCGGCTACGGCACCGACATCACCTGGCAGACCGGCGGCAAACCACTCGGCTTCCAGGAGTGGGCCCGCACCCCGTTCGGCGGACCCTTCGGCGCGGTCGGCATCAACGCCTCGTGGGGCAAGCGCTGGAGCGACCTCGGCGTCGAGGTCTCACGCAGCTTCGACTCGATGAAGGCCGCCAGCGGCAGCGACAAGACCGACGCGCGCGGGGGAGGCGGCTACGCGGCCATCTTGCGCCACACGGCCGCCTGGGGCCGCCACGAGATCGAGACGATCGTCCGCTACTACGACCGCAACTTCGCCAACCCCTACGCGCGCCCGCTCGCCGGCAGCGACGTCTACGAGGGTCAGCGCGCCCGCGACGAGGCCGGCTTTCGCGTCCGCTACACCGGCCGCCCGACCAAGAAGACCAGCGTCCGCGCCTATCTCAACTACTGGGTCGCCCCATCGACCAGGACCTCGCTGATCCACGTGCTCACCCGCGTCGAACACCAGGTCACCCGCTGGTGGACCCCCGGCGTATGGTTCGAGGCCCGCGACAAGAACCTCGCCGTCAACGGCCCCGGCAACTGCTACGGCGGCGACCCCGGCGTATCGAGCAACATCGACAGCGGCGACCCCGACAGCTTCGACCCCGCCGAGACCGAGGTCGACTACGGCAACCTCATGGGCGACCCCGCCGCGCGCTGCCCCGGCGAGAGCCTCAAATACAACATCCAGTCGGCCTTCTTCCCGCATCGCCGCGTCAAGATCGTCCCCCGCTTCCAGCACCGCTTCATCGGTGACCCGCGCTCGACCGCGATCGCCGAACCAATGGAGGGCTACCCCAAGCCCGACCCCATCCCGCGCAAGGGCTACCGCCAGGACATCTCCGCCTGGCTCACGATCACCACCCGCCCGATCGACGCCCTGCGCCTGCGCGGCCGCATGCGCTACCTCAACCAGGACATCGCCGACAACACCTACCTCGAGCAGAGCCTGTGGTCCTTCGTCGACGTCGGCTACCTGATCCGCAAAACCTTCCTCATCCAGGTCCGCTACGACCTCTACGTCTGGCTCGACAAACGCGCCACCACCCTGACGAGGATCCCCTCGCCCGAACATCGCCTCCTGCTGACGCTCGAGGGCCGCTTCTAGCTAGCGCGGCCCCTCTCGCTGTGACCGTGGGCGACCTCGCCCGCCGCCACGCTTTGTGATACGAACGCTGGCCCTCCTGCTGTTCCCGGAGCGCGCGGAGAACCTCGGCCAGTTCTCCGCCTACGATGTCGACCTCGGGCACTGGAAGAGTTTGTCCGCGGTCTTTCGTTCGTGTCCGTATCCTCGTCATCGACGATGCCCACAAAGATGTCTTCATCGCGAGTTGGCCGGACTCGCCAGGCGGAGTACCTCGGCTTCAAGGAGCGCAAGGCGGACGCCGTCGCCCTCACCTCGGTCGCGGAGCGGCTCGTCGAGGACCAATCACACGCCGGGCTCGCCAGGGTGCTGGAGCTACCCCTCCCCAGCCGGCGATCAAGGAGCAACCTCCTCACGCTGGTCACCCCAGGTAGCTCTCCGGGCGACGCCCGGGCCTTCATCACCCGAGCCTCGCCCTCGCTCCCTGAGCGCCCCTCACCAGCGAAACAGCAGGTCGAACACGGTGATGGCCGCCGCCTGGCGCCGCCGCTCCTCGTACGACACCGGTTGCGGCGGAGGCGGCGGCGGGGCCAGGACCCGCTGCCCGTGCTCGAGCCGGACCTCCTCGCCGAGCGCCCTGCCCCCCATGCGCACAAAGACCTCGATCGCCTGCAGTTCACCCGGGTCGAGCAACACGCCGTGCTGCACGCACTCATCGACGACCACGCCGCTGATCGTGCCGAAGTTCGTGCGCCGCATCACCTGCTGGCAGCGCGGGCATTCGCGGTACTTCACCGCCGCCTCGCCTGGCACCACCTCGCGCATGCGTGCACGCAGCTCGCCCATCGTCGGCGGTGTCCCTGTTTCGGGCTCATGATCGGCCACCAGCGCCTCGAGCTCGCCGGCATCGAGCCAGATCGCCCCGCACTCACGGCACTGGTCGATCTCGACGCCATGACCGGCGGTCACCATGTCCATCGCGCCGGCACAGCGCGGGCAGATCAGAGGTCCTGTGGTCGACCCCGACACCCCCGTCGGCAGCGGCATGCCGGTCAGTCCGTCCTCGTCCGTATCGGAGCGACCCGCGACCGGCACGTCGTTGAGCAGGCCCGCGAGGGACCGTGCGATCCGCTCGGCCCGCGCCTTCGACTCCGCCGTCGCCTGGGGTCGTCGCATGCCGCGACAGTATCGCAGTCGGCGGCCGGCCGCGTCTGTGCTATCTCCCCGCCATGGCCCCCGTGAGCCCGATCCCGCGCAGCTTTCGCCGTATCGCCGTGTTCTGCGGCTCCGCTCGCGGCGACGACCCCGTCCACGCCGAGGCCGCCCGCGCGCTCGGCCGCGGCCTCGCCGGGCGCGGCATCGGGGTCGTCTACGGCGGCGGCCGCGTCGGCCTCATGGGCGAGCTCGCCGAGTCCGCACTCGCGGCCGGCGGTCAGGTCCACGGCGTCATCCCCCAGAAGTTGCGCGACCTCGAGGTCGCGCACACTGGTTTGACCGAGCTGTTCGTGGTCGACAGCATGCACGCGCGCAAGATGTTGATGGCCTCGCTGTCGGACGCCTTCATCGCGCTGCCCGGCGGCTTCGGCACGCTCGAGGAGCTGTTCGAGGTCGTGACCTGGTGTCAGATCGGGTACCACCAGAAGCCCGTCGGTCTGCTCAACGTCGCCGGTTACTACGACCCGCTCCTCGCCTTCGTCGACCACGCCGCCGCGGCCGGCTTCATCCGTCCCGCGTACCGACCGATCCTGCAACACGCCGCGGACCTCGACACGCTGCTCGACCAGCTCGCCAGCGTACAACTGCCGCGCTTCGTCGCCCCCGCGCCCCCGCCCTGAGCCCGCCTGTCAGGCCCGGCCGGGCGCCGCCGATCTGGCGCCACCCATGCGCGACGAGCCCTGGCTACTCGAGCACGATCTTGAATTCGATGCGCCGGTTCCTGGCGCGGCCTCTCGCGTTGGTGTTGTCGGCGATCGGCTCGTCCGGACCGGCGCCGCGGATGTGAAGACGGTTCGCCTCGATACCCTTGTCGACCAGGTACTTCTTGACCGACTCGGCGCGGCGGCGCGACAGGTCGACGTTGTAGTCGCGGTCGCCGTCGCTGTCGGTGTGGCCGCTGATCTCGACGTTGACGTCCGGGAACTCCTTGAGCACCTTGACGGCGCTGTTGAGGGTCGTCGCCGAGTTGGACTTGATCGTGTCCTTGTCGACGTCGAAGTAGATGCCCTTGATGACGCCGCTAAACTTGGCGACCGCCTTGGGGACCTCATCCGGGCAGCCGTCGGCGTCCTGGTAGTTGTTCTTCGACTCGGGCTCATTGATGCACTTGTCATTGGCGTCGAGGATGCCGTCGCCGTCGGTGTCGGGCGGCGGGCAGCCGTCGGGCGCGACGCCAGCGACCTGCGGGCACTTGTCGACCTTGTCCTTGAAACCGTCGCCGTCGGTGTCCGGGCAGCCGTCGGGCTCGGTGCCGACGTCGTCGATGCACTGGTCGACCTTGTCCTTGAAGCCGTCCCCGTCGGTGTCCGGGTCCTCGGCGATCGGCAGCGGGCAGCCGTCGGGCGCGACGCCGGGGACCTTGACGCAGCTGTCGAGACGGTCGAGAAAGCCGTCGCCGTCGGTGTCGACGTCGAGCTTGGGGGTCGGCTTCTTGCGGTTGAGCAGCAGCGAGAGGCCGAGCAGGACCTCGACGTGGTGGGTGCGGCCCTGGTCGATCTTGTGCTGAGCCGTCAGGTTGTCACGCACGTCGATGCGCAGGGCCAGCAGGCGGTTGATGTAGAACTTCACACCGCCGCCGAAGTGGAGCGCGGGGTCCTGGTCGTTGCCGAGGCTGCTCTTGGTCTGGGTGCCCATGACGCCCATACCGACGAGCGCGAAGGGAGCGATGCGGTACGGCAGCTGGAGGAGGGCGTAGCCGCGAAAGGCGCCGATCAGCACGTTGGAGGCGCCGTCGCGGGTCTTGGTCGGCATGACGCCGCCCTCGACCTCGAGACCGAGGAACGACAGTGGGTAGTAACCGAAGCGCAGGCCGATGTCCGGCGCGATCTTCTTGAACTGCGTCCAGTTGGCGCCGTTGGTCGCGGCATCGGGCGCGTAGAGCTCGTGGTCGGCGGCCGGGAGCAGGATGCCGCCATAGATGCCGCCCTCCATCTGGTGGCGCGTCGGACGATAGCGCTTGATCCACTTCTCACGCTTCTCGTCGTCGACGTCGGTGCGGTCGACGTTGGCGTCCGGACCGGTGTTGGTCTCGGGACCCACCGAGGAGTCGGCCAGGTCGACGTCGCCGCCGCCGGCAGCGCCCGAACTCTTGGTGTCGCCGGAGCTCCCGGCGTCACCGGTGGTCCCTGCATCACCCGAGGCCCCCCCGGTGCCTATCGTGGCACCCGCCGAGGCGCCTCCTGTCGCCGGCTCGGCGGCGGATGCCTGCCCCGAGACGAAGATGAGCGCGGAGGCGGTGACCCATGGAAACGACAGCGAGGATAGCTTGGACAGCTTGGACATGATGCGATGGACCTGGGCCCGTTTGTAACCGGGTTCGTCCATTTTGCAAAGCTTGGTAGTCGGAGGCCCCCACGCTGCGCGTGGTCCAGGTCGCGCATTTGCACACGCACGTGAATGAACCCCGCGGACGGCGTTACGCGAGCTGTCCGTTCGGACAGGTGCGGAGCCGCAAACTTTCCCGTCCCCCCATTCCTACCGACATCGGTGGCCGACCTGACCTATTGTGCAGACTCCCGCAGCGGTCTGCTGGTACGATTCCGCCCGGCATGACAGCGGTTTTTCACGCGTATCCCGGTTGCAGCACCTGCCGAAGCGCCCGGCGCTGGCTCGACGAGCACGGCGTCGCCTACCGCGAGATCGACATCTCCGTGACGCCGCCAAGCGCTCGCGATCTGCGCAACATCCGCCAAATGGCGAAGGTGCCGCTGCGTCGGCTGTTCAACACCAGCGGTCAGGTCTACCGCGCGGGAAATTACGCGGCCCGCCTGGCCGAGATGGACGACGACACCGCGTTCGCCGAGCTCGCGGCGCAGGGCATGTTGATCCGTCGTCCGCTACTCGTGCTCGGCGAGGTCGCGGTCGTCGGCTTTCGTCCCGAGGACTATGCGGCGGCGCTGGCCGCCAGCACCGGCGGCGCATGATCGGAGCATGGCAGCGCAGCTTGACCCGGCCACGTGACCGGGTCACCGAGGACTCGCTCGACGACGGCGGCCGCGGATCGCGAGGCCGGCGATCACCAGCACCACGAGGCCGTTGAACAGCTCGCCGGTGCGCGTATAGGGGGTGAGATAGTCGAGGTCCATCAGCGGGACGTCAGCGACGAAGCCGGTCGCGGGGAGCGGGCCGGTCTGCGAGGTGTCGGGGTCGGTGACTTCGGTCTGGTGCAGGATGCGGCCGTTGGGGTCGACGTAGACGCTGGTGCCGGCGTTGACGGACCGCAGCAGCGCGCGGCGGTTCTCGATCGTGCGCAGGACGGCCAGGCCCATGTGCTGGTACTGCTCCTTCGACTTTCCGAACCACGAGTCATTGGTCAGGTTGACGAAGGCGTGGATGCCCCCGGCCGCGGTCGCGCGGGCGAAGCGGGGCAAGATGTCCTCGTAGCAGATCAGCGGGCCGAAGCGCTTGCCGTCGACGTCGAGCACGCCGGGGCGGTCACCCGGGTTGATGTACGAGGCGGCCGGCACCATCTTGAGGTACCAGGCCGGGTCGACCAGCGGCACATATTCGCCGAAGTACAGCGGGAACACCTTGTCGTAGGTGTCGCCGAGGTGACTGTCACGATGCAGCACCATCGCGGTGTTCCACGCGTAGGGGCTGGCCTTTTGATCCGAGGTGACGACGCCGAAGATCAGCGGCGCGGTGAAGTGCTGTCGTACGCGGCGCGGGTGCCCCTCGGGCAGGTCATGGCCGCCGCGGCGCGGCAGCGTGTGGGAGAAGGGATAGCCGGTCTCGCCCCACAGCAGCAGCTGCGCGCCCTCGGCCTCGAGGCGGGCGGACTGCTCCTGCAACCGTTGCAAGATGCCGTACTTGGCGCGCCCCTTGGACCACTCATAAATGCCGAAGTTACCCTGGACCACGCCGATCTTGACCCTCGGCGCCCCGGCGATCACGGCGTCGACCTGGGCCATGCGGATCGCGCCGTACAGCGGGGTGCCGATCAGCCAACCGAGGAACACGGCCGCCGCCGCGCGGTTGACATGTTTGCGATCGAACCAGTCGCGCAGCAGCACGTACAGGCCGGCGTTGATGCTCAGCTGGGCGAGGCCGATCGTGGTGACGCCGCCGATCTCGGCGAGCTGCAACCATAGCGGCTGATAACACCACATCAGCGCGAGGTACGACGGGAACACGTGCGGCAGCAGGGCCTCGCCGGCGACCCACAGCAGCGGGGCCAGCAACAGCACGTCGCGGCCGGTGCGGCGGCGCAGCCACACCAGCAGCGCGGCGGGCACGGCCCACTGGAGGCCCTGGAAGCCGGCGAACAGCAGGTGGATGAACAGCCGCGGCGCGGGTCCGAAGCCCGCGAACTTCTCGAGCAGCTGGGTCAGCCAGATGAAGCCCCAGAACACGGTGATCGTGCCGGTGAGCCAGCCGTACCAGAACGCCTTTTTGGGGGTCAGGCCCTCGATCGCGTACAGCCACGGGACCCAGCCGACGAGGCCGAGCCACCACCACGAGACGTCGGGCGAGCCGAGCACCATGCACGCGGCGCACAGCAAGCTCGCCAGGAGCCGCTTCCACCACGCGCGCACGACCTCCGGGGCCGGCTGCAGGTGCTCGGGCGTCGTCTCCACCGCTCAGGTCTCCTCGCCCGGCAGCTGGGCGCGGCGGATGAACAGCTCGGCGAGCTGCTCGTCGTCGGCGCCAGAGGGGCAGCCGGTCATCAGGTCGGTGCCCTTTTGCGTCTTCGGGAACGCGATGACGTCGCGCAGGCTGGTCGCGCCGGCCATCAGCATCGAGATGCGGTCGAGGCCGAGGGCGATGCCGCCGTGCGGCGGCGGGCCATACTTGAAGGCCTCGAGCAAGAAGCCGAATTTTTGTTGGGTCTGCTCCTCGGTCAATCCCAGGGTGGCGAAGATCTTGCTCTGTACATCGCTGCGGTGGATACGGATGCTCCCGCCGCCGATCTCGTTGCCGTTGAGCACGAGGTCGTAGGCCTGCGCGAGCACCTGCGCGGGGTCGGTGTCGAGCAACGCGACGTGATCCGCCCGCGGCGAGGTGAACGGGTGATGCGAGCTGACCCAGCCCTTTTCGGTCTTTTCAAACAGCGGGAAGTCGGTGACCCAGAGGAACTGCCAGGGCGCCTTGCCGGCCTTCTCGACCAGGCCGAGGCTGTCGCGCAGCTCCAGGCGCAGTGCGTTGAGCGCCTGGTGCGTGACGTGGAAGTTGTCGGCGACGATCAAGATCACCGAGCCAGGCCTCGCGCCCATGCGCTCGTTGACCGCGGTGATGGTGGCGGCGTCGAGGTTCTTGGTCAGCGGCGAGTCCCAGCCGCCGTCCGCTTGCACGCGCGCCCACGCGAGGCCCTTGGCGCCGCCGGACTCGCGCTTCTTGACCAGCGCGGTCAATTTATCGAGGCGCCCGCGCGTGAAGCTGTCGGCGTGCTCGGGGTCGACGCACAGGCCCTTGACGTGCTCGGCGCCGGTGAACACGCGAAAGCCGGAGTCGGCGACGGTTGCCTTGATGTCGACGAATTCGAGGCCGAAGCGCAGGTCGGGCTTGTCGCTGCCGTAGCGGGCCATCGCCTCGGCCCAGGTCATGCGCAGGAATTTTTCGGGCAGCGTGACATCGAGGATGTCGTGCCACGCGCGGCGCATCAGCGCCTCGATCGGCGCCTGCACGCGATCGGGCGTGGCGTAGCTGATCTCGACGTCGATCTGGGTGAACTCGGGCTGACGATCGTTGCGCAGGTCCTCGTCGCGAAAGCAGCGGCAGATCTGGAAATACTTGTCCATGCCAGCGACCATGAACAGCTGCTTGAAGATCTGCGGCGACTCGGCGAGCGCGTAGAACTGGCCGGGGTTGAGGCGGCTCGGGACCAGGAAGTTGCGCGCGCCGCCCGGGGTGTACTTCACCATGTACGGCGTCTCGAGCTCGAGGAAGCCGGCCTCGGCCAGCGTCATGCGCGTCAGCGTGGCGAGGCGCGAGCGCAGCACGAAGTTCTTTTGCAGCGAGGGCCGGCGCAGGTCGAGGTAGCGATACTTGAGGCGGTTGCCCTCGCTGGCCTCGAGGTCGGCGTCGTCGGCGACGTTGAACGGCAGGGTGTCGGCGCTCGAGAAGACCTCGAGCGTGCGCGCCTGGACCTCGATCTCGCCGGTCGGCATCGCCGGGTTCTTGTTGTCGCCGCGCGACACGACGGTGCCCTCGATCGCCACGCAGAACTCGCCGCGCAGGTCCTGGGCAGCGGCGTGCGCGCTGGCAGCGAGCTCGGGATCGAAGACGATCTGAGTGATACCGAAGCGGTCGCGCAGGGTGACGAAGATGAAGGCGCCGAGGTCGCGGCGACGATGCACCCATCCGAACAGGACGACGGAGGCGCCGACGTCGGCGTGGCGCAGGCTGCCGCAGTCGTGCGTGCGCCCATTCTCGAGCAAGCTGGACATGGGCGTGACTGTAGCCGTGGTGCGCCGGGGCGGGAAGACTGCTACAAACTCCCGGTGAACGGGGTACCGGCAGCGGCGGGCGTGGAGCTGGACCCGGACGAGCTGGCGCAGGCCAGCGAGCGGCTGGAGGGCGCCCGCGCCGAGGAGATCCTCGCCTGGACCTTCGAGCGCTTCGAGGGCCTGCGGATCGGCCTCAGCTCCGCGTTCGGCGCCGAGGGTTGCGTGCTGATCCACCTCGCCCGGCGGCTGGCACCGACGGTGCCGGTCTACACGATCGACACCGGGTATCTGTTCGCCGAGTCGGTGGCGCTGCGCGAGGCGTACCGGGCGATGGGGGCGGACATCCGCGTGGTCGAGCCGCTGATCTCGATCCGCACGCAGGCAGAGCGCCACGGGCCGGACCTGTTCGCGCGCGACCCGGACGCCTGCTGCGAAATGCGAAAGGTCGAGCCGATGCGGCGGATCCTCACCCTCGTCGATGTCTGGGTCACCGCGGTGCGCAGGGACCAGAGCACGACCCGGGCGCACACGCCGGTCGTCGGTACGGCCGAGCGCCCGGACGGCTCGCGGGTCGTCAAGGTGGCGCCGATGGCCCGCTGGAGCCGCAGCGACACGTGGCAGTACATCTTCGACCACGCCCTGCCCTACAACCGCCTGCTCGACGAGGGCTACGCGAGCATCGGCTGCGAGCCATGCACGAGGCCCGGCGGCGTCGAGGGCGAGGAGCGCAGCGGTCGCTGGGTCGGCCAGGCCAAGACCGAGTGCGGGATCCATCACCTGTAGAGGTCGGGAGCAGTTCATGCCGCTGCGCTTCATTCACTGCTCGGACATCCACCTGCTCGACCTGGCGGGCTCGAGCGCGTGGCAGTTCATCAACAAGCGCCTGACCGGCGGCGTCAACTTGTTGATGTCCCGCGGGCGCAAGCACAGCGGCGGTCTGTTCGACCGCATCGTCATGCACGCGCACGAGTTCGCGGTCGACCGCCTCGTGATCACCGGCGATGTCACCAACCTCGCGCTCGCACCCGAGTTCGCGCTGGTGAAACAAAAGCTGACCGACGCGGGCGTGCCGGTGACGGTCGTCCCGGGCAACCACGACACCTACACCCGCGGATCGGTGCGTAACCGCCGCTTCGAGGCGTTCCTCGGCGAGTTCATGGTCGGCGAGCGCGACGGCGCCGACTATCCGTTCATGCAGCGCTTCGGGGATGTCGCGCTGATCGGCGTGTCGACGGCGATCCCCTCGCTTCCGATGGTCGCCGTCGGTCGCGTCGGCGGCGAGCAGCTGCAGAGACTGTCGGGGATGCTCGAGCGCGCCGGCTCGGAGGGGCTCGCGCGGGTGGTGTTGATCCACCATCCCGTGTTGCCGGGGGTCGCCAAGCCGCGTCACGGGCTGCTCGACCTCGATGCATTTTCTAAAGTGATCGCGGCGAACGGGGCCGAGTTGATCCTGCATGGACACGAGCACCGACGGATCGAGGGCACACTGCCGGGTCCGGGCAAGCCGGTGCCGGTGCACGGGGTCGGCAGCGGGACCTACCTGTCGCAAGAGACAGGGAGGCAAGGGGCCTTCTCGCTGTACACGGTCGCGCCTGGCGCGATCACCCGCGTGTATCACTGGTGGAACGGGTCGGCCTTCGTGGCCGAGCCACCCGCTGCTTACTGAGCGCGGGTCAGCGGGTCCGAGAGCCAGCGAGCGTCCGTGTCGGCGCCGAGCAGCGCGGCGCGCAGATGGCCGACCAGGTGGTGCGATCCGCAGACCACCAGCTCGCCGCCGCTGGCGAGCAGCTCGTCGATCGCGACGCGCAACGTGGGGTCGTCGGGGTCGGGGAAGCTGCGCGCGCCGGGCGGAGTGTCGAGGACGTGGCCACCACCGGGGGGCGTGGTCAGCCACAGCGGGGTGTCGAGGGTGGTCAGCTCGCGCAGCATCGACGGGGCGTCCTTGTCGGCGAGGCAACCGAACAGCACTGCCCGGCGGGCCGGGTGCGCCCCCAGGTGCTCGACCAGCGCCGCGACGCCGTGGGGGTTGTGGGCGACGTCGAGGAGCAGGTGCCCGGCGCCGAGCGGCACGCGCTCGAGGCGACCGGGCCAGCGCACGTCGTCGAGGTCGGCGGCGGTCACAGTGCTGTCGATCACCCGCGCGCCGGCGAGGGCGAGCGCGGCGTTGCTGCGCTGGTGCTCGCCTGGAAGGCCCCGGGGCGGGTGCGCGAGCGGCTCGACGAAGCGCAGCGTGACGCCGAAGCGCATCGCTAACACCTGCAACACGGCACCGGCCTCCGGCTGCTGCGGGGCGCTGAAGGCCGGGGCGCCGTCCTCCATCACGGCTGCCTTCTCGCCGGCGATCGCGGTGACGTCGGGGCCGAGGTAGGCGGTGTGATCGAGGTCGATCGGGGCGAAGAGCGTGACCGCGAAGCGCGCGGCGCGGGTGGCGTCGAGGCGTCCGCCGAGCCCGGCCTCGAGCACCATGACATCGACGCCGACCGCCTCGAAGTGCAGCAGCGCGGCGAGGGTGAGGATCTCGAAGAAGGTCAGCGGCACGGGCATCCGCGAGTCGACGATCTCGACGTAGGGCCGGAGCTCGTCGTAGACCTCCGCGAAGCGCTCCTCGCTCAACGGCTGGCCGTCGATGGTGATCCGCTCGGTGACCGAGTCCAGGTGCGGGCTGGTGTAGCGGCCGGGCCGCAGGCCGAAGCCCTGGAGCAGGGCGTCGACCATGCGGGCGGTGCTGCTCTTGCCGTTGGTCCCGGTGAGGTGGATCGAGGGGTACGCCCGCTGCGGCGAGCCGAGCAGGTCCAGCAGCAGGGTGATCCGCTCGACGTCGGGGACCATCTGGTCCTCGGCCGGGTAGCGGGTGGCGAGGTCGGCCAGGACCCGCTGCAGGCTCATGCGGACGCTCGCTTGGTCTTGGGCGGCGCCTCGCCGAGCTCGACCCGCACGACCTCGAACGCGCCGTCAGCCTGCTCGTAGCTCAGCGTGGCGATCAGGCAGGCGTTCTTCAGGTCCGCGGACACCTGCTCCAGCAGCGCCAGGTCAGCGGCCGACCCGGTCGCGTGCAGCGCCAGGACGGGCGTCTTCATCGAGGTCTGCGCCCGGCTCTTCTCCCCACGGACCCGCTCCAGCACGACGGCAGCGATCGTCAGGCAGTCCGTCGGCGTGCTCTGCCCGCCGGCGTTCGCCGTGCACCAGATCGCCAAGCACCTGCCGAAGTTTCGCGCGCTCTACCCGAAGGTCTCGATCGAGCTCTCGGTGCCCGGGCCGGTCGAGACGGTCGACGAGAATTTCGACGTCAGCATCCTCACCGAAGGCCGGCGTCCGCTCGACGGCAACTTCGTCGCGCGGCGCCTCGCTCGCTCGGAGGTCGTGCTCTGTGCTTCGCCGGAGTACCTCGATCGCCGCGGCCGGCCTCAGCATCCGAAGGAGCTGGACGCGCACGAGGCGATGGTGCCGCCGTTCCTGCGCGAGCTCGTCCTGCAGACCAGCAGCGGTGGCGAGGGCGAGCTGCCCTTCGAAACGGTGACGCTGACGCCGAAGCGTTCCGGGCTGAGCACGATCCACACCGACACGATGTACGCGGCGGCGCTGGCCGGCCTCGCTGGGCTGGCGGCGCCGCTGCATGCGGGGCTGCTGCTGCTGGGGGCTGGGTCGATGGTCTGGCTGGCCGGCTTGGGAGGACGGTATGTTTCAGGGCGCATGCTGGGCACCGTGCTGGGGTTTGTCCTCGTGGCCGGGATGATTTTCTGGTGGGCGGACACCGGCCTGCAG
>ENA-OFCF01000862-OFCF01000862.1-metagenomes-genome-assembly--contig:-NODE-862-length-12561-cov-2.526707_pt1 | contig 12561 bp, 13 predicted proteins | sample MGYA00153387_OFCF01 | MGnify analysis MGYA00153387
CTTGGCCGCGAACCGACCGACGAGGAGCTTGCCGATGAAGTAGGTCTGCCCCATCGCAAGCTGGCGCTTCTGCGTCAGGCTTCCTACCGCCCAACCTCGCTGGATGCACCGATCAACGAAGGCGAAGCTACGGAATTCGGCGAAGTCATCAGCGACGAACGTGCGGTCAACCCGCTGGACATGCTTTCCGACAAGAATTTGCATGGCGAACTGGATGGCTTGCTATCGATCCTCGACGAGCGCGAACGTCGGATCATCGATGAACGATTCGGTCTCAATGGCCGGAAGGCGCTCACCTTGGAAGAAGTTGGCCGTGAATTCGGGGTCACCCGCGAGCGGATCCGGCAGCTTCAAAACTCGGCGCTCACAAAGATGCGCCGGGCACTTCGGAAAAAAGAAAAGCCGCTGCCCAAGCCAATCATCGGCGACTTCCTGGTAGCCTAACCTGTTGTAAGTGTGTGCTACAGCCGCGGCGGGGTTTCCCGCCGCGGTTTTTTTATGCTACAAGGTCGTCCAGCCGGTGACTGGCGATCTGATGAACCTCGGCCAGTGCGATGCGAATCTCGTCGTCCCGCGAATTCTGAACCCGTTCCTGAAATGCTTTCAGCACCCCCTCTTTCGTCGTCCGCCGCGCGCAGATGATGAACGGAAACCCAAACGTCTTGCGATAGTGGTCGTTCATCGCGGAGAAAATCTGAAATTCCGCATCGCTCAAGCGATCGAGGCCCAGCCCGACTTGCTCCCGCAGGGAAGATTCCGTCAGGTCGCCCGCCCGTGCTAATTTCCCGGCCAGATCGGGGTGAGCCATCAGCAGGGTAAGCTTTTCGGCTTCGCTGGCCTCGTCCACTGCTTGCCGCAGCGCGCGGCGCATGGCCTCAATACTGGCGAATGGCCGCTGACCGAGCACCTGCCGGGGAACCCAGTCGGAATGCTCGTAAATGCCGCCGAAGGTCGTTACGAACTCCTCATCAGACAGCGAATCGGGGAAGATCATCTTGCCCGAGTAAGTCCGCTGCTCGGAAGCATTTCAACCATGGACACTTGGGAACAGATTGCCGCTCTGCGTCGCGGCGGAGAGGACGCCGTCGTCATTACGATCACCGCCGTCCGCGGCAGCGTCCCGGGCCAGGTCGGCGCGAAGGCCATCGTCACTGCGGCGGGGCGGTATTCTGGGAATCTTGGAGGGGGGAAAGTGGAGGCCAAGGCACTGCTGCTAGCTGCCGACATCCTCGCTGGCGGACTTCCCTGCATCGCCGTTTCCTGGAATCTCCAGCGCGACGTCGGGATGACCTGCGGCGGAGAAATGACGTTCCTGTTCGAAAAAGTATCCGCGGCGAGGCCATGGCACATCGCGGTATTCGGGGCAGGTCATGTTTCGCAGGCGCTGATACCACTGCTAGCCACGCTCGCTTGCCGGCTGGATGTCTTCGATACGCGACCCGACTGGCTGGCGAGATTTCCTGACCATGAGAATGTCGGGCTCCACCGCGTCGGAACGTTGGCCGACGGCGTGGCACAGCTCAGTTCGCAGAGCTTCGTCCTCTGCATCTCGCAGGGCCATTCCCATGACCGGCCGGTCATTTCCGAAGTTCTCAGGCGCTTTCCGGGAATTCCCTTTCTGGGTGTGATCGGCAGCGCATCCAAGCGCGCCGTCCTGCTCCGGGACCTCCGCGAGGATGGCCTTAGTGAGGAGGTGCTCGCGGGAATCCTCTGCCCGGTCGGCCTCCCGATCGGCGGCAATGACCCGGCGGAAATCGCCATCAGCATCGCCGCCCAGCTTCTTGAGCGCCGCGGGTGAGTCCGAGGTTGTCCCGTCCCGGTCATCACGGGTAGCGGGAATTCAGCGCGTCATGACGCTGCCGGTCGCTAACTTCCATCAAGGTGGAAAATCATTGCAAGGAACGTCCCGGCCTGCCGGGTATTCAGCCCTATGAGGAAATCGCAACTACTCTTGGGACTGGCCGCCGCGCTGGTATTGCCGCTGTTTGGTCAGGAAGTGCCGAAAGTGCTCGCCATCGGCGCAAGCGCGCCGGATTTCTCGCTGCCCGGCACCGATGGCAAGACCTACTCCCTCGCCGACTTTAAGGACGCCAAGGCGTTCTGCGTCATTTTCACCTGCAACCATTGCCCCGATTCCGTCGCCGCCGCCGCGCGGACCGAGACGATTTATCAGGACTACAAGGGCAAGGGCGTCGCCCTCGTCGCCGTCAATGGCAACAACCCCGCCAGCCTCACGCCCGACGAGCTCGGCTATTCGCCCTTCGGCGATTCCCAGGAGGAAATGGCACCCTTCGCCAAGGACTACGGCTGGACCTTCCCCTACCTCTACGACGGCGAGACCCAGGCCTTCACCACCGCCTGCGGCGCACAATCCACGCCCCACGTTTTCCTTTTCGATGCAGAGCGGAAACTCCGCTACACCGGCCGCATGGACGACGGCGGCCGCAATGCCGGCGCTGTCGACAAGAGCCACCTCCGCGATGCCCTCGATGCCGTCCTCGCCGGCACCGAGGTGAAGGAGGCCGTCACCCGCTCCTTCGGCTGCTCCACCAAATGGCTGTTTAAGAAAAACAACGTCGCCGCTGACCAAGCCGCTTGGGAGAAGCGCCCCGTCACCGTCGCCGATCTTGACGAGGAGCACTCGAAAAAGCTGCGTGCGAACGCCTCCAAGAACGTCCGGCTCATCAATTTTTGGTCCACCACCTGCGGTCCGTGTGTGAAAGAGTTCCCCGATCTCGTGGACACCTACCGTCGCTTCCAGAACCGGCCCATGGAGTTCGTCTCCATCAGCCTCGATCCCGGGGATCTCCGCCCCGCTGTCGCGAAATTCCTCGAATCCCGCCACGCTGCCCTGCCTCCCTCTACCGCCGAGTCCATCAAGGACGAAGGCCGCGAGACGAACAACTATCACTGGACCGGCGGCAACCCCGACGCCATGGCTCAGGCCATTGACCCCGAGTGGTCCGGCGCCCTCCCTCACACCGTCCTCGTCGCCCCCGGCGGCAAGATCCTCTGGCGTCACACCGGCGAGTTGGACATCGTCGAAGTCCGCCGCCAGATCCTCAAAGGGCTCGAGTAGCGGCCCACGGCCAGCCATGGATTTCAATCAAGGTCAGTTCAACTTCGATGCCAAGGGCTCGGAGGATGGCTTCCGGAAATGGCGGGAGGAACTCGATGCGAAGAAGCGCCTCTTCGAAACCCGCTGGGGCGTCATTCTGAACCGCCGCGTGCGGGTCACCCTGGCAGACTTCGTGAAGCCGCTGACGGGCGTCCTCGAATGGGTGAATGATCCCAAAAAGGGCCCCGACCAGCCGCCCGTCTTCCGGCTGAAAGGCGTGGAATTCCGGGTCGGCGACATCGAAAGCATCGTCCAGGAGGACCCGCGCTGAGGGGCATCCGGGCATTCGGGGAATTCCGGGGAGAGGTGCCGCTCACACCGCCGTCCACGTCTGCACCGGCCCCGGCGCGCTGCGGCCCTTGCCATTGATGGCCACCAGCCACAGCTGGTAGAGCCCGCCCGGCGTGAAGGTGATCGTCGCCGGGATGGTGATGCTGACCACGCCCGGATCCGCCGTGACGAGCAGCTCCGGCATCGCTCCCGGGCCCACGCGCCACGCTTCCAGGCGGGTGCCGCCCGGTGGCAGTGCCGTCGTGGAAATCGTGCGGGTCGGCCCGTTCCAGGTCGTGTCCAGCGGCGCGGCCGGCACCTGTTGCGGCGCGTTCCGCAGGATGTTCACATCCCACAGCGTGTCCACCCGCAGCGGCGTGCTCCCCCAAGTGACCATCCCTTGGCCGAGCAGGCTGTAGAGCGCATTCGCCGCGGAAATCCGGAGCGCCTCCTGCGCCAGCCGGGCGTTTTCCAGAGTGCCCTTCGCGGTCGTCTGGCTGGTGCGGAGCGTGCGCGCCGAGGTGGCGAAGGTCGTCACCGTCGTGCCCAGCGTGACCAGCACCGGCTTCGCCACCTGCGCCGTCAGCCGCACCCCGAAGTCGCGGAGCGCATCCAGTTGCTCCTCGCGGGTGCCCAGAGTCAGCGTTTCCCGGCCATTGGGTAAAAGCGTCAGATACGTCGGCCCTTGGTAGGCCACCTGGCTGCGGATCGTGGTATCCCAGGTTTCCAAAACGCTCGCCGTGTCCGCATCCGGCGAGCGCGTCAGGCTCGCCATCTTGTCATCGAAGGCCAGCGTCGTGGCTGGCAGCGCCGCCTCCGCATTCGCAATCACCGTTTCCCCCGCCCCCCACTGGATCGACATCCCGGTCAGCGTCGCCAAAAGCGGCCCGAACGCAGGGATCGCCCCCGCCGCCGTCGTCGCCCGCGGCAGCGTGTCCGCCAGCACCTCGCTCATCAGCGGGTAGCGCTCGGCAGTGGCGGATGCGAATTGGTTCTCTGCATATTTGGATGGGGTGCTCGACATGGTAATGGGGTGGTTTGTGGTGTTTTGTTGATGGGAGAGTGGCTTGGAGGCGGGATATCATGCAAATTGCACCCCGGAAGGCTCCGACAAGGGTGACGGAGCAGTGCCGCACATCCCGGAAGGCTCCGCCAAGGGTGACGGAGCAACGCCGGATGCCGCGGAGCGCTCCGGGCAGGGTGGCGGAGCAGCGCCGCGTGTCCCGGAAGGGGGTCGGAATTTTCCGACAACGTTCCGGGAACTGCGCGCTTCACCATTGGTGGGTATCCAACAGAACCGCCCGCCCGCGGCAAGCTCAATCCGCTAGGGCGGCTAGGGCTCCCCCGGACCGCCATCGAGGATCATGGCATCGCCCGCTGGTCCTGGGGCCGGACGTCTGCGCGACGGCTTCCGGGGTGCCGCCACCAAGGGCGCGGTGAGTTGCTCGTAGAGGGCGAAGAGGTATTCCACCCGCTGGCGGTCGGTGAGGAAGGGCTCTTTGCGGTAGGGACGGTCCACCGATTTCTCGGAGGTGGTGCCCTTCCATTCTCGGGAGAACTTGATGGATCGGTGGCGGATTTCGTTCCAGGAGAGCATAAGTGGGGGGCAGCTAAACGGCGCGGAGGGAGGGCGGCGAGTTATTTTCCGGGGGCTGGGAGGTTGTTCACATTCGCTTCCCAAAAGCGCTGGGTGATTGCCTTCCCGGCGGCGGCGTTTCAGTTTCGCAGCCACTCATGGCCGTCGAAGCAAAAGCACCCCCTTCTTTCCGAAAAACCGCCGAGCTCCAGCGTGGGGCGACGGCGGTGGATGACGTCACCCGCGCGCTGCCACATGCGCTCGGGCCGGAGAAATCGCTGCTTTCCTCGATGTTGCAGGACCCGCAGGAATACATCGGCGTGGCGATCGAAGAGAAGCTGACGGCGGACCATTTTTACCTGCCCTCGCACTCGACCTTGTTCGAGTTTCTCATCGGCCTGTTCGAATCCGGCACGGAGATCGAGCTGGTGTCGCTGGTGCAGCGCTTGCTGGACCGCGGCTTGCTGGACCGGGTGGGCGGGCCGTCATCGCTGACGGATCTCTATACCTACGCGCCGAGTCCCGGGCATTTCCGCCATCACTTGCAGCATGTGAAGGATAAGTTCGTGCTGCGCTCGATCATCCAGAATTCCAACGAGGCGATCGCCCAGGCCTACGACGCGCCGGACGAGGTGGCGGCCCTGCTCGACTCGGTGGAGGCGAAGGTGCTGGCGATCCGCGAAGGGTCGGAGACGAACAAAGCGCCGACGATCAAGCAGTCGGTGAACGAGGTGATCGAGCAGTTCCAGGCGCTGCTGACGGGGGAAAAAGGGGCGCAGGGGATTTCGACGGGCTTCGAGGAGCTGGACCGGATGTGCAGCGGGCTGAAGGCTGGGGAGATGTTCGTGGTCGCGGCGCGGCCGTCGATGGGCAAGACCTCGTTCATGATGAACATGGTCGAGCACGTCTGCATGGACCAGGGCAGGCCGTCGATGGTGTTTTCCTGCGAAATGAGCGCCTTCCAGCTGGTGCAGCGGTTGGTATTCTCGCGGGCCAAGTTCGCGATGAGCCAGCTTTCCCGCGGCTACACGCCGACCAAGGGTGACCTCCAGCGGATCCAGCGGGCGGCCTTGGAAACCTCGTCGGCGAAGCTGTTTATCGACGACACGCCGGGCATTTCCATCAACGAGCTGCGGGCGAAGGCGCGCCGGAAGAAACGCGACGAGGACATCCAGTTCATCGCGATCGACTATTTGCAGTTGATGAAATCCCGCACCAAGCAGGCGGAGAATTCGCGGGAGCGGGAGATCGCGGAAATTTCCGCCGGGATCAAGGGGCTGGCGAAAGAACTCGGCATCCCGATCTGCATCCTCGCCCAGCTTAACCGGGGTCCGGAAAGCCGGACCGGCAAAAACGTCGGCGTGCCGCGGATGTCGGACTTGCGGGAATCCGGCTCGATCGAGCAGGACGCGGACATGGTCGGCCTGCTCTATCGGACGGCCTACTACGCCGAGGACGAGGAGGCGAAGGAAGCGGAAGCCGGGAAAGCCGAGCTGGTGCTCGCCAAGAACCGAAACGGCGAGACCGGCCACATCCCGCTGACGTTCATCGCGGATCTGATGCGCTTCGAGAGCGGCCCACCGGCGCGGGAAGAGGGGTGATCCAGTTTTCTACTGGCCCACGGCGGAAATAAATGTTGCCCCCACCATCAGAATCCACGCGACCATCCTGCTTTTATCGCTTGCAGGCGCCAGCCGCTCTGCAGTCTTCGGAAAGGAAAACATCAAGTGACGGCAAACCAGATAGGCGAGGAAGAAAATCCATGACACCGGCATGGCCCATTGGAAGACGGGCTCCTCAGCGACAAGCATCGAAAGGAACCCGTAGGCTGCGCCCTCGCCGAGCATGTGCCACGAAACCGGCTTTTTCTCGCCCGGCGTGCGCGGACTCGATGAAAGGGATGACATATGTAGGTGGTTGCTCTGAGTGATAGGCGGCGACCACGGCAGTCGCGAGTTGGCGTCGTTCCGCCGGAATGACGCGCGGAGTTCACGGTGATCCGTTCGAGCAATTCGGCCATCGTTTTCATCCCAAAAGTCTGTAACTCCGCCTCGCAGCGACAAGGGCTTTCTCTCTCTCAACACTTTCAGAACGGCTTCTTGCATATCATATCACACCTGCGTCGATTACCCACGGGACAAGGGACGAAGTGGCTTGGAGCACCTGTTTCGTCGTTTTCGGAAGGCTGCGGAGTCGGGTGCGCATTTATCTGTTCATCAGATTGATTCGCGGCGACCGGTGATCGCCGCTACTTTCACCTTCTCCAACAACGCGGGATCCGCCTCCAGCGCGTCCGCCACGGCTCGGATGACGTCGAACGTGGGGCGGGAGACGTGGGGCTCCATGCCTTCCACGTCGCGGGAGATGGTTTCCTCCTCGATGCCGAAGAGGCGGAGGAAACGGGTGAGGATCTCGTGGCGCTCGATGATGGCGATGGCGATGCGCTGGCCTTCATCGGTGAGGATGGTGCCGCGGTATTTCTCGTGGTTGACGAGGCCTTCCGCGTCGAGGCGCTGGAGCATGTTGGTGACGCTGGCGTGGGAGATGCCGAGGTTTTTCGAGATATCCACGGCGCGGGTTTAGCCCTTGTCCTTGATCAGATGGAGGATCTGCTCGAGGTAGTCGTCCATCGCGATCGAGCCGCTGGTGCGCCGGGGTGGAAGCGTCTTGAGTCGCGGACCTAACGATTGGATTTCGGGAGGCAAAGCTCGGTTTTTCGATAAAAACTCGGCGTCGAGCGGGGTGCGGGGGGGCGGGGCCGCTCTGTCCTCATTCGCTGGTCTGAATAGCTTCAAGCGAAAGCAGCGCTTGCTTCCGGACCTGCGGGTTGGGCTCGTTTCGGGAGATATCATACAGCACCTCGGTGACGTGAACGGTGTGATAATTCCGCAACGCGGCTGCGGCGCCACGCCGAGCCCGACCGGTGGTAGCGGCTCCGGTGCCGGCCGCTGCCTCCGTGAAAAAACTCTCCAACGCGGGATTCTCGGCTTCGCTGAGTGCATACATCAGGCCGTCCGTCTCCGAATGCAATGATCCCTCCGGGTCGGGGTCTTCGCCGGACACGTTCAAGCGGCGGAAAATTGCCAGAATATCTTCCTGTTCGCCTTTCCGGACCAGCGACAGGGCGGCCGCACCTACCAACTGGTCGGAGATCGGAAGGCTCTCGTGGTTCACGATTTGACGGGCGGCCTCCATGAAATCGGCCGATTGGAGGGTGGAGAAAATCTCAATGATCCGCTGCCGGGTGCTGTCGTTAGCGGGATGGTCATAGGCATCTGCCAGCTTGGCCAGTTCTTGCGTGCCCGCATGGAGTGAGAACCTCGCTTTGACCGCATCTACCAGATCACCGTCGTCCGCATTTAAAACAATCCGGGTCAGTTCCGCCCATTCCTCTGGCAAAGGTGCCCGCTCATGCTCGGTGGAAAGCCGTTCCATGGTGAAGGGTGTGCTGAAACTCGCCCGCTCGGCGGCGGGGTTCCGCGTCAATGGAATCGGGGAACCCGCCGATGTATCCTTGGCCCTGTGAGAGCGGTTTTCGATGCGGACTGCCGGGTTTGCAGTTTGCGGCAGTGATTTCCACAGGAGTAGCGCAATCGCTGCGACCATAAGGCCGGAGACCAGAGTCCAATTCCTGCGGGACATCATCGGGCAAATTCTCAACTGAAGGCTGGACCGCTCTTAGTTCTGGCGGCGAGAATAAGTCCAGGTTGGAGGGCCGAGGAGTTCTGCTTTCCCTCTCGCTTCCATCAAGCCCTTGGTGCCTTCGAAGACAATGAACCGAGTTTCAAGGAACTGACCGCTGCTTTCGCTGGAGGTTTTCCCATAGACTTCCATGTCGAATCCGGAAATCGTCCCGCCGGTCGTCCACGGAGTAACCGCGCCTTCACCGTCCCGCAGAATCTGGCTCTTGAAAAATGGCCAGTAAACGCCGGAGTTCGTGCTCATCGCCCGGATAAACCAGTCCCGAGGAACGTAGTGGAAGAAACGAGCGTCCGTTTCGCCGTCCGCATGAGAGGCTGAAAGAAGGCGGATGGCGCAACCGGCGGTAGTCGTTTTACTCTCGCTGCCCAAGATGCCGTCCAAGGAGTCGCCGCCTTTGATGCCTGTGGAAACTCGGCTGATTGCTCCGAAGTTCACACGGTCGTCGTCATAAGCTGGTGCCTCAATCGCTGGATCCAGCGCAACGTAACGATTCACCCCTCCCATGGAACGCGCGGCTTCGTAGCCTACATTGGCACCCCACGAATGACCGACCCAGTGAACATTCCCGCCCGGGAAACCCTGACCCCTGAGAAGCTTGGCCAAGTTTTTGCCCAGATTTAAGAAATAGCGACCTGCCCCCAAATCGAAGTAATCGCCGGAGGCCCCGCTCGCCCAGTCCATGGAGACCACCTGCGTCGGTCCCGCGCCGGTGTTTACAACCTGGTTCATTTGCCGGAAGGAATTCTCTCCGTCATTTTTTCCGTGGGCGAGAACCCACAGATCTCCCGCAGGGTTCAGCGTGGTCACAGGATCTCCTGAAGAATCGCACAACCGCGCCGATTTGAAGGAAGCGGAGACTTTAAGGGGTTTGTCTATAACCCCTCCAAGCTCCCCCGCGCCCAAGACGATCTTGAAGTAGTAGGTCTCATGGGTCAGCGGGACATTGATGATGGAGTTGAACGATGTGGGCTTCCACTCTTTGCCGGGAGTGCGTGGACTTGGAATTTCTCCACCCACCTTGTAGTAAATCTCGGCGTCGCGAAAAGTCCCGCTGGCGTTGATCTCCATCCCATAAAAGCATCCCAAGCCTACCTGGCGTTCCCCCCAGCCGCCGTTTCTTGCCGCAAATTCCGGCACTTTCACCTGCAGATAGATCGGGACCGAACCCGAATCCGGCCGCTCCAAGGTCTGTGCTTCAGTCTCGAAGCTGACGTAGCGGCGACTGCTGGATCTTAGCGAATCCTTCAACACTGGCGGACGCTCAACTGGCGATTCGCTGTCAACGTAGGTCCGATTGGACGATGTTCCTTTGCCTGGACCAGGATCCACGACGAATCGCATCTCGGGTGAGACCTCGCCATTTCTGTCCACTCCGGCATTCCAGGTGATCCGCTTGTTCGTGCCCGTCGTCATCCCCGCGCCGAACGCTCCACTCAACGAGGCGGTCGGAACCTCAAAAGATGCCCCGTCGTCGCTGGAAATGCGCACGCGCACCGTCACGGGATCGGACGCATCCTTGAGATGGTAGTCGATATCGACCAGTTTCGTCCCCGGCCGCTGGATGGCACGAACGTTGGTGACGGTAGCTTCTGCTCCGGACTCCCCCGTCATCAGGACTAACAAAAAAGCCGCGCAAGCGGCTGGCGGGGCGAAAGGACGGGGCACACGGGTGGAACAGATCATGATAGGTAATGGTAAATGAGAGGACTCAGGGAGCTTCGTCTTCAGACACGCCGTTCCCGCAGAGAGCTAGGTTCGGAATCTCTCCACGTCAACAGACCGATTTCTTATACACTGCTGTTGGTGATTGTGAGTCGGGCGGACCCTGCTGGGCAAACATCGTTTCGCCTATCTGGGCGCGGTAGGGGAAAGCTCCGCTTTCCGGTAAAGTTCGGCGTTGGAGGCCTGGAACTCGGCCTTGAGCCGGACGCGGAGCGTGGAAAGATCGACCAACCGCCAGCCGGTGAAGGTCCAGAGGCCGTCTTTACCGTCGTGCTCGATGCCGGCTAGCAGATGCACGGCGTGGTCGGTGATCTTGAGGGTTTCGTTTTTAGGCTCGAAATAGAAGGTGCGGAAGGTGCTGGCGGCGGACCCATGTTCCACGAGTTTGGGGTCCAGATAGAAGACGGCTTTCGTCGCCAGATCGACGATGCGCAGATCGGGGTAGCCGGAGCGCTGGTGATCGCCGGAGCGGTTCGGCGGGACTTCGCAGGAGAATCCCGGAGTGACATTGATGCGGGCGAGGAGGCCGTCCTCGAAGAACTTCGAGGCTTCATTGATGCGGCGCAGTTGGCGGACGGGCGAGTCGGGCTCGCTGAGTTCCGCGAGGGTTGAAGCGAGGGCTTTTTCGATCACGGCGATGACGCGGCGGTGGGCATCGCTGTCATCGAGCGGCAGCACGTTTTTTCCCGAGCAGGCCTTGGCGACGGTCGCGAAGGCGAAGGTCCGCTCGGAAAGATTTTCACCTAACAACGAGCGGACCAGTTCGGAATCCGGATCGGCCGCAAGGGCGGGAGGCGCGGCGGAGCGGGGTTTTAAGAATGCTGCGACAAGGACTGCGGCGGCGAAGAGCAGCAGGAGAGAGGCACGGAGGTGGATGGATTTCATGGGCGTCGGGTGCGGTGCCAGGCGGAGGTATCGGGACTCAGCAGTGCCTCGACGGGATGATCTTCGAGGGTGTGGGTCGCGACGACATGATCGAGCAGGACCAGTGAGGCGACCGCATCGAAGAGCGCGTCGTGCCACGATTTTTCCGGGACCAAGGCACGGACGGCTGGCGTCAGCTCGAGCGCTTCGCAAAGGGCGCCCAGCGAGTGGTCGGCCAGTCCCGGCCAAGCGGCGCGGGCGAGCAGGAGCGTGTCGATCCATGGTCCGAAGCCATGGCCGGGGAAGGCGCGGAGGAATTTTTTCTCGGTGCCCTTGCCGTGGGCCACGACCACCGAGGCGGCGAGATGGCGCTTGAGTTCCGGCCACAGCATCAGCAGGGCGGGGGCCTCGGCGAGCTGGGCGGGGCCGATGCCGTGGACTTTCCTCGCCGCCCAGTGGATCGGCTGGTCGGTATGCAAGTAGGAGGTGAACTGCGCCCCATGCCCGGTGCCGCAGGCCCACGAGGCGAGGCCGATCTGCACCGGGCTGTCGGTTTTCCCCCGCGAAGCACCTGCCGATTCGAAATCGATGGCGGTGAACTTGCAGTGGCGGAGCAGCGGCATGTGCCGCAATCGTGGCCGACCGCGCGGATCACGCAAGCCCGGCGCGCGCCGTGGCGAAGCCGGGCTTGATCGTCTCGAAAATCAGCCTGAGGCGCTCGTCATAGGGGGCGAAGGCGCTCTTCACGGCGTTGAGCGAGAGTTTTTCCAGTTCGTCGAGGCTCAGATCAAACAGCTCGGTGGCGAGGGTGGTCTCGCGGGTCATCGAGGTGTCGCTCATCAGGCGGTCGTCGGTATTGAGGCAGACGCGGAAGCCGCTGCGGAAAAAAATGGCGAACGGGTGATCCTCCAGCGCCGCGCAGGCACCGGTGTGGAGATTGCTGAGCAGGCACATTTCCAAAGGCACGCGGCGGTCGAGGACATATTGGGCGAGGCGGCCTAACACCATCTTTCCATCCGGCCGGACTTGGATGTCCTCAACCAGCCGCGTGGCATGACCGAGGCGGTGGGTGCCGCAATACTGCAGTGCCTGCCAGATCGATTCAGGGCCGTAAGCCTCGCCGGCGTGGATGGTGATGTAGAAATTCGCGCGCTCGATGGCTTGGAACGCGGCGACATGTTTTTTCGGCGGAAAGCCGAATTCACCTCCCGCAAGGTCGAAGCCGACAACCCCCAGGTCGCGATTCCGGATGGCGAGTTCGGCGGCTTCCAGCGAGTCGGTCAGGTGACGCATGGCGCAAATAATTAAG
>ENA-OFCF01000865-OFCF01000865.1-metagenomes-genome-assembly--contig:-NODE-865-length-12549-cov-3.136626_pt1 | contig 12549 bp, 13 predicted proteins | sample MGYA00153387_OFCF01 | MGnify analysis MGYA00153387
GTGCGCAGATTGGAGCGATCGGCACGCACGTCAAGCTCTCCGTCGGCGTCGTCCGCGCCCCCGAGCACGGGGAGGACGCGGCGACCCTGGTCCGCCGCGCCGAGACCGCGATGTACAGCGCGCGGGACCACAACGGTGGACCCGTGCTGTGGGAGCCGGCCTACGAGGTGCAGGGCACCCGCCGGCTGGCCGTGGTCATGGCCCTGCGGGAGGCGCTGTCGAGCGGGGCCATCGGGGTCGCCTACCAGCCCAAGGCGCAGACGTCCTCCGGCGCCGTGACCGGTGTCGAGGCCCTGGCCCGCTGGACGCACCCGGCGCTGGGCTCCATCGGCCCGGACGAGTTCATCCCCCTGGCAGAAGCCTCCGGGCTGATGGGACCGCTGACCGCGAGCGTGCTGCGTCAGAGCTTGACCGCCTGCCGGGGGTGGCAGCGCCGCGCCGGCCGGGTCGGTGTAGCGGTCAACGTCAGCGCCGACACCGTGCTGGACCCGTCCTTCGTCACCGAGCTCGCCGCGATCCTCACGTCGGTGGACGTGCCACCCGACCTGCTGACCCTCGAGCTGACCGAAGGAGTGGTGGTCCACGACGCCGAGCTGGCCGTCGTGCGGATGCAGGAGCTGCGGGCGCTGGGGATCGCAGTGCCTGACCCGAAGGACAGGCCCGCGGCGGCCGAGTCCGGCGTGACCCGCTCCGGGGTCACGCCGAGGCCAGCGCGTGTACGGGCGCCGCGGCAGACGCGCGTGGCCAGCGGAACGCGGGTCCCGGGCCGGTAGGGGCGGTTTGGGGGCAGGAGCGGTCCCCGCTGTCAGCCGCCATGGTGACGGGGCTATGCTCGCGGCGCCATGCTCGAACTGTACTCGTGGACGACCCCCAACGGTGACAAGCTGCACATCATGCTCGAGGAGCTGGGCCTCCCGCATCGGGTGATCGGCGTGAACATCGGCGCGGGTGACCAAAATAAGCCGGAGTTTCGCGCGAAGAACCCGAACGGAAAGATCCCGACGCTGGTCGACACGGAGGGGTCCGACGGCGCGCCGGTGACGATCTTCGAGTCCGGTGCGATCCTCGTGTACCTGGCCGAAAAATCGGGCAAGTTCATGCCGCAAGACACGCAGGGCCGGTTCCGCGTGCTGCAGTGGTTGATGTTCCAGATGAGCGCGGTCGGGCCGATGCTCGGGCAGCTGTTCCACTTTCGCAACGCGCAGGAGCAGCTGCCCTACGCGATCGAGCGCTTCGAGACCGAGGTCAAGCGCATCTTCAAGGTGGTCGAGACGCAGCTGACGAAGCACGGGCCCTATTTGGCCGGCGAATACTCGATCGCGGACATCGCGAGCTATCCGTGGATGCGCAACCACAAGGCGTTCGGCCTCGACATCGGCGAGTACCCGAGGGTCAAGGCGTGGCTCGACGCGATCGCCGAGCGACCGGCGGTGCAGCGAGGTCTGCAGGTGTTGCGCGAGAACAAGGGTTGAGTGGTACGAGGGAGGGTGTATGGAGACGCGGACGGTCGATGTGGCGGTGATCGGGGCGGGGACGGCGGGGCTCAACGCGCAGCGCGCCGCGAGCAAGGCGGGGGCGCGGGCGCTGCTCATCGAGCGGGGTCCCCTCGGGACGACCTGCGCGCGGGTCGGCTGTATGCCCTCCAAATTGTTGATCGCGGCCTCGGATGCGGCGCACGCGGTCCATGACGCGGGTGGCTTCGGGATCCGCGTCGGGGATGTCGAGGTCGACGGGCGGGCGGTCCTCCGGCGCGTGCGGGCGGAGCGTGACCGCTTCGTGTCGTTCGTGCTCGACGACTGTCGGGTATTGATCGTGCGCCACGGAGGGGCCGACGGCAGCAACCGGGGCGCTGGTCATGGGCGCGGCGCGGCTCATCGCGGCCGATACGCTGCTGGTGGACGAGCACACGCAGATTAAATTTCGTGGGCTGGTCATTGCGACCGGCACGGCGCCGCATGTGCCGGGGCCGTTCGCGAAGCTGCCGTCGGAGCTGGTGCTGAGCAATGAATCGGTGTTCGAGCTGCCGGCGCTGCCGGCGAGCGTGCTCGTCGTCGGGGCCGGGCCGATCGGGATCGAGCTCGGGCAGGCGCTGCACCGGCTCGGGGTCCGTGTGACGATCGTGGGGACGCGTGGGGCGGTCGGGCCGTTGAAAGATCCGAGGGTCAAGGCGGCGGCGCTGGCGGCCCTCGCGGGTGAGCTGGAGCTGCACACCAATTACATCCTGGGGGAGATCGCGGCCGGCGGCGACGGGGTGACGATGCGCTACACCTGCGACGGCGAGCAGCGCTCCGGGACCTGGGCGAGGGTGCTGATCGCCGCAGGCAGAAGACCGTTGCTCGGCGCGCTGGGGCTGGAGCACGCGGGGGTGGTGCTCGACGAGAAGGGGCAGCCGCGGGATCTCGCTGCGGAGACCCTGCGGGTCGGTGAGACGAATGTGTTCCTCGCGGGCGACGTGTCGGGGCTGCGGCCGCTGTTGCACGAGGCGTCGGACGAGGGGCACATCGCCGGCGAGAATGCGGCGCGCCTGCCCGACGGCGTGGTGGCGCAGCCGCGACGCACGAAGCTCGGCGTGGTGTTCACCGATCCCGGGCTGGCGGTGGTCGGCGACGGCTTCGAGGGCGTGACCCCGGAGACCCACGCGATCGGCGAGGTCGACTGGAGTCGCCAGGGACGCGCGCGGGTCCTACGAAAGAACGTCGGTTTATCGCGGATCTACGCGACCCGCAGCGACCGTAAACTGCACGGCGCGGAGCTGGCCGGGCCCGGCGCGGAGCACATGGCACACCTGCTGGCGTGGGCGGTGCAACAGGGGCTGACGGTCGATGCGGCGCTGAGCATGCCGTTTTATCACCCGGTGCTGGAGGAGGGGCTGCGCACGGCGTTGCAGGCGGTGCGGGCGGATCTGGGGCGGGTGGTGTGAGGGTGGTCGACGAGTACGAACGCGCGTGTCGACGATAGGATGACGATGCGTAATCTACCGTACCTCTTGCTCTTGCTCGTGGGCTGCCACCCTGCGCCCGCGTCTGCGCCCGCTGGGCCAGCCGCCGGGACCGTCGAGCCCGGCGCCAGTCCATTGACCATGCGGTCGCGGGCGCTCGGCGAGACCCGGCACATCAATATCTATACACCTCCGGGATACGCGGAATCTGGAGAGCGCTATCCGGTGCTTTATATGCCCGACGGGGGCGTGGAGGAGGATCTTCCGCATGTCACGGAGGACATCGCGGCGGCCGTGCGTGCCGGGTGAGATGCGGGCGATGGTCGTCGTCGGGATCGAGAACACCGAGCGGCGGCGGGACATGACCGGGCCGACGATGCGTGGCAACGGTGAGACGGCGATCGTCGGGGAGTCGCTCGCCAATACCCGCAGGCGGAAGGGTCGCACTCGCGAGCGGCTGCGGGGGATCGACGGTCAGCCGGGCTCGAGCACGAAGGGGTAGCTGACCTCGACGGAGCCGCCGTCGGGCTTGGGGAACAGCCAGCCCTCGATCGCCTCGCTGATGCACGCGGGCACGGCCTCGTCCTTCATGTCGCTCGCGGCGACGGCGGACCGGGTGACGCGCCCCTGCTCGCCGATCGTGAAGTCGATGGCGATCTTGCCGCGGGCCCCGGGGTCCCTGGCGAGGCCCTGGTCGTAGCACTCTCGGACCTCCGGCAAATGCGCCCGGACGACGCGGCGGATCAGGTCCCTGTCGAGCTGGCCATCGGCGGCGTGCGCCGGGGTGACACAGGTGAGCGCGACGAACCCGAGTAGCGTGTGAATGATGCTGTCTTTCATGGTGAACTCCTTGCCTCGCCCGGTCTCACGGCGGACGGGGCGAGAGGTTCCCGGGAATTTTCCAGGGACTGCTCCGCGCCGGTCCTGGCGATCCGGCGAGGCCGCGCGCGGACGGGTTCAAGGCGGGGACGCCGGGGACGACGCCGGGCCGTGACCCTGTTCGCGCCGGACGAACAGGAGCTCGTCCGGAGACCGGCGCGCGAGCAGGTGCAGGAGGTTGGCCTCGAACACCAGCACCGTGGTGAACGACACGAGCAGCCACAGGCACGGCTCTTCGATCGGCAGGCCGTTCCACGCGCGGATGAACACCCCGATCATCACCTCGTCGCGGTAGGTCCACCATTGATAGGGAAACGCGATCATGGCCTCCCACCACGTGCTGATCGTGAACATCACGAGGGCGGTGAACGAGAAGGCGCGCCAGTTGACGCGGTGCCGGACCACCGGAAACACCATGCATGCCGGCACGAAGGCGACCAGCACGAGGAACGCGAAGTACGCCGGGAAGCCGTCCGGCACCGACGAGCACAGGCGCTTGTATGCGAAGGCGACGCCGATGAGCGCAAGCCCGAGCAGCAAGGCGCGCGGCTCGAAGCGGATCCGGGCGCCGCGGGGCGGCAGGCGGTCGCGCAGCGAACGTCCATAAAGGCCGAACCAGTGCAGGTCGCACCACAGATAGAGGACGAGGGTGAAGGCGACGCCGAAGAAGTAGAATGCGAGCTCCTCGACCGGCACGTTCTGGACCATCGACATCGACGCGACCTCCAATCCCCAGAGGTTGATCCCGAGCGTCGCGCCGTGGTTCGGGAACTCGAAGAAGGCGTCGCCGAGCGCGACGTCGAGGAGCACGCCGAGCGCGGCGAGGGTGGCCACGGTCCGCCAGAACGCGAGACGCGGCAGATGAAAGGCCGGGCTGCGCTGCAGCCAGGCCACCAACACGGTCAGGGGCACGACCCACAGCGCGAGTGACCAGGTGTATCCGTAGGGGGTCGGGTTGTCAGAGGTCATCACGAGGACCGCTGGCGACTTCACGGAGTTGAGGGTGACGATCAGCGGGACCGCCAAGGCGGCGACCATCGCCAGCACGGTGCGTGCGTCGTCCCGCCGCACCGGAGATTGCAGATCCATCGAGGGCATCAGTTCGCACCTTTGTATGTTTGTGTTTATGCGTAAGTTCGAGCGCGGTCAGCCGACCAGCGCGAAGGCGATCCGGCCAGCGACATAGATCGCCAGGGCCTGCAGCGCGCCGAGGCCGACGACCCCGCGCCAGGAGGTCGTGGCGACGCGTAACAGCAGAATGGGAATGACGAGGCCGAGCATGGCCTCGGCGACGACCACGTAATGGGGCACGGCGCCGAGGAACATCGGCGTGTTTTGGTAGTGCCAGAGGTCTGCATATTTGGCGAGCAGCTCGTGCGCCGGAATGTTGAGGCCGCCGAGCAGCGCGAGGGCGAAACAGGCGCGCAGGGTGCCCCAGCGCGGCGCCAGCCAGCCGGCGAGCACGCCGAGCTGGACCATCATCACGACCCACCCGAACGGCATGTACAGCGGGGTGACTCCCACGTACGGCCCACCTGGCGAATATACGAGGGTCTCGGTGATGACGACGCCGAAGTGGTCCGCGGGCAATTCACCGAAGCCGACGACCAGCCCGAACAGCAGGATCTTCGCCAGAACCACGTCGTGCTCGCGCCAAGCGTGCGCGACAAGGATGCCGAGCAGCGCCGCCGTGACGACGCTGGTCGAGAGCCATCCCAGTGAAAAGACGGCCGCGACGATCTGCGCGAGCAGGGCATATGCCATTGTTCGCAAGACGACAAGGAAGCGTCGACGGTCCCGTTCCATCGCCCGAGTTGTAAGATACAGGACTGCGGTGGTGGACGTCCTCGAATCAGTGACATCGTGATAGCAGTCACGGCCAGAGCGTCCAGGACGATGGTTTGGCCGGGTGACGGCGCGACACGCCGGCCGGCCGACAGGCATGGAGCGGACTCGAACGTGCTTTCGTGGAGATCTCTTGGGGATGATATGTCGGGCAGGGTCGAGGTGCTGGCGGATGATCCGATGTTGGCGAGCGCAACGGGCATCGCCATGGTGCCGAGTCCGTGACGTGCAGCGGCCCGAAGTCAGGGCGCGGCACGGGAGATTTCACGGATGAAGATCGATCTCGGCAAGACGCTCGCGGGCCTCAAACACAGCCTGCAAACCGCAACGGACCTGTCCCGACCCTGGGACCGTTTTCATGACGAGGTGGCGATGTTCCCCATCTTCTCGATCATCGGGCAGGTCGAGGACAACCCGCGCGTGGTGTGGGCGCTCGAGACGGGGGGAGCCCACCTGCTCAAGCAGCGCCGCAAGGCGGTCCACGCCAACTTCGTGCATCTCGCCGAGCATCGCTTCTGGCACGGGCACTGTCAGATCGGGCCGCGCACGGTGATCTTCTTCTTCTTCGACGACATCGATGTCGGGCTCGCCGGATATTTCAAAGATGTCACGGCGCCGGAGGTCGATCTGGTCCGGTTGACCGTGCTCGAGGTGCAGCAGGGGCGCGCTCAGGCCAACTAGTTGGACGTGCCCGGGGGACCGAACCGCTCGGATGTGGCGCAGCGCGGCGGCTGCTCCCCGCGGAGAGCAGCCGGGCGGGCTGTGGTCACTTCATCAGGTCGGCGAGCGTGCGCGGGGAGATCTTGAACTCGTTGAAGCCGTAGGCGAGGGGGCCGGTGATCGACTTGTAGATGTCGTTGACCTTGGGGGCGACCCAGTCGGCCTTGGCGATGAAGAGGTCGTCGACGCGGAGCTTGGCGTCGACGATGAACTCGCCGTTCATGTCGACGGCGGTGGTGACCTTGGCATTTTGGACCTGGACGAGCACGGCCTCGTAGTTCTCGGCCTTGGGACCGCCGGTGGCGATGTCGGTGGAGAGGACGACCTCGGGGTCGGGGACGGCGGCGGTGCCGGTCTTCTTGATGTCGGCGGCGGCGGCGACCTTGAGCTCGGTGTACTCGAAGAACTCGTCGCAGGTGCCGGAGATCGTCAGGACGTCGCCGGGGGCGACGGTGACGACGTTCTTGTTGACGTAGACGAACACGCCCGAGTACTCGCCACCCATCGGGTCCTGGGCGAAGAAGCCGTCCTTCTTGAAGGTGAGGCCGGTGGTGGCGATGACGCCCTCGACGGTGATCGGGTCGTTGACCTTGCACTTGCCCATCTGGATGTCGTAGATCGTCGCGGCCTGGTCGCCGCCGGTGGTGTCGCCGCCGGTGGTATTGCCGGTGGTGGTGTCGACGCCCTCGCCGAGGTCGGCGAGGCTGCGCGGCGCGATCTGGAACTGGTCGAAGCTGAAGAGCAGCGGGCCAGTGATGCTCGGGTAGATGTCGCCCATGTTGGGCTTGGGCGACTGGCCGAGGTCGAACAGGAAGTAGTCGGAGACGCGGGCGCCACCCTCGACCTCGAACTGACCGATGTCGACGCCGGGCACGCTGACCAGCGCGTCCTCGATCTGGACCAGCACGCCCTCGTAGTTCTCGGCCTTGGCGCCGTTGGTGGCGATGTCGGCGGACTGGACGACCGCGGGGGCGGGGATCGTGTCGGTGCCGACGACCTCGATGTCGCCGGGGGCCATCACCACGAGCTGGCTGTTGCCGAAGAAGTCGCTGACGGTGCCGGTGACGTTGACGAGGCTGCCGGGCGGGGCGTCGAGCGCGGCCGTGACCTCGTCGTACATGTACACGGCGATGCCGGAGTACTCGCCGCCCTCGGGCTCCTCGATGAACATGGTGCCCTTGAGGTCCTTGACCTTGACCGGCGAGGTGACGATGACGCCCTTGACGGTGACCACGGTGTCGACGGCGATCTTCTCCTGCTGGATGTCGTAGATCGTGACGTCCTCGCCGGAGGTGTCGGTCGTCGGATCGGCGGTCGGGTCGGTCGGGGTGCTCGTCTGGCCAGTCGGGTCGGTCGGAGTGCTCGGGGTGCTGGTCGGGGTGCTGGTCGGGGTGGTCTCGTCGGTCGTCGGGGTGGTGTCGCTCGTCTCGCCGGTCGTGGCCGTGCCGCCCGAGCTGCTGCTGCCGGGGCTGTCGGTCGTCGAGTCGGTGGTGGCGGGCGTCAGGTTGCACGCACCGGCAGCGAGGGCCAGGGCGAGGGCGGGGAGGGCGGTCAATCCACGGTGCTGCATAAGGGTGGGCGAGGAGTACCATCGCGCACCCGCGCGCGAGAACTACCACCCGGGGAGAGTTTTCGCGGGCGGTGGCGGCTGCGGCGGCGGCGCCTGCAGGTCCGGCCCGGCCACGTCCGGAGCGCGTCTGAAACTACGAACAAATACAAAAGGCCCCGCAGCGTGTGCCGCGGGGCCTTTTGAGTGCACCCGGAAGGATTCGAACCTCCGACCCTCGGTTCCGTAGACCAATGCTCTATCCAGCTGAGCTACGGATGCATGTTGTTTCCCCGTCTCCAGGGGCTGCGGAAACTAGCAAGGGCACCACGCCATTGCAAGTCTGGCGTGCTGGCGAGGCGGGCCCGGATGCGAGCGCGAACTCACGCTCTTTACTGGCGTCACGTCGGCAGCGGGGCGAGCAGGAGCATGGCGAGGGTGAGGGCGTTGTTGCCGAAGTGGACCGCCATCGCGGCGCCGATCCGGCCGGTGCGGGCGTACACGTGGGCAAATACGAGGCCGAGCCATGCGTAGACGACGAAGCCCTGCAGGTTGCCGTGGAAGGCCGCGAACAACAGGGCCGAGGCGAGGTACGCCGCGACGGGGCCGCCGCGCTGCCAGGTGCGGCGCAGGAGCTGGCCGCGAAAGAACAGCTCCTCGCCGATCGGTGCGAGCACGAGGGCCGAGAGGGCGAGGGTCGCCAGCTCGGGGCGACGCAGGTCACCGCCACCGACCAGCTCGAGGACGAGGCGCTGCTCGCTGACAGGGGCGCCGAGCAGGTGCATCGCCAGGGAGATGAGGTAGCTGCCGGCGATGGCGGCGACGATGTGGAGGACGATCTCGCCGGCCGCGGTCGGTAGACCAGTCGCTAAACCGGACGGTAGACCGGATGGTAGACCGGACGCTAAACCGGCCGGGCCGGCGGCGCGCGAGGCAGCCGGCGGCGGGGCGGACAGACCGTCGACGCGGCGCCCGAGCCAGCGGTAGAGGAGCGCGGCGGCCAGGGTCGCCAGAGGAGTGAGGACGATGCCGTGGACCTGGCGAACCTTGTCGGGGCTCAGCAGCGGGCGCCCGAAGGTGGCGTCGAGCAGCCAGAAGATCGCGGGCTCAACCCCGGGGATCGCCAGCAGGAGCGCGAGCGCGGCGATGAAGGCGAACACCGCCAGCAAGATCTCGCCGGTCGCGGCCGAGACGCCGCGGGCGAGCCCGTGCAGGCCGGGAGGCCCGGGGGGTGCCTGTGCCTGCTCGGGGGTCACCTGGGGACTGTGCCCACGCGGCGCCCGCGAAACAAGCGAGGCCGTGAGGATCGTCCGCGCGCCTCGGAGGCGCTTGCAACGGGGGTCAAACACGGATAGGTTGCAGCCCCCGCGAAGCAACGGGACTTCCTTTCGATGAGAACGACGATGAATCCTCCAGGAACGGTGGCCGAGTGGCTGAAGGCACAGGTTTGCTAAACCTGCGTAGGGGGTAACCTCTACCGAGGGTTCGAATCCCTCCTGTTCCGCTGAGCCGCCCCTCGAAACTTCGACGGGCGGCTCTCCTTTTTTAAATAATAAGTAAGGGGAAAAACCCTAGCGGTAGTCGGAGAGGTCGCGGGTGACGCCGAGGTGCAGCGTCATGCCACCGATCTCCGTCAGCTCGAGCATGTCGTCGAGCAGGCGCATCTCGTTGTGGTAGCGCCGGTCAGGGTCCTTCTGGTGCAGGCGCTCGACGATGTCGTGGAGCAGCGAGGGCGCGTCGGGGACCAGCGACTCGAGCGGCTTCGGGTCCTCGGAGAGGATGTGGTGCACGCCAGCATAGAAGTCGGTGAAGTCGAACGCGGGCACGCCGGCGACCATCTCGTAGATCAGGCTGCCGAGCGAGAACTGGTCGGCGCGGTAGTCGATGCGGGCGCCACGGAAGCTCTCCGGCGAGAGATATCGCGGCGAGCCGATAAAGGTGCCCGGGACGGTCAGCTCCGAGTTGGCGAGCTTGGCGATCCCAAAGTCGAGGATCTTGGCGACGTCACCCTCGAGGATGAAGACGTTCGCCGGCTTCACGTCGCGGTGGATGACCTGGTTGCGGTGCGCGAACTCGAGGGCGTCCGCGAGCTGAAAGCCGATGTACGCGGCGCGCCGCCACGGCAGCTTGCCATGCGAGGTCAACAGGGCCGCCAGCGAGCTGCCCGCGAGGTACTCCATCGCCAAATAGACGGGGCCCTGGGGGTCCGCGGAGTAGTCGTAGACGGTGACGATGTTGGGGTGGCGCAGCATGCCCGCGGCCTGGGCCTCGCAGGCGAAGCGCCGCAGCAGGTCGTCGCGGCCGCCGTGGTCGGAGTCGTCGGCGACGACCTTGACGGCGACAGTGCGCGCGAGCGCCGGGTCGAAGCATTTGAAGATGGTGCCCATGCCGCCAGCCCCGAGCTCGCTCAGGACCTGGTAGCGACCGATCGTGCGCGGCAGGTCGTCCTCGGAGCCGCTCCCGCGCACGCGCGGGTCGAGGGGCGAGGCGGGGTCGGCCAGCAGCGGCCGGGTGTGATGGCCCAGGACGGTGATCGTCTCGACGGCGTTGTGCTCGCTCGCGCGGTCGCGACGCGCCTGCATCACGGCCCGCACCTCGGTGACCAGCTCGTCGAGCTCGACCGGCTTGACCAGATAGTTGATCGCACCGAGCCGCATGGCCTCGACCGCCCGCGAGATCTGGCCGTCAGCGGAGAGCATCAGCAGGTCGGGGCCCTGGGTCTCGCGGCGGATCGCCTGCAGCATCGCCAGGCCGTCGAGGCGTGGCATGTTGAGGTCGGTGATCACGAGGTCGAAGGACTTCTGACGCACCGCCGCGAGACCCTCGGCGCCATCGGCCGCGGTAGCGACGGTGTAGCCGAATTCCTCGAGGCAATCTCGCAGGGTCTCGCGCGTGTCCTCGTGGTCCTCGACGATGAGGAGCGTGCCGGAATCTCGCCCACTGTCGGTCATGGATGCCTCCTCGAACCCCCATATCGGACCACGGACGATCCGACAAGGCCATGCGGCGGCTGGAATATACCCGGGTCCGCGCCCTGCGAGGCGCCCTGCGCGGGCGCGCGGAGGTATAGTGCGCCGATGCGCCTTCTGCGACCGACCGCCCTGCTGCTCCCCGTGCTCGCCGCGGCCTGGCTACTCCCCGCACAGGCTCAGGCCTGCTCGTGTGTCCCGCCGCCTCCGCCCAAAGCCGCCCTCGGAGCCGCCACCGCGGTGTTCGAGGGCAAGGTGGCGCACCTCGACGACGACCCCGCCAACCATCGCAGCACCGCCACGCTCGAGGTGTCGCGCGTGTGGAAGGGCGCCGTGTCCGCGACCGTGAAGGTCACCACCCTCGACGCCGGAGCGATGTGCGGCTTCGGGTTCGCGGTCGGCGAGTCGTATGTGGTCTATGCGGAGGGCGAAGCCGCCGGGCTGTCGACGAGCATGTGCTCGCGCAGCTCCCTGAGCAGCAAGGCGAAGGACGATCTCAAGGCGCTCGGCCCGGGCAAGCCGCCCAAGCCGGTGGAGCCCGCGAAGCCGGTGGAGCCCGCGAAGCCGGTCGAGCCCGCGAAGCCGGTCGAGCCCGCGAAGCCAGTGGAGCCCGCGAAGCCGTCGGCGACCGCAGGGGGCTGTGCGGTCGGGGGACCTGGGGGCCACGCGGGGTGGCTCGCATTCTTGGTGGTGTTCGCGGCGCGGCGGCGACGGATCGGCTGAGACTCACGACACCGTCGAGGTCTCAGGCGGCGACGAGTTGCCGGCGCAGGTGGGCCCGCGCGCGCGAGAGACGGACCGAGACGTTGCGCTCGGAGATCCCCAGGGTCTCGGCGATCTGCGCGTCGGACCGCCCGGTCAGGTGGAGGGTGAGCACGGACTCGAGGGTGTCGGGCAGATCGGTCAGCGCCTGCTCGATGCGGGCCCGCTGGTCAGCGCGGAGGATCGCCGACTCGATGCACGCGCCGGGGTCGGCCACGGTCGTCGGGTCGGCGGAGTCCTCGAGGTCCTTGCGGCGGCGGACGTGGCGAAAGCAGCAGTAGCGGGCGACCCTGTAGGCGAAGGTCTTGAGCGAGGACTCGCCGCGAAAGGTCGGCAGCGCCTGCCACAGGGCCAGGGCGATGTCCTGCTCGAGGTCCTCGCGCTCGGCGGCCCCGCGCGTGTAGCTGCCGGCCATCCGCGAGATCCCGCGGCCGTGGTCGGCGAGGGTGCCGGCCCAGCGCGCGCGATGAACCCGGTCGTCCGCCCGGCTCTCGCTGTCGTCGGTCCGCAGCGGCGGCGCCGGGGCGTCGTGGATCGGGATGACCGCGGCGTGCTCGCCTCCGCTGGCGAGATAGCCCGACGGGCTGGCGCCGGCCAGCCGCTCGTCGATGTCCCACAACAGACCGGCGAGGGCCCGCACCACGTCGCGTGCGGGGCGGTCCGCGGCGCCGTCGGTGAGCGCGCGGCGGACCGCGTCGATGTCGACGCCGAGCTTCTTGGCGTACTCGGTGTCGAGCGCGTGCTCCGCGTCGATGAAGGCGGCGATACCACCGGCCCGCTGGGCGTTCGCGATCGCGTGCAACGCGAGCGTCGTCTTCCCGCTGGACTCCGGGCCGTAGATCTCGACGACCCGCCCACGAGGCAGCCCGCCGATGCCCAGGGCGACGTCC
>ENA-OFCF01000866-OFCF01000866.1-metagenomes-genome-assembly--contig:-NODE-866-length-12541-cov-4.847349_pt1 | contig 12541 bp, 10 predicted proteins | sample MGYA00153387_OFCF01 | MGnify analysis MGYA00153387
GGCAAAGTGTGGGAACCCGCCAAGCAGCGCGCAAGCGCCGAGCTTGATGCAATCAAAGCGACCGCGCTTGCCACCGGAAGCACGCATCCGATCGAGCAATGGGACTGGCGCTTTTACGCAGAAAAAGTTCGTCAAACACGATATCAACTAGACGACGCCGAGACCAAGCCGTACTTCGAATTGAACGCGATGATGGGCGCGATGTTCGACTGCGCAGGCAAGCTGTTCGGGCTGGCGTTTGAAGAGAAATTGGGTGTGCCGATGTATCACCCGGACGTGCGCACCTTTGAAGTTAAAAACGCACAAGGTGCGTTGGTTGGAATCTTTCTGTCCGACAACTTTGCGCGCGCCTCGAAGAGCGGCGGTGCGTGGATGAGCGCATATCGCTTGCAGTCGCGCATGGCAGGCGCTGCGGTTCTGCCAATTATTGCCAACCATAATAACTTCGCCAAAGCGCCAGCGGGTGAGCCGACATTGTTGAGCCTCGATGACGTGCGCACGCTGTTCCACGAATTCGGCCACGGCCTGCATGGCCTGCTCCGACGACATCCACCAGGCGATGGTGGACCAGAGCGCGCCCGTCAGGTACTCGGTCGTGAGCGTCAGCGATGCCGCGTCCGCGCCTGCGCCGGTCTGGCGCACGAGGTCGTCGCGGATCATCTCGCGCAGCATCGTGCGGATCTCCCGGCCCACGGTCACCTCGCCGCGGCGCACTGTCTGCCGGTACAGCGACGCGTGGCTTTCGAGATGCTGGAAGAACGGCAGCGTGAACGCCATCCGCTCGCCCGTGCGCTGCGCCGCGGCATGAGTCAGCCAGCGTCGAAGCCCGCCCACACTCGCCGACAGCAGGTCGTCCTTGCCGTCGAAGTGCGTGTAGAACGTCGCGCGCCCCACACGCGCATGATCCAGCAGGTTCTGAATCGTGAGCCGCTCGTAGCCGCGCTCCGACATCAGCACACGCAGCGAGACGAGCAGGGCCTCGCGCGTGCGCTGGATGCGTAGATCGATGTGCGGCGCTGACGTCGACATGCTGAAATCCTGAACAGATCGGACGTGGATGTCCGGTAACGGACAGAAATCGTCAACGTGTGCGGCGCCTCACACCCGCGGCACAGTATGCTCGACCTGCAGACCCACGACAAGGAGATCCATGTGGCGGAGCAGGTGACGACGGGCAGGCTCGTGGAGTGCCGCGGCGTGTCCAGGGTGTACGAGTCGGGCGGCGAGCGCTTTCACGCATTGCGCGCCGTCTCGCTCGAGATCGCGCGCTCGGAATGCGTTGCGGTGATGGGCCGGTCGGGAAGCGGAAAGACGACGCTCATCAACCTGCTCACGGGCATCGACTCGCCGACTGCGGGTGAGATCCTGGTGCAGGGCCGCGCGGTCCACGGCATGACGCAGGAGGAACTCGCGGTCTGGCGCGGCAGCACGGTGGGCGTGGTCTTCCAGTTCTTTCAGCTGCTGCCCACGCTCAGTGTCGTCGAGAACGTGATGCTCCCGATGGACTTCTGCGATGCCTTCCCGCGTGCCATGCGCCACGGTCGCGCGATGGCGCTGCTCGAGCGGCTCGGCATCCCGGAGCAGGCGCACAAGCGGCCCGCCGACCTGTCGGGTGGCCAGCAGCAGCGCGCCGCGATCGCACGCGCGCTGGCCAACGATCCGCCACTGCTCGTCGCCGACGAGCCCACGGGCAACCTCGACTCGAGCACCGCACACGCGGTGATGGGCCTGCTCGCATCGCTCGCCGTGGATGGCAAGACGGTGCTCACGGTCACGCACGATCGCGAGATGGACCGCTACTTCACGCGCACCGTCGCGCTGCAGGACGGTGTGGTGGTGTCGGACACGGCGGCCGTCACCGCGCTCGCGTCGTGACCACGCGCTGGCGCAAGCTCGTGCGCGACGTGCAGGACGCTCCGGGGCGGCTGGTGATGATCGTTGCTGCGCTCGCGGTGAGTCTCACGGCCGTCGTCGCGATGCTCGCCACCTTCACGGTCCTGCGGCGTGAGGTGCCGCGCAGCTATCTGGCGTCGAACCCCGCATCGGCCCGACTTGAGCTCGCCGGCGACATCCCGGACGACGTGCTCCGCGCGGTGCGCGCGCGGCCCGACGTGGCCATGGCCGATGTCGCGGGGCGTGCCTCCGCGCAGCTCGTGCTGGGCGATGGCGAGACGCTGCCGGTGCTGTTGTTCGTGGTGCCGGCCTTCAGCGCGAATCGCGTGGATGCAGTGCATGCGGAATCCGCGTCCGTTTCGCCCGGCGATGGCGTCCTGATCGAACGCAGCGCACTCGCACTCACGCGTGCCACAATCGGTGACAGCCTGCTGCTCATCTTGCCGACGGGTGGCCGACGACGCGTCCGCATCGCAGGGACGGTGCACGATCCGGGCGTCGCGCCGGCATGGCAGGAGCAGGTGATCTACGCCTATGCCACGCAATCGACCATGCAGGGGCTCGGCGAACCGGTCGCGCTCGACCAACTGAAGCTCGTCGCACGCGACAGCACGGCACCGACCGCGCTGATCGATGCGATGGTTCACGACATCACCGACACCCTCGCCTCGCAGGGTCTTGTCGTTCGCGGGGCACAGGTGCCGCCCCTGCGACAGCATCCACACCAGCCGCAGATGAATGCGATCATCGTGATGCTGCTCATGTTCAGCCTTCTCGGCATGGTGCTGGGCACGGTGCTCACCGCGACGGTGATCAGCGGCATGCTCGCCCAGCAGGTGCGCCAGATCGCGATCATGAAGGCCGTCGGCGCACGATCGGCACAGCTGCGCACGATGTACCTCGCGCTCGTCGGCACGCTTGGCGTCGTCTCGGTCGGCATCGCGCTGCCGCTCGGTATCGTGGCCGGGCGCGGACTGGTGATGGTCGTGGCGAAGTTGCTCAATCTGCGCATCGAAAGCCTGGCGCTGCCCTGGTGGGTGTTCGCGAGTACGCTGCTGCTCGGAATCGTCGCGCCGATGCTGGCGACCTTGCTCCCCGTGCAACGTGCCACGCGGCGCACCGTGCGTGAGGCAATCGACGATCATGGCGCACGCACGACGTCGTCGAACGCGGACTGGATGTCCACGCTGCTGGCGCGGCTGCACATTCGCGACATCGCGACCACACTCGCAGCGCGCAACGCCGTCCGCCGGCCCGGCCGGCTGGTGATGACCGCGGGGCTGCTGGCCGGCGCCGGCGCAATGTTCATTGCGAGCTTTGACCTGAAGGCGGCGTGGGAGGAGAAGGTCAGCAGCGCCGCGCGCGATCGCATGTACGACCTGGAAATTCATCTGCGTGAGGCCGTCGCGGACTCAGTTCTCGCTCGCGTGAGCGCATCGTTGCCGGGCGTCGATGCGATCGAGAACTGGAGCGCGACCGGTGCTGTTCGCGTGATCGGAGGGGACACGTCGAGAATTGGTCGTGTGCACGCGGATGGCGGTCACGGCGCGCTGACCTTCCGTGCGGCAGTGCCGGTCACCCGCCTGATTGCGCATCGCATGACGGCTGGCCGCTGGCTCCAGGCTGGCGATACCAATGCCGTCGTCATCAACAGCATGGCGACTGAGCTCATCTTCCCTGACGTCACGGTCGGCGCACGCATCACGCTGCGTGTGAACGACAGTACGCGCACGTTCGTGGTGGTCGGGCTGATGGCCGAGTCGCTCACGCAGTCCACGGCGTATGTGACCGCGGCCACGTTCGGGGCGCACACTGGCATGTCGTCGCGAACCAGCACCATCCGGGTCCGGCTGCGCAGCCGCGATCGAGAGGCAGTGGCCATCGGTGCTCGTCGCGTGACGCAGGCCCTCGAGACGTCAGCCATTCCCGTGCGACGCGTCGTCACGTCGACACGCATGGCGGCGGCACAGGGCGGGCATGTCTACATCCTGATCGCGGCCCTCGCGCTGATCGCCGTCGCGATGGCCATCGTGGGACTCATCGGCCTCACATCCGCCCTCGGCATTTCCGTGCTGGAACGGACGCGCGAGTTCGGCGTGATGCGCGCGATCGGCGCCTCCCGCGCCATCATCGTGCGCAGCGTGCTCGTGGAGGGCCTCTGCATGGCGCTGCTCAGCCTCGTGCCCGCGCTCATCGTTTCGCGCGCGCTGTCGCGAGTCGTCGGCGGCGTACTCGCGTCGGTCGCACAGCAGGATCTCGTGCTCTCGCTCTCGGTGTCTGGCGTGGTCACCTGGTCGGTCACACTCTGCATGGCCGCTGCCGCCGTCAGTGCACTCCCCGCCTCGCGCGCTGCCGGATTGACGGTGCGCGAGGCCATCACGTCTACCTGAAGCGGAACGCACATGTCACGTCGCACCATCGCCGGGATCGCCGGCATCACGGCACTCGCCCTCGTCACTGTGTGGGCCGCACGATCGTTTGACCTGCTCGCACTGCTGCGACGGCTGCACGGCATGTGAACCAAGGTGCGACATGTCTCGCGTGAACGCGTCGGCGAGATCGATGAGCGTCACACGCGGCGTCCGCCGCGCCTCAGGACGCTCGCAACGTCGTGAGGAACTCCGACACACGCGGCAGCCCCACCTCCAGGTTCCGTTGCGCGTTTGCGTACCCTACGCGCACATGCCCCTCCATCTCCATCACGCTGCCGGGCGTGAACATCACGCCGACCTCGTTCACCAGGCGCACGCACAGCTCGTACGACGGAATTGCGACGTCGTACTTCACCAGCGCCGTCGTGCCCGACTTCGGCTTCACGTACGACAGCCCCGGATCCGCCGCGATCCACGCGTCCAGCAGGGCGAGGTTGCCGCGCAGGATCGCGCGGTTGCGCGCCAGAATCGCATCGCGATGCTCCAGCGCAATCGACGCAAACAGGTCATCCATCATGCCGACGCTGATGGTGCTGTAGTGTCGGTGCACCGTCACGTCGCGTATCAGTGACACCGGACCCACGATCCAGCCCAGTCGCAGGCCGGCCAGCGAATACGCCTTCGACATGCTGCCCGTGCTGATCCCCTGCTCGTACAGGTCCGCCATCGAGGTCGTGAAGCCGCTGCCTTCCAGGTCGATGCCGCGGTATACCTCGTCGCTCAGCACCCAGGCTCCAACCGGCCGCGCGATCTCGACGATGTCGCGCAGCATCGCCTCGTCCATCAATGAGCCGGTGGGGTTGTTCGGGTTGCTGAACACGATCAGGCGCGTGGTCGGCGTCACCATCGCGCGCAGGCGATCGAGGTCGGGCAAATAGCCGTCCTCCTCACGCAACTCCAGACGCTCGACGCGTGCGCCGTAGCTCTCCGGAATGGAGTAGTGCTGCTGATAGGCGGGCACGAACGAAATCACATGATCGCCCGCGTTCACCAGCGTCTCGTACACCAGCGTGTTCGCACCAGCGGCACCATGCGCAATGCTCACGTTCTCGCGCGTCTGCGATGTGAACAGCGACGCGACCTGGTCCCGCAGCCGGTTCGATCCCTCGATTGCACCGTATGTCAGCTTCAGCGCCTGCAGCTCGGCCATGACCGCATCGCCGCGGCCCGAGATGGCCAGCAGCTCGTGCATGTGCAGCGAATCCACGCAGGTCTCGGCGAGGTTCAGCTCGCAGTGATCCTCGTACGTGTCCATCCACCGCTCGACGCCGAATTCCTTGATGTCCATGATCTGGGTGCTGAAGTGGTGACGTGTGTGCCAATGGGCGTGACGACGTGCGTTCTTGCGGAGCTGGTCAGCTGACGGTGGCGTCGTGCTCAATGAGGTCGAAGATCGCCTTCGCCATGGCAATGTCCTCGAGGCCAAGCCCGATCGAGCGGAAGAAGCGGTGTCTGTCGTGATCCGGCACTGGTGCGCGGCCCGTGAGCAGCTCGCCAAGGTCGGCCACGAGCTTCGACGCTGACCAGTCCTCGTTCGCTGCGGCCAGCACCATCTCGCCAGCGCTCATCGGCGTGACGGTGCGATCGTCGCAATAGACATCCATTGAATGCAGGCTCACGGGCGGCACCTCGTGCGCGTGCACCGCATTGGTGCTGATCGACGTGATGAGCGCGCTCGTGACCAGGTCGGCGGGATCGAGCACCGGTGTGGCCGACGAGGTGCAGAGCATCACCACATCGGCGTCGCGCACCGCCTCGGCCACCGATCTGCAGATGCGCAGGCGCGGATCCAGCGCATGCAGTACGTCCTGCCGGTCCGGCGCGCGCATCAACGTGCGCGAATGCACCCGGATCTCGCCCCAGTCACGCAACCCGCGCACCTGACGCAGGTGCGCCTGCGCCACCGCGCCGCTGCCGATGATCGCGAGTCGCGTCGCAGCCGGTCGCGCCAGCAGCTGCACGGCCAGTGCGGTCGTGGCCGCGGTACGCTCCGTCGTGAGCTGCATCGCATCGCAGAGCATCAGCGGCCGACCGGTCTCCATCGACATCAGCGTCGTCCACGCCGTCACCAGCGCACCACCGGGCCGGGTGATGTATGGCGACAGCTTCGCCCCGAACACCTGCTGCGCTTCCAGCACGCCGAGGTAGGTGATGAAATCGCCCCCGCCGCCGGGAAAGAGCGCGAGCGTCTGCGGCGGCTGCACCGCGCGGCGGTCGCCCAGCGCGCGAAACAGGGTGCGCATCACCTCCAGCGCGTCGATCCGTGGCATCAGCTGCAGCACGTCGCGCGCCTCGAGCACCTTCACCGCGTTCGTCATCGCACGCTCCAGCCGTGAGGCACGTCCGCCCGCCGGACATCGGATGCTTGTATCGGAACGCGCAAGATAGGGTTGCCGAGCCTGCTGCGGGACCCGCGTCACCACGACCTTCGCATGTCGGCGTTCGCCACTCGGCGCCCTCGGTTGCCGAGTGCGTGACCCGTCGCGTCGCGCACGGCGCGATGGTGCGTCACGTGGCATCATTCCTCGCATGCGTCTTCGACTCCTGCTTCCGCTCTCCGCCACCTGCGCCATGCTCGCGCAGGCCCAGGCGCCCAACTCGCCGCCGCTGCCCGCCACGCTGCTGCGTGACCTCGCCGGCCGCGTGACTGCTGTCACGCCGAAAGTCGTCGGCTGGCACCGCGACTTGCATGCGCACCCGGAGCTGAGCGGCGTCGAGGAGCGGACCGCGGGTGTCGTCGCCGCACACCTCCGCGCGCTCGGGCTCGAGGTGCGCACCAACGTCGCGGGCGCATTCGGTGTCATCGGCATTTTGCGTGGCGGCAAGCCTGGTCCATCGGTCGCGCTGCGCGCCGACATGGACGCGCTGCCGGTCACCGAGCAGACCGGCCTGTCGTACGCGTCGACGGTGACCACGCAGTACAACGGACAGACCGTCGGCGTGATGCATGCGTGCGGCCATGACTCGCACACCGCAATCCTGATGGGGGTGGCGGAAGTGCTGAGCGGCATGAAGGCCACGCTGCCGGGCACCGTGACCTTTCTCTTCCAACCTGACGAGGAGGGTGCCGGCGGGGCCAAGCGAATGCTCGATGCGGGCGCGTTCGACAACCCGCGTGTCGAGGCCGTGTACGGGCTGCATACCTGGCCCGGACCAACCGGCACCGTCTCCACGCGCAGCGGCGGCATGATGGCCAGCATCGATGGATGGCGCGTCGTCGTGCATGGCAGGCAGTCGCATGGTGCGCAGCCATGGCGCGGCATCGATCCCATCGTGATCGGGGCACAGATCGTGAACGACCTGCAGACCATCGTGAGCCGCAGCGTCGACCTCACCGCAGGACCGGCCGTCGTCACGGTCGGCGTGTTCAACGGCGGCGTGCGCGAGAACATCATTCCCGACAGCGCGGTGATGTACGGCACCTTTCGCACGTTCAACCCCGCCGCTCGACAGACCGTCGCGACGCAGATCCGGAAGATCGCGACCGGCATTGCAGTCGCCGGCGGCGCCACGGCCACGGTCACCATCACCGACGACGGCTATCCGCCCACCGTCAACGATCCACGCTGGTTCGGCCGCGCGACCAACGTGCTGCGCAACACCCTCGGCGCGAGCAACGTGCTGGAGAGTCCACCGGCGATGCCGGGTGAGGATTTCTCGATTTTGATGCAGCGCGTGCCCGGGCTCTTCATCTTCCTTGGCGTGACACCGCGCGGCACCGATCCGCTCACCGTGCCGGCAAATCATTCGCCGCTGTACGTGGTCGACGAAGCCGCATTTCCCACCGGCATCACCGCACTCGCCAGCCTGGCACTCGACGCGTTGCTCAACGGCGTGCCCAGGCTTGCACCGATACCCTGAGTGACACATTCGCACCGCGTGACGCGTCGTGCACTCGTCGCCGCAACGTCAGTGATGATCGGATTCATTCTCGCCGGCTGCCAGCCGCCGCGTCAGGCGGGTGTCGTCTCTGCCGTGAAGCCCGGCGTGCCATACGGCGAACCGCATCGGCCGCAATATCACTTCACGCCGCCTGCCAAGTGGATGAATGATCCCAACGGCATGGTGTTCTACGACGGCGAATATCACCTGTTCTATCAGCATCATCCGGAAGGCACCACCTGGGGTCCCATGCACTGGGGCCACGCCGTCAGCACGGATCTCGTGCGCTGGCAGCACCTGCCCATCGCGCTCTATCCCGACACGCATGGTCTGATCTTCAGCGGCAGCGCAGTGGTGGACTGGAAAAACACCAGCGGCTTCGGTGTCGGCGGCAAGCCGCCCCTCGTCGCGATGTTCACATACCACGACATGGCCATGGAGAAGGCAGGGAAGTCCGACCTGTTCCAGACACAGGGTCTCGCCTGGAGCAACGATCGGGGTCGCACGTGGACCAAGTTCGCCGGCAATCCCGTGATCCCCAATCCGGGGCTGCGCGACTTCCGCGACACGAAGGTCATCTGGCACGAAGCTTCGCAGCAATGGGTCATGGTGCTGGCCGCCGGTGATCGGGTGCGGCTCTTCACGTCGCCGAACCTCAAGGCGTGGACACAGGTCAGTGAATTCGGCAGCGACGTCGCCGCGCACGGCGGCGTGTGGGAGTGTCCCGATCTTTTCCCGATCCGCATCGAGGGAACCAGCGAGACGCGCTGGGTGCTGCTGCTGAGCATCAATCCCGGCGGGCCGAATGGTGGCTCGGCCACGCAATACTTCGTCGGCAATTTCAACGGTACCACGTTTTCGCTCGACCCTGATTTTGCGAAGGGCATCGGCACGGCGGGCAAGGAACCCGAGCGCGGTGTGTGGCTCGATCATGGTCGCGACAACTACGCCGGCGTCACCTGGTCCGACGTGCCAGCCTCCGACGGCCGTCGCCTCTTCATTGGCTGGATGAGCAACTGGGACTACGCGCAGGTCGTGCCCACCGAGGCATGGCGCAGCGCGCTCACTGTGCCGCGCGCCCTGTCGCTGCATCGCACGCCCGCCGGACTGCGCATCTTCTCGACGCCAGTGCAGGAGCTGCGCCTGTTGCGCGGCGAGACCGTGTCGCTCACCGCACAGCGCGTGACCAGAGTGCTGCCGTTGCGCATACCGAAGGGTGGCTCCGCCGCCGTGTCGGAACTCGACCTCGAGTTCTTCACATCAAACGCAGCGGCCTCCGATTTGGCGCTCGAGCTGTCGAATGCAGCCGGCGAGACCTATCGCATTGGCTTCGAGGCGAGATCAAGGCGCTTCTACAGCGACCGCACGGCGCTGCCGAAGGCCTTCTCCGACAAGTTTGCGAGCACGGTGCACTACGCGCCGCGCATCGCCACCGACTCGGTGGTGCGGATGCACATCTACATCGATCGCGCTTCGATCGAGCTCTTTGCCGATGGCGGCGCGACGACACTCACGGACATCGTCTTTCCGTCGCAGGACTTCACCCGCATGCGCCTCGTGAACACCGGCCCTGCCACCCGCCTGCGCTACGCCACCATCTCCGCGCTCCGGTCCATCTGGTGATGAACGTGACGTAGTGCGCCTTTCTGCCGCGCCTGTGTCGCGTCGGCCTTCGCCGCGCCTACGTCGCGTCGGCCTTCGAGGCGGCGACATCCGCTGTCTCTTCCGCTCCTCGTTCCGCAGCGAGCACTGCAGCTTCCTCGGCGGCCGCTGTCTCGTCCTTCGTGCGTCCATCCGTCATCTCCAGCGCCACGGCCGCCGCCTCGTGCGCGGGCAATCCCTCGGTGCGCGCCGTGTATTCCAGCTCGTTCACCACATCTGCCTCGCGCTGCTTCTCCTTGTCGGGTGTCTCCGTCTCGCCCGGCAGCGCGACGCGCAGTTCCTCCAGCAGCATCAGTGCAGCCGCTGCGACCGGAAGCGCCAGCAGCGCGCCGACCACACCATACAGCACACCGCCCGCGAGCAGCGCGACCAGCACCACCGATGACGGCAGGCGCAGCGAACGACCATAGAGCAACGGGATCAGGAGCCGGCTCTCGACTTCCTGGTACACCACGATCAGCCCCAGTACCGTCAGCGAGATTACCGGACCCAGTGGCAACGTCGCCAGCAACGCGGGCGCCAGCAGCAGCAGTCCACCGATGTACGGCAGGACATCCACCAGTCCCGCGAACACCGCAATGGGCAGCGCACTCTCTACGCCCACGACCCGCAGCAGCACGAACATGAACACGCCCATCAGCGCGCTCGTGATCACCTGGCCGCGAATGTATCCGCCGACGATGCGCTCCAGATTCAGCAGCACGCGCGAGAGCGGGATGTGATGCGTGCGCGGCACGAGTGCGTAGAGCGCACCGCGCAGCCGGTCACGATCCAGTATCACGTAGAGCGACAGCGAGATCGCGCCGACCGCATACGCCATGATCTCCAGCGTCCTTACCGACGCGCTCAAGGCGACCTGCGTCGAGTTGCCGAGTATTGCGCCGTAGTTGATGCGCCGCAGCGACTCGGCGAGCGGTGCGGTGAAGCGGCGCCCGTCGAGCCATTGAGCCAGCTGCTCGCGAAGCACCGGCTCCCGCTGCAGCAGCTCCGCGCCCTGCGCCACCAGTGCCGGAAAGGTGAGCGTGCCAAGCACGACGGCCACGATCACCAGCACCGTGAACACCGTGGCAATGGCCAGGCCCCGTCGCCAGCCGCGCGCCTCGAGGCGTTCCACGACCGGATTCAGCGCACCCACCAGCATCAGTGATGCGATGGTCATCAGGATCACGGGCACCAGCTTCACCAGCGCCCAGCAAGTCGCAATGACCAGCAGCAGCGTGAAGAAGGTGCGCGCCGTGATCTCGATCCGGTGCAGCCGTGCGGGTGCGCGCGTGACAGCTTCACCCGGCGCGGACCCACTCTCCACGACTCCATTGCTCTGCACCTGCGCAGGTCCACGCACCGCCACGTCTGCTCCCGTCTCGAAAGGTCCTTGCCGCGCTACCCGACCGGGACGCCGCAGCATTCCGGGGCACGAGTGCAAGTGACACGCCAAGCGCGGCAGCCGCGAGCGACGAGTTCAGCGCCCAAGGTACATGCCTCGAGCGTCCTCGTCGATGCGTTTTCGCCCGGGCACTTTCATACGCCTCAGAACGTGACGCTCAACCCACCCGTCTGCTCCACGCGGACTCCTTCCGAGCCGCTCCGTCGCTGGTCGAACCGGAAGCGAGCCTCACCGCGGAGCGAGACGCGATCCGACAGCACGATGCGCACGCCCGCCGGGAACGCCATCGTCGTCCGCACGTACTCGTCGCCACCCTCCTCGTTGCGGAACACCAGCCCCGCCGCGACACCCACGTAGGGCTTGACCACCTGCCACGGCACCTCGGCGCGCAGCCCCACCGTGCCCGTCGCCAGCTGCAGCGTGCGCGAGTCGGTCGGCACGGTGCCATTCTCCAGCCGGTCAATCGACCCGATCGCATACGACACCCCCACCTCGGAGCGCAGCCAGCGACGCAGCCGCCAGTCCGTTCGCAGCGCCGCCATGGGCAGGTGCACACCGTCGTCCTGACTGCGCAGTGCGCCGACCGACATCGTGATCTCGCGATCCGGCATGCGGTCGCGTCGCTCGACGCTGATGCGGACGGCGCGGATCGAGTGGGTATCGCGGTCGCGGTCGCGGTCACGTTCCCGTTCGCGGGCACGCTCCCGTTCCCGCTCTCGCTCTCGTGTGGACGATGATTGCGCGTGGCCGAGCGATGGCGCGAGGGTCAGTGCGCAGAGTGCGGCGAAGAGCAGCGCTGGACGTGGCAGGTGCATGGAGCCTCCGGATGTGAATGGATCGGGATACTGATCAGAGACACCGAGGCGAGGCGGTGGGTTTACGGCGACGCCAAGAGCTGGAGCGGAAGGCATGTGTCCGACGATCGCCGCGTCACGGCTTCGATTGCTGGTTCAGTTCCTTCCACCCACACTCGGCCCGTGCAGCCGGATCATGTCGGTCTGAAACTGCGCGATGAGCGCGTCGCCGAGCGCGTGGAGTGTTTTCCTGATCTGTCGTGTCTGCGCGCCATCTGTGATGGACGTCGACTGCAGAAGCCAGTATCTGTCGTTCGTGCTGCGGCTGATGGGCATTTCACCGCCAGGTGTGCGTTCGCCGCCTGCATGAACCGCTTTCACACGGAGCACGAGGCCATAACTACCGTCTCCCTTGCCACCCCGCTGGCAGGCGCATGGGCAGCACGCCCGGAACAGGCTGCCATGCCGTGGCATACCCGGGGGAACCGCAAACA
>ENA-OFCF01000867-OFCF01000867.1-metagenomes-genome-assembly--contig:-NODE-867-length-12539-cov-3.345963_pt1 | contig 12539 bp, 12 predicted proteins | sample MGYA00153387_OFCF01 | MGnify analysis MGYA00153387
AAAAAGGCGAGTATAAATTCGATGACGATGTGGTAATTTCCATAAAAAAAGAAGAGTGATTTACTTTTCTAAAACAATCAAACCGCTTTCATTTTGGGAGCGGTTTTTTTATATTCAATCAACTTTTCATCTCCTGCGGGAATTCTTTTGTTCATAACTGCAAACCAAAGTGGAGGAAAAAATGACATCACCATCGACGTCGGATAGCCAAAAGGCATTTGAGGCGACACATCGTGGTATTCTAAAATTTGGTATTTTTTTTGTGATTTAAAATGATGATCGCTGTGACGCGTTAACTCATAAAGCATAATTCTTCCGATGGTATGGTTGCTATTCCACGAATGTTTCTCGGTAACGCGTTCAAATCTTCCTGACGGCAAGAGATTTCTTTTCAATCCATAATGTTCGATATAATTAATGGTTTCCAACAAAAGAATACCAACAATTCCTGCAAAAATTCCAATAATTAATCCAATTGTTCCAAAAAATGTGAACAACGCAACCAAATATAAAACTTGAATTATCGTAAACCAAAACATATCACTTTTCAGGTCATAAATTTTTCTGTTTTCGGCTTTATTTAATTTTAATTGAATTTCCCACGCTTTCAGATAGGTTCCTGCGATGGTTTGAAACCAAAAAGCATACAAATTCTGATTATATTTTGCCGTGGACGGATCTTTCGGGGTGGAAACATTTAAATGATGACCATGATTGTGCTCTATAAAAAAATGGGTATAATGACTCGGAATTAAAAGTATTTTTCCTAAGATTTTTTCAAACAATGTAGTTCTGTGTCCTAATTCGTGTGCAACATTAATTCCGTTTGCTCCAAGAATTATTCCTAAACTCAAAGTCATTCCCACAAGTTCATAAACAGGCAAATCGCTTTGCGTAATTTTTATCAAACAATACACCAATGCTCCATAAACAATAGGAATATTGAGATAAAGTAACAAGTCAAATAATTTGTTTTTGGTTCTGTCAACAACAATTTCTTCATCATAGTTTGAAGTATCAATGGGTAAAAATATTTCAATTGTTGGCAAAAAAACAAACGTAAATACCAATCCTGTATAACTCCAGATTCCACCAAAATAAATTCCAAAAAGGCTAACAATTGGAATGCTGTAGGCTAACAAATATTTCATAATTTATGTATTTAATAAGCTAATTTAACAAAAAAACGCCAAATTTCCAATTCTATTAAAATTTAACAATTGTTTTTAATTAATAATAGTACTTTTATGGGTAAATAAGAAAGCAATTTAATTTTGGAAACATCAGCACTGATTTATAAAAAACTTGAAGGTTTTATCAAAAAATTCTATACCAACGAACTTCTTAAAGGGATAATCTTTTTTGTGGGCTTAGGTTTAATTTATTTGCTGTTCACACTTTTTATTGAATATTTTCTTTGGCTCAAACCAACGGGACGCACTTTTTTGTTTTGGATTTTTATTGCCGTAGAAGCTTTTTTGCTGTCAAGATACATTCTTTATCCTATATCTAAATTGCTTAAAATTCAAAAAGGAATTGATTTTAATGAGGCTTCAAAAATTATTGGCAGCCACTTTTATGAAATTAATGACAAACTGACCAACTTTTTGCAATTGGCAAATAATGCAAACCAATCTGAATTGTTGCTGGCTTCAATTGAACAGAAAGCCAATTCTCTGAATCCGATTCCTTTTGGAAATGCCATAAATTTCAAAAAGAACAAAAAGTTTTTGCCGCTTGCCATTTTGCCACTTTTGATATTTTCTTTTTTTTTTATATCCGGAAATACAACAATTTTATCTCAAAGTCTGAACAGAGTAGTTCATTTTAATCAGCAATATTTGCCTCCGGCACCATTTAAATTTGTGGTTTTAAATACTGATTTGCAAACCGAACAAGGCAATGATTTTTTGCTTCTGGTGCAATCTACAGGAAAAGTTGTTCCTGAAAATGCTATGATTTTTATTGATGATGAAAGTTATTTTATGGAAAGTTCAAAAGCGGGTGTTTTTGAATATCGCTTTTCTAAACCCATAAAAAATGTTTCTTTTCATGTCGAAGCCAACGAAGTTTCATCTGATGATCTGGAATTAAAAGTAATCGCCGTTCCTGTAATTGCAAATTTTGAAATGCTTTTAAATTTTCCATCTTATCTCAATAAAAAGTCAGAGATTATTAAAGGTACCGGAAATGCTGTTATTCCCGAAGGAACTCATGTAACCTGGAACGTACAAACTGTGGCTACAAAAGAGGTTCAGTTTGTGGATTTAGCGAATGTAACTCCTTTTTTAGAATCGTCAAATAGTTTTAAATTGTCAAAAAAAATCAATCAAAATATTGATTATCAAATTATTACTTCAAATGCAATAGTTAAGAATTACGAAAAACTAAATTATCAGATATCGGTTATAAAAGATCAATTTCCGGTTATCGAAGTCAGCAATGCTCCAGATAGTTTAAAAATCGACAAATCCGTTGTGGTTGGGCAGGTTTCTGACGATAACGGACTTTCTAAACTCCAAATTGTATATTATCCAAAAAACAAACCTGACAGCTCACGAAAAGCCAATATTATGGTTAAACGAGATGTTTTTGATCAATTTATTTTTAATTTTCCTGGCAATCTTTCTGTTGAGCAGGGAGTTGCTTATGAATATTATTTTGAGGTTTTTGATAACGATGCGATTCATAATTTCAAGAAATCAAAATCTGCTGTTTTTTTAAATAGAATTGCCACCGATGACGAAAAAGAAGATAAAATATTGCAACAACAAAATGAAAACATTAACAGTTTATCAAAATCTTTAAAGGCTCAGGACAAGCAATTATCCGATCTTGAAAAACTTCAAAAAACGGCAAAAGAAAAAGATAATTTTGAGTTTAAAGACCAGCAAAAGGTAAAAGAATTTCTCAAACGTCAAAAACAGCAGGACGAAATGATGAAAGAATTTTCAAAAAAAATGCAAAATAATTTAGAAAAATTTAAATCGGATAAAAAAGATGAATTTAAAGAAGAGCTACAAAAACGGCTCGAAAATACTGAAAAAGATTTAGAAAAAAATCAAAAACTGCTTGACGAGTTAAAGGAGCTGAACGATAAAATCAAACAGGAAGACTTGGTTGAAAAAATGGAGAAGTTCAAACAAAATTCCAAAAACCAGGTTAAGAATCTAGAACAGCTGGTGGAGCTAACAAAAAGATATTATGTTGAAAAAAAAGCGCAGCAAATGGCTGAAAAATTAAATAAACTGGCTCAAAAGCAAGAAGAATTATCCGAAAAAGAAAAAGAAAACACTACCGAAAATCAAGACGAAATCAATAAAGAATTTGACAAAATTCAGGAAGATTTAAAAGAATTAGATAAAGAAAACAAAGAGCTCAAAAAACCGCTTGACATTCCGAAAGATGCTGAAAAAGAAAAAAGTATTGACGAAGATTTAAAGAAAGCAAAAGATGAATTGCTAAAAGAAAGCAAGGCAAAAGCTAAGCCTAAACAAAAAAGTGCCGCTAAAAAAATGAAGGAACTGAGTGCAGAAATGTCTGAAGAAATGGACGGTGGCGAACAAGAACAAATGGAGGAAGACGTTGCAATGTTGAGACAAATTTTAGATAATTTGTTGGCATTTTCATTTTCTCAAGAAAACTTAATGGGTCGCTTTCAGAATTTAAAACGTGGCAATCCGGCATTTAATAAAAATTTAAAAATTCAGCAAGATTTGCGTCTGCAGTTTCAACATGTTGATGATAGTTTGTTTGCCTTGTCGCTTCGTAACCCAAAAATTAGTGAAAACATTAATACAGAAGTGGGCAATGTTCATTACAACATCAATAAAGCGCTTGAAAATTTGGTTGAAGCAATCGTTTCAAAAGGGGTTTCGCACCAACAATATACGATTGCATCTTCCAACAAATTGGCGGATATGTTGAGTGAAACGCTAAACGGAATGCAAATGCAAATGTCTGGTGCCAGCGGAAAAGGCAAACCAAAACCTGGTAAAGGTCAGGGGATGCAGCTTCCGGATATTATCAAAAAACAACAAGGATTGGGCGATAAAATGAAAGATGGAATGAAAAAAGGGGAGAAACCAGGCGAAAAGCCTGGAGAAAAACCTGGTGATGGCAAAAGCGGAAAAGATGGAAAATCGGGCAAACCTGGTGAAAAAGGCAAAAATGGAGGAGAAGGAGAAGGCGAAAGCGATGGTGAAGGAAATGCTGGTGAAATCATGCAAATTTATAAAGAGCAAAAACAATTGCGTGAAGCATTACAGAATGAACTGAACATGAAAGGATTGAATCCGAATGGCCAAAATGCGCTAAATCAAATGAAAGAAATTGAAAAACAATTGTTGAATAAAGGTTTTAAAAACGATGTTTTACAAAGAATTTTGAATGTTAAACAAGAGTTATTAAAACTTGAAAAAGCAGTTCAAGAACAAGGAGAAGAAGAGAAACGTCAGGGTGAAACGGGCAAAAAGCAGTTTAACAATCAAACCAACACTCTTCCGGTGGGTTTAAAAAATTATTTGAATTCTATTGAAATTTTAAACAGACAAAGCCTACCTTTGCGACCGACTTTTAATCAGAAAGTTCAGGAATATTTCAAGAAAAATGATAAGTTTTAATTACGAAACCGATTTTGAATTAAACAACGAAACTGCCTTTTTAAAATGGGTTTCGCTAATTATAACTTCCGAAAACAAAAAAGAAGGCGATATTAATTATGTTTTTTGTGATGATAATTATTTACAGAAAATCAATATGGAATACTTGCAGCACGAAACTTTAACCGATATTATTAGCTTTGATTATTCTCTGGGAAACGAACTGCACGGTGATATTTTTATTTCTGTTGAGATGGTAAGAGAAAACGCTGTCGATTACAATGTTTCTTTTGATGAAGAACTAAAAAGAGTTATGTCGCATGGTATTTTGCATTATTGCGGATACAAAGATAAAAATGAAAAGGATTCTGAAATCATGAGAAATAAGGAAGACGAAAAAATTGTTCTGTTTGAAATATAATGTATTAAGTTCCACGTGGAACAATAAAAAAAATTGTTTTCCCAAATCAGGAATTATTTGCAAAAAATCAGAATTCAAAAAAATATTTGTTCCACGTGAAACATTTGTAAATAAAATTTATTTATACCAAAAATAGTAATCGGCAATCTTAAATCAATAAAAAATGTTTCAGGATTTATATGACGTAATAGTAGTTGGAGCAGGGCATGCAGGTTCAGAAGCCGCAGCTGCATCAGCCAATATGGGTGCTAAAACCTTGTTGGTAACGATGAATTTACAAAACATTGCCCAAATGTCGTGCAATCCGGCAATGGGCGGAATTGCAAAGGGACAAATTGTTCGTGAAATTGACGCTCTTGGCGGATATTCTGGTATTATATCTGACAGAACTGCTATTCAGTTTAAAATGCTGAACAAATCTAAAGGACCCGCAATGTGGTCGCCACGCGTGCAAAGTGACAGAATGCGGTTTGCAGAAGATTGGCGGCTGATGTTGGAACAGACACCAAACCTCGACTTTTATCAGGAAATGGTCAATGGATTAATTATTGAAAACGGAAAAATAAAGGGCATAAAAACATCTTTGGGATTAGAAATTCGAGCCAAAGCAGTTGTTTTAACCAACGGAACTTTCTTAAATGGCCTGATTCATATTGGCGAAAAACAATTTGGCGGCGGCAGAGCAGGAGAAAGTGCTGCCTACGGAATTACCGAAGATTTAGTGAACGCAGGTTTTGAATCTGGCAGAATGAAGACCGGAACACCACCCAGAGTTGATGGCCGCTCTTTGGATTATTCAAAAATGAACGAAGAAAAAGGTGATGCAATACCAGACAAATTCTCTTATTCTGATTTGACAAAACCATTAACAGTTCAAAGATCTTGTCATATGACCTATACTTCTTTAGATGTTCACGATATTCTGAGAGAAGGTTTTGACCGTTCACCTATGTTTAATGGCAGAATCAAAAGCATCGGTCCACGTTATTGTCCGTCGATTGAAGACAAAATTAACCGTTTTGCCGACAAAGACAGGCATCAATTGTTTATAGAACCCGAAGGCTGGAATACAGTTGAGGTTTATGTAAATGGTTTTTCAACTTCTTTGCCAGAAGACATTCAGTTTAAAGCCTTACGATCGGTTACAGGTTTTGAAAACGTAAAGTTTTTTCGTCCAGGCTACGCAATAGAATATGATTATTTTCCGCCAACACAACTAAAGCACACATTAGAAACCAAATTAGTTGACGGATTGTATTTTGCAGGTCAGATAAACGGAACAACAGGCTACGAAGAAGCCGCTTCTCAGGGCCTGATGGCGGGAATCAATGCGGCATTGAAAATTCAGGAACGAATGCCTTTGATTTTGAAACGTGACGAAGCTTATATTGGTGTTTTAATTGACGATTTAATAACAAAAGGAACCGAAGAACCTTATAGAATGTTTACCTCAAGAGCAGAGTTCAGGACGCTTTTGCGACAGGATAATGCGGATTTTCGTCTTACTCCAATTGGTTATAAAATTGGTCTTGCCTCTGAAAAACGACTTCGCAGAATGGAACATAAATTAAATGAATCCGAAAAAATGGTTGCTTTTTATAAAGAAACAAGCATTTCTGCTGAAGAAGCAAATCCAATCTTAAAATTAAATGAAACCGCATTAATCAGTCAAAGTGATAAAATTTTTAAGCTGTTTTCGCGTCCACAAATTGGTTTAAAAGATATTTTGAAAATTAAATCAGTACAAGATTATATCGAAAACAATAATTTAGATCAAGAAATTCTGGAGCAGGCCGAAATTCAAGTCAAGTATTCAGGATATATCGACAAAGAAAGAAACAACGCCAATAAATTGACACGGTTGGAGAATTTAGAAATTCCGGAAAATTTTGATTACAATCAGATAAAGTCGATGTCGATAGAAGCGCGGCAAAAAATGAGCAAAATTCGACCAGCCACGATTGCACAAGCCTCAAGAATTAGCGGTGTTTCGCCGAGTGATATTTCTGTTTTGCTGGTCTATCTGGGAAGGTAGAAGTTAGATTATAGCATTTCCTTTTCAAAATTTATAGCTCAAGTTTTAATCTATTTTCTTTGTTAAAAAATCCTCAATCTAAAATCCCGATTCCTAAATTCCAAATCTAAAATCAAAATGTTCCACATGGAACAATCTTCAAAACCATTGCAATGACAAGAACAATTGTTTTATTTTTTTTATATTTAGTTTCAACATCCTGCGGGATTGCAAAGCAGCGAACAGAAATCAGAGATTTTTTGATTCTTCCAAATGGGAAAAATTTTCTTGAAAATAAAAATCTGAATGCTTTTGTTTTTGAAAATAGCTTAAAAAATATTCCGTTTCAACAGTTTATAACATCTAAATTTAAAACAAATAATTTTTATCAAAAGGAGCTTCCCGTTACTATTGATAAACAACAATTTACACTTCTTTTTTATGATATTGACGAGTTTGAAAGGTATTTTGGAACTCCGAATTTTACAGCCTTAATTCAAGAAAATGACGCCGAGAAATACGGAAACCAAACTAAATTTATTGCACTTTCTATTATAAATGACCGTCATGAAGATTGCCTTTCAGAAAATTCCTTATATTTGAATGTTCTGACAACCTATTTAAAAAATTTAAAAGACGAATATCTCAATCAACAATGATCGATTTGCACAGCACATTATACCTTACGGTAAAAGACCATTCCATTTCAAAAAAAACATTCGATTTGTTTAGAAATGACACTTTAGATTTATTGGTTACGCATCCAAAACCTTCAGAAATTGAGCTTCCGTCTTATTATGAAAGTGAAGATTATATTTCCCATACAGACGGCAAAAGATCACTTTTCGAGAAGTTATACCAGTTTATTAAAAATATAACGCTTCAAAACAAACTTAATTTAATTCAGAATTTACAACCTGAAAAAGGACATTTGTTAGACATCGGCACGGGAACTGGAGATTTTTTAGCGCTCGCAAAAAAAAATGGCTGGAAAATAACCGGCATAGAACCTAATGAAAAAGCAAAAAATAATTCAGTAAAAAAAGGAATTACGTTTGTAGACAAAAGTTCAGATTTAAGTAATCAATCGTTTGATATAATAACCATGTGGCACGTTTTAGAACATATTCCTGATGTGGAATTGCAAATTTCGGAACTAAAACGATTACTTAAACCTAACGGAACTATTTTGATTGCAGTTCCAAATTTCAATTCATTTGATGCTAAATATTACGGAAAGCACTGGGCAGCTTTTGATGTGCCAAGACATTTATGGCATTTTTCTAAAACCGCCATAAAAAAGCTTTTTGAAACACAAAATTTATATTTGCAAAAAGTTTTGCCAATGAAATTTGATGCATTTTATGTTGCAATGCTTTCAGAAAAATATAAAACCGGCAAAATGAATTATTTCAATGCTTTTTGGATTGGTTTAAAATCCAATTGGAAAGGAAGGCAAAATTTAGAGTTTTCATCACATATTTATGTCATTAAAAACAATAAAAACTAAAATAAAGCCATCTTACCATAGATTTTTACTTTAAACGTAAAAAGGTATTAAAATTTTTACATATTAGCTTAAAAGGTTTTAAATAAGGCCGAAATAATTCAAAAAAATAAACTTTTATTCTTCTTACTATATTAATTGAAGCCAATTTTAAAATCAATCTTACTAAAACCAAATCTAATTTATTTTCCATACTTTTGCAATCCATTTAATTATCAAATAAAAAACAGAATGAAAAAATCAATATTTATTATCGCAGTCGCAATTACACTATTTTCGTGTGAAAAAAAATCAGAAGTTAAGGAAATAAAAACCGCCTACGTGGATACTTCCAAATTGTTAGACGAATATACAGAGGCCAAGGATGTTCAGGCAAAGTTTAAGGCCAAATCTGAAGAGATGGGCAGACAGCTGGAAATCGAAATCAAAAGTTTTAAAGCCGACGCTGCTTATTTTCAAAAAAACGCACAGGCTAATGGACAGGCCTGGGCACAACAAAACGGGCAGGCTTTGCAAGAGAGGGAGCAAAAAATTCAGTATGCACAGCAAGGAATGACACAGCAATTGCAACGTGAAATGGGTGTAGAAATGGACAGTTTAGTAACTGGTGTTAAAAAATATATAAAGATTTATGGTAAAGAAAAAGGATATTCTTATATATACGGAACCGGTGAAGCAGCCACAGTTTTGTATGCAGAAGAAAAATATGACATCACAAAAGAAATCATAAAATTATTGAACGACAAATACAAAGCAGTTCCTAAAACGACCGAAAAAAAGGAAGATAAAGCGAACAATGCAAAAAAATAATTTTAATTTGATTTAAAATAAAAGCCTTCTATCTTTCGAGTTTGAAGGTTTTTTGTTTAAATATAATTTCAGTAGTTGCTTATATTTGTGAAAAAAGTGTTGAACATAGCTCATCGTGGAGCAAAAGGTTATTATCCGGAAAACACATTACTTGCTTTTGAACAAGCAATCCTAATGGGAGCTGATGGTGTAGAGCTGGATGTTCATTTAAGTCTTGACGGCGAAATAATTGTCATTCATGATGCAACAATTGAACGAACAACCAACGGATCAGGAGTTGTAAATGAATTAACAGTAAAAGAACTACAATGTTTTTCTATTAATGAGCATCATAAAATTCCAACGTTAATTGAAGTTATCAATCTCGTTGACAAAAGATGTTTTATTAACATTGAGTTAAAATCGTATGATACTGTAGAACAAGTAGCAGTAATAATAGAAAGGTTTGTTAAAACAGACAATTGGACTTACGATCTTTTTTTAGTTTCAAGTTTTGACTGGATTGCACTCCAGCAACTTCGAAATTTAAACAGTTCCATTCCCATTGGCGTTTTGACTGCCACAGACTTAACTCTTGCATTTAGCTTTGCAAAATTTGTCAAAGCGCAGACTATAAATCCTTATTTTCATTTGCTTACTAAAAAAAACTGTTCGGAAATGCAGTCAGAAAACCTTCTGGTTTATGCTTGGACAGTTAATGAAATCGATGACCTAAAAGAAATAATCAGCTACGGAATTGACGGAATAATTTCTGATTTTCCAGATAGACTATCAACAATAATTGCATCTTAAAATGGTTCAAAACTTTGACATAATAATCGTTGGAGGTGGAGCAGCAGGTTATTTTACGGCAATAAATGCAGCCGAAAAAAATCCTAAACTCAAAATTGCGATTTTAGAACGTGGTAAGGAAGTTTTATCTAAAGTTAGAATTTCTGGAGGTGGCCGGTGCAACGTTGCTCATGCGTGTTTCGAACCACGTGAACTGGTGCAATTTTATCCGCGTGGCGAAAAAGAATTGCACGGACCCTTCAATCAATTTTGCACAAATGACACTATAGCTTGGTTTGAAAATCAGGGGGTTCATCTAAAGACTGAAGACGACGGCAGAATATTTCCAGTCTCAAATTCATCTCAGACTATTATTAATTGCTTTTTGAATGCAGCTCAACAGTACGGCATCAAAACTTTTTTAGCTCAAAGCGTACAATCTATTTACGAAGGAGACGCTTTTTGGAAATTAGACACCCAAAATAGTCAGTATAGTTGTAACAAATTAGTGCTGGCAACCGGAAGTAATCCGAAAATTTGGGAAATGTTACAAAAATTTGGTCATGCAGTTATTAGTCCCGTGCCGTCATTATTTACCTTCAATATCAAAGATATTCGAATCAAAGAATTGCCCGGAGTAGCCACAAATGTTTCTGTTAAAGTTAAAGATACAAAATTAGCATCAGCTGGCCCGTTGCTGATTACACACTGGGGCATGAGTGGTCCCGCAATTTTGAAACTTTCGGCTTATGGCGCAAGAATATTATTTGAAAAAAATTACCAATTTACTATAATTATAAATTGGCTGAACGACATAGATGCTGAGTCTTGCGAAAAGCGATTAAAAGACTTAAAAATAGAACATTCAAAAAAAGCGGTATCAAAAAAATCTCCTTTTGATTTTCCGAACCGTTTATGGGAAAGTTTGGTCTTGGCTTCTGCTATTGATGGCGAAACCAAATGGGCCGATTTGAATAAAATGCAATTACAAAATCTATCCAATCAACTGACTAACTGCGAATTTAATGTCAACGGAAAAAGCACTTTTAAAGAAGAATTTGTAACGGCTGGAGGCATTGATTTACGGGAAATTAACTTTAAAACCATGGAAAGCAAAATACATAAAAACTTATTTTTTGCAGGAGAAATAGCAAATATTGATGCCGTTACCGGAGGTTATAATTTCCAAAATGCGTGGACTACCGCATTTATAGTTTCACAAAATTTATAACTTTTAAGGTATAATTCTTCACGATTATTTAAATGGCTAAAACAAGTTTTAACTTTTTTTATTACCTTCAGTTATATAAAAGACCCGTTAAAGCTTGTGTATATCTAAACAAAAAATAGCTGTTGCTACATTAAATACCCCATTTGATGGCGATATAAAAGAAGTTGCGATAGAGATCGAGGATATTATGAAATAAAAAAGCCGTATTAATTTTATAATACGGCTTTTTGATAAAATTTAGTGATTATTTATTTTCAAGACTAACTAAATAACGATTGAATAACATATGCCTATAATTTAATTGTCTTAACAATTCAACTCTTGTTTTCAAATCTGTCCAATTCAAAGAGTTTATCAATTTAAAGTTTTTAGAAAAGAACTGGTTTTCAATATTTTTTAATTCAAAACTAGACAAACTATTTTTACTAGACATTATTAAAGAATAAAAATCTAAAATACCAGAAAAATTAGCTTGCGAATTCAACTGTTCGTTGATGTAATATTGTATTTGGATTACTGAACCTGTTTGTAATAAACCATGTTTCATCACGACTTGAAAACCAAATTGTTTCAAATTATCAAGATACTCTTGACCTTTTGCATCAATTATAGATTTTTTATAAAGCTTATCAACTCTATTTAAATCTACCTCTTTAAAATTTAATAGTTCTAAAAATAAAGGATTGTCAACAGGAGGTTTACCCAATATATTTGATTCAGATTGATTGTCAACCTCTATACTTCTTAACTGGCTTTCAATATCCTTATCTTTAATATTTTGACAAGAAAAAAGTCCAAAAAACGCTACTAAATAAATTATTTTTTTCATTTTAAAATTAAACTAAGGTTATGAACCAGGGCAGCACGCAGATTGTGCAGCAGCAACGGTTACTTCTTTTACACCAGTGTTAATCCAAGTTCGACCAGGACCTTGAGTCCATGTCGTGTAAAGACCCGTTCCAGAACCAGTACCCTTACAGCACCCTCCTGTTCCATCTTTGACCGAGTAGTCGTATAGCCCTTCAGCATGGGAACCACAACCACAATCTTCTGCATTAGCAATAAAAGCTGTAAACAGACACAAAAAAGAAATAAATTTTTTCATAATATATTGGTTTTAAAATTATTATGTAAAGTTAAATAATAAAATAATAAAATAATAAAATATTAACAAAAAATTAACA
>ENA-OFCF01000868-OFCF01000868.1-metagenomes-genome-assembly--contig:-NODE-868-length-12536-cov-3.341639_pt1 | contig 12536 bp, 11 predicted proteins | sample MGYA00153387_OFCF01 | MGnify analysis MGYA00153387
GGATAGTTGACATGCGAGGGGCCGCCGCCCCGGAGGAGCCGCTCGCGCGCGCGGCGAGCAACCGCGTGAAGCTGTGGCAAAAGGCCGGTACCGGCAACAACCTCGCGGCCCGCTATCGCATGACCCGCAGGTCCTCGCTGCTGTTCGAGACGCTCACCACCCAGGGCAGCCTGCGCTTCACCGCCCCGGCGACGCTCGAGCTACGCGACGACGACCCCACCGGAGCGACCACCCGCGTGACCGCCGGGGCGCTGGAGATCACCGCCAACGACGCCACGCTCCCCGCGGGCCCGACGCTGGGCGACGGCTCGCCGGTGCGTCGCTGGCTGCGTGACCACGTACTCGCGCTGCTCGGCGCGCGCGACCTCGCGGCCCTGCGCGCGCAGGCCCGCCTGCGCCCGGTGTTCGGCCTACGCACCGCCTTCGAGCTCTCGCCTGCCCCCGGTCACCCGGCCCGCGCTGCGATCCACGACCTCGCGGTCCAGCTCGACCCGGACTCGGGCGAGCTGGTCCGGCTGGTGCTGACCGAGACGGGCGGCGACGTCGTGACGCTCACCCTCTCGGACCACCAGCGCACCCCGTGAAGCTCACTCGATGCCGCCGGTGAGCTCGAGGAACTCGTCCTCGGTCAGCACCTTGAGCGCCGCGCCGGCCGCGATCAGCTCCTCGGCCTTCTTCTGCTTGCTCGACCTGGCGCCCTTGCCCGCCCCGACCACGAGGTAGCCGAGCGCCTTGTTCACGCCGCTCGGGACCTCGCCGCCGAGCGCGACCACCCGCTCCTGCGCCTGCTCGCGCGTGAAGCCCTCGAGCGTGCCGGTGAACACGAAGCTCTTGCCCGCGAGCGCCCCACCGGCGACCGGCGCCGCCTTCTCGCCGCGCAGCACCTTCACGTGTTTGAGCAAGGCGTCGATCAATTCACCGCGCGAGGCCAGGCCCTCCACCAGCGCGTCGGCGATCGCCTCCTTGATGCCCTTGATCTCCATCAGGTCATCACGGGTCAGCTTGCGAATTTTATCGAGGGTCTCGTACTCACTGGCGAGCAGCTTGGCGTTCTGATCGCCGAGGTGCGGGGCGCCCAGCGCCCGCAGGAACACCGCCAGCGGCAGCTCGCGCTTGGCCGCGATCTCGGCGATCAGGTTCTGCGCGCTCTTTCGTCCCAGGCGCTCGAGCTCCTCGAGGTCCTCGGCCCGCAGCGCGTAGAAGTCGGCCGGCGTACTGAGCAACCCCGCGTCGACCGCCGCCGTGATCACCTTGGGCCCGAAGCCCTGGATGTCGATCGCCTTGGCAAAATGCTCGAGCTCGCCGAGCCGCGCCGACACGCACTGCCTGGGCTGGCTGCAGAACAGGAACTCGCCCTCGCGCTTCTTCTGGCGCGTCGTCGGGCTGTTGCAGGCGGGGCAATGGGTGGGGATCTCGTAGGGCCGGGCGTGCTTGCCGGCCTCGATCACGCGCTCGACGTTGGGGATCACACCACCGCGACGGGTGACCTCGACGCGGCAGTCGTGGGTCACCCCGAGCGCCTCGAAGATGTTGAGATTATGCAGGCTGGCCCGACCGATCATCGCGCCGCTGAGCTCGACCGGCTCGAGCAGCGCGACCGGCGTGATGACCCCCGTGCGACTGACCGACCACAGCACGTCCTTGAGGTCGGTGACGCCGCTGTCGCCCTGGAACTTGTATGCGATCGCGTAGCGCGGGTGATGCCCCGTCAGCCCGAGGCGGGTCTGCTCCTTGATCGCGGACGTCCGGTAGACGACGCCGTCGATCTCGTAGTCGAGGGTCGCGCGGGCCGTCGCGAACCGCTCGTAGGCGGCCTGGAGCTGCTCGCGCGGCACGAACTCGTGGTCGATCTCCGCGAAGCCGAGCTCCTTGAAGAGCGCGAACTTCTCGCGCTCGTCGACGAAGTCGGGGCCGATGACGTCGTACGGGAAGAAGCTCAGGTGCGCCGCGCGGCTCTTGCTGCGGTCCTTCTGTTTGATCGACCCCGCCGTCAGGTTGCGCGGGTTGGCGAAGTCGTCCTTGAACTTCTGGAACTCACTGAGCTTCATGTACAGCTCGCCGCGGATCTCGAGCTCGGCGCCGCCGGTCTTGAGCGCGCTGGGGATCGACTTGATCGCCATCGCGTTGGTCGTGATGTCCTCACCCTCGACTCCCGAACCGCGCGTGGCAGCCAGCACCAGCTTGCCGGCCCTGTCGTAGCGCAGGCTGCACGCCACGCCGTCCATCTTCGGCATCACGACGATCTCACCGGTGAACTTCGCCGCCCAGCTGTGCAGGTCGGCCTCGTTGTAACACTTGTCCAGCGACAGCATCGGCCGCTTGTGAATGACACCCGCGCCAAACCGGTCCTCCGGCGGCAACAACACCGCCTCGTCGGCCGCCAGCGCCGGCTCGCCCGACTGCGACGGGCCCATCGAGTCGAGCACCGCCGCGTCGGGACGCACGCGACGCAGGCGCTCCACCAGCTGGTCATAAAGCGTGTCGGGCAGCGTCGGCGCGTGCTTGTCCCAGTACTCGACGTTGCCGCGGCGGATCAACGCCTCGAGCTCGTCGGCGTCGAACTTCGGTAAGCCCGCCTGCACCGCGGCGGCGTCGAGGGCCAACAGGTCGGCTTGCTTGCTCTGCGTCCCGTGCGTCCCCTGTGTCCTCTGCGTCATGCGGCCGGCATCATAGCGCCGGATACCACCAGATACCTCCAGCGACGCACGCGCGGATCCGCTCGAAACTTGGCCCGGTGCTCAGCTCGGTCGTCGAGGTGCAGCTGCGCATCGACGAGACCAAGCATTTTGGCTGGCCGGTGAACGTGGCGGTCGAGCGCTCGCGCAAGCGCTGCGAGACCTGCCTCATCGTCGTCACGCCCGACCCCGCCGTCGCCGCCTGAGCCCGCAGACCGATCCGCATCGGCCCCGGCAACGAGCTCCATGCGCTCGTGCTCGGCCCGGCGGAGATCCCGACCATCACCGAGATCGAGCACTGGGCCGACCGGGCGTTCGACGTCAAGACGGCCGCCGAGCTGTTCGCCTGACGACCGTCTTGCTGCAGCGCTGCGGGCCCTCACGAGCCCGCCTGCCTCACTCCTCGTTCTTCTTGTTGGCCTCGGCCTGGGCCTTGAGCTGCTTGAGCAGCTTCTCCTGCTCGTCGATGGTGTCGTCCTCGGCCATGCGCTTGTCGCCAGCGAGCGCGGCGGTGTCGACGTCGAACTTCTCGAAGCGCGCGAGCATCTGGTAAACCGCGAGGCGGCTGGCGGGGGCCGGGCCCTCGTTGTCGAACTCGTCGTCCTTGGCGGGGATCTTGATGTCCGCCTTGGCGCCCTCGATGATGCACTTGTGGGCCACCGTGAGGGCCTTGTTCGAGTCTTTCATCTTCGAGGGCATGCCGCCGAGCAGCTTGAAGGTGCCGCCGTAGCCGACCAGCATGGTGTCGAGCGCCGCGGTCGCGCCGCAGCGGGCGTACAGCGGGTCGTACTTGTCGGGCACCACCGAGGTGTTGGGGTCGACGCCGCCGTCGGGGCCCTTCTTTGCGAAGTCGCCGCCGGCGGTGGCGAGCATCTGGTAGTCCGTCAGGAGCTGGCGAAACAGCATCGAGTGGGTGAACGCGCGCTTGAGCGAGTCGCCGGAGAGCTTCGGTGAGAACACGAAGGTCAGGTCGTTGTAGCCGCCGCCGAGGTCCTCGCGGAAAAAGCCGTAGCCGCTCTCCTTGTCGATGACGGCGCCGCGGGCCTTCTCGGGGACCAGCTCCGAGCCCTGTGTGGCCCAGATCGTGTGGGTCTCGCCGAGGAACTCGACGCGGTCCTTGAGCTCCTTCATGTTCGTGAGGAGGATGAGGAGCTTCTCGTCGTTCTGGATCTCGGAGGCCCAGCCCTTGAACTGCGGGTCGACCGAGTCGGCGAAGGTGCGCGCGGGCAGATCCTCCTGGCCGAGGTCACGCGAGATCTGGCGCAGGACGCTGCGGAAGGGCTCGTCGCCGCCGACCTTGCGGCGGGCGTACATCTTGACCTCCATCCACTTGTTCCAGTGGGCGTCGCGACCGGTGCTGTAGTCGGTCTTCATCGCCTCGACGGCGCCCTTGACCTCGGCGGGCAGCTCGCCGATCGCCTTGGCGGCCTCGGGCGAGTTGAAGAACGCGATCAGCTTGAGGTCGGCGTAGGCGCGGAGGATCTTGTCCTTGGTCGGATCGCCGTAGCTGTACTTGATCTTCTCGATGATGCCGCCGTAGTCGCTGCGCGCGTTCTTGCGGAAGGTCCACGAGTCGGCCTCGGCGGTGCCTTGCACGATCGCCTTGATCTTGCCCTCCTTGGTCAGGCCCTTCTTGACGCGGATGACCGCCATCACGCCGGCCGTCAGCGCGTAGTCGAGGCCGTCCTTGACGTCGATGTCGGCCTCGACCACGTCGGGGAGGCGCTCCTTGTTGCTGTAGATCTCCGCGAGCAGCGGCCGCAGCGCCTCACGCACGGGGTCCGCCGGGATGTCGGGGATCGGGTTGCCCGTGTCGTCCGTCTTCTTGCCCGCGTTCGCGTAGGCCATCTCGCGGTCGAGCTTGTCTTTGCGGCTCTCGCCGCAGCCAGTGACACCGCCCGCAGCAACCGCGAGCGCGAGGGGTAGGACGCGAAGGGACAGTCGCATGCGTTCTCCGAGCCTATGCCGGGCAAATCTGCGGCAAATGGCTCGCCGTCACGGTATGGGAAGCGCCGCGCCTCTGTCAAACCGCGCCGGGGGCCGACGATGGCGCCTGGGGCTCGAGGTGGGCGGGCGCGGGTCCGCACAACCGCGCCAAACGCCTACCGCCCGGCTTTCTCTCACGTTCCGGGCCGATCGCCCGGCTTGACCGGACCCGGACCTGCACGCATCTTACCGGGACGTCGAGAGCCGAGGGCTCTTGTTAGGAGCTTGATCATGTCCGCGACCCACGAACACACCCACGAGCACCCGACGACCCCGCTGCCGATGCCAGCGCAGGACGACCCGGAGATGGCCGGGGGCCTCGGGGTGACCGAGACCGCCGCCGCGAAGATCCGCGAGATCCGCGAGGCCGAAACCATCGAGGGCAGCTATGCCCTGCGCGTCAAGGTCATGGGCGGCGGCTGCAGCGGCTTCCAGTACGACCTCTACTTCGACGAGCCCGCCGAGGGCGACCAGGCCTTCACCAGCAACGGCGTCTCGCTCATCTGCGACCAGATGAGCTTCATGTACCTCATGGGCACCCAGGTCGACTACGTCGAGGGCCTCCAGGGCGCAGGCTTCAAGTTCGGCAACCCGAACACCACCGGTAGCTGCGGCTGCGGTAGCTCGTTCTCGGTGTGAACCCCCGACCCCTCGCGCAGGACAGCCTCGCCGCCCTGCGCGAGCGCGTCCGGGCCGCGCTCGGGCCCGCGGTGCTGGTCGCCGACGACGCCCGTTACGCCCGCGACGACGGCGCCGAGGGCCCCTTCCCGCCCGGCGTGGTGGTCCGGCCGACCTCACAGGCCGAGGTCGTCGAGCTGGTCGGGCTGTGCCACGCGCTCGCGGTCCCGCTGAGCCCGCGCGGCGCCGGCACTGGCACCGTGGGCGGCTGCCTCGCGGACCACGGCGGCGTGGTGCTCGACCTCGCGGGCCTCGACCGCATCCTCGACATCGACGAGCGCTCGCTGCTCGCGGAGGTCGAGCCGGGGGTCATCACGGCGACGCTCCACGCCGCGGCCGAGGCTCGCGGTCTGTTCTATCCACCGGACCCCGCGTCCCTCAAAAAATGCAGCCTCGGCGGCAACGTCGCGACCAACGCGGGCGGCCCACGGGCGTGCAAGTACGGCGTCACCGGCAACTTCGTGCTCGGCCTCGACGTCGTCACCGGCGCCGGCCAGGCGCTGCGCGTCGGTCATCGATCGATCAAGGGCGTCACGGGGTACAACCTCGCGGGGCTGCTGGTCGGCTCGGAGGGCACGCTCGCGGTGACCACCGCGTGCACGCTGCGCCTGGTCCCGCTGCCGGCCTGCGCGGTGACGTTGTTGGCGAGCTTCGCCGACGAGGCCGACGCCTGCGCCGCGGTGCATCGCTGTCAGACCGGCGGCGTCACCCCGACCGCGCTCGAGTTCGCCGACCGCCTGTGCGTGCAGGTGTTGATCGCGGGCGGTGAGCTGGCGGTGCCGGTGCCCGCGGAGGCGCGCGCCCTGCTGTGGATCGAGATCGACGGCGACGCGGCCGGCCTCGACGCCAGCATCCTTCGCGCCGCGCAGCACTGCCGCGACGCCGGTGCGCTGGCCGTCACGGTCGCCGAGGACAGCGTCACGCGCGAGCGCCTGTGGGACGTCCGCCGCGCGCTCAGCCACACGCTGCGCGCCCGCTGGCCGAAGAAGATCAGCGAGGACGTCGCGGTGCCGCTGGCCCAGCTACCGGGGCTCGCCCGGGCCGCCCGCGAGATCGGCGCGGCCCAGGGCCTCGACGTCGCCAGCTTCGGGCACGCCGGCGACGGCAACCTGCACGTCAACATTCTTTATGACCCAAAGGCCAGCCCGGACGTCATGACGCGCGTCGATCGGGCCGTGCATGCGCTGTTCCGCGTGACGATCGCGCTCGGCGGCACCCTCAGCGGGGAGCACGGGATCGGGATCAGCAAGCGGCCGTTCATGCCGCTCGAGCAGTCCGGGCCGCTGCGCGCCTTGCAGCTCGAGCTCAAGCGCGTGTGGGACCCGGGGAACATCTTGAACCCCGGCAAGCTGTTCCCGACCTAACCGCTCCTGGCGAGCTGCGTCTCGAGCTCGAGGATCCGCCGCGCGGCGGCCTCCAGCTTGCGCTCGAGGTCGAGGTCGCGGGTGCTGACCTCGAAGTCGCGGGCCTGCAGCTCCTGCTGGTTCTCCTTGATCGCGTGGATGTCGGTGCTCGAGCGGACCCACTGCAACACGCGGCCGTCGGCGTCGTGCTGCGGGACCGCGTGGAGCAGCACCCAGCGGTACGCGCCGTCGCGGCGGCGCAGGCGGTACTCGAGCTGGTAGGCGCATCCGCTGGCCTGCGCAGCAGTCCAGGCGGTGAGCGTGCGCTCGAGGTCGTCGGGGTGGACGAGGTCGGTCCAGTTCAGGCTCAGTTCCTCATGCGTACGGCCCGTGAACTCGCGGGCGCGGCGATTGACGTAGGTGAGGTCGCCGGCGGGGTTGAGGGTCGAGAGCAGCTGCGGGACGGAGTCGGCGAGGAAGCGGTGGTCCTCCGTGGGTCGCTCGCGCCGCGAGATGTCGACCGCCACCGTCGCGTAGCCGGCGAGCGCGCCCGTGGCGGGGTCGTCGACGCGAAACAGGTTGTAATGCACGTCGATCGCTCGCCCGCTGCGAAAGTGACGAAAGCGAGATTCGCCGACCCAGCGCGTGTACTGCTGCACCGCCGGGAGGATCTCGGTGCGCAGGCGCTGCTGGTCCTCGGGCGTGAAGAAGTCGATCATCTCGTGGCCCCGGACCTCCGCGAGATCTTCGAGGCCGACCAGCGCGAGCCCGGCCGGGTTGAGATACAGCAGCTTGCCCTCCGGCGACGCGTACGCGATAAAGTCCGCGCTGCTCTCGGCGACCTGGCTCAGGTTGCGGTCCTGCAGCGCGCGCTGCTTGCGTTCGGTGATGTCGATGACCACGCCGACCAGGCGGCTCGGCACATGGGTGGTCGCGTCGAACGACGCCTCGCCGAGCGCCCACAGCCAGCGCAACGTGCCATCCGCCGCGCTGACGCAGCGATACTCGAGGTCGACGCGAGGGTCACCGCCGGCCGTCAGGGCCCGCTGCACCGCCTGGCTGACGCGGGCGCGGTCGTCGATGTGGACGCCGCGCAGGAACCCCCCGTAGTCGACGCTCGCCTCCGCCGACAGCCCGAACAGGGCCCGACAGCGCTGCGACCACACGAGCGCGCCGGTCTGCGGATAGAAGTCCCAGACGCCGAGGTCCGCGGCGGCGACCGCATCACGCGGGTCATGGTCGTCCGGCATGTGCTCAGACCGCGCGCTGCTGCGAGGAGATCCAGTTGCCGAGGATCGCCACGAGGTCGAGGAGGCGGGTCGAGTAGCCCCACTCGTTGTCATACCAGCCGACGACCTTCACCAGCTGGCCCAGACCCATGCAGGCGCCGACGTCGACGACGCTCGAGTGCGGGTCGCCGAGGATGTCCGAGGACACCAGCGCCTCGTCGCGGACGTCGAGGATGCCCTGTAGCGCCTCGGTCGCCGCCGCCTCGCGCAGCGCCTCGAGCACGCGCTCGAGGCTCGGGCTGCCCTCGAGGGTGCAGACGCAGTCATACAGCGAGCCGTCGACCACGGGCACGCGCACGGCGGTGCCGTCGACCTTGCCGCGCAGGTTCGGGATGACCTCGGAGATCGCCTTGGCGGCGCCGGTCGAGGTCGGGACGATGTTGATCGCGCCGGCGCGGCCGCGGCGGAGGTCCTTGCCGGACAGCGTGTCGATGATGCCCTGGCCGTTGGTGTAGGCGTGGGTCGTGCCGACCAGGCCCCAGCGCAGGCCGAAGACCTTGTCGAGGGTCGCCAGCACCGGCGTGAGCGCGTTGGTCGTGCAGCTCGCGTTGGAGATCAGGCGGTCCTTCTCGGGGTCGAGGGTCTCCTCGTTGACGCCGACGACGATCGTCTTGTCGACACCCTTGCCGGGCGCGGCGAGGACCACGTGGCTCGGGCCGTCCGTGGCGGTGCGGTGGGCTGCCAGGCCGGCGCGGTCGGTGAAGCGCCCGGTCGCCTCGATGACGATGTCGACGCCGTGGGCGTTCCACGGAATTTTGCTCGGGTCCTTCTCCTTGAACAGGGCGATCTTGCTGTCGTTGACGCGCAGCGAGCTGCCCTCGTGCTTGACCTTGGGCAGGTTCCAGCGGTGCACCGAGTCGTGCGTCATCAGGTAGGCCAGCTCGTCGGCGTCGGCGAGGTCGTTCGCGGCCACCACCACCACGGGCGGGCCCTTGCGCGCCGCGCCCGATCCCGTCGCGTCGGCCGTGGCCCGCGCGAGCGCGTGGCGAAGTGCGAGGCGGCCGATGCGGCCCATTCCGTTGATCCCGAGGCGAATTGGCGTCATAACGCCGCGCAGGATAGGTCAAGCGCTCAGCCCCGGCAACGCCGCACCCACACCCCACCCGTCTGCTATTCATCGCCGTCCCCCGCCCCGTGCCCCGCACCACCCGGACCGTGAGTCCGCGCATGCACACCGCGGCCGGCTTTGGTACCGTTCCCTCCCCGCATGCCCCGCCTCGCACCCGTCCTCGCCCTCGCCCTCGGCGCTGCCCTCGGTGGAGCTTGCAAGAAGCAGCCGCAGCAAAAGCCCGACGCGCACGGCCGCGACGAGGTCGCCGCCACCCCCAACCCCGTCGTGCAGCAGGGTCTGCCTGCCCCGCACAAGCTGTCCCGAGAGCCAGATGCCGCGATGCACGTCGCGACCCCCGCCGCCACGCTCGCGGCCGCCGCCGCCTACGTGCCCCAGGTCCCCGCCCTCGCCGAATTCGGCGCGCAGATCCTGTCGACCCAGGGTCCCTCCGAGTGGGCGACGACCGTCGGCGCGCAGCTCGATGGCCAGCGCGCCTGGACCGGCGCGAACGTGGCGGGCGAGGACATCCTGCACTTCGCCTTGCAGCGCGGCGGCGTCGTAAAAGTGCAGGTCGCGATGGCGAAGTTCGCGAGGCGCGGAGAATTCGGCGCGGTCGTGTTGCCTCCTGCCGCGCTCGCCGTGAAAGACGGCGACCTCGTGAGGGCGACGACCCCGGGCCCGGAGCGGCTCGCGTGGATCGACACCACCGCGAACACACTGACGATCGCAAGCACCCTCGAGGGCCTCGCCACCGGCCGCGAGCTCGCGGGCACCTACGGCAAGCAGCCACTGTGGTTCACGATGACCGAGACCCGCGGTCAACCGCTGTTCGGGAGCTTCCCCTACGGCCGCGTCGAGGCGACGGGCGCCGGCCTGCACAGCCTCGACATCAGCGCCGCGGCGCGCAAGGGCCAGAAGCTGCCGGTGCTGCGAGACATCGCCCCCGGCCCGATCGGCGGCCCGCTGACCAGCAAGAGCATCGCGGCCGGCGTCAGCACGCGCTGGACCGGCTACAAGGAGGCCGTCCGCGAGGTCACCCATCAGTTACAGGTCATGGTCGACCGCGCCGGCTTCGCGGGTCGCATGATGCTCGACCCGATCGCCGACCAGGCGACGCGCGTGCTCAAGACCTGGAACGGCCGCGTCCTGCTGGCGGTCGGTCCGGCCAAACATCTGCGCCTCGGCCTCGGCGCCGACGACCCGTTCGCGGCCCATCGCGGCCTCCTGACCCTCCTGCGCGACATCACCGAGAACCTCCAGCTCGCGCGCATGTTCGTCTCGAACATCCCGAACGCCTCGCTCAAGAAGGTCGGCGACAACCCCGACATCTGGATGTTGACCGCGACCGGGCTCGGCAACCAGCTCCCGCCCGCGCTGCGCACCCTCCTCGACGACGGCCGCCTGCGCGTCGCCTTCAACGGCAGCGCCCACGCGGGCGGCGTGCTGGTCGTCATCGGCCCCAGGGCGGACAGCGAGCTCAAGGCCTGGCTCGGCGAGGCTGCGAACGCCGCGTCCGGCAAGGATGGCATGAAGGACCTGCTACACGCGACCACCGCCGCCAGCCCGGAGGCCGTCGCCGCGGTGCTGCAGGCGCTCGAGCAGAACGCGACCGACAAGCTGCTCACCGCCGTCCTCGCGCTCACCGCCGACCGCGCCCCGACGCAGCTCGTGATGCGTAAAGTCGGCGAGCGCTACGAGATCACGGTCCGCGGACCCGAGGCGACGCCCGGCAAGCCCAGGCGCTGACTCAGCCGCGAGGATCGACGACGCGACCGACGAACAGGATCTGCCCGCCGCGAGTGTCGCGGATGAAGTAGAGGAACGGGCGGTCCGCGGTGAACGCCGGCGGGTCGCCCATCGCCATGCTGCGCGTCATGACCACCGCCGTGGCCGCGGCGGCCTCCGTGCCGGCCTCGCCGACATCGATAACGGCCTCGTGGATCACGCTCGAGATCGACAGACCTCCCGCGCGCGACATCTTGGAGAAGTCGGCCGCGCCGGTGAACGCGGTCGGCATGCCCATCGCCGACAGCACCGGCGCCAGCTCGAAGCGCGCGCGCGTGGTGAAGCGCGGCAGGGCGACCTGGACCTTGCGCGACCGCAGCGCCGCCGCCCATTCAGCGATGCGCGCCGGGCTGAGGTCCGCCTCGAGCGCGGACAGCCCATCGGCCGCGCGCGGCAGCACGATCAGCATCGCCAGGCGATCGCCGACATACGGCAGCTCGAGCACCTGCGCGCCGTCGGGCTCGGCATATTTGAGATCCGCCCGGAGCTGCATCGTCGGCACGGACGGCGCGACCGCGAGGCCCGGGACCTGGAACGGCCGGTCCTGCGTCTGCGCCGGGTCGAAGGCCCGCAGCCACGCGCCCTTGAAGTAGATCGCGCTGGTCAGCACCAGCCGCGTCGCCGCATCGATGTCCGACGCGGCGAGCAACGCCGGGATCTTCGCCTCGGTCTGCTTCGACACCCAGGCGTTGATCGTCTGGCGCGCGTGCTCGGTCGCCGCGAAGTCGATGCCGACCAGCTCCGCGCCATATTGCGTGCGCGTCAGCTCGAGGTACGCCGGCACGAAAGGCTCGCCCTGCGCGCCCCACAGCCGATTCGCCGCCCTCAACACCACCCCACCGACCCCCGAGTCCGCCGTCCCGAGGTCCGCCGCCGCCGCCGCCTGCGCGGCATGCAAGCGCAGGCCCGGCAACGCCTCGAAGTGCAGCGTGCGCGCCATCTCCTCCGCGGTCGTCCCGGCCGCGCCGGCATACGTCATCGCCAGCGCGCTGCGCAGGTTTCCTGGCGCGAAGAACTGATTACCCGCGCTGGCCCGCACGCGTTGATACAGCTCGAGCGCGAAGGCATCGTCGCCGGCGATCCACGCGGGCACGTCGGCCCGCGCCTCGGGGCTCACCAGCACCGCCTGCGGACGCGCCGGCTCGGTCGGCCCCGCGGACGTGCAACAGGCCACCACCAGCGCGAACACAAGGACGGCGGCGGGGACCTAGTCCTCGTCCTTCGGCTTGCGCTCGAAGTCCGCGACCGTCACGTTCGGCACGAAGGCCAGCGCCTCCGAGACGTAGAGGCCAGTGTGGAGGATGAGGTGCGTCACCGTCCGGACCAGCACGCCGCCGGGCACATCGGCCACATAGGCCGCGCCGCGATTACCGTCACCATCGTGCCTGATCTCGACCCACTTCATCGCATGCCTTCGTTTCGAGTTCGTGCCGCCGGAGGGATCCCGAGTGGATCAGAGCGAGAGGCGCGCAGACCGGCGGTGCATTGTAAGCGAGCGGTCCCGGCAAGCCAAGAACCAGCGCAAGAGAACCACACCCCTCAACGCGGCGAAGCATGGGGAATTGACGACCTCGCCAGACCCCGCCTGCCCCTGGGGCCTGACGATGCCCCCGACCCGTCGACGGCTCCCGCGTGAACCGAAAACAGATGCACGCCGACCGGCCAGCGCCCGCCACCCGCCTCCGGGAGCGTCCACAGGTTCGCGCCCGCCAGCAGGTCCCAGGTCAGA
>ENA-OFCF01000870-OFCF01000870.1-metagenomes-genome-assembly--contig:-NODE-870-length-12535-cov-3.403846_pt1 | contig 12535 bp, 6 predicted proteins | sample MGYA00153387_OFCF01 | MGnify analysis MGYA00153387
TTTTCTCTTTGAGCAGAAAGTAATTTATGTGCTCCTCCTACTCCCATAAAGTGAGCAGTGTATAAATCTGTGTTATTTGGCTCTATTCCATATTTTTTTAATTGACTTGCATTTTCTTTGGTAAAGTATTCCATAACTTCCTTAGATTTATACTTATCAAATCTATCACTATCTGAATACCCTAGTCCATATCTTCCCACAACAGATCTCCAAGTACCTGTCGTGAACTGGAAGATGCCACTAGCACTACTCTGTGAATTCTTAGCGTTAGGATTCCCATTACTCTCAGCTTTAGCTGTCCTGTCATAATAACTAGGGTCAATACCTCCGTTTTTAATTTTTTGATTTATGACTGCCATTTTTAATCCGTTATTTCTACTTGGTAATTAATTAGTGCTCGGTAAGTTTGTTCAGTAATTTGGTTTTTATATTTTTCTGCAACTTCTTTTATGTGTTTTTCTTTTGTGCTTTTGTAGGCTTTAAATGCCCCCTCAATTGTGTCAAACGTACCTAAGTAAACTCTTAGTCCTTTTCCTTTACGAACGGCTACTCTATATTTATCACCGCTTCTAAATACCCCTATAGGTAAGTCGCCCCTCGATTTATCGCATTTTACAAACAACTGGTTAATTTCAGCAGGTACAAAACAACAAGTTTTAGGGCTGTAAACCTTATTTCCTTTAATTAAAATATCTTTATCGAGATGCCAATCTACCATCACTTTAGAGTTATAGCTTTCATAAAACCACTCACTAAATACTTGAAAATTACACCATTCACTACCGACAACTACATATTTATACGTAGGGTGTTTCACTAATTCTGTTTCGCTGTAACATCTTCTAAACATACCCCTCCAGTATCTATCTTTTTTAGTTCGATTTCCATCTATATATGCTGTGTGTTTACCATAACCTAAGTACCCTACTCCAAAAATAGAAGGACTGTTCAAATTTTTAATTTGCCCTGTCACTACTTCTTTATATCGTCTGTTTGTTACTACAGTTCCATCTTCAAATTTTACATCTAAATCACTACTTCTTCTGTAATTTATAATTACAAACTGCTCACCCGCTTTATTTTTATGTATTTCTCCAACCCTATCTATAAACCCTTCTCCTTTTTTAAACATTTTTTTATATTTTAGATTACAAATCTACGTTTTTATTTTTACATAACCAAATGAATAAAACTATTGCTCAAGATTAGTTTTACTTGTGAGTAAATTAATTGTGTATCTCAATCTAGTGTCGGAGTCTTGTTGAAGCCTAGCTGAAAATACATTACTTCTCATCATTTCTAATACTATCTTTCCACCAAACTTAACAATTTCTTTATTTAAGGTCTTATTTACCTGATTTTTATCCCATATCCAAGGATTCTGATTGGCGTTATGTGATAACATTCTGTTATATATATAGTTAAATGTCCACTCATTATGTACTTTAGTTACTAAAATATCTTGTTGTGTGTTATCTGATGATGTCTTAGGATATTGAGAAATTAAAGATAATACTCCAGTGTTATTTACTAGGTTAAGTTGTCCCGAATTTGTATTGGGGCTATAAACAACAGCTTTGTTAAAAGGTGGTTTGTCATCGATAATTGCAGAGTCATACTCATTGTGGTATCGTTCAACACTTACATCCATTCCAACAGATTTTAATAATAAATTACCATACGTTCTTTTTAGCATGTACTCCACAATGAAAGGCTTCTTCTTACCATAAAACACGCAATAACTTCTATTTGTTAATAAATGCGACCATAGTCCAAATTCTGTATTATCATTTGTATTATTTATTCCTGTTTGAAAATAGTTTTGATGAGCTATATAATAATTAGGAGTAAATGAATACCATCCTATCCACTTTTGTTCTAATGGAGAAAATCCTATTGTCCAGCTAACCTCTTCAAAATACAGAGGATTTGTTAATTTAATCTCTGTTTTTACTAAATTTTGAACTAGGTGGTATTTAAAATCGCTAAACTCTACTGTTTGTGTTGGTAATAAAGTTTTTAAAATATAATCTTTTTTAGTTATAAAAATTCTTCTAAATCTTGAATCATATCCCATTGAAATTCCAACACCATTTATAGCATTGTCTAAATCTATTTGGTCAAAGTTTATAATTTTAGATTTTAGTATTTTAAATGGTAGATGCTCTTTAAACCAATTTCTCATTCCACTTGGTTTTCCTTCAATAGTGCTTGCAATATCTTCAGCTCCTTGCCCCCCTGTTTTTATATGTATTACTTGCCCTCTTTTTGCATCTATGTGAAAGTGTCCATATTCACAACTAACTGATTGAGTTGATTGTGTACCTCCATAGCCTAAGTCTGTTTCTGTATACGTCAGAGGTCTTCTAGCAAAAGCTGTAGCTAGATTTCTTGTTTCTGGTTTTGTTCCATCATCTACTGCCAAATCTAAAGCATTAAATAATGATGTTGCATGCTCTTGTCTAATTAATATTTGCTCTCTTTCGATAGCTCTTACATCTTTTAATTTTCCATATTTTGAAGGGAACTCTACTTTATTAAAAGAATTGAATATTAAATAAGGGTCATTATAATCATTTTCAGTGGAATCCTGAGAACTCCACATTATACCATTTGGAGAATCATTTCTACAATCACTTTCTATTTGCTCAAAGTTGTCATATAATATTCTACCTGTTGTAGCTGTTACACTTTTTGAATAAACTTGGTTATAAAAAAATCTCTCTTCTGTTTTAATAGGTACATTTTTTTCTTGTGTCCATTCTCCTGTATCACCTACATTTGGAAAAAAGTTTCTATCAAGACCTTGTTCAGCTGTTCTGTTCCATGTATTTATTCTAGTTTCCGTTAAAAAACTAGGTACTCCATAATAATATAAATAAAATTTACTAGGAGATTTATAATAATTTCCATCCCTAGTTTCACAATCTAAATTAAATTTATAAGAAATATCAGGTATTATATTACTTTGTCCTACATCTATACCTTCTCCTACTTCATAGTCTATATAAAATAAAGGGTTTCTACCTATATTTGAATATTGTTTATATGCAAAAGGTGTCAAGTCTCCGCCTCCAAAGTTATCTGTATGAAAAAGAGGTATTTTTCTTTTTACTGCGTGTCGAGATATAAAAGTATCTCCCCCAAAAATAGGTGTGCAACTTAGTAATGGAGTTTTTAAATTCCCTTTATATCCTGTTGATAACCAACTTATAGAATTTATAGTTCCATATTGAGAAGGTAAATAATTTTTAATTGCTACATAAGGGCTTGCAACATTTTTATTAATTATTTTACTTCTTCCTTTTGCACAAGCATTATTTTCTTTTGCGTAACCTAGAGACCCTGTATTATTATCTACTAAGTTATTATCGTAATTCACATATTGAGAGGGAAACTCTATTAAATTGTCATTATTTTTTCCTAAATTAAAAAATACAGACTTTTCTCTATCTAAGTTATTAATATTTAATTTTTGACCTGTAACATCATCAACAATAGTTGTGTCTTTTGGCTTTAAGTATTTAGCTGAGTGAATACCTCTTAAAGATTGTTCATTTTCTTGTAGAGTTTGTATATAATTATAATTCGCACTTGAGTGGTTATAATATGCAAAGTTTTGGGGTTCTCCTAAGTCTCTAAATGTTTTAAGCCATTGTAATCTATATCTTCCATAATTAACAATAACTGAGCTTATTCCTGATAAAACTCCTGCCGCTATATTCATTCCTATACCTACGGGATTTGCAGAGCCACCCACAGCTGTTAATTGAACTCTCCAAACTTCAGCTGACTGTGCAATAGTTACTGCTATCTCCGTAGCTGTTTCTAGTAAAGCAAGGTTTCTTGCCACTTTTTTTGCAGAATCTGTCAGTATCACATACTTTGGGTGATCTTTAACTTCATCGAAATAGTTGTTTGTTGTTTGTCCAAAAACATACCCTTGTATAGATAATTCAGAAGCTAAAGTTGGTCTGTAATAATCTGTTTCTGGACTGTGGAACGTAAATTTATTGTACGATATTCCTTGGGAATCTAAATTTAATTTATCTTTACCTAAATCATTATAAGGGTAGTTAGAATATTGAAATGTTTGTCCGTCTTGCTGATAGGATCTCATATTAAATAATAAACCAGAGGATATAATACTTCTATCTTGGTCTATATTTCCTCTGAATATTTCATATCCTGAGATTAAATCTCTTTTTTCTTTTGTTATTAAACTATTTTTTACCGCTAAATCTAAATAAGAGTTTATAGTGGTTTCGTCTATTGTTACTCCTAAAGGATATATAATAGAGTTACTTTGAGAAAGTTGTTGATTCTCATAAATAAAAGGACTTACTTTATTATCTGGAAATTTAAAATGTTGAATTCCTCTACAAGTGTAATTAGAAAGTGGTTTACCTAAATTGTCTAATCTCCACTGATAATCTCCATCACTATTTAAAATAGGCACTTCTAAATTATCTAATATTACAAAATTATCTTGAAAACTTTTTCTAGTTTCTAAAGGTATATCAGAAGGTTTTATTTTTAAAGTAGATGAATTGTATAGTGAGTTATTGTCAGGATATTTTTCTTCACTTTGCCAAAAAGCAAAAGTTCCTTTTTTATAAGGTATAGCTTTACAGCTATTTAATATAGGTTTTTCAAATGTACAAATAGAACTATATGTTTGTTTTTTATCCAATCTTATACTTGTAAAAGATACTTCTACTTTTGAATATTCAATATCTCTTGTAACTATGGAATAGCACCCATTTGTAGGAGCAATTCTCCAAGCATCTGTATTTGTATTATTACAAGTAACTGCTCCAAAGTAATTTCCTATTATACTTATTTTTTGAGATATTATTTTACAATCTGTTGCTATATAAAAACTACTTGTTAAACCTATAATAAATGTTACTGCTCCACTCTCTTCTGTTATATTATATCCAGTTAATGTTTTTTCAAATAATAATTTATACCCTACCGTTAAATCTACTATTTTTGTTAAAAATGGTGTTGTTGAGTCTTTTTTGGCATAGAAAGAAACTCTTATTAAATCACCATTTGACACTTGATCTCTAACTACATCTACATTTTTTTGAGGTGTTACCTCTAAAATAAATCTATTTTTTTCTATTTTTGTTTTAAACCAAAGAGCTTGTTTATGTAAGGTTGCAGACCACCCTAATGCAATTGGGTCAGCAGGTTTAGTTCCTATCAAATCATTTACATTTGTAGATACACCATAATCATTGAAATAACTTTGTATACTAGTTGTATTTAAATTTACATTTTGTAATAAATCTGCTGTAAGTTCTGTTAAATTATCAAATTTATTTCTTCCTATTAAATACTGACCGCACGGCATTAAGTTTGTATAATTTGTTCCGTCTGGTGGTACAGCTTCTGGGTTTCCTCTTCCATCAATTTCTACGCCTGAATTAGATCCTGCAATATATATATTACATTTATTGGTTATTAAAGTGTCATTATATTCTAATGGGAATGCACTTTCTATTTTAGTTATTGTTTCACCTTCAATTTTACCTATAACAATTTCTTCATTTTGTTTTACAGGTGTAGTACAAGACTTTTTAAAAACTTCTGTTTTGTTTGTCCATAATAAAGGTTGAGCTATAGCTATAAAAGGAATTCCAGAAGATGTATAACCCGTTCCTGTAAAATTATCTCCTAGTTTTATACTATATATGATATATTCGTCTCCTATTTTTATAACTTTTGCCACTTGATTATTGAAATCAGGTGTGCAGTTTATAGCTGAATAACAATCTTTATCTAAATAATTACAAAATGGAAAAGTATTAACTTCCAATGGGTTAGGACATACAAAGGGTACATCAATACAATTTTCTTTATTATCTTCTATATAAGTTTTTAAATCAGTGAACGTTTCATCTATCTCTAAAATATATGTACTAGCAGGTATTGTGAATATATTATTTATTGTACATATTTTTTGTATATTTTCATCAACTTCTATTACTTCAATACTTTCCCCTACACAAAAAGAATTGTCTTCCGTTGCGGTATTGTAATACTGCCAATATTTATCTCTTGTTGATGTTACACATCTTGTTTTATTACTTTCAATAGATTTTCTATCTAAGTTGGTGAGTGGTATTGTCTGTAAGTCTGATATTTTTGCATTTCTATTTATTAAGGGAAATCTTGCAGTTTTATAACCTCCTTTTAGTAAAAATCTTATAGAAAAGGGCACTACTTCGTCTCTTGGATATGATAAGTAATTTGACACATTTACTCCATCTTTATATAAATCTTCCTGTGCAACATGTGTTTGCCATTTTAATTCTAATAGATTTACAATAGGTTGTAGATTTATCTCTTTTTCCGTTGTTAAACCTACACCTATTAAAGAATTATTACTTTCTGCTAGTAATTCCCATTTTTCTATGTATATATTTTCTTTTAGTAAATCAGATAAAGTAACTTCAAATCTATCATCTGTCTGCCCATTATAAATAACTACATTATCGTTAATTGTGTGAATACCTTCAATATAATATCTTAAACCTCCTGCGGTTAAAGATGTTTGTATAACAGCTATTTTATAGTGAGAAAATCTTAAATCCAGATCTTTTACTTCTAATTTTATAGAAAAATTTGTAGGTTTTTCTAATTCTTCTTGTAATAATGTGACATTATTTCTATCAAAAATTTGAATAGGGTTTGTTATTGAAGTATATTCTGATATTTCATTCCCCATTTGGTCACAATAAGCTATAAGAAACTCATATTGACCTAATTTTAATCTTCCCCCTAATTGAATAGAAGTTGGTACTAATTTAGGTAAATCATACTTTCTAAATATAGGTAGCTTAAATGAATCAAGACAGGTTGTAACTCTTTGATTAACCCCACAAACTATGTCACCTGTATACTTATATTGAGCTAATTTGTCTAAAACTAAATATCTTGGAGAATTATAATTATCAGTCCAGTATATTGTTTTTCCACATTTTTCATTTTTTATTATTGTTTTTTTAATAGGGTGATTTATACTAAACATAAATCCCTTTTTAGGAGTATTTGCTAATATATGACACTCATCCGTCAATAATGTTTCATAAATATTTAACTCTGTTTGTGTTTGAGTCTCTAAAGGTTGTGCCAAATCTAAATATTTTACACACCCTACACAAGTGGATAAAGTATCTTCTAAATTTATAACCTGTTGTATATTTTTAATTTGCCCAATTTCTCCAATACCGCTAATAGGGTTTACAATAAAAAAATAAGTTGTATTACTATGAATATCATTTGTAGCATTTATCACTTTAAAACCCTGCTTAAATTTAGAGGATAATAAATTTGACATTTCATTTGTTAAAGAAAAACTTCCTCCATCTATACCATCAAAAAGACCATTCAATAAAGTTGAGTAATCTGACTCTCCTAGATTGTTTTGGTCTCTATTTAATGCTTTTTGTGGTTGATTAAATCCTACACTTGGTTTTGCCATAATAGTTATCTAATTCTGTTGTAAACAGAGAATTTCTTTTTTTGTTTTGCTTTTATTTGAGAATACCAATTCTCTCCCACTATTGAATCAAACCTGACTTGTGATAAAGCTAAGGTTTTATTTTTATCTGCCTGTGCTGTATAAAATTGTAACTTGTTTTGTACATTTGGGTCATCATCATTTGCCCACATTAATTCAAAAACTTTAGCTTTTCCCGTTGCTTGTAAATATTTATAAATATTTGAATTTGGGTCTTCTGGTAAGATTATATCTCCTGTTTCTTCATCTACATCCAACCCTTGATACCAAATACATATAAACCCTTTTGTAAAATTTGCCTGTAAAGTATTTTTTATAATATTTATCTCGTATGGTGATTGTACAATATGTATATTTTCACAATTTAAATTTAATTTACTCTTATCAAATCCTCTTGTTAATTTTAAACTTTGCTGATTTCCATAATAAAATTTAGATTTTAAGGATTTATCATACAAATATATCTTTTCTGAAACCTCTTTATATTCTGCTCCATTTTCAAATTTATTTGAATAGTTATTCCAAATTTTAGAAGCTTCTTTTTTAACTCTATAAAAATGGCTATTTATAAGTTCACCTTTGTCACAATCATTGTCTGGCTCGTAACCTATGGGTTCTGTTTTTACTGCTTTAATTAATGCAAAAAAATTAATAGGTAATTGTGCTTGCCCATTAATTACTTCTATAATCTTTGGATAAGTCTGCATAACATTTCCACCAAAACCTTTTAACTCGTTTATTAAATGCAGACTTAATGAAACATCATCTATAAGACCACTTTCATCGTAGCTTTTTAAATCCGATTTAATATCTGTTATTATGTTTCCTATTAGCATTTTTTTTCTATTGGTATGTTTACTTCGTTGCCTTCTCTTCCATATAAATTATGCAATACAGTGTAAACAAATTTGTATTTTTTATTTTTTCTCAGTCTGTTATTTATACCTCTATATACACTTAAATCAAAACCTTTATCCATCGTAAACTCTTTAAGACTACCCCTTTTTTGAATTGGTAAAAAAATAGGTCTGTACATATCTCCTATTGTTTTTATATCTTCTGTTGGTACTCTTATAATCTTTGTTTTAAACTTTTTTGGCGATTTAATAACTCCAAAGTATCCAAAATTTTGTATAAAAACACCTCTTTCATTGTTTAACATTTGGAGTCTTAATTCTTTTAAAAACATTTCGGCAAGCTTGTGAAAGGTGATTATTCCTAATTTATCTGTACCAACTTTATTAGTGTAAAATTTGTAACTTCTTTCAGATATAAGCTTTTGGCAATTACAGGCTTTATTTGTTTCTAGAAATTCAAAAGAGGGCATTTTTCTAGTAGGTTTTAAGTTTTTTTTTATATTTACTTTTGAGTGCCTTCTTATTTTTTTTTCAGGTTTTGTAGCAAAATAATTTTTCTTAACCATTAGAATTTAAATTAGGATTTACATCTTCCTTTATTTGTAAAGTTAAAGATAATTGTTTTAATGTTTCTTGTATTACAACTTCTTCTAATTTATCAGGACATACAAATTCAAAATCCCAAACAGAGTCACATTTTTTATCACTGCATTCACATATTTGTTCTAGTTCGTATAAATCTTGGGTAGTTAGCACTAAAGTTCCTGATTTAAAAGGTTTATCTATTATCCAAATAAATCCATTTTCTAAATAGAATTGGTTTTTTTTAACTTTATGTGACCTATTTTTATTTCTTCTATATTGAGCTATTGTAGTAGGTTCAAATATTTCTCTACCATCAAGACTTCTTATTTCTTTTATTGTATGTCCATATTTACTCCAAATAAGTTCTGGTATTTTATATTTACTTCTATAGATAGAATTACATAGTCTAAATTCTATTAAAGGACAATTTACACTGTCTATTTCTATAAATTCTACACATCCTATTTGTTGTTGGATATTTACCTCTCTATATAAACTTCTATCATTTAACTTTTGTGATATGTATGTTTTAGCTTTACTTTCCCCCACAGCCAAAACAAGCCTGCGAGGAATTTTACTATCCTTAGATGTAGATTTCAAGGTTGAAATAATCAAACTGACAAATTCTTCGTTACTCATGGTGCAAAATTAATGATTTTTAGTGTTTTTGCAAAATTGCTTATTTTATAAAACAAAGCGTAACTAAAGGTATTACTCTAAAGTTACGCTGAAGAAAAAGGAAAAACCAAGAACCTTCTTTAAATTTTTGTATCTCTAAAATGAGTTGCTGTACTAGCATTATTGTTATTAGTGTTTATAAAAACTCCTCCTATTGGTAAATCATCTGCCGTACCTGCTCCTCCTGTTCTAGCTGTTCTTTTTACTAGTGATTCTAATTTTACACCTTGCATTGTATTTGTAACAGAACGTGTGTTGGCTTTTGTTAAATCGATGTTAGGAGATACTACGCCTTGTAATATATTATTTTCATCAAAAATGACTGAGTTTATGGCTATTGATGAAGTTATAAATTCTGTAACTCCTATTGATGTAGAAAGGGTTTTAAGAATAGATATTATAGTGGTATTTGATAATACATTTAAAAATTTTACAAAATTTCCTAAAACTCTAGTATTTGCCATAAATAGTCTTGAACTATCACTTGTAGTAATTAAGTTGTTAAAACTTGTTGAAATATTGAAAAAAGTATTTATATTACAATCGTTCATTTCTAAATCTGAATTACCTAGTAATTCTATAAACTTTGTATTTGGATTTACATTTCCTCCTAATCCTAATCCTGATACTATTTGACTTTTATCAAATCTTATTTTTGAATTTCCCCCTGCTTTTAAAAATGCTCCGTTTGGAGAATAAAAAACTCCTCCATTAACCACAAAGTTTGGAACATCTCCTCTATTAAAATAACCTGCGTCATTTAAAAAGTTGGCATCTATAACATATCTTAAAGACGGTGATACTATGGAATCTGTTGTTAAATCTATCGTACCTTCTCCTAAAAGTTGTATTTTTTTATATGTACCTACTCCTGGTGTATTAATAGTAGTGCCTCTATTTTTAAGTCCTGTTTTTTGTAATAATATTCTTGATCCTATTCCTTTATTAATAGTTATGTCAAAAGTATTATTATTATAAGGGTCTAAATTTATTAAATCATTTTGACCTAATGGATTACTAATTATTTGAACTCCTTCTTCTAAAATTAAGTTTAAACCATTATACTCAAAATGTCCTGTGAATGTATAACTTGCTCCTTTTTGTACAACTACTCTAAAAGCAGTTCTTAGTGGGTTTAAGTTTGTATTTGGTAATCCTCCTACAAAATGATCTAATCCGTCTTGTATGTTTTTAAAAGGTTTAGCCATTGAACCTGTTGAAGTTGTACCTGTATAAGCAGAGTTTATTATAATACTTGGTATTTCAGAAGCTGTAGGTAAGTTTATATTTATAGTATTAGTATCAACACTTGTAGTTATTTCTAAACTGTTTGAATCTAATTTTTTTGCCGAAATAACTATGTCATCTCCCACAATACTTTCCACTTTTAAAATACTTTCACCAAGCGTGCCTGAATTTAAAGTTTTAATTTTTCTAAAATTTAAAACATTTAAAACTTTATTTTTAAACACTTCTCCTAAACCTGTTCCTACATTACTTGCCGTTGGTATAATTAAGTCTAAAGCTGTTTGGTTTATTCCTATCTCTACTTCATTTGTTAAATCAGTTACTGTTACTAGATTTCCAGCTTTTATACTTTTTATTTCTTTTTCGCCGAGAATGTTAATTCCTTTGTATATTTTACCTATTCCTGTTCCTACATTTATAAGTTTAAAATAAGATACGACAGCTGAGAACTTTGCACAAATTGCTGTGTCTACTGCAAGCATCCACTCATTTAGGGTTTTTCCTTTTGTGATATTAAGACAAGGTAAATCTACTGTTACATTATTGGTACAATCACTTGATATTAATACTGGACAAGCACAAGGAGTTGGTATACATAGTGGTTGTATACACGGTGTTATATCTTTACACCCGCAATTATTTGTATTCATATTATTCTGTTATTTTATAGTTGTAAATAGTATTAAAACATTCCTCTGATATCTGACCTTTATACTTTATAGCCTTATCTTTAAATTGTCTTTCTTTAACCTCTTTATATTTTTCATAAGCCTCTCTATTAGTATTATAACCAGCAAATCTTTTAGATACTCCATCTATTCTTGTAATTGCGGTATATTTTCCATTCTTTCCTTTACTTACTCCTGTTGATTCTCCTTGTCTTTCTTCTTTTTTAGTTTTAAATATGTTTGTAAAATTTGGAGGAACAAAGCAACAAGTCTTTGCTGAATAAACTTTATTTCCTTTTATAAGAATATCTTTGTCTATTCTCCAATTTTTCATTGTTTCAGGTTTATAATTTTCATAGTACCATTTAGCAAATTTATAATAATCTAACCATTCGTCACAAATTATATTGTCATTTTCCACAGCCCTACTTACCATGTTATTCCATACCTGATAAGATTTTTCATTAGTGTTTTCATATTTCTCAATACCATGATAACCCACTCCAGATAAACATTTATAAAAAGGGTTTTTAACCTGTTTTATTCTGGAGTAAGGTATATTTTTAATTGTATATACATCATCTATAGTTACACTACAATCTTTACTTCCTTTACATTCTATAATCACACCTTTGTATCCTTGGTTGGTAAGAAATACCTCCCCTATTCTTTTTTCTATATATTTTTCTTTTTCTATTCTACGAAAATTGTTATTTAAAAATTGTAATTTTTTAGTACTTTCAGAAACTAATAGTCCTTTTGTGCCCTCGCCCCCGTCAGTTAAGTTAGCAAGAATCCCTGATTTTTTATTTATTCTTCCATATAATGTGATGAACTCTACTTCTTTTTGTTTAATGAACTCATAATTATCTGATTCTAAAAGTATTTCTACTTCATAGTCTGTTTTTACTGTGATATTTTTCCAAACACTATTTCTTCCACTCTTAGCGTAAGCTCTTTGATAT
>ENA-OFCF01000871-OFCF01000871.1-metagenomes-genome-assembly--contig:-NODE-871-length-12533-cov-4.865443_pt1 | contig 12533 bp, 15 predicted proteins | sample MGYA00153387_OFCF01 | MGnify analysis MGYA00153387
TGCTGTTTGGCGAGTTCTCTATTGCTGACGCCTATTTCGCCCCGGTGTGCATGCGTTTGAAAAACTACGCCCTGCCCGTGCCAGCGCATATCAGCGACTACATCCAACGCGTTTGCGCCTTACCCGGCGTGAAGACATGGATATCGGACGCACTGGCCGAGCAGGATTTTGTGGCTGTTGATGAGCCGTATCGAAGCCAGCGCTGAGATTTAGCCGTCATCGGCTTGATACCAGTACCCTAAACTCAGACCATGCAAATTTACATGGTCGGTGGTGCGGTTCGCGACATGCTCTTGGGCCTGCCTGTGCAAGACCACGACTGGGTGGTGGTAGGCAGCACGCCTGAAGAGCTGGTGGCGTTAGGCTTCCTGCCCGTTGGCAAGGACTTTCCGGTTTTTCTCCATCCTGAAACCAAAGAAGAATATGCGCTGGCCAGAACCGAGCGCAAAACCGCGCGCGGCTACCATGGCTTTGAAGTGCATGCGGCGCCTGATGTGACGTTGGAACAAGATTTGGCAAGGCGTGACCTTACTATTAATTCTATAGCTGCTTGCGCCCGTATTGATTGGTCTACAGCCCCATTTGATGCTGATCTGAAAGCCTTGATCGACCCTTTTGGTGGTCAACAAGACATTCAGGCCAGAGTCTTGCGCCATGTGACTGACGCTTTTCGCGAAGACCCGGTGCGTATCCTGCGGGTGGCTCGTTTTGCTGCGCGTTTTGCAGACTTCAGCGTAGCGCCCGAGACGATGCAACTCATGAAAGACATGGTGACGCATGGCGAGGCCGATGCGCTGGTGGCCGAGCGCGTGTGGCAAGAGCTGTCGCGCGGGCTGATGCAGGCCAAGCCGTCGCGCATGTTTGACGTGCTGCGTGAATGCGGCGCGCTTGAACGCTTGCTGCCTGAGGTCAACAAACTATGGGGCGTGCCCCAGCGCGCTGACTACCACCCCGAAGTAGATACCGGCATTCATTTGATGATGGTGCTCGACATGGCCGCGCGGCTTGATGGGCCGTTACCCGTGCGCTTTGCTTGCCTGATGCATGACTTGGGAAAGGGCACAACGCCTGTAGACATCCTGCCTAAGCACATTGGCCATGAATTACGCAGTGCCAAGTTGTCAAAAATCGTTTGCGAAAGATTGCGCGTGCCCGTTGAATGCCGCGAACTGGCGGACGTCGTGGCGATGGAGCACGGCAACATTCACCGCAGCGCAGAGTTTGGTGCAGCAGCGCTGGTACGCTTGCTGGAGCGTTGTGACGCCTTTCGCAAGCCGCAGCGCTTTGCCGATGTGCTGCTGGCCTGCGAGTGCGACGCGCGCGGGCGGCTAGGACTGCATGACTCTGCTTACCCGCAGCGCCAGCGATTGGCTGATGTGCTGAAAGCGGCGCAATCAGTCGTGACCAGCGTGATCGCCGAAACAGCGCAAGCCGAAGGAGTTGATGGCAAACAGATTGGTGAACGGGTGCACGCAGCGCGGGTAGCAGCGGTGGCAACTCACATCAAATAATTTGCTAAAAAATTTGCGAGACCACGCTGGCAATCAGGCTCAGCACAATGGTTGTCGTCAACGGAATGTAGCGCTCCTTGCCAAACAGCTTGAAGCGCAAGTCGCCCGGCAGTTTGCCAAAACCCAGCTTGTTTAAAAGCGGCGTGAGTGCGCTGATAAACACCAGTATGAAGAAGATGACGATCATCCAGCGAATCATTTTTTAATCACAAGGTATGTGTCCGGTCGCCTGCTGCAAAACCCATGGGCTGCCACACCGGCGTATTTTTGGCACCGAACCCGATGACCTTGAACAGCTCACCCATTTCATGTTCATTGATGAGTATTTGCACCATGGTGCGATCAGCCAGGCTGGCGGCATGCATGCCATCCAGCACGCCGCAATTGAGTAAAAATCGCCCTTGCCCGGCATAGCCCAGCACTTCCAGGCCGGCCTCTTGCCCGGCCAATGCAATGCCCGTGAAATTGACATGCGCAGTGATGTCTTTGTAGCCAACATCCGCCAGCGCGTCCGCATCGACCCGATGCGCCCGATGACACATCACCGTGCCCATGCTCCGCTGCGGGTGGTAATACTCGTGTTCGGGAAAGCCGTAGTCGATCATGAAAATTGCACCCGCTTGCAGCTTGTCAGCCAGGGTGCGAATGAAGCCTTCAGCCTGGGTATGGATTTCAGTGATGTAGTCGTGCGCGCCCACCACCTCAAACGGTGGCTTCAAATCGGTCGGCTGGTCTGCATAGACAAAAGCTCCTTCATGCATTTCCCGACGGGCCGCCTCTAGGGAAATATCGGCCCCCCCGGGGGGCAGCGCAGTACGCGAAGCGACAAGCGTGGGGGCGAAAACAACGCCGCGCTCATGCCAAACGCCCGTCGTGCGTGCCAGCAATTTGACGGGCATCGCGTCCAGCACTTCATTGCCAATGACAACGCCATGGATGTTTTCAGGCAATGCGTTCGCCCAATTCACTTTTGCAGCAAAGCCTGACAAGCGCTGCTGCTGACGCGCCCGCAGACTGCCAGACAAGTCAACAATGGTGTAGCGCGTGATCTGCGGCAAGGTTTGCAAAATCTGCTCGGCCAGCGCGCCTGAACCTGCGCCAAACTCCCAGACCTCCTGAGTTCCTGTGGCCTCGAATGCTTCGGCAATTTGTCGCGCCAGCGCCTGACCAAAGCATGGCGACATTTCTGGCGCGGTAACAAAGTCGCTGCCCGGGTCAAGCACTCCTCCAGGCATCAAACCGAACTTGCGCAAGTCGTTGGCGTAATAGCCCAAGCCGGGCGTGTACAGCGCCATTTCCATAAAACTGTCAAAACCCAACCAGCCGCCCGCTTTACGGATGGCCTCATGGATTCTGCTTTGCAGGGGGGTCGTTAAAATGTCAAGAGTCATGGCAATCGTTTCAATACGAATTGTCGACGATTACCCAAACCCACCCCATGCCGCAAAACCCAAATACCCCCGTTGTTCTCGTCACAGGCGCTGCCAAGCGGCTGGGCCGCGAGATTGCCTTGGCACTCGCCGCAGGCGGCTGGCGGGTGGCGGTGCATTATCGCAGCTCTGAGCAGGACGCTATTGATACAGTAGCTGCTTGCATCCGTATTCAGGGCGATTCAGCCTTATTTGATGCTGATTTGGGGGGTGAAAACGCTGTAAAAGGGCTTTTACCGCGCGTTATCAGTCGGTTTGGTCAAGTTGACGCTGTGGTCAACAATGCCTCTACCTTTGAGCAAGACGACGCGGCCACCTTTAGTATTGCCACACTTGAAAAACATCTGCGCAGCAACACGGCAGCACCGATTTTGCTGGCGCAAGCACTGCACACGCACCTGGCCAGCCGCAACTCAGGCGGAGCAGTGGTCAATTTGCTCGACCAAAAGCTCTGGAATCAAAATCCGGATTTTTTAAGCTACACCTTGTCAAAAGCCGCGCTGGAAGCCGCCAACACCATGCTGGCCCTGGCACTCGCGCCGCTGGTGCGGGTGGTGGGCGTAGCACCCGGCTTGACGTTGACCAGCCACATGCTGAGCGATGCGCAGTTTGCTGAACTGCACAAACTGTCTCCACTGGGCAGATCATCAACGCCAGCTGACGTCGCCGCCACTGTGAGGTTTGCCCTTGAAAATCATTCCATCACCGGCACCACATTGCTGGTGGATGGCGGCCAGCACCTCATGAAATTTGAGCGGGACTTCTCGCTGATGACAACCCAACCCTGATCATGTTTAATACTCGCGGAACACAAATTTTAACGCTCACTGGTTTGCGCTTTGACGCAAACTTGGGCATTTTGGAACAAGAAAAAACCGCTCCCCAGCCGATACAGGTGGATGCAGAACTCAACCTGGGTACCCAGCCACTGATGCCGAGCGACGACGACATCAACCACGTCCTTGACTACCGCAAAGTGCGTCAGATCATCATCACAGAATGTACCGCCGAACATGTGAATTTGCTGGAAACACTGATCGGCAAACTCGCGCACCGCCTGATGCAGCTGCCAGGCGTGCTGGGTGTGCGGGTCAAAATTGCCAAGCTGGAGATTTTTGACGACTGCGAAGTGGCCATTCGCGTCGAGACAGGGCAGTGGTGAACGATATGGGGACAAACGACATGAACGCTTTATGGGTAGATGAGCAAGTTGAAAGCTCGGTTCGTGTGCAAAACACCTTGAAGATTGAACGCGAAGACCACAAGCTCGAAAAGCGCCTGTGCCGCGAAGTAGGCCGCGCGATTATGGACTTCAACATGATTGAAGAAGGCGACAAGGTGATGGTGTGCGTATCGGGCGGCAAGGACAGCTATGCCATGCTGGACATTTTGCTTAAATTACAAAAGCGTGCGCCCATCAACTTCAGCCTGATTGCCGTCAACCTGGATCAAAAGCAGCCTGGCTTTCCAGAACACATCCTGCCCGAGTACCTGAGCAAACTCGGCGTGCCGTTTCATATCGAAAATCAGGACACCTACAGCATCGTCAAGCGCGTGATACCTGAAGGCAAAACGCTTTGTTCGCTGTGTTCACGTTTGCGGCGCGGCATTTTGTACCGGGTGGCGGGTGAGCTGGGGGCGACCAAAATCGCGCTGGGTCACCACCGTGACGATATGTTGCAAACTTTTTTCCTGAACATGTTTTTTGCTGCCAAGCTCAAAGGCATGCCGCCCAAACTGGTCAGCGATGACGGCAAAAACATCGTGATTCGCCCGATGGCTTATGTGCCTGAAAAAGACCTGAGCCGCTGGGCAGCCGTGCAAAACTTCCCCATCATCCCGTGTACGTTGTGCGGTAGCCAGGAAAATTTGCAACGCAAACAAGTGGGCAACATGCTGCGCGAGTGGAACAATAAATTTCCGGGTCGCATTGAAAACATGTTTAGTGCCCTGCAAAACATCGTGCCCTCGCATTTGATGGACAGCAAGCGCCATGATTTCAAAGGCATCAAAACCACGGGTGTTGCAGATGCTGATGGCGACAAAGCGTTTGATGCTGATGAGTTCAATGGTTCGTTGACTACAGAACTTCCACGCCAGTCTGTGATCAAAATACAGTCTTTCTAGGCATTTTCAGCCTTTTTTGGGCATTAAATCGAACGGTAGGCCATATGTTACAGGCGCAAACAGCTATTATTTTAATAGCAACTTTATTCTTGACGGCGTGCTCAAGCATGCGTGTGGTTGACAGCGACGTGACTGCGTTTTCAGCCTGGACGGCTGCGCCACCTGTTCCTGGCACACGCTACAGGTTTGAGCGCCTGCCATCGCAACAATCAGCCAACGCGCAGCAAGACAGGATCGAAGCGCTGGCCACAACCAGCTTGTCAAAAGTCGGCATGGCATTGAGCCCGCCTGACGCCCGCTACAGCGTGCAGGTCTTGCTGGTCACTGAAATTGTGCAGCGTTATCCCGAGCCGGGCTTCGGCTTTGGCGGGCCGGGTGTGTCCATCGGCGGCGGTAGTCGTGGCACGTCAATAGGTTTGTCTTTTCCCATAGGTTTTGGCGATTCGTATTACAAGCGCACGGTGAGTGTTTTGATGCGTGAGCTGTCGAGCCAAAAAGTGGTGTTTGAAACCCGTGCCATGCACGATGGACCGTGGGGCGATGCGTTTGCCGTGCTGCCCGCCATGCTTGATTCAGCGCTGTTGGGCTTCCCACAGCCGCCAGCGGGGACGCGCCGTATCAACGTTGAAATCCCACGATAGATGCACGAACCCACCCGCATCATCGCCATCCGCCACGGCGAAACCAGCTGGAATGTTGACACCCGCATTCAGGGCCACTTGGATATTCCCTTAAGCGCCAACGGCCGCTGGCAAGCTGAGCGCTTGGCCGAGGCACTGCGCGATGAACCGATCACAGCCATCTACGCCAGTGACCTGACCAGAGCCTGGGAAACCGCGCAATTTGTCGGCCAGGTGCAGGGTCTGCCAGTGATAAAAGAAATCGGTTTGCGTGAGCGTGATTTTGGTGATTTTGAAGGCAAAACCTTTGCAGAAATTGAAGTGCTGCTGCCAGACCAGTCGATGCGCTGGCGCAAGCGTGACCCAGATTTTTACCCTGCAGGTGGCGAGTCTTTGGTGATGCTCCGCACCCGCGTTCTGGAAGCTGCCGAGCGGCTGGCTGCGCAGCACCCCGGTGAGCAGATTGCATTGGTTTGCCACGGCGGCGTGATGGACGTGCTGTACCGCGCAGCAACGCGGCTAGACATTCAAGCCCCACGCACCTGGACTTTGGGCAACGCCGCCATCAACCGCCTGCTTTGGACACCCGAAGGATTCACGCTGGTCGGTTGGGCTGACACGCAGCACCTTGAAGAAGACGTGCTGGACGAGGCCGCAGGTTAAATCATGAACCACTTGATCGGCCATTCCGTCAATGCCATCGACACACCCGCACTGGTGGTCGATTTGGACATGATGGAGCGCAACCTGCACACCATGGCTGCGTTTGCTGCCCAGCACAAGGTGATGCTGCGGCCACACGCCAAAATGCACAAAAGCGCCGAGCTGGCCAAGCTGCAAATCGCAGCCGGTGCAGTCGGCGTGTGCGTGCAAAAAACATCCGAGGCCGAAGCGCTGGTCGCAGGTGGTGTTCACAACATCTTCATCAGCAACGAGGTCATCGCACCCAGCAAGCTGGCGCGCGTGGCTGCACTCACGCGAGTTTTAGCGCCACTGAACGGCAAGTTGGCCATCTGCGTTGACAGTGTTGAAGGCATCAAGCGCCTGGCTGTCAGCATGAACGAGGGACGTCTTGAGTCTGGCATCCCGTCGGCCATTGATGTGTTCATCGAACTCAATGTCGGGCATAACCGCTGCGGTGTGGCGCCCGGCGCACCAGCTATAGCTCTGGCGCTGGAAATCCGCAAGCACCCGGCTTTGAACTTTGCAGGTTTGCAGGCTTACCACGGCAAGGCGCAACACATGCGTAGCGCATCTGAACGACAGGGCGCTATTTTGAGCGTCATTAAAGCCGTGCGCCACACACGTGAACTGATAGAAGACGAAGGCATCAAAGTAGGGCTGGTGACAGGCGCAGGCACGGGCACAGCCCCGCTTGAGGCTGCCAGCAAGCTGTATGGCGAGCTGCAAGCCGGCTCGTACTTGTTCATGGATGCAGACTATGCCGCCAATGAGCCAGGTGTAGGCCAGCCGCGCTTCAAGCATGCCCTGTTTGTCAAAACCCAGGTCATCAGCGTGCATGCCGGGCATGTGGTGTGTGATGCGGGCCATAAAAGCCATGCGATTGATTCAGGCCTGCCCAAAGTTCACGCTTTTAGCAGCCGCAGCGAGTTGGTGTATTCAAACGGCGGCGACGAGCACGGTATTTTGAAGCCAGCAGAAGGCAGTACACGCCTGCCCAGTCTGGGCAGCATGTTGTGGCTGATACCCGGCCACTGCGACCCGACAGTCAACCTGCACAACGTGATGATTGGCGTGCGCGGCGGGCTGCTCAAGGGTGTGGTGGAGCGCATCATCAATGTCGATGGGCGCGGCTGCTTGACTTGACTAAGTAAACAGCTCATTGCCTGCCGCTGGCGGTGCAACCCCCAAATGCCGATACGCTGCCAGCGTTGCAATGCGCCCGCGTGGGGTGCGCTGCAGATAGCCTTGTTGAATTAAATACGGCTCAATCACGTCTTCAATCGTGTCGCGCTCCTCGCCAATGCTGGCGGCGATGTTGTCCAGCCCGACCGGGCCGCCATCAAAGCGGTGAATCACACATTCAAGCAATTTTCTGTCCATCACGTCAAAGCCCTGCGGGTCCACATCGAGCATGGCGAGGGCTTTGTTGGCGATTTCCAAGGTAATTTCGCCTTTGCCCTTCACATCTGCAAAATCTCGCACGCGGCGAAGCAGCCGGTTGGCAATTCGCGGTGTGCCGCGTGAACGCCGGGCAATCTCAAAACCGCCCTCGTCATCTGTCGGTACATTCAGCAGCCCCGCACTGCGCCGCACGATGCGGGCGAGTTCTTCAGCCGTATAAAACTCCAGCCGCGCCACGATGCCAAACCGGTCGCGCAGCGGGTTGGTCAGCATGCCTGCACGCGTGGTGGCGCCGACCAGCGTGAAGGGCTGCAAATCAAGCTTGATGCTGCGGGCTGCCGGGCCTTCACCAATCATGATGTCGATTTGATAATCTTCCAGCGCAGGGTACAAAATTTCTTCGACCACCGGGCTCAGGCGATGAATTTCGTCGATGAACAGAACGTCGTTTTTCTCAAGATTCGTCAGCAACGCAGCCAGGTCTTTCGGCTTTTCAAGCACCGGGCCGCTGGTTTGCCGCATGTTGACACCCAGCTCATGCGCAATGATGTGGCTCAGCGTGGTTTTACCCAGACCCGGCGGGCCAAACAGCAGCACATGGTCAAGTGCCTCACTGCGTTTTTTGGCGGCACCAATAAAAATTTCAAGCTGCTCGCGTACTTTGGTTTGGCCCACATATTCGTCAAACAGCTTGGGCCGCAGCGCACGCTCAATCGCTTCTTCTTTGGGGGAATCAGGCGCGGCAGACATCACGCGCCGTGACGGAGGCAGGTCGGCCAGGTTGAAGTCGTCGGTTTGGATGGTCATTCGCTCAAACCTTCAAAATCGGGCCGGGGTAACTGGCGAGTATTTCATCCGCAGTGACCAGCGTTAAATCTTCTCGCGTTGCTTGGGCCAGCAGCAGGCGGTCAAAGGGGTCTTTGTGCAGGTGCGGCAAATGAACGACCGCGAAAGTGTGGCTGGTGTGAACCGTAAGCTCGTTGTAGCCATTGCGCAGCAATTCGCTGTGCAGTTCGGGAATGTCAACTACAAAATCAGGCCGCTTGTAGCTTGCTTTGATGGCAATTTCCCACATGCTGGCTGCACTGAAAAAGAGTTGGTTTGTCTCATCTTTCATCAGCATACGCGCCTTGGCTGGCAAACGGGCAGGCTCACTGGCAGCCCAAATCAAAAGGTGCGTGTCCAGCAACAAACGCATGCTCAGCTCTCGCCGTTGAACAAACGGGCGATCTCGTCGGCGTACATCGTGTCAAAGTCATCTGGCACGCGCATCTTCCCTTTCATGAACCCTAAACGCTGCGGTTTTTTGATCGGCTCGACATCAATCGCCGTGACTTTCACCATCGGCTTACCCGCCTTGGCGATGATGAACGATTCGCCTTGAGACGCCCGCTCAATCAAGCGCGATAAGTGGGTTTTGGCTTCGTGGATGTTGACGGTTTGCATGGATTTCGTTTCGGACTAAGTTTAATTAGTTTAGTTGAAAAACGTCGATAGCACGGTGACTTGTCTGACGCATCCGATCGGACGAGCAGATTGACCAGCTTGATGCGCCTGTCGCTGCCGATTTATCGTGCCTCAAACTCAGCACCTACAGGCTCATGAGGCATCAACTCACGGCAATTAATGGCTGGGTCATACGCCTTGAGTTTTTGTTCCAGCGCGAGTTTTTCCGGCTTGATCTGAAGCTTAAGCCGATCAGGCTCAATAACTCTCGCTTGCATCGGCGTAACAGGAGTGACGCGCATGGCCCTGCGTCAGCTTATTTCGCCAAAGCCTTCAAAGCCAACTTAATCCCGTCACTCACCCCAATATCCTTGGGCAGCGCCTTCAAAGCCAGCGCCGCATCCCGATCGCTGTAGCCTAGTGCTACCAGCGCCTGCAAGATGTCTGACTGGCTGCCATTGCTGATGCTGACATTCACGCCGATGTCTGCGCCCAGTTTGCCTTTGAGCTCCAGCAGCAAACGCTCGGCGGTTTTTTTGCCGATGCCGGGCACCTTGATGATGCGGCCCATTTCTTGAAGCGTCACCGCCTGGGCGAGTTCTTCAACGCTCATGCCGCTGAGCACGCTGAGGGCGGTACGCGGGCCGACACCTGATATTTTGATGAGCTGCCTGAAAGCGGCGCGCTCGGTGGATGTTGCGAAGCCATACAAAATTTGCGCGTCTTCACGCACTACAAAATGCGTGAGCAGGCTGACTTTTTCACCCAAGCCGGGCAAGTTGTAGAACGTGCTCATGGGCACGAGCAGTTCATAGCCGACGCCGTTGCAATCGACCAAAATTTCGGGTGGGTTCTTTTCGGCCAGTTGGCCAGAGATTCTTCCTATCATTTGCAAATCTTATCAGCCGGGTGCAAGGTTTCGATTCGGCGGACAATCAGCATTCAATCAATTTTCAGGACAAAGCCCCTTGATCCTCCGCCACACTTTTACTCCGCCGAACAACACCCGCATGGGCAACCTGTGCGGGCCGATGGATGCACACATTCGCACGATTGAAGTGGGCCTGGACGTCAAAATTGCGCACCGCTTTGAACAGTTCAAAATCGACGGCACCAAAGCGCGTGCTACCCAAGCGCTGGAAGTGCTGCAAGCGCTGTACGAAATGGCGCAGCGGCCGATTGCTGAGGAGACGGTGCAGCTGATGATGTCAGGCGACACCGCCCTGGCCACAGCGCCAGACGGCAGCACCACGCTCACCACGCGGCGCGCCGACCTGCGTGCCCGCACCGTAAACCAGGGCATGTATTTAGAGAACATTGCCACCCACGACATTACTTTTGGCATCGGTCCCGCCGGTACCGGCAAAACCTATTTAGCCGTGGCCTGCGCGGTAGATGCGTTAGAGCGCAGCGCGGTGCAGCGCATTGTGCTGACCCGCCCTGCTGTTGAGGCAGGCGAGCGCCTGGGCTTTTTACCGGGCGATTTAAGCCAGAAGGTCGACCCGTATTTGCGCCCACTGTGGGACGCACTGCACGAGCTGATGGGTTTTGAGCGGGTACAAAAAGCCTTTGAGCGCCAGCAGATTGAAATTGCGCCGCTGGCCTTCATGCGCGGCCGCACGCTGAACCACGCATTTGTGATTCTGGACGAGGCACAAAACACCACGCCTGAGCAGATGAAAATGTTTTTAACCCGCATCGGCTTTGGCAGCAAAGCGGTGGTGACGGGCGATGTGAGCCAGGTCGACTTACCGCGTACGCAGCTTAGCGGGCTGGTCGATGCGGAGCGGGTTTTGAAGCGCGTCAACGGAATCGCCATCACCCGGCTGACAAGTAGCGATGTGGTGCGGCACCCGCTGGTGGCGCGGATTGTGGATGCATATGACAAAACGGCTCCCGCCGTGGATAAAACGCTTGGCGAAGTAACCAAAGCAAGAGCTGCTGATGCTCCTGATTCAGTAGCTACTCGCGCCCGTAAAACAAGTGCCAAGAGCCGAAATGGCTCTTAAAAACCTGTCTTTGTCGCTGCAGTTCGGCGACATCCAGGACGCCGCCCGCCACCGCGCTGCCTTGCCACGCCACAGCGTAGCCCGCTGGATTCGCCATGCGCTTGAAAGTGATGCAGAGATCACCGTGCGCATCGTGAACAGCGACGAAGGCCAGTCCTTGAACCGCGACTACCGCCAGAAGGACTACGCCACCAACGTGCTGACGTTTGACTACACCCAGGCGCCGCTGGTCACGGCGGATCTGGTGCTGTGCGCGCCCATCGTCGCCAAAGAAGCGAAGGAAAACAAAAAAACTTTGCACGACCATTACGCGCATCTGCTAATCCACGGCACGCTGCATGCGCAGGGCTACGACCATGAAACCTCTGCGGCAGACGCTGATGCGATGGAAGCGCGGGAAATTGCGGTTTTGACCGGTTTGGGCATCAAAAACCCCTATTGATGAGCTATTTTGATGTTTTTCAGGTATCAAATCGGCCTATAGACCAATAAATACGGGCGCAAGCAGCTCCTTTAATTATAGCGTTTGTTCACCTAACCTGTGATGCCAGCGGCTACGAACAACGGCTTGCCGACGGAGCCAGACAAGAACACGACGAACTGTTGCGCCAGTACTTGGCCAGCGCCGGTTGCCAAAGGCGCTGGCAGCGGCTTTGATGCCGGGTTTTTTTGCACCAGCGCTGAGCATGGCAAGTTCAGCTGCCAGGGCGGCGAGTTGCGAGGCAGTTTGGTCACTGGTGAGGATCCGATAGCCTGACTATCGGTGACGAAGCAGGGGCCAAAATGTCCGCAAATCGACCGCCAGACACTGCGTAGGCACGAAGTGCCGCCTGATGGACAATCTCGGTTTAATCCGCACAACGCATGGGCTGGTGTGGCTGCGGGATAAAGGTCATGATGCAAGAACCACGCAACGACTGCTGCCAAAGCGCTACAAAACCCGGAGATACACCATGAATCCACTGAGCTTTCATTCGCGACTGCGCTGCATCGTACTGGCTGTTCTGTGCAGCTTCACCACCCTCTTCGTTTTGCCTGCCACCGCGCAGGTGGGTCCAACCGCAGCTGAGATCGCGCAGTACAAGGGTCTGCACGCAGCAGCGCAAAAAGGTGATGTGGCGCAGATTGAAAAATTGGCTGCGTCGAAAGCAGCGCTCAATGCCAGAGACAGCAACGGCCGAACGCCGCTACACGTGGCTACCTTTGCACGCCAGCAGGACGCGATTCGCGCATTGGTCAAAGCGGGTGCCGACATCAACCTGCTGGACAACGACCGCTATGACGGCATCACCATTGCATCGGTGG
>ENA-OFCF01000872-OFCF01000872.1-metagenomes-genome-assembly--contig:-NODE-872-length-12526-cov-4.119156_pt1 | contig 12526 bp, 9 predicted proteins | sample MGYA00153387_OFCF01 | MGnify analysis MGYA00153387
TGCTAGATGCCGAAGGCGTCGCCTACGACATTGGCGCGTACAAAGACGCGCCTGCCGGGCTGCGCATCTGGTGCGGCGCGACGGTCGAAGCATCAGATTTGCAAGCGCTGATGCCGTGGTTGACCTGGGCTTATAACGAAGTCAAAGCCTAATCATGCATAAGGTCAGAACCTACAACCAGATTTCCATCAAGGGTCTGGAGCGCTTTCCGCGTCAGTCGTATGAGGTCGGCAGCGACATCAGTCAGCCCGATGCATTTTTGCTGCGCAGCCAAAAGCTGGCTGATGTTGAAGTGCCCAAGTCACTGGTCGCTGCTGCGCGTGCAGGTGCTGGTGTCAACAACGTGCCGATTGCCGGGTACAGCCAACGCGGTATTGTGGTGTTCAACACGCCCGGGGCCAACGCCAATGCTGTGAAAGAGTTGGTGATGGCGGGCATGCTGCTGGCCACGCGCGGCATTTTGCCGGGCATGGCGTATGTCAATTCACTGACGGCCATGACGGATGCGACTGAAATGTCTGCCCTGCTTGAAAAAGAAAAAGCCCGCTTTGCCGGTGGCGAGATCAAAGGCAAAACGCTGGGCATTGTGGGCCTGGGCGCGATTGGTTCGATGGTGGCCGATATGGCATTGGCCATGGGTATGAAGGTGGTGGGGTTTGACCCAGCGCTGTCGATTGACGCGGCCTGGCGCTTGTCAAATGAAGTCACGCGCATGGAGAACTTGCAGGCGCTGCTGGCCAGAGCGGACTATATTTCTTTGCACGTTCCGGCGATGGACGCAACACGTCATTTGATCAATGACGAGGCGCTTGCTTTGATGAAAACAGGCGCGGTGCTGCTGAACTTTGCGCGTGAAACGATTGTGGATTCAAATGCCATTGAGCGCAGTTTAAACAAGGGCAAGCTGGGCAAATACGTGTGCGATTTTCCCGAACCACTGCTGCTGAACCACCCCAACGTGATTGCCATGCCGCACATTGGTGCCAGCACCGAAGAGTCTGAAGAAAACTGCGCCGTGATGGCTGCCAACCAGTTGATGGACTACCTGGAAAACGGCAACATCACCAATTCGGTGAACTTCCCGGCTGTCAATATGCCCAGAACGTCGGGCGCATCTGGCAAGACGCGCATCACCTTTTCAAACAACAACACATCAGGCGTGCTGGGTCATGTGCTGTCTGTGCTGGCCGATAAAAAGGTCAACGTCATCGACATGATGAACAAAAGCCGGGGCGAGCTGGCCTTCAACATCATTGACGTTGAAAGCATGCCCGATGCGGATGTGGTTGCCGCGATTGAGGCGGTTGAGCATGTGATACGGGTTCGGGTGGTTTGAGGCACCCGTTTTATCTAACAAATATGGCTGTAGCCCAATAAATACGGGCGCAAGCAGCTATTTATTTTGTAGCGCAGCAAGCTGCCCTGAAAAACTTCTTAATGCAAATGACGCGGCTTGCGGCCACCGCCATGACCGGTTCCACCTGACGAACCACCTGAACCACGTGGCGGCTTGCCCAGTTGCATGGAGCTGACCAGCGCATCAAAACGCCGTTCAAACAGGCGGTCAATGGCATCCACAACCTCGCCCAGCTCGGAGCCGTCAAAGTGCCGCTCCATCAGCCCAATCGTATCTTGCACCAGCAGGTCACGCTGCACCTGCATGATGGCGGCGGGCGTGGGGCCGACAAAGTACATGGCAAAGTCGTCGCGCGCTTCGTCTTCTTCGCTCTCGTCGTCTTCATCGTCAAAATCAGCGTCGTAAAACGTGACTTCAATCGGCGCGCCAGCTTCAGCCAAGTCGTTCAAGCCCATGCACATTTCGTCGAGTGCCTGACGAAAGTCTTCATCGCCCGGTACGGTCCAACACATTTGCAGCAGGTGCTTTTGCGCATCAAATCGAATGCCGGGTTCTTCCTCGTAAGCACTTTCAGCAGCAGCGACGAGTGATTTGGCGCCAGAGTATTTCCACAGCGGCTTCAAAGCTTCTTGCAGTTGCTCAAACGTTACGTCTTCACGCAAAGGCACTTCGCCATGAACATGGATTTCAAAAGGGGTGTTGTTGCTGGACATGAAAATATCTTAACCACTTACAGATTGATGTCAAAACAACTGTTGACCGGCATTGGCGAATGCCAAACGGACGTTTACCGTCTTGGTGCCCGAGACCAGAATCGAACCCACGCGCTTGCGCGTTTCGTCAATTTCGCCGGCGGCGTACCGGTTCAGCTCAAAAACTCTTTTAAAACCGTGACCTCTTGGTGCCCGAGACCGGAATCGAACCCACGCGCTTGCGCGTTTCGTCAATTTCGCCAAAGGCGTACCGGTTCAGCTCAAAAATTCTTTTAAAACCGTGACCTCTTGGTGCCCGAGACCGGAATCGAACCGGTACGCCCGCTATGAACGAAGCGGCGGATTTTAAGTCCGCTGTGTCTACCGATTTCACCACTCGGGCCGCATGACTTATGAAGCACTATTGTCAAACAAAAAAGCCCCTGCAAGGGGCTTGATCAGTATTTTCATTTTGCATAATATGGAGGCGCGGCCCGGAGTCGAACCGGGCTAGCCGGATTTGCAATCCGGTACATAACCGCTTTGTTACCGCGCCGTCTCTAAAACTGATCAAAATAAACCGAATCAACCAATGAAAAAGGACAGCATTTTGAAGTGCTGCCCTTTAAATTGGAGCGGGAGAAGAGTCTCGAACTCTCGACCTCAACCTTGGCAAGGTTGCGCTCTACCAACTGAGCTACTCCCGCATTGCAAGCCTCACATTATAGCGTGCTTTTAAGACCTGTCCACTAAAGCGAAGAAAAATCCTCAATGTTTGACCGCGCCCGTCGCCCCCGTGGGCGGCACAACAATCGCCTCAGCCGCTACCACCGCAGGTAACGCCATTTCTTCATCGGTCAGCGGCACAGGCATGCGCTCCAGCGCCACCTTCAACACTTGGTCAATCCACTTGACCGGAATGATCTCCAAACCGTTTTTGACGTTGTCTGGAATCTCTTGCAGGTCTTTGGTGTTTTCCTCCGGGATCAGCACCGTTTTAATACCGCCACGCAGGGCTGCCAGCAGTTTTTCTTTCAAACCGCCAATGGCCGTGACTTCGCCGCGCAGGGTGATCTCGCCCGTCATGGCCACATCACCGCGTACCGGGATGCCCGTCAGAGCAGAGATGAAGGCTGTTGTCATGGCCGCTCCAGCACTTGGGCCGTCTTTAGGCGTTGCGCCGTCAGGTACGTGAATGTGGATGTCGCGTTTTTCAAACAAATCGTCTTTGATGCCCAGCATCGCAGAGCGGCTGCGCACCACCGTGCGGGCTGCATCGACAGACTCTTTCATCACGTCGCCCAATGAGCCGGTGCGGGTGATCAAGCCCTTGCCGGGCATGATGGCCGCTTCAATCGTCAGCAAGTCGCCACCAACTTCTGTCCAGGCCAGGCCGACCACTTGGCCGATCTGATTGTTTTTCTCGGCGCGGCCGTAGTCGAACTTGCGCACACCCAAAAATTCATTCAGGTTGTCAGGTGTCACCACCACTTGGCCGGTCATTTTTTTAAGCTGAATGCCCTTGACAACCTTGCGGCAAATCTTGCCCAGTTCACGCTCTAACGAGCGCACACCCGCCTCACGCGTGTAGTAGCGCACGATGTCGCGCACGGCTTGTTCCTGCACTTCCAGCTCTTCAGCCTTCACGCCATTGTTTTTAACCTGCTTGGGCAACAGGTAACGCATGGCGATACTGGTTTTTTCGTCTTCGGTGTAACCCGACAAGCGAATCACTTCCATCCGGTCCAGCAGCGCTGGCGGGATGTTCATCGAATTGGACGTGGCCACAAACATCACGTCGCTCAAATCAAAATCAAGCTCGACATAATGATCGCCAAAGGTGTGGTTTTGTTCCGGGTCAAGCACCTCCAGCAGCGCACTCGATGGGTCACCCCTGAAGTCGGTGCCGAGTTTGTCGATCTCATCGAGCAAGAACAGCGGGTTGCGCGTACCGGCTTTTGACAGGCTTTGCAACACCTTGCCGGGCAGCGCGCCAATGTAGGTGCGGCGGTGGCCACGAATCTCAGCTTCATCGCGCATACCGCCCAGAGCCATCCGAACGTACTTGCGGCCTGTGGCTTTGGCAATCGATTGGCCCAGCGATGTTTTGCCCACGCCCGGTGGGCCGACCAAACACAGAATCGGCGCTTTAAGCTTGTCAACACGCTGCTGCACCGCGAGGTATTCAACGATGCGGTCTTTGACTTTTTCCAGACCGTAATGGTCTTCATTCAGCACGTTTTCGGCGTTGACCAAATCGTGTTTGATTTTGGTTTTTTTGCTCCATGGCAAGGCCGTCAGCACGTCAATATAGTTGCGCACCACCGTGGCCTCGGCTGACATGGGCGACATGAGCTTGAGCTTTTTGAACTCTGCATCGGCTTTCTTCTTGGCCTCTTTCGGCATTTTGGCGGCTTTGATCTTTTTCTCGATCTCATCCACATCAGCACCGTCTTCGCCGTCGCCCAATTCTTTTTGAATCGCCTTGACCTGCTCATTCAGGTAAAAATCGCGCTGGTTTTTTTCCATCTGCCGTTTGACGCGACCACGGATTTTTTTGTCGACATTCAAAATGTCAACTTCACGCTCAAGTTGCTCGTACAGATTTTCCAGCCGTTCCTTGACGGGTGACAAATCAAGAATGACCTGTTTGGCATCCAGCTTCAATGGCAGGTGCGCGGCAATCGTATCGGCCAGACGGCCTGGGTCGTCGATGCTTGAGATCGACGTGAGAATTTCAGGCGGAATTTTTTTATTCAGCTTAACGTAATGGTCAAACTGCTGCATGACCGCGCGGCGCAGGGCTTCAATTTCACTGGTTTTATCCACTGCAATGGCCACCGCTTCAACCGGGGTGACGTTGGCTGTGAAATGCAGTTCACCGTCTTCAATCTTGTTGACTTTGGCGCGTTGCTGGCCTTCGACCAGCACCTTGACCGTGCCGTCAGGCAGCTTGAGCAATTGCAGGATGGTGGCCACACAGCCGACCTCAAACATGTCTTCAACCACGGGCTCGTCCTTGGCGGCGGTTTTTTGCGCGACCAGCATGATGCGGCGTTCAGACTCCATCGCGGACTCAAGTGCTTTAATGCTTTTTGGGCGGCCCACAAACAGCGGGATCACCATGTGTGGGAACACCACCACGTCACGCAGTGGCAACAAGGGCAGGTCTAGCGGGACAGGAGGCAAGGTAGTGGATGCTGACATAAATGCCTTAAAAAACCTTAAAAAACAGAATAACGCTGCTTATGACTTGAGGCGGAAAAAGCAAACTTCAAGCGGGTCTGAACTCAAGCTTTTTTAGCCACTTCACGGTACACCAGCAGCGGCGCCTTGTTTTCTTCAATGGTTGACTCATCGACCACCACTTTGTCCACATTGCTGGTGGACGGCAAATCAAACATGGTGTCAATCAGAGACTGCTCCAAAATGGAACGCAAGCCGCGCGCACCTGTTTTTCGAGCCAAGGCTTTGCGTGCAATGGCTTTAAGCGCTGATGGCCGAATCTCCAAATCTACGCCCTCCATCGCCAATAGTTTGCTGAACTGCTTGACCACCGCATTTTTGGGTTCGGTCAAAATTTGCACCAGCGCGTCTTCACCCAGCTCTGCCAGCGTGGCCACAACAGGCATGCGGCCTACCAGTTCAGGAATCAAACCGAACTTGATCAGGTCTTCCGGTTCAACGTCCTTGAACGATTCCGTCAGGCTACGCGTTTTTTTGCTTTTGACAGCAGCGCCAAAACCAATTCCCGATGTTTCGGTACGGCTTTCAATAACTTTTTCAAGCCCCGAAAACGCACCGCCGCAAATGAACAAAATATTGGTGGTGTCGACCTGCAAAAAGTCCTGGTTGGGGTGCTTGCGCCCGCCTTGCGGCGGCACCGATGCCATCGTTCCTTCAATCAACTTCAGCAGGGCTTGCTGCACGCCCTCACCCGACACATCGCGGGTGATGGACGGGTTGTCGGACTTGCGGGAAATTTTGTCGATCTCGTCAATATAGACAATGCCCTGCTGAGCGCGTTCAACTTCATAGTTGCAGCTTTGCAGCAGCTTTTGGATGATGTTCTCAACGTCTTCGCCCACATAACCTGCTTCGGTCAGTGTGGTGGCATCAGCCATCACAAACGGCACGTTCAACGTGCGGGCCAGGGTTTGCGCCAGCAGCGTTTTGCCTGAACCCGTGGGGCCAATCAGCAAGATGTTGCTTTTGGTCAGCTCGACATCATCTTTTTTCGCTTTTTCTTTGTGGCGCAAACGCTTGTAGTGGTTGTAGACAGCCACAGCCAGCGTGCGTTTGGCAGGCTCCTGGCCAATCACGTAACTGTCAAGCGTGGTTTTGATGTCTAGCGGTGTGGGCAAGTCGCCCCGGGTTTCGCCAGCATCAAGCCCAGCGGGCAACTCGTCTCGGATGATTTCGTTGCAAAGGTCTATGCATTCATCACAGACAAAAACCGATGGTCCGGCGATGAGTTTTTTGACTTCATGCTGACTTTTACCGCAGAACGAGCAGTACAACGTCTTTTCGCTGGAGGAGCCTTTTTTTTCGGCCATTATGAGGATGCCTTTTAAAGTGGCTGTACAAGATTTACCAATGATAACCAAATAAAAACGGCGCTTCTTGTTACAAGAAGCGCCGTTTCTTTGAGGTGAAAAACAGATTTATGGGCGTTTGGAGATAACCGCGTCAATCAGACCGTACTCTTTGGCTTCTTCTGCTGACAACCAATAGTCACGCTCCATGTCACGCGCAATTTTCTCGACCGGCTGCCCGGTGCGTTCTGAATAAATTTTGTTAAGCAGCTCGCGGGTTTTTAGAATCTCCCGCGCAGAAATTTCAATATCTGCAGCCATACCGCGAGCGCCGCCCGATGGCTGGTGAAGCATCACACTGGAATTAGGCAATGAAAAGCGTTTGCCCTTTGCGCCCGCATTCAAAAGAAACGACCCCATGCTGGCCGCCATGCCGGTGCACAGTGTTGACACATCGGGTTTGATGAAATTCATGGTGTCATAAATGGCCAGACCCGCGCTGACAGAACCGCCGGGCGAGTTGATGTACAAGGAAATGTCTTTGTCTGGGTTTTCGCTTTCCAGGAAAAGCAACTGAGCCACCACCAGGTTGGCCATGTAGTCTTCAACCGGACCGACCAGGAAAATGACGCGTTCTTTGAGCAGGCGCGAATAAATGTCATAAGAGCGCTCGCCACGGCCAGACTGCTCAATCACCATTGGGATCAGTCCCAAACCTTCGGTTTGCAATGAATCGTACGCGCCGAACGGGATGCTGTCAGCTTGGTTTTTGTACATGAAATAACTCCAGAGTTTGATGAGACTACTTTACCCAAAAGAAATGGGGCTTGTGCGCTGGACTTCAAGCCAGGCACAAGCCCCATTTATTGAAAGCATGCAGTTTTTAGTTCTGCGCCATCAATTCGTCAAACGACACGTCTTTTTCAACCACTTTGGCTTTTGACAATACAAAGTCAGTCACGTTGTTTTCAATCACAACGCCCTCGACCTCAGCCATGCGGCGGTTGTCGCTGAGGTACCACTTCACCACATCTTGCGGCTTTTCGTAGCTGGCAGACAGCTCTTCAATGTGTGCCTTGAGCTGCTCAGGCTTGGCTTGCAGGTTGTTGTTGCGAACCAGGTCAGCCACGACCAAGCCCAGGCGCACACGCTTTTCTGCTTGTGGGCGAAAGATGTCGTCAGGAATCGGCGCTTTGTCAGCGTCTTTCACGCCGCGCTGCTTCAGGTCTGCCCGTGCGGCTGCGATCATGCGCTCCAGCTCGTCTTGTACGCTGGCGTTTGGCAAATCCAGTTCAGCCTTGGACACCAGCGCGTCCATCACCGCCGCCTTGTTGCGGGCCAGCACGCGGAACTTGACTTCACGCTCCAGGTTTTTCTTGATGTCAGAGCGCAGGCCTTCAACCGTTGCGTCAGCAATGCCCAATGATTTGGCCAGAGCTTCATTGACTTCAGGCAAGTGAGCGGCCTCAAGCTTTTTAACCGTGACCATGAAGTCAGCCTGCTTGCCTGCCACATCCTGGCCGTGGTAGTCAGCCGGGAAGTTCAAGGGAAAGGTTTTGCTTTCGCCGGTTTTCATGCCGCGCACGGCTTCTTCAAACTCTTTGAGCATCTGGCCGTCGCCAATTAAAAACTGAAAGTCTTCAGCCTTGCCGCCGGGAAAAGTTTCGCCGTCAATCTTGCCTTCAAAGTCAATCGTGGCGCGGTCGCCATCCTGGGCGGCGGCGTCCATCGCGCGCTGCGAGAAGGTGCGGCGCTGCTTGCGCAAAATGTCCAGCGTTTTATCAATCGCTGCGTCACTGACATTGGCGCTGATTTTTTCAACTTCAGCCGTGGCCAGGTCGCCAAATTTAACTTCTGGGTAAACCTCAAAAATCGCGTCGAAAGTCATTTCCCCTTCAGGCGCACCTTCTTTTTCACTGATGCGGGGTTGGCCAGCGACACGCAGTTTGGCTTCATTGGCTGCGGTTGAAAACGCCTGGCCCACCTTGTCGTTCATGACTTCGTAATGCACGGAGTAACCGTAGCGCTGAGCCACCACATTCATCGGCACTTTGCCGGGACGAAAGCCGTCCATCTTCACAGTGCGAGCCAGCTTTTTCAAGCGTGCGTCGACCTCAGACTGGATGATGCCCACGGGCAGAGTCAAGGTGATTTTGCGTTCAAGCTTTTCCAGGGTTTCAACAGTCACGGCCATGATGCTCTTTCTAATATCCAAATGTCAGAGTGGTGCGCGGGGCGGGACTCGAACCCGCACAGTATTGCTACCGTCAGGACCTAAACCTGGTGCGTCTACCAATTTCGCCACCCGCGCTAAAAATGCAAAGCGGCTGAAAAAACATCCAGCCGCCCAGAAATCGGTCAACTTTCGATTTTAGCCTGTAACCTGAACAGGTTCGCGCTTATCCCTGAACCATGCGGATCTAGCGCTTGCGCGCTGGCCCGCTGGGCAGATCAATTTAACGCCGGTGTTTCGCGTTTTACGCGAAACCATGCGGATCTAGCGCTTGCGCGCTGGCCCGCTTGGCGGATCAATTTAACGCCGGTGTTTCGCGTTTTACGCGAAACCATGCGGCGTACATGGCCGGCAGCGCCAGCAAAGTCAGCGCTGTCGCCACAATCAACCCACCCATGATCGCGACCGCCATCGGTCCCCAAAATACGCTGCGCGACAGCGGAATCATGGCCAGTACTGCAGCCGCTGCTGTCAACACAATAGGCCGGGCACGGCGCACGGCTGATTCAACAATCGCGTCCCACGCAGCCACACCGCGTGCGCGTTCATGCTCGATCTGGTCGATCAAAATCACCGAGTTGCGCTGGATCATGCCCATGAGTGCAATCACGCCCAGCAAAGCCACAAAACCAAACGGCCTGCCCAGCAGCAGCAACGCACCCGCCACACCGGCAATACCCAGCGGCCCGGTTAAAAACACCAGCATGGCGCGGCTGAAGCTTTGCAGTTGCAGCATCAGCAAGGTAAAGGTCAGGAAAAGCATGATGGGTACGCCCGCCACAATTGACGCAGAGCCCTTGCTGCTTTCCTCCACCGCACCAGCTACTTCAACACGGTAAGCGCCAACGCCTTGCGCTTTCCATTTTTCTTCCAGCGCCTTCAATTTTGGCGCGAGTTCGTTGCTGACGGTCGCGCCTTGCAAGCCCTCCACAATGTCGCTTTGCACGGTGATGGCGTAGTTGCGGTTTTCACGCCACATCACGCCCGGCTCCCAGGCAAACACCGGCTTGGCGATTTGCGTCAGCGGTATTGACTTGCCCGATGCTGTGGGCAAGTAAGCATTGGCAATGTCGGTGATGGCATTGCGCTCGTCCAGCGGCTGGCGCAGCACAATGTCAATGAGTTTGTCGCCTTCACGGAACTGCCCAACATTGCTGCCCGACAAAATGGTGCGGGATGCCTGTGCAATTGACTGGCTGGTCACGCCCAGAGCGCGCGCCTTGGATTGATCGACTTCCAAACGCAGCACTTTGACGGACTCATTCCAGTTGTCGTTCACGCCGCGCGTGCTGCTGTTTTCACGAAAGATGGCTTTGACTTCATCAGCCCGCTCACGCAGCACGAGCGGGTCCGTACCGACCACGCGAAACTGCACCGGGTAAGGCACAGGCGGGCCATTGGGCAGCAGCTTGACGCGGCCACGCACTTCAGGAAACTCTTGCGCTAGCAGCGCGGGCAATTTGATGCGCAAAGATTCGCGCACTTTCAGGTCTTTGGGCAACACAATAAATTGCGACACATTGGTCTGCGGGAAGACCTGGTCCAGCGGCAGATAAAAACGCGGCACGCCAGAACCAATCCATGTACTCACAGAGCTCACACCTGCTTCACGCATGAGTCGCTGCTCTACACGTTTGGCCGTAAATTCATTCGCAGCAAAGGAAGTTCCTTCCGGGAACCAGATGTCAACCATGATTTCCGGACGACTGGAATCCGGAAAGAACTGTTGCTGGACTTTTCCCATGCCGAAGATCCCGAGCGCAAAGATCAGCAGCGTGACACCAATGGTGATCCAGCGGTATTGCACGCACCAGTTCACCGCTCTGCGAAAGGCGTTGTAGAACGGTGAGTCAAACATGTCATGGTCATCGTCGCCCGTTTCGGCATGGCTATGGTCATCGTGCGCTTTTTCCACCACGTGGTCAGGTTTTTTAAGCAGCAACGTGCCCAGGTAAGGCACAAAGTACACCGACACAATCCAGCTCAAGCACAGGGCAATCACGGTCACCGCGAAGATGGCAAAGGTGTATTCCCCGGTGGTGCTTTTGGCAATGCCAATCGGCAGGAAACCCACCGCCGTGATCAGCGTGCCGGTCAGCATCGGCATGGCCGTGATCTCGTAGGCGAAGGTGGCGGCCGCCACCCCGGCGTAGGTCACCGCCTGGCCCTGGAACTGTCGCGACCGGCCGCGCTTGCTGCCTCCGAGGCCCGGATCCAGGTGCAGGCCGACTTTCGCGGCGGCCTCTGCCCACTGCACCTTCAGGTGCTCGGTCGGGGTCACAACGATCACCTGCTCGATCGTCCGCGCCTCCAGCAGGTCTGTGGCCACCCGAAGGGCGAACGTCGTCTTGCCTGCGCCGGGGGTGGCGACAGCGAGGAAATCGGTGGGTGACAGCTCCCGGTAGCGGGCCAGGGCAGCCACCTGCCAGGCCCGCAGGCGCGCAGCAGTTCCCCAGGCGGCACGTCCGGGGAACGCCGGGGACAGGTGTTCAACGGCCGAAGTCGGCAAGGCTCACCTCCAAGACGTTGGGCTTCTGCGCACGGCCACGATGGCGAGTCCGATTCCGACCAGGTCGGCCACGACGTCCCACACATCCCCATCGCGGTAGGGGATGGAGCGCCACTGCACCAACTCGCTCAGCACAGCGTGGACGGCGAACAGCCCGGCCACCACCCCGACACGCCCGGTCAGCCGGCCGAACAGGTAGACCGGAATCGCGAAGATCAATGCGTGGACGAGCTTGTCGGCTCCCGGGAGCCAGGGCAGCTCGAGCCCACCATCGGGGGAACCCGGCAGGTAGACAGCCACCAGCTGGACGACAAGGAACACGCCGGAGAGGGCAGCGAGGATCACCCTTCGTGACGGTCGCTGAGCTCCCTCCTCGGGGACCAGGGCACCCGTCGACTCAGGCAAGCTTCGCCAGCACCAGTTCGCGCACGGCAGCCGCGTCGGCCTGGCCGCGCAGCTCCTTCATCACCGCGCCGATCAGGGCGCCGGCAGCCTGGAGCTTGCCCTCCCGGATCCTGGCTGCGACGTCGGGGTTGGCGGCGATGGCCCTGTCGACCGCAGCTGCCAGCTCACCGGAATCCGAGACCACGGCGAGGTTCCGCCCTGCGACGACTTCTGCGGGTGAGCCTTCACCGGCCAGGACGCCGTCGATCACCTGGCGGGCGAGCTTGTCGTTCACCGTCCCGGCATCGACAAGAGCCTGCACCTCGGCGACCTGCGCCGGGGTTATCGCGAGCTCGGCGCGCCTCCTCGGGGGTCGCGATCGACTGGTTCGCCCGCCGGGCCAGCTCGGTGAGCCACCACTTCCGGGCGGCCTGCGCCGTGGAACCGGCAGCCACCGTCGCCTCGATCAGGTCCAGCGCCCCGGCGTTCACCGCGTCCTGCAGTTCCAGGTCGGTGAAACCCCAGTCGGCCTGCAGCCGGAGCTTGCGGAGGTTCGGCAGCTCGGGCAGGGTCGCCCGCAGCTCCTCCACCCACTCCCGGCCGGGTGCCACCGGAACCAGGTCGGGCTCGGGGAAGTAGCGGTAGTCCTCTGCGTCCGACTTGAGCCGACCGGCGGTGGTGTAGCCGCCGTCCTCGTGCCAGTGCCGGGTCTCCTGCTGCACCAGCTCCCCGGAGGACAGCAGCGCCGCCTGGCGGCAGATCTCGTAGGTGAGCGCCCGTTCGATGCTGCGCAGTGAGTTCACGTTCTTGGTCTCG
>ENA-OFCF01000873-OFCF01000873.1-metagenomes-genome-assembly--contig:-NODE-873-length-12525-cov-2.961748_pt1 | contig 12525 bp, 8 predicted proteins | sample MGYA00153387_OFCF01 | MGnify analysis MGYA00153387
GCGGTTGCTTCTATGCTTTATTTCGATTTTTCGCGCACAGCGGACGAGGCAGGAACGAATGAATTTGGTGGAAGTGAAAATTTGGGGGCAATAACTTTTCTTAAAGATTTAAATGAAGCCATTTATGGGAGTTATAAAGGAGTACATACCATTGCCGAAGAAAGTAGCACATTTGATGGCGTAACGCGCCCTGTATATGCTGGCGGCTTAGGCTTTGGCATGAAGTGGATGATGGGGTGGATGAATGACACTTTGAAGTATTTTAAAAATGATCCAATCAATCGTAAAGCCAATCACCATCAACTAACTTTTAGTATTACCTATGCATTTACCGAAAATTTTATGCTCCCTTTTTCTCACGATGAGGTGGTGCACGGAAAATCGTCTATGATCTATAAAATGCCGGGTGATGAATGGCAGAAGTTTGCTAATCTTCGCTTGTTATATGCTTATATGTTTACACATCCCGGAGCAAAATTATTATTTATGGGAGCGGAGTTTGGACAATCGTCGGAATGGAATTTTGAAGGAAGTTTAGATTGGTATTTGTTGCAATATGATTTTCATGATGGCATCAAAAAAGTGATTATAGACCTTAACGGATTGTATAAAAAATATCCTGCTTTGTACGAAAAACAGTTTAGTCCCGAAGGATTTGAGTGGATTGATTATTCCGATCATCAAAATGCGGTTATGACTTATATGCGTAAAGGAATTAAACCAAAAGACGACCTGATAGTGGTTTGCAATTTTACTCCAATTGTTAGAGGAAATTACAGAATTGGAGTTCCTAGAAAAGGAAAAATAACACCAATTTTTAATTCTGATGATGTTATTTATGGTGGAAGTGGTATTTCAAATCCAAAAATAATAAAAATTGAAGCCGAACCTTCGAACGGAAGAGATTTTTCTGTTGAAGTAACATTGCCACCGTTGAGCGTAACGGTTTTTAAAATGGGTTAAAACTTCATCTGATGAATAAGAGTTCAAAAAAATCAATTGAAATCCTCATTGCCACAATGAATCGCACTTCGTTGGATTTTTTAGACGATATGTTTCCAAAAAAAAGATGGAATAACCTGTCAATTTTGATTGTCAATCAAACTTGTGAAAATGTTTTATTAAACAGCGAAATTCCATCAGTTCGGGTCATCAATTCATTTGAATTAGGTTTATCAAAAAGTAGAAATTTGGCGATTCTTAATTCAATCGGATCAATTTTAGTAATTGCTGATGACGATGTTGTTTATGAAGATGATTTTATAACAACTATTGATAATGCTCATTCTGAAAATCCTGATGCCGTAATAATTGCTTTTTCTGTTAATAATGAAAAAGGGAAACCATTCAAAAAATATGCTGAGAAAACAAAATATGAATTAAATTATTTTGACATTTATAATATTATGTCAATTGAAATTACTTTGAATAAAGACAATTTTGATTATAAAAATATAAAATTTGACGAAAATTTTGGAATAAATGAAATCTTTTTATTTGGCGAAGAACAAATTTTTTTAGCTGATTTGAAAAAACAAAATCATCAAATGATTTTTGTTCCAAAAGTAATTGCGTCTCACGATTCAGCGTCTTCAAATGAAAAAATTGATTTTGAAAATCAGTATTTCAGTCTTGGAGGAGTTTATTCAAGAAACCATGGTCAAAAATATTTTAAATGGATATTATTAAAAATATTTTTTGATTTAAAACAGTTCAAATTAAAAATTAGGAATGTTAAAATGGCTTTTAGTAAAGCATTGCAGGGAGAAAATTGCTTTCGTTTAGTTAATAATGATAATAATCTGGCGGCTATTTTAAAGAAATAAAAAGGTCATTCCACTTGTTCATAATCACTTCTATGTTATATTTTTTGGAGCTGATTTTTGCTTTTTTTCCCATTTCAATTCTTAAATTTTCATTTTCAATTAACGAAAAAATTGCATTAACAAAATCTTTTTCTTGATGGTTTTTGATTACAAATCCGTCTTCGTTATTCGTGATAATATCTTTAGGCCCTACTGGACAATCATAGGAAATGCATGGCAAACCCGTAGCCATCGCTTCAATTAAAACCATTCCAAAACCCTCTTGCCGAGAAGTCAAAATAAGGAATGATGCCTCGAAATATTTTTCAATTATGTTAGGTGTTGGGTCCTGAAAAATGACATTGTTCTTTATGTTTAGTTTTTCGACTAATTCAAGCAAATTTATTTCGGACGACGCTTCTCCATAAATTTCAAGCATCCAATCCGAATGTTTTTCGATTACTAATTTCCATATTTTTAGCATATTGTCAAAACCTTTTTGATAGGTATGTCTTCCTACTGCTATTACCTTTTTGGAGTGCAAACTTGCGTGTTTATCGGCAGAAAACCACAATGGATTCGGAATTATGACTGTGTTTTTTGACGTGAATTCTTTTTTCATTTCTTCAACAAGAACAACACATTTTGTGAATTTTGAGATACAATAATCGTAAAAAAACCATCTTATTTTGTTTACTATCGCATCAAAAAGCGATTCTTCTTGCAATATAATATATTTTGTTACATGGCATTCAAAAATAATTTTATGTTTTTTGGACAGCAATAATGGCAAACAATAGCCTTTAAAGCCGTTATCACAAACGACAATTATGTCTGGATTGATTTGATTTATCTTCAATTTTAAAACTTTTGAAAAATCCAACAAATAGCTCAAATATTGTCCTTTTGCTTTTTGAAAATGAAAAACAACTTTGGGATTAAACTCAAAATAAGGAATTTCTGATTCGGAATTGGTTACTAAAATATGAATTTCATAGCCCCAAGTTTCAATTAAATAATTGGTTTTAATAGCTAAAACCCTTTGAACTCCACCAAAACCAGCAATAAATGGAGTGATGTAGAATAATTTCATTAGTTAATTTTTTTGGCAATAATTTGAGTTTCAATTTTTGAAAATCCGTTATAATTATTTTCAGTTTCAATATAGTGGCGAATTTCAACATCAAAACCTGAAAGTTCCAATCTATTAGCCAATCCTGTTTCGGAATAAATTCTGACATGATCTTTTTGTCCAAAATGAATAAAACGTTCTGATTCGGCTGTAATTAGTTGACTTTCATATATTTCACCATCTTTAAACGGAGTTTGAATAATGACAATTCCGTTTTGTTTTAAAACACGATACAATTCTGAAATTGCTAAACTATCGTTTTCTACATGTTCTAAAATATGGTAACAACAAATCAAATCAAAAGTTGCGTTTGGAATGTTTAAATTGGTTATATCATATTGAAAATCAGCAATAAAGTTGCCACAAAAATCAGTGGAAACATAATTGATTTCAGCAATAGTTTTGAATTTTCTAACTAAACTTCGTGATGGTGAAAAATCTAAAATGGATATTTTTGCTTTTAAAAATTCATTAGAAACAACTTTCCAAAGTTTTCTATCACGTTCTAAACTTCCACATTTTGGGCATGTTTTTTCAGATCTAAAATTCAAAACAAAATGGCTCAATTTTTTTTCACAAATATTGCATTGAAAAGTATTTCCACTATAAAAAAGCGAATAAACTTTGCGAATTAAAAGTTCATTTCTGATTAGAAATTCGGGTGGTACAAATAAACGGATTACGTTCTTTAGTTTTTCATACATAAGTTATATCGTGCTTTTTAAAACAAAAACACAAACGATAAATATCAAATAAAATTAAGCTTGGTTTATTTCCTAAAAGATTATTTTTTAAAGAAGGTTGCATCATAAAAAATACTAGTCTAATAATAAAAGCCAATTTCATAGCATTCATTCTATAGTAAATTCTCGAAATTGAAGTATAATTTTTATTTATTAAATCATTATTAATTAAATATTTAAGATTATTTACTGCTTGTTCAGATTTATATAAAAACATTTTGCTGTTTTCTAATCCTAAATGTAAAACAGGATTGTCAGTATGAATAATTTTCATGTTTTTCTGGCTCAAATTAAACGAAAACAGTGTGTCTTCATGTCTCAAATTTGGAATATTTTCGTTAAAAATTACTTTCTTAAAAATGGATTTTGAAATCAAAAAATTCAGTGTTAAAAAACATAGATAAGGATTTTCCTGCCTTTTTTTAAAAGGTAAAGCTTCTCGAGAATTGCCATAAATCCAACGCAATAATTCTTCTTTTTTTGGTTTTTCTTTTTGATATTGAATTCCCCCATAAACTACTTTTTCCTCAGAATTGATGAAACGTAAATAATTTGAAATAAAATTTTCGTGAACTGGAAGCGTGTCAGCGTCAAGAAACAATAAATTTTCAAATTTTGCAGATTGAGCCAATAGATTTCTAATGGCACTTCTTCCAATATTTTTAGGCAAAACTTTAAAACAACAATTTGTCAAACCATTTATTTTTTCGTTTTCAGGTTCTAATGTGGTCGAAGCATCGTCAAAACAAAGTATTTCATATACTAATGAAGATTTTTCAACTTGATTGTGCAATGTTTTTACTAACAAAAAAACATTATAATTGAAAGTTGGAATTAAAATGGATAACTTTTTGGACTGCATTTTATAATCAGATTTCAGAAAATCAATCTACAAAGCTACATTTATGAAATTACTAAACCAATTTTTTTTGTATTTTTGTTAAAATACAACTAAATGAATATTTTCTATATAAAATTTAAATTCCAAATCCAGCTCCTAATTTTTGCTACAGTTTGGATGATATTTCTAAATTTTATCCTTCAATTAAATTTTCAAAATACGGTTTACCCTGATTCAGAAGATTATATTATTGCTGCCAAAAATTTATTTATTTTTCATCGGGGACATCCCAATCGTACTATTTTAATGGCTTTCATAACCGGATTACCATTTTTATTTTCTCAAAATGAAACAATAATTTTGAACTGGAGTCTGATAACAAATCTTTTTTGCTGGTTGGGTTCTATTTTAATTTTGTTTTCAATTTTAAAAAATTATGTAAACCAAAAAACGGCATTTTATTATACGGTTTTTTTTATTTTATGTGTCGGAAATGCCGCTTATGTTTTTCATTTATTGACCGAAACTATTTTTACTTTTATGCTGCTTCTGTTTTTCTATTTTTTAAAACAATATTTCAATTCAAAAAAGTTTTTCTACTTGTCAATTGCACTTAGTATATTGATATTGAGTATGTTGATAAAACCATCTTCAAAAATTATCGCTGTAATTGTAATTTTATACTTCTCAAGAATACTATTTTTAAATTTTAAAAGCAGAGCTATAATTGTACTTTATTTTTCATTGTCGTTGGTTTTGGTTCAGGCTTTAGGAATAAAATATCAGTTTGGCAATTTCACAATTAGCTACATAGATGTGGTTACGGCACACAATTATTTGTTTAGTAAAGCAAAATGTATCGAAAATGGAACAGTTTTTTCACAAGTTGGAAATCCGAGAGCCGATTATTTGTTTTCGATGGGAGTAAATATGGAAGCCCAAAATCAAATTGCAAAAAATGACAGAGCAGATCAACTAAAAAATAATAAAATCAATATTATTAAAGCTTATTTTTCTAATTTAAAAGGTAACATTTTGCGAGGAACTTTTGTCGTAATTGACACAAAAAATGTTTTAAAAACCAGTTTTTTTGATTTTTCAAAAAGAATAATTTATTTAACTTCGTTTGCACAAAATCTTTTTTTGACTCTAATTGGTTTGATTTTAGGAATATTTTTTACAATAAAATATAAAATGAAAGATTTATTTTTGGTAACTGTCTCTTTTTTTATCTTTTATATTGTAGGAACATCAGCAATATCAAGCGATCAAGGCGACAGATTTCATATTGTTATCTATCCGATTATTTTAATATTAATAGCAAAATTTACTCAAAATTTAATTTTTAAACCGATTTCTGAACCACTTCATAAATAGTTCCGCCTTCACATTTTAAGGTTTTTGAAGGAAATTTCATCAATAATGCATAGTCATGTGTGGCCATAATTACGGTTTTTCCGTTGCTGTGAATTTTTCTTAATACTTCAAGAACTTCAACACTAGTCTGAGGATCTAAGTTGCCAGTTGGTTCATCTGCCAAAATTAATTCCGGATCGTTCAATAACGCTCGAGCAATAGCAATACACTGCTGCTCGCCACCAGAAAGTTGATGAGGCATTTTTTTAATCATATTTTTCATGTCCACTTTTTCTAAAACTTCAATAATTTTATTGTTCATGGCAGTTTCATCAGTCCAACCCGTAGCTTTAAGCACAAAAAGCATATTTTGCTCAACATTTCGGTCTGGTAAAAGTTTGAAATCTTGAAAAACAATACCGATTTTTCGTCTTAAAAAAGGAATTTTATCTTCTTTTAATTTTGGCAAATCATAACCAACAATATTTCCTTCACCTTCAGTTAAAGGTAAATCACCATACAGAGTTTTCATAAAACTACTTTTTCCGGAACCTGTTTTTCCAATAATATAAATAAATTCACCATGATTGACTTCAAGATTAACGTCAGATAAAATTGAATTTCCTTCTTGATAGATAGTTACGTTTTTTAAAGACAAAATTGGCTGGCTCATTTTATGATTTGTTTATTTGGTAAAAGTAATACCTTCAAATTGCTAATCAAAATTTAAAGATAAAAAAATGTTTACAAGAATGTTTACAAGAATGTTTATAATAATTAGACTTCAGGACTCGTTATAACTTAATGAAAGTTACATTTGGAAAAAACAATTTTAGCATGACATTTTTTTTTAAACGATACAATAAAGTAGTTTTTATTCTTTTAACTTCTTTTGTTTTTGCTCAGCAATCTGCAATCTATACTTCTGATTTAAAGCAATTTAATCAGGCAATTTCGTTATTCAAAACCAATCAGTTTCAATCGGCTGCAACTCTTTTTGAGAAGGTAAAAAAGGTTAATTTTAACTATGAAATGATTTCAGATTGCGATTTTTTTATTGCCAAATGCATGGCTTTTCAGAATAGAACAGAATCAATTATTTTGTTTGAAAAGTGGCTTACAAATTATCCAACGTCCATCAAAAAAAATGAGGCTTTAGTGGAATTAGGTAATTTGAATTTTGAAATGCAAAACTATAAAACGGCATTAGAATGGTTTGAAAAAGTTGATGAAAAAAGTATTTCATCTGACGTTGATAAATTTTATTTTCAAAAAGCATTTTGTTTTTATAAGGCCAATTATAAAAAAGAAGCAACTAATAATTTCTATAAAGTAATTGATTCTGAAACGTTTGGAGCTCAATCAAAATACTATTTAGGATTTATGGCATATGAAAATGACAATTATAAAGTAGCCAATTTACAATTTAATCAAATTCAAAATGATGTAAAGTATAAGGAAAAAATGACTTATTTTCAGGCTGATATAAATTTTAATCTCGGAGAATTTCAAAAAGCGATAGATTTAGCAACAGTTGCGTTATTGCATTCTAACGAAAATGAAAAATCGGAATTAAACAAAATTATTGGCGAAAGTTATTTTAATCTGAATCAATTTGAAAATGCAATTCCATTTTTAGAAGCATACAAAGGCAAAAACGGAAAATGGAGCAACACCGATTATTATATTTTAGGATATGCTTTGTTTAAAAAAAACGATTATCAAAAAGCAATTTTTCAATTCAGTAAAATCATTAACGGAAATGATTTTGTTGCCCAAAATGCCTATTACCATTTGGCTGAAAGTTATTTAAAATCCGATAAAAAACAACAAGCTTTACACGCTTTTAAAAACGCATCGGAAATGGATTTCGATCCGAAAATTCAGGAAGATGCCAATTTTAATTATGCAAAATTAAGCTATGAAATTGGAAATGTGTACCAATCTGTTCCAGATATATTTGTTGCTTTTTTAGAAAAATATCAAACAAATTCAAATAGAAACGAGGTCGAAGCGCTTCTAGTTGATTCTTTTATTACCTCAAAAAATTATAAGGAAGCTTTGAAAGTTCTTGAAAACAGTAAGAGTTTATTCAACAAAAACGCTATTCAAAAAGTTTCATTTTATATTGGTTTAGAACATTTTACTGACGGAAATTATAAAAAAGCACTTTTGATGTTTGAGAAATCAATTGCCGTTCAGCAAGATTCTAAATTTCTTGCTAAAGCTACTTTTTGGAAAGCAGAAACGCAATTTGTTCTTGAAAATTTTATTGAGTCAATTGTAACTTATAAACAATTTGTAGGATTTGTTGATGCAGCAAACACAACCGAATTTCAAAATATAAATTATAACCTGGGTTATGCTTATTTCAAAATTAAAGAATATTCAAATGCTGCAACTTATTTTCAAAACTTTAACTCGAATTCAAATCAGGACAAAACCAGATTGTCAGATTCTTATTTGCGTTTGGGAGATTGTTTTTTTGTAAATGCAAAGTACTGGCCTGCAATAGATTCCTACAAAAAAGCAATTGAATTAAAAAGTGTACAATCAGATTATGCAGCTTTCCAAAAAGCAATAAGTTATGGATTTTTATCCAAAAACGACAAAAAAATTGAAGATCTAAATGCCTTTTTGAAAGTCAATTCAAAATCTCAATATTATGATGATGCCCTTTTTGAATTAGGAAACACCTATATTTCTGAAAATAAAAACGAAAATGCAATTGCGATTTTTGACAAATTGATAGCAGAGTTTCCGACAGGAATTTATTCCGCAAAATCAATTTTAAAAAAAGGTTTAATTTATTTCAATCTGGATCAAGAAGACCTTGCTTTATTAAATTTAAAAAAAGTGGTTGCAGATTTTCCGAATTCGCCAGAATCTTTTGAGGCCATTTCGACAGCCAAAATAATATATTTTGAAAGCGGAAAAGTTGCAGAATATGCCATTTGGATAAAAACATTAAAATTTGTTCAGGTTACAGATGCTGAACTGGATAATGACACTTTTGAAGCTGCCGAAAAATTTTATTTGCAAAACAATTTTAAACAAGCAATTGCTGGTTTTGTAGGCTATATTTCAAATTTTCCCAATGGAATTCATGTTTTAAAGGTAAATTTTTATTTGGCTCAACTTTATTTTGCAGATGGATTAGAAAACAACGCAGTTCCCAATTATAAATTCATAACTGATCAGCAGCGCAATGAATTTACGGAACAATCACTGGTGCGTCTGGCACAAATTTTTAGTAAAAATAAAGAAGTTGAAAAAGCAATTGTCGTCTTAAAGCGATTGGAAACTGAAGCTGATTTTCTTCAAAATATTACTTTTGCCCAATCTAATTTAATGAAATTATATTTTGAAAAATCTGATTTTTTAAATGCAGTAATTGCTGCCGAAAAAGTGATAGACAACTTAAAAACAGACGAGAAGGTTAGGAGTGATGCACAAATTATTATTGCCAGAGCTGCCATAAGAACTAATGATTTAGTAAAAGCAAAACTGGCATATTCCAAATTATTACTTATTGCAAACGGAGAATTGGCTGCTGAAGCACTTTTTTATGATGCTTTTTTTAAAAATCAAGATAAAAAATACGAAGAATCAAATATTGTGGTTCAAAAATTAACCAAAAATTACGCTGGCTACAAATATTTTGGTGCGAAAAGTTTAATTATTATGGCAAAAAATTTTTATGGAATGAAAGATGCTTTTCAGGCCAATTATATTTTAGAAAGTATTATTAAAAACTTTTCGTCATTTAAAGATGTTATTGAAGAAGCTAAATTTGAACAAGAAATTATTCAGAAAGAAGAAGCCAAAACCAATTCCTCACTGCAAAAATTGTAGTTGAAACTGTCAAATTATATCAGATTCCAAAAAATAAATATGAAAATTAATTCAAGAAATAGTGTTGTTTGTCTTTTACTTTTTTTGTTTTTTGTTAATGTAAATGGTCAAAAAAAAGTTGAAAATATTGGGTCGGAAGTAGTTAACGTTGTAAAACCGTATGATCCGACACTTTCAGATGCATTTAAAATAAAGGAAATTCCAAAACTAAATGATGTTGAAAATTCAAAAAAAATAGCCTTAAAATACAACATTTTTTCATTTCCGGTTGCTTCAACTTTTTCTCCTGCAAAAGGAGTTGCCTCTGGTTTAGAACCTACAACAAAACCAATATTATTTAAAAATTATTTAAGTATTGGTTTGGGAAATTATAACAGTGCCAACATCGACTTTTTTATTAACAAAAATATAGGTAAAAATCAATTTTTTAGAGCAATGCTGCGTCATGAATCTTCACAAGGTGGTATTAGAAATATAGATTTAAAAAATCATTTTTATATTACAAATATGGATTTGGCTTATGAAAACAATCAAGAATATTACACTTTTAAAACCGACATCGGTCTAGAAAATATGATTTATAATTGGTATGGTCTGCCTCAGGATTTTGGTATAAATTTATTGCCAGCGGACAAACAATTATTACTGAATACCATTAATCCAACCCAGTCCTACAAAGGAGTTTATGGTTCTGGAACTATTATTTTTAAAGATAATTTTTTTAAAGACATTAATTTGAAGTACAATCGTTTCTGGGATGACTATGGTTCGATAGAAAACCGTTTTATTTCGAAGTCAAGTTTTGAAATTGCTATTAAAGATAAAATTATAAAAACCGATATTAATATTGATTATGTTGCCGGAAGTTTTAAAAATAAAGTTTTTGATGCCCAGTATAATGTTTTAAATTTATGTTTAAATCCAAATTATAATTACAAACTAGAAGATCTAACTGTTAATTTGGGTTTAAATCTGGTGTTGGGAGCAGATTATATCAACACTAAAAACAGACTCTTTTTATATCCGAAAATTACCGCTTCTTATAAAATTGTGAGCGATTATATGGTTGTTTTTGGGGGAATTGAAGGCAATTTGAATCAAAATTCCTATAGAAATTTAGTGCAACAAAATCCTTTTTTGTCTCCAACTTTGTTGATTTCTCCGACCGATTCTCAATATAATTTAAGCTTTGGACTAATGGGGAAACTTTCAAATTTAATTGCATATAACATTAGTGGTTCTTTTTTGAATGAGGTAAACAGAGCATTGTTTAAAAGCAACGATTATTCAGAAACGCTGGGAAATCCAAATTTTAGTTTTGGAAATTCCTTTAAAGTCGTTTATGATAATCTAAAAACTGTAAGTTTAAAAGGAGAATTGAAAGCCTCATTTTCGAAAAACATTGAATGTAGTATCGGTGGAACTTATAATAGTTTTAATACAAATTTTGAACAGGAAGCCTGGAATCTGCCTCAAATTCAAATAGATGCCGCTACAAATTTGATTTTTTCAGAAAAATGGTTTGCGGGTGTCAATTTATATTTTGTTGGAGAAAGAAAAGATTTTCAAACCAACTTACTGGTTTTAGGAAACAATAAAACTCAAATTTTAGATGCTTTTTTTGATATTAACTGCAATGTTGGATATAATCATAGCAAACAACTTACAGCTTTTTTGAAAGCCAATAATATTGCTAATCAAGGTTATCAAAAATGGTTAAATTTTCCTGTACAACAGTTTCAGCTTGTTATAGGTGCGGCTTATAAATTTGATTTTTAATTTTGTTGTTTTATTTGAAAATTTTTCTCAATTGCATAAATCATTTCCGCAGCAATATCGATATTAGTAGCACCTTCTATACCTTCTAATCCTGGTGAAGAATTGACTTCTAGCAAAAGTGGACCTTTACTGGAACGAATTATATCTACTCCTGCAACTTTTAAGTCCATAGCTTTTGCAGCTTTAATGGCGATTTTTTTTTCTTCAGGAGTTACCTTAATTATTGATGCTGTTCCGCCAAGGTGAATGTTGGCTCGAAATTCTCCTGGCAAAGCTTCACGTTGAATTGCGGCGACCACTTTTCCGTTAATTACAAAACATCGAATGTCTTTGCCGTTGGCTTCCTTAATAAATTCCTGAACCAAAATATTGGCATTCAAACTTTTAAAAGCATTAATTACGCTTTCAGCTGCTTTTTTAGTTTCTGCCAGAACCACACCTTTTCCTTGCGTTCCCTCCAATAATTTTACAATTAGCGGAGTGCCACCAACCATTTTTATTAAATCATTTGTGTCAAGCGGGGAATTGGCAAAACCAGTTGTCGGAATCTCTACGCCGCTGTTGAGAAGTAATTGAAGTGAAAATAACTTGTCGCGAGATTGAGTGATTGCAGCAGCAGAATTTAGGCAATATACTTTTAGTGCTTCAAATTGACGGGTTAATGCACACCCGTAAAAAGTAATACTTGGACGAATTCTTGGAATTACGGCATCAAAATCATTAAGAATTCTGCCGCCACGGTAATGAATTTCTGGAGTCGTGGCATCGAGTTTCATATAGCATTCTTTAATATTTAAAAAGTGCATTTCGTGACCTCTCATTTCGCCAGCTTCCATTATTCTTTTGTTGCTATACAATTCTTTATTGCTTGCCAAAAGGCCGATTCGCAACCCGTTTTTTGCTTTTTCGGAAAATTTATAAAGTGTTGAAAGGTTTTCATTAGTAGGTTGTCCAAGCAGGTATTTCTCTTCAGGATCGACTAAAACCCTGCCGCTCATGGCCTCGCGACCTAAT